>Ga0114933_10001932_pt1 | contig 22271 bp, 21 predicted proteins | sample 4SBtaG_FD_89691 | JGI IMG/M metagenome (GOLD analysis project Ga0114933, IMG submission 89691) | Deep subsurface microbial communities from Kolumbo volcano to uncover new lineages of life (NeLLi) - 4SBTROV12_W25 metaG | ecosystem: Environmental > Aquatic > Marine > Volcanic | place: Kolumbo... | reverse complement strand
TGCTGGGCGTGATGGCCGGTCCCGACACGGTCTTTCCCATCCTCGCCGCGCTCGGCGTCGCGGCCGCGGCCTGCTTCTGGGTCGCGGACTCGAAGAAGGGCCTGATCGTTGCGGGCATCGTCGCCGGCCTGGGCGCGGCAGCGACCCTGACCGGCTTCACCGAGGCCGAGCTGCTCAAGGTCCGCTACGCCGCCGGCTACTCCGAGGACTCGGTCTCGTACACGAAGTGGACGCCGCTGGTCCGACTGTCCATCCACGAGGCCCAGCGCGCCGACCTCATCCTCCTCGACAACACGAGCGCCTCCGAGGTCGCCAGGGACGCCGATCGCGTCGACGAGCTGGCCCGCGAGGCCAACCGCGCGCTCGTCTACGAGCTCCACGAGCCCGACGAGGGCCGGGTCGCCATCCTGGCCGCCTCGGCGGGCCCCGAGGTCGCCTGCGCCAAGCGCGCCGGCTTCCACGACATCGACGCCATCGACGTCGCCGGGGACATCTTCGACATCGTGCGTGAGCAGTTCCCGGACAACCCGGTGAACCCCTACCTCGACCCCCGCGTCAACACGATGGCTCTTGACGGTCGGGCCGCCATCCTGCACGCCGAGGAGCCCTACATCATCATCCACATGGTCCACGCGAACCTGTGGTCCTCGGCCGGCCTGCTGAGCAACGCCTGGTCGCCGTCGCTGCTCGAGACCGCCGAGGCCTTCGAGACCTACCTCGACCGGCTGCACGACGACGGCACCATCAGCTTCGGTCGCGGCGGCCAGACCCGGAACCTCGTGCGCGCGGCCGCGCTGGCCTTGAAGCGCCGGGGGGTGGATCGGCCCTACACGCACATCGCGGTGGTCGACGGCGGCGCGACCGTGATGCTGCTCAAGAAGCGCCCGTGGACGGCGGAGGAGATCTCCGAGCTCGTCGATGCCATCCCGGACTTCCGCCGGTCCAAGCTGGGCGTGGATCCCCGCAAGGTCCCGGCCGAGCCCCTCTGGATGGGGCGGGCGATGACGGACGACCGGCCCTACCTCGACGACCCGACCATGGTGACCCAGCACCTCAAACAGGCGCTGGAGCGGACGACCAGCGCGGACGAGGAGCCGCTGGCCGCTCTCTACCGCAGCGTCGTCATCCAGGTCGCCTTCGTCCTGGTGGCGGGCCTGCTCTTCGTCTTCCTGCCGATGCTTCGCCGCGGTCCGACCGAGCTCAAGGGCGTGCGCTTCGTGGCCCTCGGCCTGCTCTACGTCTCCTGCCTGGGCTACGGCTACCTGGCCGTCGAGACGGTGCTGATCCACGAGCTCGTGCTCTTCGTCGGCCACCCGACCTATGCCGTGACCATCGTCATCCTGTCGATGCTGCTGTCGAGCGGGATCGGCGCGATGCTCGCCGGACGCGTCCCGCCGCCGAGGCTGCTGGCCACCCTGCGCGGGGTCTTGGTGGGCGTGCTGGTCCTCGGCGCCATCCAGGCCTGGATCGTGCCCGAGCTGCTGCACGCGCACGCCTTGGCCTGGCCGCCGGGAGCCCGCATGGCGACGGTGGGCCTGGTGCTCGCGCCGCTGGGCCTGTTGATGGGAACACCCTTCCCCCTGGCGATGCGCCTCCTGCCGAACGACGCGGGCGGCATCGTGCCCTGGGCCTGGGCCCTGAACGGCTGGATGAGCGTGGTCGCGGGCCTCGCGACGGTCCTGCTCAGCCGGATCCAGGGCTACGACGTGGCCTTCACAGTAGCTCTGTCTGCTTATGTCCTGGCGCTGGTGACGAGCGGCTTCCTGCCGAGGATGCGGAGGGCTTGAAGGGCCAATCGGCCAGCTGGATCCGACCTCTTTCCTTGGTCTTGTCGTCCAGGTTCCGAGCGGCTGCAGCCTCGAAGGCTCGGTAGAAGGCCATCGCGGAGTGGGGTCGGTCGTCCCGGTCACGGGCCAGGCCAAGAGCCAGGACGAGCTCGATCTGCTTGGGCACGGCCACGAAGGCCGAGGGCCGCACCGGGCGGTCGCGCAGGGCGTGACCGACCATCTTCTGGTACGTCCGACCCACGAAGGGGCGCCGCCCGGTGAGCGCGCGGTAGACCGTCGCCGCCAGCGAGTACACGTCCGCCCGGGCATCGACGGCCCCGCCTCGGAGCTGCTCTGGGCTCATGTACGCGGGCGTTCCGAGCACCATGCCCATGGTCAGGCTGGCCTCGTCGCCGAGGTCCTTTGCGACGCCGAAGTCGAAGAGCTTCCAGGCCTCCTGCCGGTCACCGATCCGGGCGGCCACGACGTTCGAGGGCTTCAGGTCGCGATGAACGACCCCGACCGCGTGGGCGGCCTCCAGGCCCCGACAGACCTGCTCGACGAAGGAACGGAGCGCGTCCACCGACAGGGCATTCTGGTGGCGCAGGCGGTCCTCGAGGGTCTCGCCGTAGACGCGCTCCATGACCAGGAATGGGCCGGGCTCGGTGCCGTGGTCGAGGAAGCGCACGACGTTCTCGGCGTTCACCGACTGCAGCGCCTTGGCCTCGCGCTGGAAGAGCATCAAGCTCGTCGGCTGGGTCGCGGCGGAGGGGTTCAGCACCTTCACGGCGGCGTCCCCCGAGGCATAGACCTGGCCCATCGCACCCCGCCCGAGCAGCGAGCCGAGCGTCCAACGGCCGTAGCTCCGACCGCTCAACGGGCCCCGGCTGCTGCCGCCCAGGACCTGACCGAGGCGCTCGTGGGCCTCGTCCAGCCGGGCCTCGCGGTCCTCGACCGCGCGCAGGGCCACCTCCATCTGGCGGACCGCGGTGCGAGTGGCTCGCCGCGAGAAGCGCGCCAGGACGAAGGCCACGGCGTAGACGACCTGGACCAGCAGGGCGTAGAGGACCTGCCTGAGCGGATCGAGCTCGGTGGCGCGTACGAGCCCGGGGTCCTCGACCAGGCCCACGACGATGGCCAGGGTCCCCACCAGCATCGCGCCCGCGGCGGTTGCATAAGCGACGGTGGCCGCGACCCCGGAGCGCGACAGCCCGAAGAACGCGATCGGGATCATCAGGATCATCGGGCAGGGCGAGAACACCCCGTAGAAGAAGCTGGCGACGACCCCGCCGAGGTTGCAGACCGCGACCACGCCGAGCGCCTTCGTCGGCGAGTAGTTCTCGGGCTTGCGGATGTGGATGCCCAAGGCGACGTAGCCGAGCACCAGGAGCACCACGCTGACGCGAAAGGCGCGCCCGAAGACTTCGGACCCGTCGAAGAGCAGCGAAGCGACCGCGCCGACCACACCCAGGCTGCCCGAGAGCCACAGGAAGGCTCTCGTCCGGAGGATCTCGTCCGCGAGGAGGACCCCCGCAGTGTCAGTCGAGGTAGCCGAGGACACGAAGCTCATCTTCGCGCTCCGGAGCCACTCCGTCGATGGTCGAGGCCACGGGCTCCGGCGCCCAGGTCGCGCCGACCGACACCCGGCGCGAGCCTACGCCGGTGTTCAGCAGGAGCTTGCCTCGTCCGTCCAGGGCAGCGGAAGCGTCCTCGTCAGGGGCGATCTGGATCGCCTTCTCGCGCGGACGCTTGATCTCCACCACCAGCCCTTCGAAGTCCTCGACGTCGTTGGGCCGGAGGTAGACCTCGCAGGGCATGCGCCTCTTGCCGACGGCCATGCGCACCGTGCCCTCGTCGATCACCGGCGGCTCCAGCGAGTCCAGGGGGTCGTAGGCCGTCCACGCGTCGAGGAAGCCCTGGGGGTGCATGATCCGCATCTCCGGGGGGCTGCTCACGTGCTTGTTCGGGCCGATCTGGGCCACGCGCCACACGGGGTGTACAGGACGCCCGAGGGCCGCGGCGAGGGTCTGCGCGAAGGCGGCGGACTGCTCGATCGTGGGCACCTCGGCGTCGAGCTCGCCCGGGTCGTGGAAGAGGTCGTAGATCCGCTCCTTTCCGCCTCCGATGATCCACTTCCTCCCCTGGTCCAGGACAGCCCACGCGTCGTCGCCGTAGAGCAGGTGCCCGAAGGCCTGGGGGCGATCGGGGATCGCTCGGATCAGCGAGGTCCCGTCGAGGCCCTCGGCCTCCAGACCCAACACGTCGAGCACAGTCGGAACGATGTCCATCAGGGTGACCGGGTTGGACCTTCGCTGGGAGGGGACCCCGCGGCCCTTGACGATCAGCGGGATGCGCAGGACCTCCTCGTGCAGGGAGTGGCCGTGCTCGAACTCCCCGTGCTCCCAGAACTCCTCTCCGTGATCGCTGTAGAAGACGACCAGGTCATCGTCGTCGAAGAAGGCCAGCAGCCGCTTCAGCTCGGCGTCGAGGTAGCTCACGTTCTGGCGGTAGCGGGCCCGCAGATAGGGCTCGACCTCCGCCTGGTCCGAAGACGAGAGCCCCTGGATCCCTGTGCGGTTCATGCGGCCGTCGAGCGCCTCGGGCTGCGGCGGGGCCCACTTGCTGAGGTAGGGCTCGGGCTCCCGATAGGGAAGGTGAGGCTCCATGAAGTGGACCATCAGCAACAGATCCCGATCCGGCCAGGCCTCGAGCGCCTGCAGCGCCCGGTCGATCTGCGTCGTCGCCGGAGCGACGAAGCCGTAGGTGTAGCGGGACCACGCCGAGCCCATGCCGAAGGGCGTGTCCAAAAACGCGTTGGCGACCGAGCCACGGGTCAGGAAGCCCTCGCGGGCGAGCCGGGCCGGGAGGTTGTCCCTGGCGTCCCACCGCTCCGGCTGGCGACCGGAGAGCGCCGACCGGGCCGAGGGCAGCGTCCACGGCGCGACCGTGCGGGCGTTCTCGAAGACCAGGGCGTCTTCGGCCCAGGCGTCGATGTTCGGGCTGTCCTCGGGGGAGGCGCCGTAGACCCCGAGCGCATCTGCGCGCAGCGTGTCGACGAAGACCAGGACCACCCGCGTCGGGTCCTTCTTGGGCGTGTAGACGACGGGCTCTTCGAGGAAGACGTAGTCCAGGTCATCGGACTCGCCCCCGTCGACCCGAAAGGACAGCTCGACCGACTGTCCCGCCCACTTCGAGACGTCGAAGCGCAGGAGCCGCTTGTGACCGCCGTGTTCGAGCGCCAGGCGCTTGACCTCTTCGCCGTCGATCGAGAGCACGACCTCGGCGCCGTCCGAGGCGACCCCCGTCTGCCAGGGCGCCTCGAAGAGCGTCGCCTCGAAGCCCACGACGCCGCGCTTGGGCACCACCAGGTCCTGCCAGACGACCTCGGTCGGAGCGGGCAGGTAGAGGCCTCGCATGGCGTCTCGGCCCGGCTGGAGGCTGCCCGTGATGAACTCCACGGTCTCCAGGTCGGCCTCGTTGAAGTTCAAGCGCTTCTCGGCCGAGGTCGCCCCGATGTAGCTCAACACCGCGTCGGCTGGAGGACCGTCCTCCTTGGCCAGTCGAACCCGGACGAGGCCCTCGCGCACGCTCCATTTGTCCACCGGGAGGGGCTCGTCGTCCGCGACCCGGTCGTAGGGCAAGGACATGCCGGCGAGCTTCAGCTGCAGGCCCTGGGGCCGCTTCTTCGTGGAGTGACCGAAGTCGACGTGCACGATCTGCGTCGGGACGCGCCACTCGACCACCCCGTCTTCGTCGCGGGCCACGACCCAGTCCGTCAAGGGCACCTCGGTCGGCGTCGCGGCGCCCTCGGGACGGGAGGTGCTCGGGAGGCCTCGGACCTCGAACTCGAGCCCCCGAGACAGCGGGATCACCCCGGGTTCTCCTGGGTGATTGCAAGCCAGCAGCGCGAGCAGCACGGCCAGTCCCTATCGCGCCACCTTGTCGCCGCACCGCGTGGTGGCCAGTTAGCAACGCGCCATGCTCGATCCCAAGCTCGTAGAGAACGAACCGGACCGCGTCCGGGCTGCCCTGACCCTGCGAAACGCGGGGGACGACGCGCTGAGCGCTCTCGACCGCATCGCCGGCATCAACGCCCGCCGCCGCGAGCTCATCCAGGAGGGCGACGCCTGCCGTGGCCTGCGCAACGAGCTGAGCCCCCAGATCGGCAAGCTCTACAAGGAGGGCCGAGGCGCCGAGGCCGGCGAGCTCAAGGCCCGCGTGGCCGAGGCGAGCAAGCGCGCCAAGGTGTGCGAGGCGGAGCAGGATGGCCTCGAGGCCGAGCGTGACGCCTTGCTCCTGGGCCTGCCCAACCTCGTCGACGAGCGCGTGCCTCCCGGCAAGGGCGAAGAGGACAACGTCGAGGTCCGCCAGTGGGGCGACAAGCCCGCCTGTGACTTCGAGCCGAAGACCCACGACGAGCTCGGCGACGCGCTCGGAATCCTGGACTTCGAAGCCGGAGCCAAGCTCGCCGGAGCCCGCTTCACCGTGCTGCGAGGCGCTGCCGCGAAGCTCGAGCGCGGCCTGGTGAACTTCTTCCTCCACATGGCCGAGGAGCACGGCTACACCGAGGTCATGGTCCCCTACATCGTGTGGCGGGAGACCATGGAGGGCACGGGCCAGCTGCCCAAGTTCGAGGACGACCTCTTCAAGCTGAGCGACCCGCTCAACGGCCAGGACGGCTTCCTCATCCCGACCGCCGAGGTGCCGGTCACGAACCTGCACCGCGACGAGATCGTGGCCGAGGACGACCTCCCGCTGGCCTACTGCTGCTTCACCCCCTGCTTCCGGGCCGAGGCGGGCAGCTACGGTCGGGACACCAAGGGCCTCATCCGCCAGCACCAGTTCCACAAGGTGGAGCTCGTTCGCATCACCACCCCGGCCGACGGAGACGCGCAGCACGAGCTGCTCACCGCACACGCCGAGGCCTGCCTGCAGGCGCTGGGCCTGCACTACCGGGTGATGCGGCTCTGCGGCGGGGACATCAGCTTCACGGCCCAGCACTGCTACGACCTGGAGGTCTGGCTCCCAGGGCAGCAGAAGTACCGCGAGATCAGCAGCTGCAGCGTCTTCGGCGACTTCCAGGCGCGGCGCATGAAGCTGCGCTACCGGCCGAACGCCGTGGACGGCAAGAAGCAGAAGCCGCGGCTGGCGACGACCATCAACGGCAGCGCGCTCGCGGTGGGTCGGACCCTGGTGGCGATCCTGGAGAACTACCAGCAGGCCGATGGAAGCGTCGTCATTCCGGAGGCTTTGCGGCCCTTCGTGGGCGGCCTTGACCGGATCACGGCGGGAGATTAGTTCTGCGGGGCTCGCCGCCCACCATCTGGAGGCGTGGCCGAGTGGTCGAAGGCGTCGGTCTTGAAAACCGAAGACCCTCACGGGTCCGTGGGTTCGAATCCCACCGCCTCCTTGTTCTTTTCAGTTCTGGAGACGTGACCGAGTGGCTGAAGGTGCATGATTGCTAATCATGTGAGTGGGGAAACTTGCTCCGAGGGTTCGAATCCCTCCGTCTCCGCCACCTTCTTCTTCACCCACCTCGTTCCCCCCTGAGGGGGGACGGTTCTGAGGGGGACGGTCTCTTCTCTCAATAGATACGCACCCATAGCTCAATTGGATAGAGCGTCGGACTACGGATCCGAAGGTTAGGGGTTCGACTCCTCTTGGGTGTACCTGAAGCCCCGCAGCTCACAAGGCTGCGGGGTTTTTCTTTGGTCAGTAGGCGGTCTCGACGTCGGACTCGACGATCTCGCTGGTGCCGTAGCCATCGTCGACCCAGGCGCGCGCCTGGACCTCGTCGTAGCGCTGCAGCGGCCAGTCCAGGACCGCGGTCCACGGCTCACCCCACAGCGGGTCCTCCTCGACCACGACGTTGTTCACGCGCCACTGGACCCAGGCCGTGACGGGGTCGTCGTCGTTGTCGAAGACCCCGGAGACATAGGCGCCGGTGGTCTTGTCGACCTCGACCTCGGAGTTGATCCGGACCCATTCGACGACCGGCAGTGCGTTGTGTACGACGACATGCTCCAGGACCGCCGCGCCCTCCTCGTCGCCGTCGTCGACCTCGACGAGGACGGACCAGATGTCGCCGCGCGTCGTGCGCTCGGCGGGCACGAAGAGGTCGATGTCCTGGACCTCGGCGTCATCGAGGAACCACGTGTAGCGGAAGTCCAGCTCGTCTCCATCCGGGTCGTAGCCCTTCACCAGCAGGACGAGCTCGTCCTCCGAGGTGGGCCGCTCGGGCTTGAACTCGACCTGGTTGATGCGCGGCAGAGCGTTCTCGACCTCGGCGGTGATCGACCACACCGTCTGGTACTCGCCGTCGAAGGCCGTCACGTACACCCCGATGACGTCGCCCCTCGTCAGCCTCGATGCCCCCAGAGAGTCGCCCTCCACGTCCAGCGCCACGCCGTTCTGGAACCAGGCCAGCTCGTGTTCGAGCACACCGCCCTCCGGGTCGACCCCGGGGGTCCAGAGCCGCACGATCGTGTCGTCGCTCCTTGGCCGGTTCGGGGCGATCTCGACCGTGCCGGCGATCGGCGGCTCGTTGAAGTCGAGCTCGGGGAGCGCACACGCGAGCAGCACGAGGATCATCGGATCAGGCTCAGGGTGACCAGCGCCTCGCCGTCCTCGACCATCGGGAGGAGGACCCAGGCTCCAGCGGCGCCGGCCACGAGCACCCCCGACGAGCCCGCCAGCGCGAGGCAGAGCACTCGAGGCGTCTGGACCTTGCGACGGTAGAAGGCCTCCGGGTCCTGGTCGTACCGGAGCCCCGCGTACACCTCGTAGTTGGACCGCGCGACCGCCCAGGAGACCTGGCTCGCAGCGAATGCGGTAGCCGCAGTGAGCGTGAGGCCCCCGGCGACCGACAGGTTGCGGCGCTCGAGTCGCGCCGCCAAGGGGACCTCCTCGACCAGGTCGAAGTCCAGGCGAACCACCGAATCGACCGCCAGTTCGACGGCTCGATCCTGCGGGACGAAGCCGGCCCGCGCGACCTGCACCTGGTGTTCACCGACCTCGATCTCGGGAAGAGTGATGGGCCCGGTCCCGACGATCCGGCCATCCACGGCGACGTCGGCGTCCAGGGGCGACACACCGACGACCAGAGTGGCCACCTCGATGGGTTCGAGCCGCACCGACCAACCGCGCTCCACTCCGGCACGCGCGATGACTTCCTGGCGATAGGGCCGGTGGCCTGGCGCCTGCGCCTCGAGCACCACCAGACCGCAAGCCACGGGCACTCGCTCCATCGGCGACATCCCCATGTCCATGCCGTTGAGGTGGATCGGAGCTGCCGGTGTGGTCTGCAAGCTGAAGGTCGCGGTGTCCGGCTGGAGCCCGATGTCGGCACGCTCGATGAGCCCCGCGCGGACCTCGACGGTCGCCTCTCCGCTGCGGCACCCCTCGTCGTCGCGGACGGTGATGGTGTGGGTTCCCGGCCTGATTTCGGCCAGGACGGCCGGCGTGACCCGGCCCGTGGCCACCCCGTCCAGCAGGATCGGCACGCCGTCCACATCGGCGCGAACGAAGACCTCGCCTGTCTCGGACGCCAGCGCCGGGAGACAGAGGAGAGTCAGCCACATGCCAGACCCTACCTCCGGTTCGAGGGGCGCGGGGCTGTGTGGCTACGAAGTCGCGGCCGAACCCCGCAGCGCCAGACCCGTGAAGAAGCTCCGCATCACCGCGTCGCTGCAGGGCCGGAAGTGCTTGTTGCCCTGCTTGCGGAAGAAGCTGCCGACATGACGCTTGTTCAACGTCGTCCCGCCGGCCTCGAAGATCTCGATCACGTCGGACTCGTGGAGCTGCAGCGCCGCGCGGACCTTCTTGAGCACGGCGTTGTTCGTCGGCGACTTGTCGGGCTCCCGAGGCTGGGCCGCCGGACCGCGGTGCTTCTCCACGAGGCCCTCGAGGAAGACCCCCAGGAGCGGTCCGCTGCAGGCGTCGATGCCACGCACCGTCAACGCGGCGCATCGCTCGAGGCTCAGCTCCGCGCCGCCGACGGCGAAGATCTCGGCCAGCCCGGCGTCGTCCAGGCCCAGACCGGTCTTCAGTCCCAACAGGATCTCTCTCGGCTTCATCACACCCTCGCCGCGCACCACATAGCGCGGCTCAAGGCAGCCGCGGTTCGGTTAGCAGGGCTGCTTCCCTGGAGCAGAGCGAACGATGAAGCGCGCAATCCCCCTCGCCGGGGTGGCGGCCATGGGCCTCCTCATCCCTGGCGTCGCCTGGGCCTCGGGCGGCGAGAGCTGGTCCCCGACCGCCCTCTACGCCTCGCTGGCGGCCCTCAGCATCGGCGGACTCGCCGCCATCGCCGGACTCTGGATCGGCCGCGACAAGAGCCGCCCGATCTACTTCGCCGTGGCGATGACCTTTCTGATCGCCTCCGCGGTCGGCGTGGGCATGGCCCAGTCCTACATGGACGCCATCGAGATGGTGAAGAAGAAGAAGGACCTCAAGAACATGATGTCCATGGTCAGCGAGATCGCCGTCGCCACGGGCGACGAGGAGCTCGCCGCGCTCATCGAGAGCTCCGGCGGCGGCGAGGTCGAGATCGAGGCACCCCCGCCCGCTCCCGAGCCGACGCCCGCAGCCGAAACCGACGAGGAGGGCTGATCATGGACACCGGACTGATCGTCACCTTCGCAGGCGTCGCCGTCGCCGGCCTCGCAGCCATCCTGGGGGTGTGGATGGAGCGGGACCGCAACGCTCCCCTCACCTGGGGCTTCGTCTTCAGCGGGCTCATCGTCGTCGCCACCGGCGTGGAGATGGTTCACGCCATGAGCGCCACCGCCGAGCAGAACGAGATCGACGCGCAGCTGGCGTCGGTGCTCGAGGGCATGGCCGAGCTGGCCGCCAAGGGCAACAACCCCGCGCTCGAGCAGTTCGTCGGCGCCGAGCTGGCCGTCCAGGCCCGCGCCAACCCCGACGTCGTGACGCGCATGGAAGAGAGCGTCGCTGCCAAGGGCGGCGACCCCGCGAGCATCACCAAGAAGGCCAGCCAGGGCCGTCGCTCCGCAGCCGGTTTGAGCAAGGAGCCGCCGAAGCCCGGCGAGAAGCCCAAGCTCTCCGCCGCGATGGAGACCCACGCCATCGCCACCGGCAGCCCCATCGCTGCCGCGCTCACCCCCTCGATCGCTCCTGCCGAGCTGGGCGAAGAGGTCCTGGGCGATGCCCTCGAGGGCTCGACCGAGGCCGCCGAGGCCGCGATCGCAGGCGCCAAGGAAGCCGGCGCCGCCGCGGTCGAGGACGTCCTGAGCGGTGGAACCGACGCCGTGGACGCGGGCAAGGCTGCCGCCGAGGCCGCCGCCGCCGACGCCAAGGCCGCCGCCGACAAGGCCGCCGCCGACGCTACGAAGGCTGCCGCCGACGCCGAGGCCGCCGCCCGCGCCGAGGCCGACAAGGCCAAGGCCGAGGCGGAAGCCGCCGCCGCCGAAGCGGCTGCTCAGAAGAAGGCCGCCGAAGAGGCCGCCGCCAAGCAGAAGGCCGAAGCCGAGAAGAAGAAGAAGCAGGCCGAGAAGCAGAAGAAGGAAGCCGAGAAGAAGACCAAGGACGCCGCCGGCAAGGCCAAGGACGTCTTCGGCGGCTGAGCCGGCTCGCTCGGAGCTCCTACCGACCCCAGATGGCTCGCCACTCCGGGTCGGGCTCGAAGAAGAGCACCTCGACATTATCGAGGTGGGCAGTCGCCTTGAAGTCCGAGCGGGGCAGGTGCGTCGCGATGGCCCCGGTCACCAGGCGGTGGCGAGGGATCGGCCCGTCGGGGCACTGCACGAAGCGGATCTGAAGTCGGGGCGGTCGCGGAACCTCGGAGATCCACGCGGCGACCTGTTCGATGGTGCGCTTGGCAGCCTGCGGAGCCATGTGCTCCAGCACAACCGTGATCGGCACCCCCGCGGCGGTATCGACCTCGATCCGGACCTGGTTTCCGAAGGAGAAGCTGTGCGCCTTGGCCAGGATGGCGCTCCGCGACAGAGGAGCCTCTTCCTTCGAGGGCATCTTCAGGCGCTCGGGCCGCTTGCGCGGCTCCCGCTTCGGCGTCTCCGGCGCCTTGTCCAGCATGCCCTTGGCGACGTCGATCAGGATGAGCGTGAGCCCCATTCCGACCAGGATCGCCCAGGCTGAAGTGGTCGGGACCTTTTCGACGAAGTCGAGCGCGAGCGCCGACTCCCGGTCGAGGACCGTGAAGTAGCCGACGACGGCGCCAACCACGATCAGGAGGATTCCAAAGCCCTTCATGGGGGCCCAGTCTACCCAGGCAGCAGCTCGCCGAGGTGTGTCGTGAGCCTCTCTCGGACTCGATCGAAAGGCGGCGCCGCCCCCAGCTCACGGGCCATCGACGTCATGATCTCGGCGGGGAAACCGCAGGGATTGATGCGCTCGAACGAGGCGAGATCCGGGTCGATGTTGAGCGCAAGGCCGTGCCAGCAAACCCAGCGCCGACAAGCGATGCCGACGCTGGCGATCTTTCGCCCCGACGCCCACGCCCCGGTGTTTCGCTCGTCGCGTCCGGCCTCGACGCCGAAGTCGGCACAAGTGCGGATGCAGGCCTCTTCCAGATCCGCCAGGTGGCGGTGTAGATCCTGCCGACCCTCCGGAAGGTAGACCACCGGATAGGCGACCAGCTGTCCCGGGCCGTGCCAGGTCACGTCGCCTCCCCGTTCCACCTCGACGACGTCCAGGCCTTCGGGCGCGATGACGTTGTCGGCGGCGGTGCGGCGGCGCCCGAGCGTGATGACCGGGGTGTGCTCGACCAGGAGCAACGTGTCGCCGACCTCGTCCGCGATGCGCGCGGCCAGCAGCTCCTTCTGGCGTGCGTGCGCCACGGCGTAGGGGACGCCTCGGCCCAGGTCTTCGACGATCAGAGGCACGCCAGGATGTCCGCGTGCACCGCCTCGACGGAGCGGGAGGCGTCGATGCGCACCACGCGCTGGCCGTGTTCGTTCAGGAGCGCCAAGGCTCGCTCGTAGGCATCCCGAATCGCCGTGAGCTTCTCGAGGGTCTCGAAACGGTCCCGCTCGCCTCCGCGCGCGTCGATACGGGCCAGGCAATCCTCGACGGAGAGCTCGAGCATGATCGTCGCCGTCGGAGCGCGGAAGCCGCGGTTCAGCGACCACACCTCGTCGAGAGGCGCCGCGAGGCTCTGGTAGGCCAGGCTCGAGGCCACGTAGCGATCGGTGACGACCGGCTGTCCGGCGGCCAGGCGCGGCTCGATCTCGCGCTCCAGGTGGTCCTTGCGGTCCGCAGCAAACAAGAACGGCAGGACGCCCTCGCCCAGCAAGCTGGCGTCGGCCAGAGATGCGCGGATCAGTCGCCCGATGGGCCCGGTCGAGGGCTCCGCGGTTCGGTGGGCGCCCAGGGCATCGCACAAGAGCCCGGTCTGGGTCGTGCCCCCCGAGCCGTCGAGGCCTTCGATCGCAACGAACATGCGAGCAGCTAACCTTGCGGGGATGCTTCCGTTCTGTGCCTTCCTGACCGCGACGCCCGTTCAACACCAGCCCCTCGGCCCCGCACCCGCTCCAGAGGCGGGCGACACCTGCTGGGGACAGATGGGTGGCAGTCGGCTCACCAGCGAGCACTTCGCGATCGAGTGGGAGACCGGCTTGATCGCCGCCGAGACCGCCCAGGAGACCCTCGATCACTTCGAGTCCGCCTGGGCCTTCGAGGTCGAAGAGCAGGGCTGGCGCGCACCGGTCGGCAGCGAGGACTACCTGCTCCTGATCGAGCTCGAGACGGGAAGCGGCCAGGAATACACCTACGGCTCGACCTGCCCGGACGGGCGCGAGATGGCGGTCTTCAAGGTCTTCGTGAGCGGCATCTACGCCGAGAGCGTCGCGGCCCACGAGCTGCACCACGCCATCCAGGCGGCCTATGGCTTCGCACACGAGCGGTGGTTCTGGGAGGCCACCGCGACCTGGGTGCAGTGGCACGCCGTGCCCTCGGAGGACAACTACGTCCACGACCTCGTCTCGCAGGGCTACCTGGCCTACCCGGAGCTCGCGCTGACCCGCAGCGACCGCGACACGAATGAGCACGCCGCCCATCAATACGCGATGGCGCTCTTCCTGGAGACCTTGCCCGAGGGCATGGTCCAGGAGCTCTGGGAAGCGGGAGAGGGGCGGGACGAGTCCTTCAACTGGCCCATCGAGGACGCCTTCGCCGCCATCGGCGAGGACCTCGACAGCCACTACCTGAGCTTCGTCGAGGACGCCGTGACCGATCGCTGGGGCCTCGGCCTTCCGACCGCGCGCTCCGGCCTGGGCGCCTACCCTGCCGACTCGAAGGCACCTGACGGGTTCTGGCCCGAGACCCGCGGGCAGTCGCTCGTGTGGCTCGATCCGGATGGCGTCGACCCCGAGCACGGAGACGTGGCGATCACCGTCGACGTCGATCCGGAGGCGGAGCTCGTCGGCTGGTTGGTCGCCCAACGCGAAGACTCCTGGGAGGTCCAGGACGTCGAGGTGATCGACGGCATGGGCGAGGTCGTCCTGGACGACCTGTCGACGACCGACGAGGGAGCGTGGCTGGTGCTCACCCCGCTCGCAGGGGACCTCACCGACTGGCTCTACCTGCTCACGGCCGAGGCCGTCGGAGACCCGCCGGCGAACAAGCCGAGGACCTCGTCCGGGGCGGGCTTCGAGGAGCCGGGAGCCTGCTCGATCGGTGGCTTCGGGGCAGGCGGCGCCTGGCTCCTCGGCCTGATGGCGCTCCGGAGGAGGAGGCCCTAGGCTGCCACGTCGAAGCGCACGAGGCGCTCGAACTCGCGCAGGGCGCTGATGGCCTCGGCCATGACGCGGTCCCGCTCGAGCACGCCCACCAGGCGACCGGTCTGCTCGACGACGGGGAGCTCGGTCAGCCCGAGCACGTTCATCATCATCGCGGGGCTGGAGAGCGGGTCCTGCGGGCGGCACACGGCCGGGACGGCCTGCATGCACTCGGAGACGGCCACCTGCAGGCCGGGGTCGTCCAGGAGCCGGCCCGGGATGCCGCCGTCGATCTCGTCCAGGATGTCGTCCTTGTAGATCACACCGACCAGCCGGCCGTCGAAGACCACCGGGAGCACCGGTCGGTCCTGCAACTGCATGGTGACCAGCACCTCCTTGAGCGTCTGCTGCGGGGAAGCGGTGACGGGGCTGGATTCCATGCTCTGCGAGACGACCATCTGGACCTCCTGGCCTCTCCCCCTACGGCGGACCGCCACCGGCCTTGAGGGAATCCGGCGCACACCAAGCGAGAAGCTGGATAGGCCACCTTCATGAACGCCGACACCATCCGCAACGTGCTGCTCGTCGCCATCGTCGTCGCCGTCGTCTGGCTGGGCTACCGCTTCGTCACCTCGGCCACGGACTTCACCGAGGGGACCTCGGACGTGCTCGAGGTCGACCTGCTCCCCGAGACCGCATCGGTGAAGGCCCTGGAGCTGGCCGAGGGCTGTGATGCCGGCGACGGCGCAGACTGCGCGCTGCTCCGCACCTACATGGAGCGGGGCAAGGAGGGCATGCGCATGAGCAAGCCGGCGCTGATCCGCCTCTGCCGCAAGGCCTGCGAGCGCGGTGACAAGGCCGCCTGCGACGAGTGGGGCTCTGGCGAGAGCAAATACTGCCCGATGGGGAACGATTGATGTGAGACCGCAGAGGGGTTTGCGGATCGACCTGGCCCCCTACCTTGGCGTGGCACCCCCATCCGAGGTCTCTGATGCTCTCCCTCTTCCTCACGGTCGCCTTCGCTCAGGACGGCGCCGACACGAGCTCGACGAGCTCCACCAGCTCCACCGACGACTGCGCGTCCAAGAAGTCGGACACCTGCGACAGCGACGAGGAGGTCGAGTACACGCTCGAGATCGACGGCACCGAGAAGGGCTCGCTCGAGGTCCAGAAGGGCGACGTCGTCCTGCTGACGGGCGAGGTCACACACGACGTCTTCGTCAGTGGCGGCGTGCTGGTCATCGACGGCGGCACCATCGGGCGCGACCTGGAGATCACGGGCGGCGAGGTCGACCTCGTCGACGCGGTCATCGACCGGGACCTCGCCGGGGACGGCGGGGAGCTGACCCTCGGCGACGTCGACGTGAGCCGGGACTTCATCCTGGTCGGAACGACCTACATCAGCTCCGACGGCACGAGCCTCGTCACCGACCCGGGCCAGGGCATCACCAAGGGCGGCAGAATCACCGTCGGCCGCGACTTCGACCTGATCGGCGACCTCTCCCGCTACGACGTCATCGAGATGGGCGGCACCATCGACGCCGGACGCGACATCAACATCGACGCCGACGTGAGCGTCACGATCAGCGGGACGGTCAGCGCGGGCGGGGACATCAGCGTGGACGCGGGGTCCGACGGCAGCGTCGGCGCGCCGGCGGCCGCCTTCATCTCCTCGTCGAGCGGCATGGTCAACCTGTTCAACAGCAACGCGGCCAAGCTCGGCGGGACCATCGAAGGCCCCGACGGCGTGACCATCAGCACGGAGGCGCCGATGACGCTGTCGGCCACCATCGACTGGGGCCGCAAGGGGTACAGCCAGACCAACGACGGCGAGGAGCTGGCCTGCGGCGCGCACACCTACTACCCGACGTTGGACAAGCCCAAGGTCGATTACTGGAAGTGCCTGTAGCGAACCGCGAGACGATCAGGCCGCGCATCGCGGCACACCCGTGGGATTCTCGGGTGTGCTCTGGATCTCCCTCGCCTTCGCCGAAGACCCGATCCAGATCGTGGCATCGGACCGCGACGTCGCCTACGGCGGCTTCGGCAGCAGCGCGGCGGCCGGAGACTGGGACGGCGACGGGATCGAGGACCTCGCAGTCGGCGCGCCCGAGGCCTACGACGGAGGCAACGACTCGGGCGCAGCCTACGTAGGCTCGGCCTCGAGCGGCGAGCTGGGGGAGGTGCTCCGCGGCAACACCCCGATCCACAACGGGCAGTTCGGCTGGACAATGGTCAACGCCGGGGACGTCGATCAGGACGGCTTCGAGGACCTCCTCGTGGGCGCACCGACCGAGCACGGAGACAGCGACTACGAGGGCGTCGCCTGGCTGTTCCTGGGCTCGACGACCGGCCTGGTCACCTCGCCCGAGCAGCAGATCAACGCCGCCCTGGACAGCGGCGCAGCCTTCGCCTTCTCCATGGTCGGGGGCTTCGACAGCGACGCGGACGGAAACGTCGAGGTGGCGGTCGGAGCAGCCAACGACGAGACCGTCCACTGGTTCGAGAGCGACACGAACCGCTTCGACCTGGAGAAGGCTCGGGAGAGCTCCATCGGCCTGGAGAACAGCGGCTACGGTTGGGCCCTCGCAGCCGCGGACTTCGACGGCGACGGCTTCGACGATGTGGCGGTCGGCGCGCCCCGCGTCGAGGAACACACGGGCGCCGTCCTCCTGCACAACGCGGGCGCGCTCGGCGGCATCGAGCTGACGAGCGGCTTCGCCGAGCCCGGGGCGCGCTTCGGGGCCGCCCTGGCCAACGCGGGCGACACGAACGGTGACGGCTACCCCGACCTGGCCGTCGGCGCGCTGGGCGACTCCCAGAAGTTCAGCCAGAGCGGTGCGGTCTACGTCTACCTCGGCTCCAGCTCAGGCCCCCGCTCGCTGGATGAGTACCTGCTCTTGCCGCTGGAGGCCGCGCCGGACGACCAGTTCGGGGCCCGAGTGGCCGGCAGCGACCTCGACGGGGACGGCTACAGCGAGGTGATCGCGAGCGCGCCGCCCGCCGAGGACTCCGCCGGCTCCCTCCACATCTTTCCGGGCAGCCCGAGCGGTCCGGACATCTCCGGCGAAGACACGTGGGAGCCCGACGACACCGAATCCGGCGACGAGCTCGGCGGCGCTCTGCTCGGGCTCGTAGACCTCGACGCAGACGGGGTCGATGACCTCGTCCTCGGAGCCCCCGGAGACGACGAGGACCGAGGCAGCGCCTGGCTGATCTGGGGATGCCGGGACGAGGACCTGGACGGGCTCTGCTTCGAGGCGGACTGCGACGACACCGACGCCGGCGTCGGGGCGCCGCTGGGCTGGTTCTACGCCGACGAGGACGGGGACGGCTTCGGCGATCCGGAGGTCTACGAGGCGGTCTGCTTCTCCACCGAGGGCTGGGTCGAGAACGACCTGGACTGCGACGACCAGGACGCCGAGACCTTCCCTGGGGCCGCGGCCGAGGACGCCGGGTGCACCCGAGATCAAGACGGCGACGGCTACGGCGACGCCTCCGCCGAGGCCCCCGTGGACGCCGGGCAGGACTGCAACGACGCCGACGCGAGCGTCCGGCCGGGGGCCGAGGAGCTCCCCTCGGACGACATAGACCAGGACTGCGACGGCGCCGAGCTCTGCTACGACGACGATGACGGCGACGGCTGGCGGGACGAGACGGTCGTGCTCAGCGACGACCTCGACTGCGATGACGAGGGCGAAGCCACCAACACCGAGCTCGACTGCAACGACGCGGACGCCTCGATCCACCCCCAGGCCGAAGAGATCCCCGGCGACGGCATCGATCAGGACTGCGACGGCGAGGACGCCTCCACTCCCGACACCGGCGAGGACGCTGACACGCCGGATGACCCGGACGGCTGCGGGTGCGTCAGCGGACCGCGCGGCGGCCTTCTGCTCGGCCCCTGGCTCCTGGCGCTACTCGCCCTCGTCCGGCGCGAACACAGCCCCCGCTGACCTGTCACGCATTTCTCCGGGCAGTCAGCGCGCTCAGCCCGGTGGCCTCCACCGTTTTCGCCATGACGCGAGGCTGTCGGAAGATGCCCCGTCGCGACCCACGTGGGTCACGACGCCGTCCGGGCGCTCGACGCGGACGACTCTGTCCCCATCCCCCGTGACAGCGAGGCGGCCCTCATGCACCTGGCGGTGATGTCGGCTGCACAAGAGCACCAGGTTCGACTTCGCATGCGCGCCGCCCTGGGAGCTCGGCACGATGTGGTGGAGATCCAGGTGCAGCGAGTGCCTGCACTTCGGTACGCGGCACATCCGCCGGTCGCGGTGCTCGACCTGTGCGCGCACGCTCGGCGGGACGGTCCGCCTGACGTGGCCAGCCGGGGCGGATTCCCCTTCAAGGTCCACGATCTCGGCATCACAACAGGCTTCGCTGGCCACGGTCTCCGAGACCTCGGCGCCGCGCTCGGTGCGGTGACGCGAGCAATCGGGACAGCGTTCGAGCACCACGCGGTAGCGCTCGCACGACGGCGCCGACTCCTGGCCCTGGACGTCCACGAGCACGCGCCGAGCCATCTCCGCGAGGAGTGCACCGTCTTCCACGTCCGCATCTGACTGACCGCGGAGCCACTTCAGCACGTCACGAAGGAGCTCCTCTTCAGCCGATTCGAGCAGGAAGCTGACGCGGCGCCGCTCGGGCTCGAGGTCTTCGTCCACAGGAACCGGATCGCCGGCGCGGGCGCGAGACACCCGCCGCTCGAGCTCCCGGCTGGAGCACTCGACCGCCGCGCTGATCCACTCGTCGACGTTCTCGGGAGTGACGACCCGGAGCAGCTCCCTGGCCTTGGTCCAGGCGAGCCGGCCCTCCTCCATGGCGGCGTCCAGGCTTGGAAGCGTGGGCAGGACCCGACCGAGCCGCGCCAGATCGCGCGCCTTCCGTTCGTCCATTCCAAGCCGCACACGCGCGTACTCGCCCAGGCTGGCATGGCCGAGCTGTGCCCATCCTCGCTGACGGTCCATCCGAGCGAGCAGTCGGGCGAGCCTTCGGTCCGTGCTCCGCCGGACCTGGAGCGTCGCGATGATGTCTTGATGAAGTGCTGCGACCGAACCGATGATGCGAACCATTGCTTCCCCCTTCGAGCGGTGTGAATGCCGAGGTCGCAGACCCCTTATCGACGAGGGCGGTCAAAAACTGTCCGCCCTGACCCTCGGGTGAAGTGGACGCTCGCCGGCCTGGGCCTCGCGCTGTCCGTCGGCGGGCTCTGGACCGTGACGTGCGGCGTCCGAGACCGCACAGTCGGGGAGTCCGATGAGGTCACGGCGGGCTTGGGTCTGAGCATCCGCGAGCATCCCTATGGCATCCGGGTCGACGACGTGGGTCCGGATGGAGCCGCCGCCCAAGCCGGCATCGAGCGCGGAGACGTCATCGTCGAGATCGACGGCATCGAGACGGTCGACCTGGACCCGTCCGAGTTCGTCCGGCTCGGCACGGGACCCGAGGGCAGCTTCGTCGAGGTGGTCGTCGATCGCGACGGGGAGGAGCTCCATGCTCTCCTGGACCGGCGGACGATGGAGCGCTGGTAGCGCTCACGCCAGCAGGAGCAAGTCGACAAGCGCTCCCGCCAGGACGACGAGGGACACGACGTCCGCGATGACCACCTTCTTCATAGCCGGGTGTTTGCCCGGCGTGGCGAGGGCCAGCACGAGGAATCCGAGGTCGGCCAGTCCTACGGTCACGACCGCAGCGATCCGAAGCTCGGCGACGAAGATCGCAGCGACCAAGAAGGCTCCGAGGCAACCGAAGAGCACGGCCCGATGACGCATCGCCAGGAGCGTGGTCGGGTCGTCGATGGCCACGCCGTAGAGGGCCTTGAGACGCTCCCTGCCGAGGACGCCGCTCAGCGGGAGGATGTGGATGAGCGCCGAGACGCCCAGGAGCCCCCCGATGATCACTCGACCCCGAGCAGCTCGATGTCGAACAGGAGCGTGGCGTAGGGCGGGATCGGCCCGGCGCCTTTCACGCCGTAGCCGAGCTCCTGCGGGATCATCAGCTGGCGCCTGCCGCCTACGCGCATGCCGGCCACACCGAGGTCCCAACCCAGGATGACCTGGCCGGTGCCCAGGTCGAAGACGAAGGGCGTGCTCCTGGCATAGCTCGAGTCGACGATGGTGCCGTCGCCCAGAGACAGCTGGTAGTGCACGGTGACCTTGTGCCCGGCCTCGGCCACGGCCCCCTCGCCCACACGCACGTCGGTGATGAGCATGCCGTCCTCGGTCAGGACCGCGTTGTCGGGGATGACCGTTCGGGGCGGCGGCGGCTTCTTGGGCCCACAGCCCAGGCCGGCGATCAGCAGGATGGCCGACCCCACTACTTGTTCATCACGTGCACGGCCTCGCCGCGGGCGTGCTTGGCCGCTTCCATGACCGCCTCGCCCAGGGTCGGGTGCGGGTGGATGGTCAGGCCGATGTCCAGCGCTTCGGCCTGCATCTCGCAGGCCAGGGAGGCCTCGCTGATCAGGTCGCTGGCGTGCGGGCCGATGATCGTGACGCCGAGCAGGCGCTCGTCGGCGGCGTCGAGGATGACCTTGACGAAGCCATCGGTCTCGCCCGTCGTCATCGCCCGGCCGACCGCGGCGAAGGGCATCTTGCCCACCTTGATGTCCAGGCCCTTGGCCCTGGCGTCGTGCTCCATGATTCCGGCGGTGGCGATCTCCGGGTCTGTGAAGACGACCGCGGGGACCTGGACGTAGTCGAGCGCGACCTTGTGGCCCGCGATGACCTCGGCGCAGACCTCGCCCTCGTGGGTGGCCTTGTGGGCCAGCATCGGCTGACCGGCCACGTCGCCGATGGCGTACACGCCCGGGACGGTGGTCTGGCAGGTGTCGTCGATCTTGACGAAGCGCCCGTCCATCTCGAGGCCCGGCAAGGTGTCCAGGCCGAGCTCTTCGGAGTTCGGGAAGCGTCCGACGGTCACGAGGATGCGATCGCACTCGATCGACTCCTCGCCCTTGGGCGTCTCGATCTTCACGACGGCGCCGTTGTCGCCCTCCTCCCAGCCCAGGGCGCGGCTCTTCAGCTTCACGTCGATCCTGGACTTCTTGAGCTTGCGCTTCACGAGCCGGATGACCTCGGGATCGAAGGCCGGGAGCACGCTGTCCGCCATCTCGACGACCGTCACCTGCGAGCCGACCTTGTGCAGCATCTGGCCCAGCTCCAGGCCGATGTAGCCGCCGCCGACCACGACGAGTCGCTCCGGCACGCTCTTGAGCGCGAGGGCATCGCGCGAGGACATGACGCGCTCGTCCCGGAAGTCGAAGCCGGGGATCTGGATCGGGCGAGAGCCTGTCGCGATGACGATGTGCTCGGCCTCGACGACGACCTCGCCGTCTTCGGTGTCGACGCGGAGCTTGCCGGGGCCGTCGAAGCGGGCGGTGCCGAAGAGGCGATCGGCGCCGTTGCCCTTGAGCAGGGTCTGCACGCCGCCCGTGAGCTTCTTGACGATGCCGCCCTTCCACTTCTGGAGCTTCTTCATGTCCAGCGACACGTCGCCCGAGACCTGGATGCCGAGGTCCCCGGCGTGCCGGACCTCCTCGAAGCGCTTGCCGGCGGTGATCAGCGCCTTGCTGGGAATGCAGCCGACGTTCAGACAGACGCCGCCCCAGAACTCCTTCTCGATGCAGAGCGTCTTGACGCCCAGCTGGGCGAGGCGGATGGCGCAGGGGTAGCCCCCCGGGCCCGCGCCGATGACGACGGCGGTGTACTTGCGAGTCTCCGAGGTCACTCCAGGATCAGCTGATCAGGTTCGCTTCGTTCGGCTCGGTCTCGGTGAGCTCGTCGTAGGCCCGCGCCAGCGGGTCCTC
>Ga0114933_10001931_pt1 | contig 22277 bp, 22 predicted proteins | sample 4SBtaG_FD_89691 | JGI IMG/M metagenome (GOLD analysis project Ga0114933, IMG submission 89691) | Deep subsurface microbial communities from Kolumbo volcano to uncover new lineages of life (NeLLi) - 4SBTROV12_W25 metaG | ecosystem: Environmental > Aquatic > Marine > Volcanic | place: Kolumbo... | reverse complement strand
TTCTCCCGTCACCTCTGTAAATGCAGATGGTATAAAAATTATTTTAGCACCAGCCTTTGCAAGATCGCGATAAAGCGCAGGAAACCTAATATCATAGCAGACTGTCAATCCCACCAGACCCCAAGGTGTTCTGGCAAGGCAGGCTGAAGTGCCCGGCTGATAAGTTGCAGATTCCCGATATATGCTTCCATCATTAACTTCAACATCAAACATATGAATCTTTGTATATCGCGCAATTATTTGGCCGTCTGGATTAATTAGAAAACTCCTATTGGCGAGCTTGCCATTAGAGAGTTTGATTGATATCGAGCCAATGAGCAGCCAAATAGCTAGATCTCTAGATAAAGCTCGAAACTCTCTTAATACATCGTGAAAATTCTCTGATTGTGCTTTATTTAGGGCTTTTTCTCTGTTGGGTTCCAACATACCAACGACTTCAGGGGTTGTTATTAACTCTGCGCCATTTGATCTTGCCGCACGGATAAGAGAGCTGACCTCTCTTATATTTATATCGGGGTCTGATTTTGAATTTGTTTGAATACATGCAACCTTTAAGTTCGACATTACTTTCACCGTTATGAGTGATCTAGGCCAAGTAAGGTATCCAATTTTCCACTTTGATTTAGGGCCACTAATTCATCAGACCCACCTATTCCTGTGCCATCAATAAAAATTTGTGGCACGGTGTATCGGCCATCGGAACGGCTAAGCATTTCACTTTTTAGGGTTGGGTCGTTACTTACTTCAATCTCTTTATAGTCGACGCCCTTCTGTTCCAACAATCGCTTTGCCCGGTAACAGAAAGGGCACCAAACTGAGCTGTAAATCTCTACAATAGCCACTGCGCACTCCGCGGAAAACCTCGACATTAAATAGTATAGATAGCTTTTTACAACAAACGAAAAATCTCTTCGATCATTTCAACCAATCTGATAACACTTCCTTATTATGCTCCCCAAGTAGTGGAGCTCCTTTTCGTATGCTGGCTGGGGTCTCTGAGAGCTTTACTGGTACTCCGATAGTTTTTGTTTTTCCAAGTTTAGAATGTTGCGTCTCTACTACCATCTCTCTGTGTAATACTTGAGGGTCATTAAAGACTTCAACATGGTTCATCACTGGACCGGCTGGTATTCCTGCATCTTCAAAAGCTTCACATAATTCCTCGGTTGTTCTTTGAGTAAAAAATTTTTCCAACTCTTCCACAAGCTTCTTATTATTTTCAACACGATCCGCTTTAGACTTAAACCTTTTGTCGTCAAGAAGATGTTCACAACCTAATATTTTACACGTACCCTTCCAAAAGTTATCCTGAGCTCCGCCGATTGTCATGTAACCATTTGAAGTTGTAAACAATTGGTATGGTGCACTTCCACGGTGGGCTTGGCCAAGCCTTTCCGGAACCCGCCCTGTAGCGAATACATTAGCCGCTTCATAAACACCTAGGGAAATACCAGCTTCAAAAAGGCTTGTATCGACATGCTGCCCAACCCTTGTTTTGTCTCTTGCAACAAGAGCCATAAGGATACCAATAGCGCCGTTCATGCCACCACAGACATCCGAGACAGGCATTGGAATTCTATAGGGAGGGCCCTCTGGAGGACCATTAATAGACATTAGACCAGACATTCCGCAGGCGATTAGGTCGAAGCCGCCACGTGGAGAGTAAGGACCGGTTTGTCCAAAACCCGAGATGGAACAATAAATCAATTTTGAGTTGATTTCCGATACCGCTTCGTAATCAATGCCTAACCGTTTAGCTGTACCTGGTTTAAAATTTTCTATGAGAACATCTGCCACCTCGATCATTTTAAGAATTGTTTTATGATCTTCCGCGTTTTTTAGATCCATAACTACAGACCTTTTATTTCTATTCCAGAGCATAAAGGGAGCGCTTTCTCCATCTTGGAAAGGGGGTGTTTTCCGTAGCTGATCCCCGCCATTTGGGTTTTCAATCTTAACGACATCTGCACCATGATCAGCCAATATCATTGCACAGTAGGGTCCGGAAAGATGGCTCGTTAAATCGAGCACTTTAATATGGGATAATGACGTCATTTTTTTACCTGAATAATTTGCTACTTGGACTCTGGCCTGATCATTTTGATTATGCTGGAAGTATCTAAATCCCCAAAACCACTGTCGATTAGTTGCTGGAACGCAGCAGTGGCTGCAGCTCCTAGCGGTGTAGAAGTTCTTGCATCTTGAGCCGCAGCTTGTGATAACCGCAAGTCTTTCAACATCAGTTTTGCCATAAAACCGGGCTTAAATTTATTGTTGGCGGGCGATGTACTGCATACATTAGGCATAGGATTAGAGGTTTCAAAGATATATGATCTACCGGTTGATGTAGCAATTACCTCATATAAAACTTCTGGCGACACACCCAAACGTTCCCCCATTGTCATAGCTTCCGCAGCCGCAAGTGCATTAATGCCAGCTAACATGTTATTACATATTTTGGTTGCTTGCCCTAACCCTCCAGAACCGCAATGAACAATATTTTTCCCCATACCCTGCAATATAGGCTTGGCCTTTTCAAAGCTCTCTTTATCTCCTCCACACATAAAGGTAAGCGTGCCAGCATCTGCACCAATAACACCACCAGAAACTGGTGCATCTATCATATTAAAGCCAGCTGACTTGGCCGCCTCGTGAACAGTCTGAGCTGATTGAACATCTATTGTCGAGGAATCTATCATCACTGTGCCAGGGGAGGCTGCAGTTAAGATGCCATTTTCAAGGAATATCTCTTTAACGTTCGAGCCTACCGGGACCATGGTCACTACAAAATCAACTTCACTGGAAGCCTCTTTTACGGACTTCGTTGCCGTAGCTCCTGCCTGCACTGCAAAATTAATGGCTTCTTCCGATAAGTCATACACCTTAAGAGAATGGCCGGCTTTAATAAGGTTACGCACCATTGGACCACCCATGTTTCCCAAACCAATAAAACCAACTTTCGCCATAACTTCCTCCTAATTAAGAACTAACAAATGCTAAACACACAATCCTGTAGCTGCTAACTTTAATTCCAAAAGGCACGATGACACAATAAATCTAGATAAATAACCTAAAATTAATATATCTTAACTCGCAATCCATTTTTCTATTTAATTCTACCCATAGCTAAATTAGATGTCACATCCCGTCATTTTCAATCGCAGTCTTCTAGTAAGAAATAAGTCCAGAGCCTCAGAATCCTTCCGAGATTTTGATTTTCTCCTAGCAAATGCGCTGGCTCGGTTAACCGATAGGCTACTAGACTTGAGCAGGAGCTTCGAGCTTGTTTTAAACTTAGGAGGTAGAAATGGAATGTTAGAACAAATCTGGCCTAAAGAATTAAAAACGCCAAGGTTCATTCATACAGATATTTCCGAAAAGATGGTTGAAAAAGCAGCTGGTTATGGGGCAAAGGTAGTATGTGACGAGGAGTTTTTACCCTTCGCACACAACAGTCTGGATGCCGTGATAAGCTGTCTTTCTTTGCACTGGGCGAATGATCTCCCCGGAGTGTTGAAGCAAATTACACAATCATTAAAACCTGATTCATTATTTCTAGTATCGATATTAGGTGGTCAAACTTTATATGAACTTAGAGAAGTACTTGGCGCTGCTGAATTAGAGTTAAGAGCAGGTGTGAGCCCAAGGGTTTCACCATTTGCGACACTGCAAGATTTTGCTCACTTGATGCAGCGTGGGGGACTTGCACTTCCAGTGGCAGATACAGATACAGTAGTTGTCCATTACAATAATATCTTTGAATTGATGCGGGATCTCAGGGGAATGGGCGAAACAAATATATTAATAGAGAGAAGTCTTACCCCCTCTACTAAAACACTCTTTTTACGAGCAAATCAAATCTACCAGGAACGCTTTTCTGATGGAAAGGGAAAGTTAAAAGCTACCTTCGAGATATTAACGGGAACAGCTTGGACACCGCACCCCTCGCAACAAAAACCTTTGCGTCCTGGTTCTGCAAAGCTCAGTCTGACCGAAGCTTTGAAGAGTTAGGGTTACGGCATTTCCTAATATTATTACTTTACAGCATAAACAATCCACATCGCATGCTGATAATAATCATAACCCCTGCGGCTAGCTTCCACTTTCGGCAGGCGATAAAGGCTTTCGCACGGGTCAATGATTGAGCACCCTCTGAGGAGTTTTTTATATTCCTTTTTTGCAAAAAAATGAGCCAAGCCAATGTCTTCGAGGTTTATTTTTTCTTTGGTGTTTTTGCTGTTCAAAATAAGCGTTCCCGGTTCTGTCTGAGCAGTGTTATTAACTTGGTTTTTAAACGTCGAGTGTTTTCGACTTAACATGTGGCCAATAAACAACCCTCCCGGTTTTAAAAGACGCACAACTTCAGAAAAAGCCTTAATCCTTAATTCGCTCGGTAAATTCTGAAAAACACAAGACTCAATTATACCGTCAAAGTATTCATCAGGGCACGGGATATCGGAAGCACTAGCCTGGGTTAGTATTTCAATATTTTTTTCTAGGCCTTTGCGCTTCAAAGTTTTTTTGCACAGCGACAAAGCCTCTTGAGAAATATCAATGCCACTTATTCGTATGCCTTGCTCTGCCAACCAGGCAAGGTTGGCACCCGCACCACACCCAACTTCAAGAAATTTTAATTTTTTGAAGTCATGTTTAATAAACTCTTTGGCTCTGTAATGATGTGAAACAGACCTAACAATAGCTTCTACAGGAGCCGTATTGTATGCCCCTTGCTTTATTTGGTGAGCAAACGATGTATTCCACAACCGCTCAATTGAGCCTGTTTTTAACCAGTCTGGCTTATTGACCATTAGTCTAATGCACTTTTTGCAGAAAAAGTATCATTGTCTAGCCACGCGACTATTGTCATTTTCTGGTTATCTAAATAATTTTGATAACTTACCATTTTGTCTTGATCCACTATGTGGACAAATTTTTTACCCGCACTGTCGACCAAACAGCATCTGTACCCAAAATTCTTTAAACGACCATTCAAAGATGGAGTGGCATAGTAACCCCACTCTTTTTTACATATATCCACTTCCTTGCCTTCCTTTGAAACCAGGGTAATCTGCTCATCCGCTTCAAGGATCAAATCCATTACATGCGATAGTGTAATAGTTGGTTCGGTATCACCCACTTCAAATTTTCGAACTGGTTGTATTGTTTTAAAGTTCATTCATCACCACTCCAGAGTAAGGATTTCTCGGCAGCCACCTTAAAATTAATACTTTCACCAAATTCCTTAAAAAGCCAATTAATGCGTTTTAGGTCCTCTTCGGTGTCTACTGCCAGCCTTGCCTTGCTTAAGTCAGAAAGACCAGACTCGAAATTTAAAATTCTAAATTTTTCAGGATTTTTATAAAAAAAACGAGTGACATGCTCTCTGTCACAAATGTCGGCCGTTAAGCTCAATATTTTTCTTAATGAGTCAGTTTTTATAACCTCAACGCTCATACCAACTGGGTATGTCCTTGGAAAAACATTTGAAATCAAATCGAGATTGGGGTCTTCCCACTGCTCTAGCCCTTTTTCCAGAAGTTCTGGATCTATAAAGGGGCTATCTCCATTTACCCTAACAAATTTATCTGCCCCAAGATAACTAGCGCAAGATACTGCTCTATCTAGAACATCATGAACAGCTCCTCTAAACACTCCAATATTTATAGATTGGATGTACTCAACAAGCCGATCATCGGTTTTACTATTAGAAGTTGCAACCACTACTGTTGATAACCTCTTTGCTTGTGACACACGATCTATAACGCGTTTAATTAATGGTTCTCCAGCGATATATCTCAAAGCTTTACCTGGTAATCTCGAAGACCCCATCCTCGAAAAGATGATTGCAGGCACCTTCATGCATTAGCCCTGACAACTTTTTCCCACTCTGAAACATACCATTCACAATATTTCTTATAGCCTTTGTCTAATGGCCATCTAGGTATAAAACCAAGCCTCTCTCTTGCTTTATCCATCTTAAGTGTGCCTCTAGTAGGCTTATCTTGAGCTTGCGGGCGGTGCTCAAAAGTTACATTGGGAATAATTTCTTTAATAATATTTGCCAATTCCAATATGCTTCTTGCGTCACCGTAGGTTACATTGAAAGTGTCAGAAGCAGTAGGCCCACCGTGCAATGCTAGTGCGCGTATCATCCCATCTATTAAGTCTTCAACATACGTGAAATCTAACCGTCCACTGCCACCGCCTTCTAATAGCAGCGGTTTACCTGCCAATGCATTTTCGATAAATATCTGGCTCACTCGTCTACTTACGCAGCGCTCGCCATAGAGTGCACTAGGTCTTATAATGCATATGCCTAAACCATAAGTATGGCAGTAAGTCCGAACTAAACGCTCTCCCATATACTTGGCATTAGCATAAATACCCCTCGGTCTCGGTCTAGTGGTTTCATCTACCCAAGCATCCTCAAAGTCACCATAAACTGTGCTGGAGCTTAAAAACATTAACGTCTTCATGTTTTTTTGATCCAATCGGCAAAGTTCAAGAACATTGCGCAAGGTGGACAATTGTAAATCAAAACATTTCCCTGGATTTTTCCTTGCCTCCACTGCGCTAGCTATAGCAGCCAAATGCACAACCCGGGTCGGTTTAAATTCATTGAATACATTGGCTATATCCGAAAAATTTCGGGCATCACAATTCCGAAATTCAACACCAAGACTACGCATGATTTCAAATCGGCTCATCAAGAAATGAAGATTGAGCTCACGTTTTGTTAAGTTACCATCGTCATAAAATGAATTATCAACGAGACTATTGACCATCAAGTTATCGAGTACCATTACAGGGACTCCGGCCTGACCAAGGCCAACGGCTAGGTTATGGCCTATAAACCCAGCACCTCCAACTAGGAGCACCCTATCATTTTGCAGCTTGCTTACTATCTTTTCAAAAGTTATCACTGACATTTAAAAAGTTCACCGGCACCAAATCATTTTAAACCCTATACAAATACTAAAGGTCTGCATCACCCTAAACAATAGCAGCAGAAATTAAAAAAAAACAAACGGGAAATATAAAGGAAAAGATTCTTTACTCATTTGATAGGTCATATCAAAAAAAGTTATACAATACCAAACGACTTATTAAGGAAAGTCTCAGGATTTTAAGTTTTTAGATCAGGATATGATATGGGCCGTATAGCTGGACTTATACCAAAATATAATAGCGGAACCCCTAAACTGGAATCGGCTACTATCAATCATCTTCTCGGAGCGAAGCAATTTGTGCGAGATGGGTTTTTCTTTTTGGAAAACGAACAAGCAACCGCAAAACTAGGTTCCATGCAAATAGCCCTCGACGGCTCTATCTTTAACGCTGAAGACTTTCCAGCCACCAATAAAAAAACGTCCGATGTTAATCGTATCTTACTTTCCATAGATAAGATCGGGATGATCAAAACACTGGAAAAAATTAATGGCCAGTTTTGCCTAGCCGTATTTGATAGCAAGACAAATACTGTATGGCTAGCCCGTGATCGTTTTGGCCTATCAGCGCTGTTTTTTACTTCCTTTAATGGATTAATAGCCTTTTCTTCCCGAGCTAAAGGTCTACTTAAGCTCCCAGCTGTTTCGGATGAATTGGATGAAAAATTTTTAAAGGCTACTGCTGCGACGAACTATCGTTTTTGGGACACAGATAGTTGGCTTTCACCATTCCAAAACATTAAACAGGTACCCGCCGGTTATATTGTCCGCTTTAACAACCAAAAATCACATCACTTTCTATTTGCATCCTTAGCAGTTGATAACCCGCGTAAAAGTCAAAAAGCCACAAGCGAAGAATATATCCACCTGTTCAATAAAGCCGTAAGGCAACGCCTTCAGGTTGCTAATAAACCTATTTTTTCTTTATCCGGAGGTCTAGATAGCTCCTCTGTCGTATCTATGGCTCAGCAAATCACACAAGAAAGACAAGCCGCCATTTCGACCATCCATCCAAATAAGCTATATGATGAACAGGAACAAATCCTAGATGTGGTAGACTCAGGAATAGTAAATTGGACCCCGGTCTCCATCGACACCCCCGATATATTTGAGACACTCAAAAGGATCTACACTTCTCATGATTACCCTTTACCTACAGTAACTTGGCTCAACCATTTACTGCTTGCCGAAAAGGCCTCAAAACTAGGCTATACGGATTTATTTACTGGGCTTGGGGGGGACGAATTACATGCGGGAGAATACGATTATTTTTTCTACTTCTTTGCAGACCTTGAACAAATGGGAAAAACAGATTTACTCCAGAAAGAAATAACTGCCTGGATTGACAATCACAATCACCCTATCTTCAAAAAATCTAAAGATGTAGCGATCGAACGGATGTCAACTTTGATTGACCCTTTAGTGCCTGGGAGATGTCTACCAGATGAAAAGTTACTAAAACGATATCAGAATTTACTCTCAGCCGATTTTCACAATTTAAACGAGCTCCTGCCTAACTATACCATTAGTTCGAGTAGTTACCTGACATCCCATAGTCAAAATGAACTGCTATTAAATACTATGCCATGTTGTATTAGAAGTGGCAGAGAGAATTGTAATTTATTTGGAATGCAAGAGTTTCATCCCTTTTTAGATACAGAACTCTTTAAATTTATGATGAATATTCCAGCAGAACAAAAAATTAAAAATGGACTAACCAAGGCCTTTGCTCGACGAAGTTACAAGGGTTTACTACCAGAAAACACTCGGACGCGAGTAGCTAAAACAGGTTGGAATGCACCAGCACATGAGTGGTTTTCAAAACATCACAAAAACGATTTGTTTGACCTCATTAAATCGAGGCAGTTTAGGGAGCGAGGAATTTACAATATTGATTCAGTAAACCAACTGATAGACGAGCATGATACAATTGTTTCAGAGAAAAAAAGCCAAGCTAATCACATGATGGCAATTTGGCAGATCGTTTCATTAGAGCTCTGGCTGCAAAACTTGTGAATTAAATCTAGTTTATGACTTGCCGATGCTAAAAACGTGCTGAAAGATTCAACAATGGTCTCGTGACGCCAGCCAAATACAAAGGCTAAGCTTTTGACCGTCTATATGCTTAAGTTTACTTACACCCAAACTTTCCTCAGTCAACATCTCTAGCATCTCAAACTCGGAAAAACCTAGCCAAGAATGGCTATATTCATCCCGAAGTTCAGATAAGTCATGTGCTGCCAAGTCAACGATCAACAATGCTCCACTTTCTTTCAGAACCCTAGCCGCTTCTGCTATAACTTTTTTTGGCTGATCCGCATAACGTAACAAAGAGTTTATTGTGATTAGATCAAAGCTGTTTTGCCCAAACGGCAGCCTGTACATATCACCAACCCGCACTTGGCAATTTCGAATGCCATCTTGATCCAATCTCGCACGGGCAATTGACAGCATCTCTAAGGAATTATCTATACCAGTTCCTTTCTCGATAAAAGGCGCCAATACTTTCAAAATTCTCCCAGCCCCAGTTCCGACATCAAGGAGATGTTGGACAGAGCGACCTTTCACCATCTCTAGAATATGTTCATCGATAATTTCATCTGGTGGCCACAAATCTCTCAGGTTTGTTATTTCTTGAAAGTAAGGATCTGCATAACTCTCGGCATACCTAACGCGTTCGGCGTTTACAGAACTTAATCGCGATAAATCAAGAGAATGCACTTCATCATCCTCGGGTATTAGGTCATTTAGCATCTGCCCTAGGCTGAGGCCCTCAGCTCCATTTGAAAGCCTATAATACGCCCTGCTACCTTCCTTATTACGTTGCAATAGCCCGCCTTCAACAAGCAATTTAAGGTGCCGGGATACTCTAGGTTGAGTTTGACCCAAAATAGTTACTAATTCGTTCACAGAAAGCTCTGCGTGGCCACAAAGTGCTATTATTCTAAGTCTGGTTGGTTCTGCTGCGGCTCGCAAACCTTGCAAAAGCTTTTCCACGCTAGCCTCTAATCTTTTTGATGTAACTCATAATTTATGACTTTACTAAAACAGAATGAGCCTAATCCATATGAAAATAGTCAGCCGTAACGATGCAGCCGAGCGCCGTTCTTTCTCAGCCATTCTTTTGAACTCTCCCATTCACCCACCAATTGATAAACTAATTTCCAAAATCTTGGAGAATGATTTAACTCGACCAAATGAGCAGCCTCGTGTGCACAAACGTAATCTACTATCCTTTCCGGAGCAAAAACTAAACGCCATGAAAAAGATAAATTGCCTCTCGATGAGCAACTTCCCCATCGAGTACGAGTATCCCGGACAGAAACTTTCTTAATTTCTTTATTTAAAAGATTTGAGAATTTTGTAGCTTTATATGTGACTTCATTCTTTGCGTATTTCTTCAGCCAATCTCTTACACGCCGCGCTATATGGTCACTTCCTCCAGAAACCCTTAATTCAGGTATTTGAATATCAGGACCCTCCTTCAACCAAACATTGCCAAAATCCCTAGGGTGATGGGATATCTTATATTCTTTTCCTAAAATTGGCACGATGGACCCATGTCTAAATTGGACGCGTGCCGGAAGTTTCATTACTTGTTCGGCTATCCATGGCACATTTCGCTCAACGAATATTCTTGCTTCATCAAGGGACCTCGAAATTGGCTTGCTCAACCAAAATTCTGATGTTTGCGAATTAACACTTATAATGAAACGGTTTGCCCTTGTGCTACTGCGTACTTTTATATCAATCAGTTCACCATCTGGGAGACGTATTGAAATATTCGACATACATTTATCCATTGATTATGTATAAGCCCCAAGTTAACCCTAAAATAAACAAGCCTGATTCAAATCAAGCTATTAATTCTTCTCTAAGAAGTGAAAACACCATGTGGTCGCGCCACTTCCCGTTAATTTTTAAATATTTTCTTGCTGTCCCTTCGTAGCTAAAACCAGAGTTTTTTAAAACACCTTGGCTGGCTTCATTACTAGGCAAGCATGCTGCCTCAATTCTATGAAGAGCTAGCTGATCAAAGGCGAAGAAAGCTGTTCCCTGTACCGCTTCAGTCATATAACCATTCCGCGCAAACCGTTCGCCGATCCAATAGCCGAAAGAGCCCATCTGCGCGACCCCTCTGCGAACATTCGCTATTGTTATACCCCCAACTAAATGTTGAGCTTCTTTAGTAAAAATAAAAAATGAATACCCTCGGTCATTAGACCAATCCTCTGAATACCTGCTCAACCTCCGACGAAAAGCCGATTTTGACAATGCGTCAGATGGCCATGTTGGCTCCCATGGAATTAAAAATTTCTTACTTTCAGATCTAAGTTTTGCCCATTGCACCCAGTCATTACGAACCGGTGGCCTTAAATAAACACGTGAAAGCGCAATTGTTGGTTCGGGGTATGTTGGTAAGAAGAAACTCAAAGCCACGATGCGCTATAATCCAAATTATTTTATAATAATTTGAGCATGGGTTGTTATGTCATGCAAGCTTCAAATTTGCTGCGAAATAAAGCTTAATCATACAAAACGTTTCTCAAAATTCGAATACGTCTCCAACCTGGAAATTGGGCCAAGAGCTGAAAGTGTGGGCGGATTTGAGAGCATTACAGTGGCTATTTTCCTTATTGAAAAACTATCCACCTTCTCTAATTTTTCTATTATTTCAGCGATAGACTTACTTCGTCCATGGATTAGAAGCTGCTGCGCTAATTGTTCACAACGGTTTGCAGTCCCCTCTCTACTCATTAGTAAAGCGGATTTTAACTGAGTTTTTGATCTTTCAACTTCCTGCTCAAGATCAACATATGTCAGTTTGTTAAGCTCGTCAGATATCACAGGCAGCATTTCCTCGATAAAATATTCACCGGTACCAGCATAGATCCCCATAAGCCCCCCATCGCGATACGAGGTAGTGAAGGACTGAATTGAGTATGCTAATCCCCGCTTCTCCCTCACCTCCTGAAATAATCGGGAGGACATCCCTCCCCCCAATAGCATTGAGAGTACCTGATACGCATAAAAGTCTTCATGATCGTATGAAACGCTCGGAAATCCAATTATTATATGTATCTGCTCAAGTTTTTGATTTTTCCGGAAGTCTCCTCCTTTATAGTTAGCGGGTTCGAGTAAGGACGGCTGATTGTCGCAGGGAAGTAAAACGAATTTTGTTTTAACCAGTTCTACTATCTCTTCGTGCTCAACATTTCCTACAACAGAAAAAACTAGACGTTCATTTGTGTAGTTTTTAGATACAAACCCTGCAATGTCGTGCCTCGTGAGTTCACTCACTACCCCCGGTTGTCCTAGAACCGGTCTTCCAATTGCTTGATCTGGATATGCACGTTGTTGAAAATGATCAAAAATTATATCATCAGGAGTATCAATAGCTTGACCAATCTCCTGCAGAACCACGTTACGCTCCCGCTCAAGTTCCGCCTCATCAAATAGAGAGTTTTGCAGTATATCTGAGAGAATATCGGTCGCTAAAACAACATCATCTAATAAAGTTCTTGCGAAGAAGGCCGTTTGTTCTCTAGAGGTGTAAGCATTTAGATGACCTCCCACAAATTCAATTTCCTCAGCAATCTCTTTGGCTGATCGTCTTTGTGTTCCCTTGAACAACATATGTTCTAGCAAATGGGCTAGACCATTTTGAGCTTTTGTTTCGTGGCGTGTGCCCACACCAAACCAAGCGCCTACCGACACACTTTCTACAGATTCTATCCTATCGGTCGCGATCGTAATATTGTTATCAAGGACCGTTATTTCTGGAGTTTTGTTAATCATCATCGCCTTTCTATCCGCTTACGTTAATTCTACTCGGGAATTATCGGCGATGTAATTAGATACTTCTTCAAACTTATTTGGTAAAACGGTCAGTCGCTCCTTCCGGTCCCAAAGATCTTCTAAATGGTGTGGTAAATTGGGGTGCTCACCTGTTGCTTTTTGAACTGCATCAGGAAACTTCGCTGGGTGCGCGCAGGCCAGCGATACGATTGATATATCATTTTTCATAGCATCGCTTGATGCAAATCTATAAGCGCCTTCAACACCGATGGCACTGTGAGGATCTAGAATTTCACCCTTTTCTTTAAATGTTTTCGAGATACGTCCCAAAGTATCCACATCGTCAACACAGACAGCATCAAATGTTCGTCTAGCTTCCACTAAAGTTTTTTCTGAAACCGAGAATTTTCCTTCGTTCCTAAATTCGTTCAAAACCCTATTAGTGCTAGCTCCATCTCTTCCATTTAAATCAAATAAAAGTCTCTCAAAATTACTGGATACTTGTATATCCATACTTGGACTAATACTCGGTTGCACCCCCTTGATTTCCATAGTTCCTGTATTGAAAAACCGCGATAATATGTCGTTACTATTTGTGGCGACTATTAATTTTTCAATAGGCAGTCCCATTTTCTTTGCGGCGTAAGCCGAAAAGACATTTCCAAAATTACCGGATGGAACAGAAAAAACTAGTCGACGATCATTTAAGCCCAGCGACACCCCTGCCCAAAAATAATAGACGATCTGTGGCATCAATCGCGCCCAATTTATCGAGTTAACAGCAGAAAGTGCAAATTTGTCCCTAAATTCAAGATCATTGAACAGAGCTTTCACCATATCCTGACAGTCGTCAAAAGTTCCCTCCAGCGCGATAGCATGTATGTTGTCAGCATCAACAGTCGTCATTTGCTTTTGCTGAATGGGGGACACGCGATCCTTTGGAAAGAAAATAAAGACGTCAATAGCTTCTCGGTCTTTACACGCTTCTATAGCGGCGGAGCCCGTGTCGCCTGATGTCGCGCCTACAATGGTTGTCCTTTTTCCCCGTGCTACCAGCGCTTGGTCAAAGAGGCGTCCCAATATTTGCATGGCGTAATCTTTAAATGCCAGCGTTGGCCCGTGGAATAACTCCATCAACCAAATGTTTGATTCCAATTGTTTGATCGGTGCAACCGATGGGTGCGTAAATTCCCTGTAGGTAGCGTCAACTAAATTACCAAAGACCTCTTGCGCCATAGTATCACCCAGGAATGGTCGCATAACTTCGATAGCCAGCTCCGGGTAAGATAGAGAAGCAAAAGCCCTTAAATCTTCGGAAGAAAATTGTGGCCAATCCGTGGGAAGGTAAAGCCCACCATCCCGCGCAAGGCCGGTTATTAGTACATCGTCAAAATTTAGTTCTGGTGCGACGCCCCTAGTACTTAAATAACGCAAATAAATATCTCCAAAAGTAAATTTTGGGTAGACTACTCATGAGATGATATTCTTGCAACAATGCGGATAGATTAATTTTTAAAAAGGTTACGTTATGACAATCAATACCATTGCTATTCAATCGCCTGGGGATATGGGACACGAAATTGGGCGCGTATTGGCAAATGCCGGATACAAGGTAGTCTCGGCACTGGAAGGGCGCTCCAAACGAACTAGAGCGCTCGCAAAAAGTGGTGGTATTATTGATGTAGGGAAATTAGAGAACCTATATGATGATGTTGATGTAATACTTTCAATAATGCGCCCAGATGAGGCTCTAAATTTCATAAAAAACATGTGCGACTTAGCTAACTTTCACAAGGCTAGGCCTCTTCTTGTAGATCTAAACGCAGTAGCGCCATCAACAGCATTAAAGGCTGAACAGCTTTCAAGCGCAGCAGGATTAGATTTTATAGATGGAGGTATTATCGGGGAGCCTCCGAGGGCACCCAAAAATCAAAGTCCCCGCTTATACGTATCAGGCACTCGTTCTAATGAGTTAATGGCATTAAATCAATCAGGGCTTGATTTTCGGGACTTAGGTTCGAAGGTTGGTTCCGCTTCCGGAATCAAAATGGCTTATGCTGCTTTAACGAAGGGCCTGACAGCGATTGCTATAAATTCAATTGTGACAGCAAAAGCTCACAATGTTCAAAATGAATTTCTTGCTGAACTTAAATTCAGTCAGGAAAATCTGTTAGGGCACCTCGAAAGGGGTCTCCCAAGCATGTGCCCGAAAGCTTACCGATGGGTTGGCGAGATGGAGGAAATATCAAAAACACACAAAGAGCTTGGTCTTCCAAAGAACTTATTTGAAGGTGCAGCAGATATTTATCGTCTGGTAGAGACGTCACCGCTCGGCAAGGAAATAGTCGAGGACAGAAAGTTAGGTACCTCAGCTAAAGATGTTGCTGATGTTTTGGCTGATTTTTTATAAAAATAATGTATGGGTTCGATACAAAGGGCAAAAAACTTAATTCATTGCATGTATCTTGATTTAAGATGTGAAATATAAAAAATTGGGTCCAAAGGCGAACCTGTTGCGCGCTTAATTACTTCGTCGGTGGAATGATAACTCCCCAAGGAATGAACATGTTCTCGCAGCCAAGTTAATAAATCCGAGAAATCACCTTTTTCCAAATTAGACAGGATCTTTGGTTTATCTTTTAGCGCTGCCGAAAACAGCTGCGCCGCTGCCATAGCGCCCAGGGTGTAAGTGGGGAAATATCCAAAAGCACCGTCGTACCAGTGAATATCTTGTAGACATCCCTCCCTATCATTTGGCGGCATAAAGCCAAAGCTGTTCATAAAAATTTCATTCCAGGCTGACGGAAGTTCTTTAACGATCAACTCATCATTTAAAAGAGACTGTTCAAGTCTATATCTAAGAATTACGTGGAGTGGATACGTTAGCTCGTCCGCATCAACTCTAATACAGTTGGGGGTAATTCTTAAGCATTTTTGATGCAGCGTCCCGGCAGACCAGTTCTCCCCTGTTACACCAAACTCCTCTGCAATAACTGGAGCCAGAAATGTAAAAAATTCCCGGGATCGACAAGCCTGCATTTCTAACGTTAAAGACTGGCTCTCATGAAGCACCATGCCCCGAGCAAAACCAACAGGCTGTCCTCTCCAACGCCTCGGCAGTCCCTGCTCATACAACGCGTGTCCCGTCTCATGAATAACACCCATAAGACTGCTTGCCCAATCTTGTTCATCGTATCGTGTAGTTATACGAACGTCATCCGGTATACCCCCCGAAAAAGGATGTGCACTTTTATCGAGCCGGCCCTTTTGGAAATCAAAGCCCTGCTGTGCCATTAATTTCAAACCAAGTTTCTTTTGTTTCTTTTCGCTCACTTGGAAATAGATATCTGAATACTCATTTTTTTTCTGATGCTCTAAAACGTTTTGAAGTAGTTGGACGAGTCTTGGTTCCAGATAGTTAAAAATTGCATCTAAATTTTCTGCCTTGGCACCCGGTTCATATTCATCTAGCAACGCATCATAAGGCTTCATATTAAACTTTTCCGCTTTGACGGCCGCGACTTCTTTAGTGATCTCAAGCAACTGATTAAGCGGCTCGACAACTAAATCAAAACAACTGTCCTTTCTAGCCATTCGCCAAACAGCCTCACAGTGATGCTGCGCTCGGCAACGCGCATCAACAAGTTCTGGCGATAAAGCCGTAGCATTTTTGTAAATTCGTTCTATTTCCAGGACATTAGCTCTTTGCCAATCCGTCAATTCCTCAGTATCTATTTTAGCCAGCAAGTCGAAAATCAAAGCCGACGTCATTTCCTCATGTTTCAAAACTGACAGCGTAGCGAGTTGCTCAGCTCGTACATCACTAGATCCGCTCGGCATAATTGTTTGGCTATCCCATGATAGTAAGGATATTGCGTCTGAGAGGCTTGAAACCCTTTTTATCTTTTTTTCCAACTGACTATAGGCCTCGTGTGATTCCATCCTACTTTTCGTCAGTCCGGTAGTGGTATATGACGTAAATGATTAAGAGTGATAGTGCGAGGAAGTACCATGTAAGCGCATATTGAAGGTGTTCGTTGCGCATCTTTATTGAACTACTCGCGCCAATTGGCAAAGTGTAGGGTCCCGGTTTGCGGAGCATATCAATATAATAATTTGCCATCGAGCCAATCTGGCTTTTTGCTGCCATTTGCTCCGAATTAATATAGAGCCAAACGTTATTTTGCGGCTCGTTTTCCGGCACGAAATATCCCTTTTTTTTATCTTCTCTTATAATACCATCTACAAGCACCCTACCTTTTGTCAAAGTTTCCGGGCGAGAATTCCTCAGCCGCAATCGTTCAGGTATCCAACCCCTATTAATGAGTGTGATTCTACCATCAGCGCTTTGTAGTGGGGTGATCAAGTGAAACCCTGCAGTTCCTTCAAATGTTTTGCCCGTTATCGTAAATTCTTGCTGATGCAAAAATTTACCCATAAGAATAACCCGCTTAAATCTCCATTTTTCTATATCGTCCACCTTCACAGGCGGGTCTATAGCTTTGTCAGACATTCGCGCTTCAAATGTGTCGATGATTTCAGTTTTCCACTGCATCCTTTGAAGCTGCCACGTCCCAAGCCCCACCAGTACTAAAAGGGCTGGGATGGTGAAAAGTGTTGGCCACAAAGTTGGTGTAAATCTACGCTGCGTCATTCTAAATTGAGGTTTCCTTAAAATATTTTCCAAGGCTCGCGAGCGACTGGATTCCTCATTTCAAACAAATAAATTTGCTAATTGCAAGTCTCACTAACCGTTGTGGCTTATCCAATAACAGCGACTTTGGTTAGCTTCTGCCATTCTAGCGCAGCAAAACTGGACTGAATATTTTAACAGTTGTTCTGATCAGCCACCCCACCAATAGATACAGATAAACAGAAAGAGCCAAACAACGTCAACAAAATGCCAATACCAAGCAGCTGCCTCAAATCCAAAGTGATGCTCTGGAGTGAAGTGTCCCGCCCGCGCCCTAAACCAGCATACAACTAAAAAACACGTCCCAACTAAAACATGAAAACCATGAAAGCCAGTAGCCATATAGAATGTCGACGAATAAATACCATCTTTAAAACCAAAAGTTGCGTGGTCATATTCGTATATCTGTAATCCTGTAAACGCAGCTCCAAGAAGAACTGTGACACCAAGTCCCAGCACTAAATTTTTTCTATCATTCTCGAGTAATGCGGCGTGAGCCCAAGTACACGTACACCCCGACAGCAGCAAAACCATTGTATTGATTAAAGGGATATCAAATGCGTCGAATGTCTCCACACCGGCTGGTGGCCATATGCCGGTATCAGGATACAGCGATGAATCGAAAAATGCCCAAAAGAAGGCGAGGAAAAACATCACCTCTGATGCTATAAAAAGAATCATACCGTAGCGCATCCCTATCTGCACTATCGGAGTGTGATGTCCTTGGTGTTCCGCTTCTCTTATTACATCACGCCACCAGAAAAACATCGTTATTAAGATAAAAACTAAGCCAGTTGACATAATCGGCACGCCAAACGGCTTATCGTGCATAAACATTATAGCGCCTACGGCCATTACAAAAGCAGCCATAGCGCCTAATGCCGGCCAAGGGCTCGGTTCTACTAAATGAAAGGAGTGACTGTGTCCGCCGCTCATATATTCCTCTTTCCCCGCTAATTACAGCTCTGCAATGTTGTATTTAGTTAAGCATTATCCTCTTTTAGACCAATATTACAATATCTTAGCCTGCTTTTTTTTCATTAGTTGTGATCGCTCCTGACTGGGTATGCGACCTGAAGAAAGTATATGACAGTGTGATCGTTGTAACATCATCTAAATTGGGGTCGTTCATCATATCGGGATCAATAAAGAATGACACCGGCATGTCTATTACTTGGTTTGGCGCCAGAAGCTGTTCCTGGAAACAAAAGCACTCTACCTTGTTGAAATATATTCCAGCCTTATCTGGTGTCACATTAAATGTCGCAGTACCGACCAAAGGGCCACTGCCGGTATTTTCAGCTCTGTAAAATGCAAGCGCGTTTTCGCCAAGAGATAGTTTGATTGACTTTTGAGTTGGCGCAAATCTCCAATCCAAAGCCGGGTTAACGTTCGCGTCAAACCGGACCGTAATAGACCTATCGACAACTTTATCTGAGACATTTTGAACAACTTGAGTTGTTCCGCCATAACCAGTTACTTGGCAAAAGAGCTTATAGAGCGGTACAGAGGCGTAACTAAGGGCGACCATGAAGAAAACAACGCTTACTACAAGAAGCAGTGTTTTTTGTTTCCCCTTTTCCAATCGATCTTTGACGCTAGTTTTTTCCATTAATCAACCTATAACATTCTAACAATCGTGATGATAAATAAGAGCACACAGAAAGCGGATATTGCGCCAAATAGGACCCAGTTTTTTCCTTTTTTGGAATCTCGGAACGTCTTACGGTCTGTATTCACTGTTGGTTTAGTCGCAGCCATTAATATAATACTTTTGCTAATTCTAGTGGATATGGAAGGCCAATTGCCTTGTCAGTAAGTAAGGCTAAAAATAAAACGAATAAATATACTATCGAGAAACCAAAGAGCTGCTTGCAACTCTTAACCAAGCCCAACCGAAAAACACGCCATGCTAAAATCAGAAACAAGGCCCCCATCACTACAGCGACAATGAAGTATGTCAGTGCCGCCATTCCAACTAAATAAGGCAAAAGGCTCACTAAAAACAGGATGGAGCTATAAATTAAAATTTGCCGCCTCGTTTCTTGCAAGCCGTGCGTTACCGGTAACATTGGCACTCCCGCCGCCTCGTAATCGTCACTTCGATACAGAGCCAAAGCCCAAAAATGAGGCGGGGTCCAGATAAATATTAAAGCAAATAAAATTATTGGATCAAGTGCTACACTACCCGAAATAGCCGCCCAGCCTATGACAGGGGGAAGTGCGCCTGCCGCTCCTCCGATAACAATATTTTGAGGGGTAGAGCGCTTAAGCCAAACAGTATAAATAAAAATATAGAATGCGATTGTGGCTGCTAGTAAAAAAGACGCCAGCCAATTGACTGCCAGCCCCATAATCATTATCGATCCCCCAGATAAAACGACGCCAAAAGTTAGCGCGGCCTCTGGATTAACACGACCTGATGGGATGGGCCTACTCCGGGTTCTGGACATTATTTGATCAATATCACGGTCAAACCACATATTGATAGCGCCCGAAGCGCCCGCGCCAACGGCAATACAGATGATGGCCACAATCTGCAATACATAATGCAGTTCCCCTGGAGCTAAAAACATGCCCACAAAACCGGTGAAAACTACCAATGACATAACCCGCGGCTTTAATAGGGCCCAAAAATCGCGGAAGTGAGACCAAGGAGAGGTGTCCGACCTCAGAGATACAGATGTGTCGATCGAAGTAAAAGACGCCAAATCTACCCCCATTGTTTCGATATGTTAACTAAGTTAATTAGTTAACGCGCGGCAAGTCCTCGTAAGTATGAAAAGGTGGAGGGGAAGACAAAGTCCACTCAAGAGTAGTTGCACCTTCACCCCATGGATTATTTTCCGCGGCTCTCTTTTTAATGAAGGCCTCTATTATAAGGACAACAAAGACCAGAGTGCCTAAACCCGCCACATATGCCCCATATGAGGATACCATATTCCATCCATGAAGAGCCTCTGGATAATCTATATAACGGCGCGGCATCCCAGCCAATCCCAAGAAATGCTGTGGGAAAAATGTCACATTAACCCCAATAAACGTTAGCCAAAAGTGCAGCGATGCTAGAGTGCTATTATAATTATAGCCAGTCATTTTCGCGAACCAATAGAAAAATCCACAGAAAATACCAAAGACTGCACCAAGTGACAAAACGTAATGGAAATGAGCAATTACATAGTAAGTATTATGCAGCATTATATCCACGCCGGCATTGGCTAACACAACTCCTGTAACGCCTCCGACAGTGAAGAGAAAAATAAAACCAATAGCCCATAACATCGGTATTCGAAATGTAATAGAACCACCCCACATCGTAGCTATCCAAGAGAAAATTTTAACGCCGGTGGGTACTGCAATAACCATTGTAGCAGCAGTAAAATAGGCCTTTGTGTCAACATCCAATCCAACGGTGTACATATGGTGTGCCCAAACAATAAACCCTACAAAACCAATAGCGACCATCGCGTAAGCCATACCCAAGTAACCAAAAATAGGTTTCTTGGAAAATGTAGAGATAACATGACTAACGATGCCAAATGCGGGTAGAATCATTATGTATACTTCGGGATGCCCAAAAAACCAGAACAAGTGGAGAAATAAGATTGGGTCCCCCCCTCCCGAGGCTATAAAGAATGTTGTGCCAAAGTTACGGTCGGTAAGCAGCATCGTTATAGCGCCAGCCAAAACGGGCAGTGATAACAGCAGTAGAAAAGCGGTTATAAGCATTGCCCAGACGAATAGCGGCATCCGATGCAACGTCATACCGGGCGCCCGCATGTTAAATATGGTGGTTATAAAATTTGCCGCACCAAGTATAGATGATGCCCCTGCTAGATGAAGGGACAGTATTGCCATATCCATTGACATCCCAGGCGTGCCTTCCTTCCCAGACATCGGCGGGTAAATAGTCCAACCCACACCCGCACCGCCGTCTGCAAAGACAGATAATAACAGCAGTAAGAATGCCGGAATAAGCAGCCAAAAGCTAATATTGTTCATTCGGGGAAATGCCATATCAGGAGCGCCTATCATAAGGGGAACAAACCAGTTTCCAAATCCACCGATAAGCGCAGGCATAACCACAAAAAAGACCATTATCAGCCCGTGGGCTGTCACATAAACGTTCCACACATGCCCGTTCTCCATGTACTGAATACCTGGATTTTGCAATTCCATCCTCATATACATCGAGATGGCACCGCCTATCAGGCCGGCTATCACAGAGAATATCAGATACATTGTTCCAATATCTTTGTGGTTAGTTGAATACAACCACCTTAGGAAGCCCGTTGGCGCTCCATGGTCATGACTGTCGTGATGTGTATGCTCTGCAGCACTCATTTTTTCCCCCAGGCTTACTAATTGCTCATGTTACTGCTTGCGACCTGAACTTTTGGTGCGGCAGAAGCAAATTTTTCTTTAGCTTCAGTTAACCACGCTTCGTATTTTTCGGCCGGCAATGCCTTAACCGCGATTGGCATAGCTGAGTGGTTGATACCGCAAATTTGATTGCACTGCCCGTATACGGTGCCTTCTTTGTCTATCTGCATCCAAGTTTCATTTGTACGCCCCGCTATACCGTAAATCTGAACCACGGCTTGTGGCACATAGAACGCGTGCATGACGTCATTACTGGTTACCAGCACTTGCACTTTTTTTCCGATCGGTACCACGAGGGGATTATCAACAGATAATAAATAAGTTTGCGTTTTTGGGTCTATTTCTTCTTCCGGGACCATATAGCTGTCAAAAGTTATTCCCTGATCGGGGTACTCATAGGTCCAGTACCACTGATTCGCGGTGACCTTTATAGTCATATCGGGGTCCACTGCCCG
>Ga0114933_10001930_pt1 | contig 22295 bp, 16 predicted proteins | sample 4SBtaG_FD_89691 | JGI IMG/M metagenome (GOLD analysis project Ga0114933, IMG submission 89691) | Deep subsurface microbial communities from Kolumbo volcano to uncover new lineages of life (NeLLi) - 4SBTROV12_W25 metaG | ecosystem: Environmental > Aquatic > Marine > Volcanic | place: Kolumbo... | reverse complement strand
TCAACTGAACCGGGCGCCGGCTCGGGCGATGGTGACGTGCGTCTTACGGTCGGCTGAATCGCGAAACGCATTGCCGATGAGTGCGGCGACGCTCACGTCCGAACAACTCCGATCCGATCTGGCCGAGCCCCACCCGCTCTGGCGTCACGATCAGCGAGCCGTTGCTGACGACGACCTGCAGCCGCGTCTCCGGGCCGACGTTCAGCTGTTGCATCAGCGCTTTGTCGATCATCAATGCGTAACTATTGCCGCGCTTCTTGAGCGTCTTCATCATCGCGTCCCCGCGCACCGCGGTGATGCCGCGTGACCACATTGTAGTCACGCGCAAGGCTCGCGCAAGCCTCGGCTCGGGTCGTCATGACAGCCGCCCCGGAAAAGCAGAAGTGACTTCATGCCCTCTTCCATAAAGGCAGGGTGGCCAGAAGCGGTCCGGCCAGACCCGTGAACAACGCCAGAGGCGAGCCAAGGCGGGCAGCCGCAAAGAGGCAGAGAGACGCGCAAAACAGCCGCCGCGGTCCCGCCGCCGCGGACAAGACTCGGACCTGTGCCCCGTCGCTTTCGCAGGTACCGTCGTCCCACGTGCGGGCAATCAGTCCACCCCGGAGCAAGCCTCTCGCAAAGCTGCCAGCCGCAACGCGCGCGATTCGACCACCCCAGCGCGCGCCTCCTGTGCGGCGATGGCGGCGAGGATGCGGGCGGCGTCCACGCGGTCGCCGATGTCGGCAGCGATCTTCAGCATGGCCACGCAGTCCAGCAGGTCGGACTCAGAGAGCCGTTCGAGTTTCAGCAAGACGAACAGCGTCACGTTCGGGCGTAGAATGCGGGCATTGGGGCTGGCCTTGACGATGCGCAGCTGCTTCTCCCAGTTCGGCATCCTGTGCAGAAAGAAGGCCGCTGCCTGATTTATCGACTCGACTGCAAGGCCAAGCTCATCTGCGATGCGCATCAGCTCAAGCGCCTCTTGGTTCGTCGCCGTTTCCGGCCCCGCGATGTCGATGTCGACCGTGATGCGCTGCTCTACGCCCAAGAGAGGCAAGACTGCGCCACCCAGTACGACCCAGTCGCCTCGCAAACGTTCGGCCGCGAGCGTGACGAACCGCTCCAGGGTGGCTGCCGAGAGCGCGGTCACAGGTACCCTGCCAATGTGCTCGCAGCGATGCGCTTGAGCTTGATGAGCCGACCGGTCACGTCATCAGGGACGAGCCGCGCCATCAAAGGAGCGCGCGCAAACCAGCTGTGAAACAAGCTCGGGTAGCCGTGAGCGATGGCTAGCACCAGCGCACCGAGCGCGTCCCTTTGCCGGGCTGAGACAGACGCCGGGTCAGTCTCGATCTGCACAGCGGCCCGTGTCAGTTCGCGCCGCAGCTCTGCCGCGCTTGGCGGCAACAGGCTCGGCGCAGCGAGCTGAATCGGCGCACCAAGAACCGCGAGCCGCTGCCAGTCCGCGGGAATCGGCTCGAGCATCAAGCGCAGGCCGAGCTGATTGCCAATGCGCGTGAGCGTCGACCTCGAGGCGTTTGCACGCCCGGCTTCGATGTTCTGCACCGTCGCGAGGCTGACCTCGGCGAGCCTGGCCAGCTCGAGCTGCGTGACGCCAAGCGCGCGGCGGGCGGTTCGGTATTGGTCGCCTACGGGCATACCTAATATAATAGGAGCTGTCGCCCAGGTTGTCGACCTGTCACTGGCGCATGACGGCCACCGGTTGTTGTGCGCAACTCCAACGAAGCGTGAACGCACTTCGGAATCGTTCGGCGAGTTGACAGGACGTGCAGCAGCCACGGTCGCCGCCACACTCTCTGATGGGCTGTGGTGCGGGAAGACGAAACGCTGCACGAAAGGCGTGTGCGTCGCGGTCAAGCCGTGAGCCGGCGTGAGGACGAGGAACTCATGGCGTGGGCCGCGGCCCTGGGGGATTTCGATGCGCAATGAGCGGCGCCTGATTCGTTCTTCTTCCGATTCGGGCGCCGCGGCTTGCTGCAAGCTTCGACTCAAAGCGTGCATCGATTCGCCCCTTCAGCAGACCTTCTCGATCGCCCATTGCCGCCGCTGGCCGGCGACCACGATGCTGATCTCTTCGCCTTCGCCGCGCCGATGCAGCGCTTCTCCGAGCGGGGCCTTCAGCGTCACACCTTGCACCGTGATCCCGTCGACAACCACGCGTTCGCCGTCCCCGAACGGGGCCAGGAAGACGACACGTTCGTTGCCATCGTCATCCTCCAGTCCGATGAGCGCTCCGGGCGCGATGTGCTGTGGATCGACGGGTGGACGCCGCCAGCCGCGGTAGTTCATCAGCACGACGCGCAACGTCTCGGCCCGATCGCTGGCGCCGGCGGCCAGGTAGCTCATCTCGAGGCCGCGGGTGTCGTACTTGTCCTCGGCGCGGGCTTCTTCGTGTGTGGCGGACGCTGCGGCGTGCTCGGCGACGCTGATGTTGTGGTCGAGGCGGTCGCTGATGACGGCGATGATCGCATCGACGACGGCTTGTGGAGACGGGATCTGCATGGCGACGGCGGGCTACCCCGGTGAAGAGTGCAGGGATTCGACGGAGGGCGAGCGGATCGCCTCGATGGCGTCCTGGACGTGCTGTGGCGGCGGCGGGGTGATGCGGGAGACGACGCCCATGACGATGAAGTTGAGCACCATGCCGACCGAACCGATGCCCTCCGGGCTGATGCCCCAGAGCCAGTGGGCGGCGTTGTTGGTTTCGGGCGTCACGAACTTGAAATGGATGATGTAAGGCGGCGGTGAGAGGATGCCGACGAGCATGCCGGCGATACCGGCTTCCCGGGTCGCGGGCTTGGAGAAGATGCCGAGGACCAGCACGGAGAAGAAGCTCGACGCCGCCAATCCGAAGGCGAAAGCGACGACCTGCGCGACAAAACCTGGCGCTGGGGAATCGGCTGGCCCGTCATCGAGTACGTACGTGAACGAGACGAAGATCGCGCAGAAGATGGCGACGAGACGCGCGGCGTTGCTGTAGTAGCGGTCGCCGACGAAGTCCGGGACGGTGTATTTGCCGAACTTGCGCAGATAAGGGGCGAGCAGGAGCGCGAGCAGGACATAGCCGCCCGTCCACCCCATCAGGTACATGGCGCCGATGTAGCCCATAGACGAGATGAGCCCGGCCATCGAGATGAAGATGGCGGCGCTCATCCAATCGGCGGCGGTGGCCATGCCGTTGAAGACCGCGGGGACGCTATGGCCGGCGACGTAGAAGCCGCGGGTCGTGCGGACGCGCGCGATGATGGCGATGCCGACGTAGAGCGCGAAGCTCAAGCCGACAAAGAGCGTTGTCCAAGCTTGCAGGTCCATCAGGAGGCGCCCCCGTCGCTGGCAGACGAGCCCTCCGTGGCGTATCGGGCGTCGAGTCGGTCCATCGCGACGCAATAGACCGCGATGAGCACGATGAAGACGAGGATCGACCCCTGCGGTCTTGCCCTCGAGCTCGGTCAGGGCAGCGGCGTCACGGTAGGCCGGTGGCAAATCATCGACAGTCCACCCCAGCCAGGTCGCGAGCGCGCCGAGCTCGTCGGGGATCGGGTCTGCGGCGTCTTGGTCCGCGGCCTGGTCGCGTTCGTCGTCGAGCGGCTCGGTCCTGCGGCGGGATCGGTAGTGGTCGGCGAGGACGTTGCGCGCGATGCGCCAGATCCACCCCCCGATGCGGTCCTGGTCGTGCAGGGAGGCCTGCTTTTCATGGACTCGGAGGAAGAGCGTCTGCAGCCGGTCGTCCGCGGTCGCGTCGTCGTTGACCCAGGCTCGAAACCAGCGCCACAAACCCTCGGAGAAACGGCCCCACGCCGCGGCGGTGCGGTCCGTCGCGGCGTGGGTCGTCGAGTTGGTCGAAACATGGGTCATCAGCAGCATCCGGTCGCGGCAGCGGCGGCGGCCTTCTCTTCGGGATCGCAGCACGCAGTGGCGTCGGCAACGGGCTCGCAGCAGGGGGGGGCTGTCGGCTTTTTGGGCGCCGGGAATGCTGTGCTCGGCCGCGTCGGCGCCGGTGACGACGAACACTTCCCAGCGATGGCCGTCGGGGTCGATGGCCCACACCTTGTCTTGGACGGCGTAGCAGCAGGTGACGCCCTCCTCGCTCTCGGTGCCAAAGCCAGCGCTGGTCATGCGCGCCGTCGCCGCCATCACCGCCATGCTCGTCTTGACCTGCACGCCAAAGTGGGCCGATCCGTCTACACAATAGACGAAGCGAGGGCCCGATCGGACGCAGGTTTTTTCAGCTCTCCGGTAACGGCTTGTTGTCATGGCGAAAATGGCCGCCGCCGGGGGTGCAGATCTCGAGCACGTCGCCGATCCCGACCGCCACCGTGCACTTGCCGGGGAGGTCGACGACGGTCCCATCTGCCCGCACCAGCCGGTTCATGCCGCGCTGACCGCCGACCTCGCAACCACGAGACCAGGGCGCGAGCCGGCGCCGTTCCGTAACAAGCGTCACCTCGGCGGGAGCGAGGAATCGATACGCACGCACAACGCCGCTACCACCGCGATGGTCGGCCGCTTCGTCGTGGTCGAGATCGCTCTTGGCGCGCACAGCGTAGCTGTCGATGCGGAGGGGAAACGCGCGCTCCATGGCTTCGACGGGCGTATTGAGGGTGTTGGTCATGTGGCAGTGAATCGCATCGGCTCCGCCGCCGAGTGGACCGGCACCCGCACCGCCAGCGAGCGTCTCGTAGTGCACCCAGGGCGCCGGCTGTTGACCGCCGAGCAAGACGTTGTTCATCGAGCCACACGAAGCGGCGGGCACGGCATCGGGGACGGCCTGTGCCATCGCGCCGAACAAGGCATCCACCAGTCGCTGCGAGGTCTCGACGTTGCCGGACGAAACGGCGGCTGGATAACGCGCATCGAGCACAGAGCCGGCCCGCGTGCACACGGAAATCGGCCGCATCAAACCGGCATTGGCGGGCATGGCGCCACCACCTTCGCCCGAAACCGCGCCAGCCACCGCGCGAAACACGTAGAAGACGGCGGAATCGGCGATGGCGCGCACGGCATTGAGAGGTCCAGGCCCGCTGTCGGGCGCGGCGCGGAGGTCAACAATCGCCTCGTCGCCAGCGATCTCGAGGGTCACCGGGATCGGGACAGGCACGTCGCTTGTGCCGTCGTCGTCGAGCGCGTCTTCGAAGCGATAGATGCCGTCATCGATCCCGGCAATCACGGCTCGCATACGCGCCTCGGCGTACCTGATCAACGCGTCATTGTTGCCGCGAACGGCGTCGTATCCGAGCTCGTCGCAGAGTTGTCGGAGCCAACCTTGTGCGGCGGTGTTGGCGGCGACCTGGGCGCGAAGATCCCCGTGACGTTCATCGGGCGTCCGCGACGCATCGGCAAAGCGCTGCAAGACGTCGTCATCGAGCACGGTCGGGGGCAGTCGGATGCCTTCATCGTGAATAGTCAGCTCGCGCGGTTTTCCAGCGCTGTCGAAGGGCGCAGGCATCGACCCGGGTGAGATGCCGCCGACGTCAGCGTGATGGGCGCGATTGGCGACGTAGAACGCGGGTCCGGGGCCGGCGGCGTCGATAAAAACGGGGCTAACCACGGTCACGTCGGGCAGGTGCGTCCCGCCCGCGTACGGGTCATTGAGGACCACGTGGACGCCGGGCTTCATGGGTACGGCGGCGATGGCTGCGGCGACGGACGCGGGCGTGCTGCCAAGGTGGACGGGAATGTGCGCGGCGTGCACGACCATGCGCCCGTCGCGGTCGAAGATGGCGCAGGAGAAGTCGCGGCGCTCCTTGATATTGGCCGAAAACGCGGCGCTCATGAGCACCGCGCCCATCTGTTCGGCGATGGCTGCGACGCGGTTGCGGTGGATGGCGAGATGGAGCGCGTCAACGGTCGCTGGCCGGGCGGCGTCGACGTGATGTCGGCGGGTGCAGATGAAGTCGCCGTGCTCGTTTCCGGTCGCTTGCCAACCATCGGGCAGCCAGAGCGTCGCGCCGTAGGACGAGATCGCCACGGGTCCGTTGTGCTGCGTGCCGTCGGTCTCCACCACAGTGCTCTGTGACCCGGTTCGCAGGCGGGCGGAAGCGCGGACCGAGACGAGCTCGAGCCTCCGGTCGGGCAACGCGTACCCGTAGCGGCGTTGGTGATGTTCGGCGAAGGCGACGGGGAGGCTGATGCCGGCTTCGATCGGCACCGCGAGCGTATAGGTCTGTCCGACGTAGCGGCAATCGGCCCAGCCAACGACCTCCGCGTTCGACGCGTCGATCCCGGGCCACTCAACGGCGAGCTTGCGGCGGGTCTCGGCGAGGTGGTCGTGCAGGAGGGCGTCGACGCGATACAGCTCGGCTGCGGACGATCCGGGCACCAGGGTCTCGAAGACAGCGCGCCGATGGTCGGCCTGGGGCGCCGCGAAGACGATTCCTTCCGCGCTGAGAACGCCGCCGTGACCGGCGAAGACGACATCGGGGCAATCAAGCGCGTCGGCGAGTTCACAGGCGTGCAGGCCACCGGCACCACCGAACGCGACGAGGGTGAGGCCGCGGGGATCGATGCCGCGATTCATGCTCACGCGCTTGCAGGCCCGGGCCATGTTGGCGGACGCGATGGCGACGATGGCAGCGGCCGTATCGTGCACCGAGCGGCCGAGTTGATCAGCGAGCCTTCCGACAGCCTCTTGGGCAAGCTCGGGATGCAGCGCCATCGCCCCGCCGAGCAGCGAAGAGATCCGCCCCAAGACAACGTGCGCGTCGGTGACCGCGGGTTCAGCGGACGGTCCGGCCTTGCCGTAGCAGGCGGGCCCAGGCACGGCTCCAGCGCTTCGGGGTCCAACCCGCAACATGCCGCCGGCGTCGACAAAGGCGATGGATCCACCACCGGCGCCGACCGTGTCGATGGGCAACAGCGGGATGCGCAGCGGGTGTTCATCGAGCCGGCCGTCGTCCTCGGCCACGAGCCCACCATCGAGCACCGAGACGTCGGTTGATGTGCCGCCCATATCGACCGCGAGCAAGCGTGACCGGCCGGTGCGTACGCCGACTTGCCACGCTCCGGCGGCACCACCTGCGGGGCCCGACAGCACGGTCAAGACCGGTTCGCGCCGCGCCACCTCCGCGACAACGAGCCCACCGGCCGACGCCTGGACGCGCAGTGGTGCCGGCGCGACGGCCTCACCAAGACGACGCAAATAGCCCGACATCACGGGCGCGACGTAGGCGTTGACCGCAGCCGTGCTCGCCCGCTCGTACTCGCGAAAGACCGGCGCGACGGCATGCGAAAGGGTGATCGGGGTCTGGGGGAACGCGGCCGTCAGGGCGTCACCAAGCAAGCGTTCATGGGTCCCGTCGGCGTAGCTGTGCAGCAAGCAAATGGCGATGGCGTCGGCGGCGCGCAGCAGCTCATGGTTGCGTTGAATGAAGGCGGCGACGTCTTCGAGCTCGGTGACGACCACACCATCGGGCCCAATCCGCTCGCGCACACCAAGGCAATCGCTGGCCGCGACAAGGGGACTGGGGACGACCGGGTGCAGCGCGTACAAGTCGGGCCGGTCCTGGCGGCGCAACCGGAGCAGGTCTTCGAACCCCGCGGTGGTCAGCAACACAACCCGCGCGCCGCGACGCTCCAGCAACGCATTGGTGGCGACTGTTGTGCCGTGTCGGAGCTCGGCGAGGCCCAATGGGCGCTTGATTTGGACGCGTAGCGCGTCGAATGCATCGAGCACCGCGCGGCCCGGATCATCGGGTGTCGACGGCACCTTCAAGCGCACCTGCGTCCCGTCCCCGAGCACCGCGCTCAGGTCTGTGAACGTGCCGCCGGTGTCGATCGCGACGACATCGCGGCCGGGCGAAGACGGATTGGGGCCAAGCGCTTTTGTCATCGATGGCGACTGCCGGGTTGCGGGCCGCCGTAGCTTGCGACCTGCGGTCCGCCGTAGCTTGCGACCTGCGGCCCGACCCAGGCAAGGCGCCGACTACCTACGTGTCAGGACGTCCCGCTTGAGACCGGAGTCGGACGGCTTTTTGCCAAACCAGATGGACCAGATGGCGACCATCACGTCGTAGCCCTCGAGGTCGAGCTTCGCGCCGTGCTGGATGTTGACGAGCACGCCCTTGCCGGGCCGATACCAGAACCCGATCGCGGCGCCCTTGGGGATTGTGGGCGGCAGCGCTTTGACGAACAGCGCAACCTGCGGGGCGATTTGGCGCCGGATCTTGGGCGGCATGTTGTCGCGCAGACCTTCATTGACCGCTTCGGCGAGGTCGGCCGCTTTGACCGGACGGAGCATGTGCAGCCAGATGAACTTCTGTTCGTTCGCCCGGATGACGTGATGCGCCGTGTACTTGCGGGTGACCTGGTAGACCGCCAGCGCGTAGAGCTTGAACAGCCACTTGGTCCGCAGCCCGGCTCCGAGCAGCGGAAGTGGTTTGGAGCCCGGGCGCACATACGCCGGGAATTTGACGCCCGCGACCTTGATCGGTTTGGGACGCGCCGCCTCGGCGATGGCCGGCATGCCGATGGCAAAGCACCCCACCAATGCAAAAACGAGCAAGGCAGAACGGTTCGCGCGGCGCGATGACGGCGATGCGGGTCGGGTAGGCATCACCCTGTTAAGAAAGGCGCTCCGTCCGCCACCGCAACCAACGACCGCGCGACCGTGCGCCGATGGTGGCAAGTTCGCTGCAGACGCGTTGGAGATTCGCGATCAGTTGCACGCGCCGTTGGGCCTCTTCACGCGCACATGGAAGTGGTGTGTATGACCGCTGACGGTGCGCATGAACGTGCCGTGCCAGGGTTTGTAGCTGTACTTGGACTTGAAATAGGCGTTCACGGTCTTCTGCACCGCCGTGTCGTTGAAGATGATCCCGCACGCCTGCCCGGTGTCGACGAAGAGCTTGGCGAGGTTGATCGCGGCCGTGTTGTCCTTGCATGACACCGTGGTCGCGCATCCGGCGGTGATGTCGACGTGGGTGCCGTCCTTGTGGGTCGCGTGGTTGACCGAGCTACAGCTGCCCTGGTTGAGGTCGAGCAACTTCAACGGCGAGTACTTCGGCTGCAGCTTCTTGGCGTTAACAGCGACGGTGTAGAGCACGTCGATCAGCAGCTTGGTGCCGCGCGAACAGTCGTCGGCTTTGCGCGTGTACAGGCCGGTCGGGCACGACTTGGGCATCAGCACGAAGCCCTTCTTGACGTTGTTGGGGTCGAAACACGGAGGCGTCAGCAGCTCTCCCGGCTTGGGGGCGGGCACTTGCTCGACACGGTCAGCTTGTACTTGGCCGCCTTGGAAACGGACGTCTTGAAGCCTCCTGCGACGACGGACCAGTCGGTCAGGTGAACCCGGAGGTTGGCGGCTTTGCTGGCCTTGAGCCGCAGCCGCGCCGCTTTGCCGTTCTTGCCGTTGGCGAGCGGCTTGATGACGACACCGGAGCCAGCGAGGGCTGTGACCCCGTCGAACAGCGTCTTTCCACCGCCATCGTGAAGGATCACCGCAGGTTTGAAGCCGCCGGCGACGGGCGCGACGGTGATATCGACGTCGACGGCGGGTTTGGGCGCAAATGCGTAGCGGTGAACATTGTATTTGCCGGTGCTGTAGTCCTCGTTGATCGTTACCGACCCGCACAGTCCGGAGAGCGTCGGGGTCAGCCAGCACTTGCCGCCGCTGCACGGTTTGAGCGATTTGGGTTTGGGTTTGGGCGGCGCACCGGCATCCGGGCTTGTACCGGCATCGGCAGCAGAACCGGAATCGCCCGAGGAGCCAGCGTCCGCTTCGGTGTCTTGGGGCGCGCTGTCAGGGGCCGCAGCGTCTGGAACCGACGTGTCTGGAACCGACGTGTCTGGAACCGATTTGTCTGGAACTGAAGTGTCTGGAACCGAAGTGTCCTGAGCCGACGCGTCCAGAACGTCGGAAACGGCCGCGTCACGCGTCTCGCCGTCAGCTACATCAGCCTCCGAATCGCCCGAAGATCCGGCGTCCCCGGGAAGATGGACCTCAAAATAGGGCGAAGAATCGGCCCCGTGGATCACGTCCGGCGCTATTAACCCGCCGTTTCCGGGTTCTGCGACGCATCCCGCGCTTAAAACTACCGCCGCGCACGCGACCAAACTGCCTCGCATCACGGGACCTCGAGCGCGACCGGCGCCTTGATGGGTGGAAACCGCAAAGTCCTTCGGAGCCGGCGCTTGATGCACTTGCGCTGCCGCTTGGACGGGCCAAAGACCTGGATATCGGTCGCCGAACCGTCCCTTTTCACCCGCAATGTCAGCCGCATCGGCGTCTTCACCCGCCGCATCCGACACGCCCGGCGAGCCTTGTGGAGCTGCACGGACGCCTGCCGCTGGGCGAGCACATGACTGAGCCGTCCGCCGCGGGAGAAGCGACGTCCCGGATGGGGATTGGCGACCACAATCGGGCCCTTCGGCGCGCCGCTTTGGATGAACTTGCGCTTGCCAAACGCCTTCTTCACGCAGCGCACAAATCGCTTCTGCGGCCGCGTCATCTTCACCTTCTTGCCGTCGCGCTTGTGAAAGGTGATCTGCAGACGCGCCTTGACCTTGCGGTTCTTGCGGCGTGTCCGACCAAAGCGGAGGGTCGTGCTGACCTTCTCCACGCCCTGCACGGGATCGCGCGGATAGTTCGCGAGCCGACAACGCCGCCAGTCATGAGCCAACCACTGCTGCGCGGACGCAACGCCGATCGGGTCTCGGTCAACCTCGGGCGAAAGCTCCTGCGCGTCCACTTGCACGGGCAATGCGACCGCCAAAGCCGCAATCCCCCAAGCCGCAATCCGTGCTCCTCGTGTCGTTGGCATCATCGGCGGCAATCATCCTTCATCGCTCGAACGCTCCGCAATCGGGGGCCTTGCCGAAGGGGCGCTTGCTCCCGTCGTAGGTGGTCTTCACCCCGGCATCCGCGCCGCCATCAACACCCGCAGATCCGGCCTTGAGCCGCATATCGAAGCTGGTGGGGTTGATGAACACAGGTTTGGCCTTCTTGGACGACTTGTCACCGCCGCTGATCTTCTTCCACTGGTCCACATTGCGCTTCTTGGCGGCCTTTTCATCCTCGAACAGGTGCCAGCCCGAGTAGCTGAAGAAGATGTTGTGGTCGCTCTTGAGGCCGGACAGCGAGTCGGTCGTGTAGCTGATCGAGCCCCGCGCCGCACCGACCAAGACGTTGTTGCGGACGGTGTTGCCGGTGCTGCCGTTCCAGATCGTCATCGCGAATCGCCCCGCGCCCGTCGCCATGACCACGGTGTTGTGCTCGACGATGTTGTTTTTGCTGCCCCACTGGCTGCCCTGGCCGTCGTCCCACATGCCGATGCCGGTGCCGCGGTTGTTGACCAGCAGGTTGTTGCGCACCGTCGACTTGCGCACCGATGCGAGGTTGATCGCCGCGCCGCCGATCTTGCCGTTGCCCGTGAGCAAGTTGCGCTCGATGACGCAGCCGCTCGAGATGCCGTCTTCCTTTTCGGCCTTGCTGGTCGCCGGATCGGCGTTGATCTGGATGCCCGAGGCGCGGTTGGCGGAGCAGCGGTTGCCGATGATGCGCGCGTTGTCCGACGCGTTGCTTACGTAGATGCCGTGCTCCTTGGCGTTCTTGTTGCAGACGTTGCCGAGCAGCGCGGTGTGGTCGGAGAAGTCGGTGAAGATCCCCCACACGCCGTTTTCATTGAACACGCATGCCTGGACGGTCACGTGGTCGCTCTTGCTGACCCGCAAACCGGCGCGGTTGGCCTTGCTGGCATGGAGCCCGTGAACGATGACGTGCGCGCTGTCGTAGATGTAGATGGCGTCGCGTTTGTCCCACTTGCTGCCGTCCGCGCCGCTGCCATCGATGAACACGGCGTCTCCTTCCGCGCGAAAGACGAGCGGTTTGGCGGCCGAGGCGACCTTGCCGGCGACGATGATCGGCGACTTGTATTGTCCATCGAGGATGGCGACGACGTCACCGGGTTTGGCGGCCTGGGCAGCATGGTGGATCTCGCGCCACGGCTTGTCCTTGGTGCCGGGGTTGCTGTCTTTGCCACTCGGAGAGACCCAGCGCGTGGCCTTCCCGCCCGGTGCAGCTGGCTTGAATGGCGCGTGGACCAGGGCGCCGCTGACGTTGGGTCCGCTGGATACATCCGAGCTGCCACCGGCGTCGCTACCGGGCGAAGCTGAGCCGCTCGTATCGTTGCTGTCCGAGTCGTTGCCGACCGTATCGCCGCCGGCCGTGCTGTCCGCTGATCCGCCGCCATCCACCGTTGCGCCGCCATCCACCGTTCCGCCGCCGCCCGTGGGAGGTGGGTTGGACGCGGACGAACCGCAAGCCAGCGCGGTGAATGCGAGCAAGAAGAGAGTCAGGGCAAGCGCGATTGCATCGGTTCGGACTGTCATGACGCCATCGTCGGCAAAACGGCGGCGCCAAACAAGCGGTGTCGCGGAGCTGACGCGGTAGTACAAGCTTTTAACGCCGATTACACCGCCCGTCGCACCTCGAACTGCGCGGCTTGCCGGGCTCGTTGCACCGCCTCACGGTCGCGCCGCTCATGAGGTTGCAGCCAGTGCACCATGAGATCGGCCTGCCACGTGTAGACGCTGCCGTTGAGCGAGACGTCGCCGCCGTCGACAAGCCGCGTGGCATCGACAAGAGGGACGTCCTCGAGGGCATCGCACAACGCCAGGAACTCGCCTTGGCGTTCGGCGTCAGCGAAAGAGCACAAGTGCCGGCCTGAGAACGCCACGTGGAAGCTCGCCGGGCGGAACGCGACCCCGACCAACCCGAGCCGCTGTGCCATGTTGCCGAGCAGCACGGTCGCCTCGCGCGCCAGGCCCAACCCAGGGACCTGCTGGCCAGGCAGCTTGGGCCGGCGGTCCGAAAAGTGCGCGCGGGGATGACGCAGCGTCAACCAGTTGACGTAGAGCACGATCTCGTCGCCGATGTGTTCGCGCGACAACGACGCTTCGACCAGGTGGTGTTCCTTGCCATCGGCCATGCCCTGCAGGCGGAAGACGTCTCCGGCGGGGTCCTTGTGAAGGTGCACGCGCAGGTCGTCGTAACCCAGCCGCCGCACGTGGTCGAGCAGGCCGTAGCTCGACAACGCAAGCTCGATGCCATTGGCGGTGTAGTAGCCGAGAAGACGTGGCGTGGCTTCCGGGCCGGGCAATCCGAGCGCGCTCACGAGGTCGGCTTCGGTGAACAGCAGGTCGTCGTCGTCGTCGCCGTCGAGGTGGGCGAGCTCGGCGGCGACGCGGCTGTAACGGGTGGTCAATGGATCGGCCGCTGCGGGCACGGAAACAACGCCGTCGAGGGCCAAGACCGTGGCCGTCCCGGCGAGAACGCGCCACGCCTGCTCGGTATAACCGCCCGCGGGCAGCCAGACGGCCGGTATGTCACCGAGGTGGTCGGCGACCCGGGCGTCGCGCCTTGCAGCGCCGTCGATGCTGAGCTCAAGCGCGCCAAGGCGGTCGTCAGCCAACACATCACCGCCCGCGAGGACAAACGCCAGGTCGGGCCGTGGCATCCGGTCGAGCAGCGCGTCGAGCGCCGCAAGGTAGCTATCGTCGCCGGTGTTTTCGGGCAAAAGGACCTCATCGACGTCGCCCAACGGCCCCCAATCAGCGCCGGAGAGCGAGCCGATCCAGCAGCTCGGATCGTCGACCAGGCACAGCGCGATGCCGTCGGGCGGGTGGGCGTCGAGGTCGATGATGCCGACGAGGCCTTCAAAACCAGCGTCACGCGCGAGGGCGATGGCGATGGCGACGTCGTTGATCGCGCACAACGCCCCCGCGCGGTCGGGGCCGGCGTGATGGAATCCGCCCAGCAAGTTGAGCGTGGGTCCGCCGTGTTCGAGGGCGTGTCGGGTCGCCGCGACGGTGCCGCCGCAAGCCAGCCGCAGCGTGTCGAGCATCGCGTCGACCGGCATCTCGCCTTCCTGGGTGACGTAGATCCGCGCCAGGGTGTTGCCGCGGGTCAGCGATTCGAGCAAACGCGGCGCATGAACCCGTCGCAGGTCGCTCCAATCGGCGGGTCTCGGGGTGTGCAGGTCGTCAGCGTCGACAATGCCCGCGTCGAGCAGGTACCACAGCGCGAGGTCGGCGCGGCGCGGTTCAAAACCAGACGTGTGAGCCGTTGCCGCGAGCGGAGGTCGGTATTCGGGCGCGTACCAGGTGGGCAATCTCCGCCCCCGAGCCCGCCGTCGAAGCCGATTGAACCAACGGCGCGTGGTGCTGCTGCGGAGCATCCTTCTCCCTGCGTCTGCCTACCGCAACAAGCGCGGCGCGAGCGCGACAAGCCAATGCACAATCACAACCGGCCATAGGTTGCCGCGCCACAACCTCAGCCCGCACAAAGCCGTGCCGAAACAAGCCGCCCAGCCGATCAACCACAGGCCCTGTCCAGGCGCGAGCAACGCGTACGAAAAGCTGGTCAACCCCACGGCCGCGAGAGTCCCGTAGCGTCGCTCGAGGTGGACCAGCGCGTAGCCCCTGTACAATGTGTCTTCAGCGACGATGGAAACAGCCATCATCGCCATCAGTGTCGGCGCATCAATGGCGCTCAAGGTCGGATCGAAACCCGGCTTGACCGCCTCGATCAGGGGGAAAACCCAGCCGCTATTCAGCCACCCAACGAGACCACCCAACCCAAGCCCAAGCGCGATATCAGCGACGGTTGGGGGCTGCCAACCCAGGTCCCGGAGCCGGTAGCCATCGCCGCCGGCCATCTTCCAGCACAACCCCAACGCGATCATGAAGCCGATCGCCACCGGCCACGCGATAAGAGGCTGCAAGGTTTTTTCGAGCGCATCGGGCTCGACCCCGCGTGCGACGAGCAGATAGCCCACCACCGGCAGCAACGCCGCCGCCACGATGAACGGTGTCGCCACCAACGTGATGGTCACGTTGCGGGTGCTGAGCGTGTCGGGCGCCGTCATGGCCGTACGCTACCAAATCGAAGCCCATGCGACCCAAGCGTGCATCGTTGCGAATGCCCCGGCGCTGATCCCGGAGCCGATCCCACACCCGACGCCGATCCCACACCCGACGCCGATCCCACACTCGGCGCCGATCCCACACCCGACGCCGGCACCAAACCCGACGCCGACGCGTCACTGGATGTCGGGCACCACAATGGTCGGGCTGGGGTGTTCGACGAACGTGAACGGCTGCTTGAGCTTGACGTCGAGCTCGTAGGGCCTGACGTGAACGAGGAACGCTTCCTCTGTGTACGCGACGAACTCGTCGACCTTCCAGGTCCCGTCTGCCTTGGTAAGCGCCATCCCGTTGTAGCTTGCGCCGTTGCTCTGGACGGTCACCTGGGCTTTCTCCAGGCCCTTACCGTCGCTGTCGAGCACGCGGCCCGAGAGCGTGTACGTGAAGTACTTGGCGGTCGGGTCCTTGGTGACGACGAACTTCGGCTTCACGATGTTGAAGTGGCGGTCCTTTCGCTGCATCGCCGCGAAGTCGTAGTCGATGTATGGCGGCGAGAATTTCAGCCCGTCCGTGGTCGGGTGGATGCGGTATTTGCCGAACATGATGGTGCCGAGCATCTTGCGCATGTACTCGCCGCCGCCGCTTGTATGGCGCTGCTTGTAGTCGGGCCGTGTCAGCATAACGTTGGCCGGGTAGATGTTTTTCTTACCGTTTTCGCCGGTGAACTCAATCGCCAGCGTTCCGCCTTTGCCTTCCTTGGCTGCCTCCGACGGCAGAATGAACGTCGAGTGGGCGGTCAAGAACTCCGGCTTCTTCAGCACGTACTGCGAGTCGCCGACGACGATGTCGACCTTGTCACGGATGAAGAACCAGCCCTCCCGCGAACCGGTAATGGTGTACTTGCCCGGCGGCACCATCTTGTCGAAGCGGAACGTGCCGGACATCGTGTAGGTGGATGCGCTGTCGGTGCCATTGGAAATCGTGACTTTCATCCCGTGCAGGCCGCCGCCCTCGGTCTTGTAGCGCGGGTTGTAGAAGACCACTTCGCCGATCAGGGTCTGCCCGGACGAAAAATGCCCGCCGCCACTGCTGCCGCCCGAGCTCGACGCTCCACTGCTGCTTGCATCCGCGCCACCTGAGCTGCTCGATCCGCCCGAGCTGCTGCCTTTGCCGGTGAAATCCGCGACCTTGAGGTCCGCCCCGTTGACCGTCACGTCACGGAAGTCCGGCGTGAACGTGTAGCCGGACCGCGACGGTTTGACGTTGTAGGTGTCGTTTTCGACCTTCAGGAACGTGTACTCGCCCTTGTCATTGGTGAGATTGGCGAGCTTGTCGACCGCACGGACCAACTCCACTTTGACGCCCGACAACGCGGTGCCGCCGGTGTCGTAGATCTTGCCGGAGACCTGCCACTGGCCTTTGCCGATGTTGTTGAGCGTCTGGGCCGGGCTGCTTGTCTCGCTCTCGCAGCCCAGCACGAGCAAGGTGGCGGCGAGCACTCCCCAAAAAGCTGTTGCCTTGTGCATTGCCGCCTCCACGCGTGTCCAAGAACATGGATAGACGGCGCAGGGGTGCGTTGAATGCGGGTTTTCGCGCGTATCGGTCGGGGCATTTTGCGCACCACGGCAAACCACAAGGCGGCGTGTGCGTCTGAACAGTGTCGGCAACAAGGGTTGTGTCGGCGGCAAGGGCGGTGTCAGCGAGAAGAGCCGTGTCGACCGCTCCAACCGTGTCTGTCGTTTGCGTCGCCTGGTCAGTGACTTGGGAGTCGTCGCTGCAACCGCCCACAAGCGCCGCGAGCCCAGCAAGGAGCGCGGCAATTTGCGCAGGGCCATATCGCCGCCCGGGCCCGGGGCGTGATTTCGTCGCTTTCATGCCCCAAAGACCAGGCATGAATGTCTGGATCAACGGAGAAAGGACCTCCCCCAGACCGCTCCTAGTCCATCTTGGCGATGATGCGCGCGACCGCCTCCGGGGCACCATCGGCCCCAAGTGCCGCCGCTTGCTTACAGAGCACGAGCGCCTCGTCGTACTTCTTGAACAACCACTTGCTGTCCTCCGCTTGTTCGGCTGCGAGCGCCCGCGCCAGCAAATGCGACGCCTTCTCGTGACGCGCGCGCTGCTCTTCGCGGCGCCGTGCGTGTTCTCGACGCTTGCGTTCCGCCGCCCGAGCCTCCAACACGCGCAGTCTTTCGTCTTGCTGGTGGGCCGCTTCCGCCTTTTGAGCGGCAGCCATTTCCCGCTCAGCGGCCGCTTGGCGTTGCTCTTCGGCGCGTCGCGCGGCGGCGGCAACACGATCCCTCTCCTGCTGCTCTTCCCGTGCAGTCACGCGCCTGACGAATTCTTCGAACAGCACCGCCCGCTCGGCCTCGGAGCGCGAGCGCAGGACATCGATGGCCTTGGTGAGCGCCGTTGCCGTGACCTTCGCAGGCTGCTGCGCGCGTTGTCCGAAACGCCGCATTGCGCCGTCGCGCCCTGCTTGTTCGACCGCGTACGGCAGCAGGTGGGTCAGCCCCGCGGCGAGGTTCGCGAGCCCGGCCAGACCCTTGTCGTCCGCCAAGCGCTTGTTGGCGGCGGCATGACGGCAGAACGCCCAGCGTGCATTCAGATCGGCGAGCTGGTGCCGCTCAGTCGCAGAAAGACAACGAGCCGTCCGGCCGCCCGCGAGGACCTGCTGCACGAGACCGTCCCGAAGCATGGGATCGTCGTCGGGCGCTTGTGCATGCTCGGTTCCGGCCAGCCACGCGTGGAATCCATGCCTTGTGTGGCCGATCGGAACGCCCTGCGCTGTGAACGCAACCGCGCCCACGTAGCGCCGTCGCGCGATGTCGAACACGAACAGCTCGTCGCTCGCCTCGTCCGCGGAGCGCGCACTGACCGCGTTTGCCTTGATAAGGACGCGCTTGCTGTCGGCTGAAAATCCCACATCGTGAACCAGCTCGAACTCTCGCCGATCGAGAGGCTGGCCGATGCGAGCCAACGTCTGGCCGGTGGCCACTTCGAGCACGACCACCCAGCATCCGTCGGTCGCCCGCTTCTCGGGGTGATGCGTCTGGGCCAACACGTTCACCGCGAGCAATCGGCCGTCAGGGCTGAAGCGGATCGAGAACACGTGCGGGAAGCCCACCCAATGGGGGCCGGCGTATTCGAGGTGCCTTGGCGTCCACTCGATGCGTGGAACCAATCGCCCGAAGGCGCCGACCGAGACGACAATTTTCCCGTGCGGGATGTCCTTTTGTTGGATCGCCAAGAGGCGCCCGTCCGGACTGACGTCCACCACGCCCGGCCCGCGGATGCTGCGTCGGCCATCGCGATCCAAGAACAGCGAGCCGTGGTCGTCGGTCGCCACCAACGTCTCGCCGCCCGGCGTCCAGAACAGGCCGAGTGGGTCAGCGTCCCCTCGTGAGATGGTCGTGACTACGTCACCAGTGGACCAAGCATGTACGATGACGATGCCATCCGAGCTCAAGGCAAACATCTCGCCATCGGGGCTCACCGCGACACGATGGTCGTTGTCCATGTCGCGGAGTCCGGCGACCTCGAGCTTGCGAACCGTCGGCGGTTCGTCGCCGGCCGCGACCGTCACGAGCGTGACAATCCCGCCGTATGAGTCCGAGATCGCGAGGTGGCGGCCATTTGACGACCAAGCGCCCTGCCGACACGCGATCGAATCGAAGACCACAGGGGTCAACCGGAAGTCGCGCAGGCGAAGCACATAGCAGCCCCAATACGCGATCAGCGCGGCGTGGCTTCCGTCAGCGCTGATCGCCGCGCGCTCGAGCTCCGCACGACCGCCCGTGTCCGGCAGCGACCAAAACCCCGCCTGCGCGATCGCGTCGACGCGCGCTTTGGCATCGTGCAGCTGCGCGGAGGATTGCAACGGTGGCGGACGTCTATCGCGGCGTTCGCGTGTCGGCCGCCGCTTGCGGTCTGACGGGGCGACGCCGGGCTCGACGGCGCGTGGCTGTGACACCGTGCTGGGGCTGGGCTGCCTTGCTGTCGACCGACGCGGCGGCGCTGCTGGGGCGGGCGGCTGAACGGCCACGGGAGCGGCGGGCTGCAGATCACGAAGCACCTTCCTGGCTGTCTCAACGGCCTCAAAAGCGTCGCCAAGCCGACGTGTCGGGTCGGGCTCTGTCATGCGTTCAAGGAGGAGCGAAAGGCGCGCGTCAAGCCGCAATGGGGCCAGCGCCGTGCGGACGTCCAGGTTGGCGCCGTCGTGGGGGAGGTCCTCGGGGTCTCGGCCCGTAGCCATCGCCAAGTACGACACGGCGAGGCTGTACATATCGCTCGCCGGTGACGCCCGTCCCATGAACTGCTCGGTTGGGGCGTAGCCAAAAGTGCCGACCGACGTGCCCAACGCGCTGTCGGCGTTTCGAACGCGGTTTTGAACGGCGCCAAAGTCGATGAGATGCGCGCGGCCCCCTTCTTCGATGATGATGTTCTTGGGCGCGATGTCGCGATGGATGATCGGTGGTTGCCTTCGGTGGATGTAGTGGAGGACGTCCAGGATCTGGACGAACCACGCGACCATTTCTGCCTCGCTCAGGCCGCCGGTCGCACGGACTTGCTCGAGGGTGCGGCCCGGGATGTATTCCTGGACGAGAGCATAGCCGTCGGGGGCATCCCGAGGCCCGAGTGTAAAGTCGTCCTGGTAGCGCGGGATCCCGGGATGGTCGAGTCCCTGGAGCACCTGTGCTTCGCGCTGGAACAGCTCAAGCGCTTTCCAATCATCCAGCTTGTCCCAACGCAGGAACTTGATGACGACGTCGGCCCCATCCTCCTCGCGCCGCGCCCGAACTGTCACTCCGAACCCGCCACGGCCGATCTCGTCACCGAGCAGGTAGCTCGCGGAGGCGCTGCGAACCGTGTTGCCGGCGGTCAACGATGTGTTCATGGCGGCGCTACCAATTTGACGTCACCGAGCCACCTTACACGTCGATGATGTTTTTGCGTGAGGTTGCGGCCAGCGATCCCTGCCTACATCACGCCCGGCCAGGTGCCCGGCGTCACGGAGCCCACGAACTGGAAGTTGTCGAGGATGACCTCGCTGTCGAAGACGCCGTCGCCGGTATCGTGCACGTGGAAGGTCAACGTGAACTTCTCACCGGGCTCGATCGGCCATTCGGTCGTCATCCAACCGGTCGACGAACCCTTGGAGCTGCTGTCCTGCGACTTGCTGGCAGCGCACGAGAACCCGGTGCCGCTGATGTCGGTCTTGGCCTTGCCATTGGGGCAGCCGCCGAGCCAACAGCACTCGGACGCGGCGGTGTTGATCGCGATGTAGCAGTAGCGCTGGCGCGGGTTGCAGAACTGCATGCCGGGGCTGCAGATGAAGTCGTAGTGCTTATCGGGGTTGCGGCACTTGGTGTAGTTGATGACGGTCTTCTTGCCGCCGTTGGTGCTGCCGGCCTCGAGCACCATGTAGAACTTGTCGTTGAACTGGCTGCCCACGTACTCGTCGTATTCCTGGCTGAAGAAGATGTGGTTGAGGCGGAACCCTTGCGCGCCCTCGGGGGCCTTCAGCTCCAGCTTCCATTCCATCGCGTTGAACACGCCAGAGCCGCCCGCGAAGGGATCCTTCATCGACGTGCCGCCCATGTTCTTGCTGTGCGATGTGCCTTCGGCCGGCCCGGTCGCCATGAGCACGTAGGAGCCGCCTTCGCGCGGGGCGAGGTGGTTGGATTTGTTGCCAAAGTGCTTGGAAACGGCCGCGGTGCCGGTCGTCGTGGAGCCGGTGGGGGATGAGTAGCTCTGGCCGAGCACGACCGCCTTGTCGCACACGCCCAATGCGCAGCTCATCTGCTGGAGCTTGGAGCCGCTTGCCGTGCACGCACACGCCTTGCCGATCTTCTTGGAGCCGGTACCGCCGGTTGGATACATGTTGACCTGCCCCTTGGCGTAGACGGCCTTGTGGGCCAGCAGCAGGTCTTTGAGATCGCTCAGCTCTTTGTCGCTGGGCAGCAGCTTCATGCCCGCATCGATGGCGGCGATCGCCTTGTCGATGCGCACCAATGCCTCTTTGCCCTCGAGCGCGCGCAGCGCCTTGAGCGCCTCGACGTACGCCACGACGGCGTCGCCTTTTCGCAGCTCCTTGCCGTCGGTCTTGAGCAGATCGGTGATCTTCGCTTCGAACGTGTCAACGTGCTCCTTGCCGGTGCTCGGGTGCTTCCATGTGGCCTTGACCTTGACCTTCGCGTCGGCGCCGATCGCCTTGGGATCGCAGGACTGCACGACCTGGTGGAAGATCATGGCGTCGTTGGCACCGAGATGCTGCGGCTCGACCTCGTCCTTGTTCGTCGACACCTGTTCGCCGTGAAACGCCTTCATGGCGAACGTGGGCGGCAAGGTCAGCTCGACCTGGACATCGCGAGCGGCGAGCTCGACATGGCGCAGCAAGCCGCTGCCGAAGATGGCCTGGGCCTCTTTGGGCGCGTCGATGAAGACATACGCGCCCTTGCCGGCGTCGGTCACTGTGTTCATCAACTCGTCGTTGTAGTTCCACGGATCGCCGACACCCACGCCCATCAGGTAGATCGCCTTGCCATCCGCCGCCTTTGCCGCCTTGGCGATGACGTCCTTGTCTTTTTCGCCGACGTTCGTGCCGCCGTCGCTGACGAGCACAACGCGGTTGATGAGCGCCTTGTCGAAGTGCTTGCTGGCCAGCGCGTAGGCCTCTTTCAGGCCGCCGCCAAGGTTGGTGACGCCGTCGGTCTTGAGCCCCTGGCACGCCGCGTTGAGTTTGCCCTCATTGCTGGATGCGACCTTGTGCGCGGCGATCACGACCTTGGACAGCCCGCCCCAGGTGACCATGGAGAAGAGATCGCCCTTGTCGAGCGAACCAACCAACGCCATGCAAGCGGCGCGGGCGCGGTCGATGCCGGTGTCGTCGATCGGGCCCCAGCTCATCGAGGAAGATGTGTCGACCGCCAGCACGATGTGCGCTTTGCGTCGCTCCTTGGCGGTGATTTGCGGCGCCGCGACCGCCAACTGGAGATGGTAGGCGCCGTCTTTTTCGGCGCGCATCTGGGCGGAAACGGCGACGTGCCCCTTCTTGGCCGCCGGGTAATCAAAGTTGTAGTAGTTGAGGAACTCGTAGGTGCGCAGCCCCTTGTAGACGTGTTGGCCCTGCGCGATCAGACCACGCGCGACCTGGGCGCCGGCCATCGAGTTGCTGTCGTCCGCCGACAGGTAGAGCACGACGTCGTCTTTCTTGTTGCAGACCGGCGGCTTGCCGTTGGTTTTGTCCTTGTCACCCGGCGTCGGTTTGCCGTCCTTTTCACCGGGCTTGTCGCCGGTCTTCTTGCCGGAAGAGCCGCCGTTGCTCTGCCCGGACGTGCCACCGCTGCCCGGGTTGGTGTTGGAGCCGCTCGACGAGCCGGCGCCGCTGGATGACCCGCCGCTGGATGACCCGCCGCTGGATGACCCGCCGCTGG
>Ga0114933_10001925_pt1 | contig 22345 bp, 16 predicted proteins | sample 4SBtaG_FD_89691 | JGI IMG/M metagenome (GOLD analysis project Ga0114933, IMG submission 89691) | Deep subsurface microbial communities from Kolumbo volcano to uncover new lineages of life (NeLLi) - 4SBTROV12_W25 metaG | ecosystem: Environmental > Aquatic > Marine > Volcanic | place: Kolumbo... | reverse complement strand
GGGGGTCCTCCACCTGACTGCCATGGTCCGCCTTACCGACATCGTCGAGAAGATCACCAGCTACCATCCGGAAGCCGATGTCGACCTGATCAACAAGGCCTACGTCTACTCGGCGAAGATGCACGACGGGCAGATGCGCAAGTCGGGCGACCCGTACTTCGTTCACCCCGTCTCCGTCGCGCACATCATCGCGGACATGCGGTTGGACCCGGCCAGCATCTGCGCTGCGCTCTTGCACGACGTCGTCGAAGACACCGACGCGACCAACGATGACATCACCGAGCTCTTCGGTGAGGAGATCACGTTCCTCGTCGACGGCGTCACCAAGCTCGGCCGCATCAACTTCACCTGCAAGGAAGACCAGCAGGCGGAGAGCTTCCGCAAGATGCTCGTCGCCATGGCGGCCGACATCCGGGTCTTGCTCGTCAAGCTCGCTGACCGGCTCGACAACATGCGCACGCTCCAGCACATGCGCCAAGACAAGCAGGAGCGCATCGCCCAGGAGACGCTCGACATCTACGCGCCGCTCGCCGGTCGCCTCGGCATCTACTGGCTCAAGAGTGAGCTCGAGGACCTGAGCTTCCGCTACCTGCACCCCGACGCGCACTCGGAGATCTCGAAGAAGAGCAAACGCGTCGCGCGTGATCGCGACAAGTACATCACCGACGTCACGCGTCGCCTTCAGAAGATGCTCATCGAGCGCGGCTTCGCGGCAGCGGTCGGTGGCCGCATCAAACACAAACACTCCATCTACCGGAAGATGCGCGCCAACAACTGCGAGTTCGAGCAGGTGCACGACTTCGTAGCGTTCCGCGTGATCATGGAGACGGTGGCGGACTGCTACGCCGCCCTCGGCGTCGTTCACTCGCAGTGGACGCCCATCCCCGGTCGCTTCAAGGACTACATCGCGCTGCCCAAGCCGAACATGTACCAGTCGTTGCACACGACGGTGATCGGCCCAGGCCAGCGTCGCATCGAGGTGCAGATCCGCACGCAGGAGATGCACAAGACCGCAGAGCTGGGCATCGCGGCACACTGGAAATACAAGGAGGCCACCGGAGGCCTCGACGCCAAGGACGCAGCGCAGTTTGCGTGGCTTCGGCAGCTCATGGAGTTCCAGAAAGACGTCTCGGATCCGGCCGAGTTCCTCGAGTCGGTCAAGGTCGACCTCTTCAACGACGAGGTCTACGTCTTTACGCCGCGCGGTCAGCTGCGGGTGTTCCCTCGGGGCGCGACACCCGTGGACTTTGCCTACTCGATCCACACCGAAGTGGGAGAGCACTGCGCTGGCGCCCGGGTCAACGGGGCGATCGTGCCGCTGCGGTACAAGCTCAAGAACGGCGACACGCTCGAAATCATCACGAGCCCCCAGCAGTCGCCCAACAAAGATTGGCTGGAGTTCGTAGCGACCGGCCGCGCGCGCTCTCGCATCCGTGCTCACATCCGCGGCGAGGAGCGACGCGGAGCGGTGAAGCTGGGTCGGGAGCTGACCGAGCGCGAGTTCCACAAGAACGACCACTCCTTCTCGCGTTGGCTGAAGAAGAAGGACGACCAGAAGACCGTGCTCGAGCTCTTCAGCGCCGAGACGGCCGAAGAGCTCTTTGCGCAGGTGGGCTTCGGGCGCCTCAGCGCCCAGGAGGTGCACGAGGCGGCGGTGCCGGCCGGGGACCCCGAGACCGGCGAGGAACTCCGGACGAGCTTCTTCGAAAAGACCGTCCGGCGCGTCACCGGCAAAGACGGCAACCAGGGCATTCGCATCGAGAACGTCGACGACGTGCTCGTGAGTTTTGCTGCCTGCTGCAACCCGCTACCCGGAGACGCGATCACCGGGTGGATCACACTGGGCCGCGGCGTCAGCGTGCACCGTCGGTCCTGCGCCAAGGCGATGGAGCTCGACCCGGAGCGCCGGGTCGACGTGAGCTGGTCCGACTCCGTCAAGGTCGACCGCCCCGTCTCGCTCCGCATCTCCTCCGCCGATCGCCCTGGCATCCTCGCGAGGGTCAGCGCGGCCTTCACGGAGAGCGGCGTGAACATCCGGGAGGCGAACTGCCGGGTCGACGAGGACGGGAGCGCGGTGAACTTCTTCCACTTCACCGTCAACGACGTCTCGAAGTTGAAGTCGCTCATGCGACGCGTCTCTCAGATCGAGGGCGTCTACGACGTGCACCGCGCCTGAGCTCATCCGAGCGACCTGACCACGTGGGGTAGCTCTGCGCTTCCCGCGCGTAGACTCGGGCTGACATGTATCCCGAGCCCCAGCAGAACGGTTGGCAGCACCAGCCCCACCATCCCTCGAGTGGCCACGGCGCCAGCGCGGGCGGCTATCAGATCACGTGCCCGAAGTGTCATCAGGCCAGCGAGTCCGTGAAGGCGTACACCATGATGAGCTTTCTGCTCTTCATCTTCGTGGGCGCGTGGTGGCGGACCAAACGCGTGGTGGCTTGCGCGTCCTGCATGCGCAGTGAGCTTCTGACCAGCTCGGCGATCAACTTGTTCACCGCGAACGTGCTCTCGCCGATCGTGTTCATCTGGCACGCGGTGCTCTTCGTGATGACCTACGACAAGGGCCACTCGGCCGAGGTCTACAACTACATGGGTTGAGCGGGTACGGTCCGTCCGACCGATGCGCCTGCTGCTCATCCTCTCGATCCTCGCGACGCCCGCCCTCGGGCAGGCGCAGTCAGACGCCCCGATCCGACTGGCCACGGGGTTTACGCCCGACCCGGCACACGCCCGCGGTCGCACCGTCGGCACGATCGCGCTGCGCACCCGCGCGCCGTCTTGTCGAGGCTTCGTTGGCACTGAGCCTGACCATCGGCTCGAGCTCCGGAGCGCCTTCGGGTTCTTTCGCATGTTTCTCGTCGCCGGCCAGGAGCTGACGCTGGCGGTGCGGGGCCCCGATGGTGGTTGGCGTTGTTCGACCGCGCATGGAGAGACCCCCGCGCTGCACGAAGGCCCCTTCGCGGCAGGGAACTATGAGATCTGGGTTGGGAGCCTCTCCCACGGCTCCCACGTCGAGTACGAGCTGAGTCTCACCGAGTTCCGCAGCGTGGGCCCCTCGGTCGAAGGGGCGGCCGGTCGCTCGGGGGGCATCGATGTCGGTCTGGACGCGCACGCCGAGACGGGTCGCTTTCGCGACCGGCGCATCCGCCGAGGCTTTCTTCCCGATCCGATCCGTGACGCGGCTCAGGCGGGTGGCGATGTCGACGCGCGGCTGCTCGGCGCGGACTGTCGGGGCTTTGTCGGCGCGGCGCCCAACCACCTGATGACCCTGAGGGATGAGTTCGACTACCTGCGGATTCAGCTGGGCGGCAACGTGGGTGAGACCACACTGGTGCTTCGCACACCCGGCGGTCGCTACCTTTGCAGCTCGCCGGAGGAGGCCAACGCATTTGTCGACCAAGACGCGTGGTCCCCCGGGATCTACATGATCTGGGTGGGGAGCCGCCGCGAGCAGACGTCCCCGGACTACGCGATCTGCTACACGGAGGCACGCCTCGGTGAGGGGTCGGCCACTTGCTCGGCAAGCGAAGACGACGAGCCCTGACCGGGGGACCTGGCCTCAGTTCACGTCGGTGCGCTCGGTGTCATCGAGCTCCAGAACGAAGTCGGCGCCGAAGACCATCGAGGGGGTCCGGAAGCCGGGCTCGACCGAGCCCTGCAACACGCGGCTCGCGATCTCGAGGGCCGCGTGCGCGGTGAGGGTGTAGCCGTCGGGCGTGCGGAGGCGCGCTTCGACCACCGCGTCGCCAGCCCGAGCCTGCCCCCAGATCAGGCTGAACGCTCGGGCTCGTTGCGCGTCGGTGGGGCCGGCGGGACCGGCGTCGATGCGCTTCTTCAGCAACCGCTGAACCAAGCCCGTCCCCGGCGCGCCCGCCATCACGCCCATCACCCGCGCCCCGGCGATCGCCGCCTTCGGCACCTTGGTGAAGACCTCGATGTTCTTGATCCCCGTCGAGTGAAAGGCCGTCGACACGTCGCCCCACGGAATGCCCAAGGCCGGCTTCGGTCCGCGCCCGAAGTCGATCTCCCGGCGTCGCTTGCCCGTGCGCACAGACACCAGCTCGCCGTCCCGGCGCACGAGGTTCGGCTGGTCCAGGTTCTCCACCATCGTGGTCGCGGTGCCGTGGGACGTCTGGCCGCCTACGGAGGCGAACGCGAGCGTCAGGTGGGTCGCGCCGGGGAGGCGTGAGGAGAGGTGCGCGGCCAGGCAGTCGGTCGGCACCACGTCGAAGCCCGTGCCGGGCATGACCATCACGCCGGCGGCCTCCGCCTCGGCGTCGCGGGCCGCGCAGGCCTCGAAGACCGAGACCTCACCGGTGATGTCGAGGTAGTGCGTACCGGTGCGCAGGCATGCGTCGACCATGGGTTTGGAGGTCCGAGAGAAGGGACCGGCGCAGTGCACGACGACATCGACGTCCTCGAGTCCCGCGTCGAGCGCTGCAGGGTCGTCGAGCCCAAACACGCGGCTCTCCATCCCCAACTCACGCGCGAGGCCCTCGACCTTGCTGGCGGAACGGCCGGCGAGGATCGGGCGCTGACCCCGCGTGGCCGCTCGTCGTGCGATCAGGTCACCCGTGTAGCCGTAGGCTCCGTAGATGAGGCATCGGTCCAGCTCGCGGTCATCGGTGTCGCTCATGGCCTGTTTCCTGGGGCGGGCGGTTCGCCATCGCAAGGCAACCCCGTGTCGGGTCAGTCGGCTTCGGGGGTCGGCGGGAGCCAGAGGTCCGCGTTGGCGTCGTAGCGGTGAACCTCCGTGCGTTCGCGGAGCTGACAGACGTCTCCGCGGCCTCGCGGCGGGTCCGCCTCGCTGCACTGGTCGCTGAGCCAGTCGATGATGTGCATCACGAGGTCGGGGTGTCCCGAGCGCCGCACGTGTCGGAGCTGACTGACCATGTTTCGGTCGTCCGCGTCGACTCCGTCCGGGTGGTGGTAGAAGCGCATCGCCAGCACCGCCTGGTCGGTGAGGTCGTCGCGCATGGTGCGCCGCACGGAGCCTTCATCGGAGCGCACGCGTTCGCCGTCCCGGTAGCGCAGCTCGTACCAGCCGTAGCTCAGCACGACCTCCGGTTGGTCGTCCCGATCTTCGTCGCTGACCTGCAGCGACTCCACGTCGAAGCCGCACGTCTCGCCGTCGCCGATGGTTCGAACCCCGACGATGCGCATCGCGCCCTCGCGGCCGTCGTCCTCCGGCCCGATGTCGACGCGGGCGATGCCGCCGAACACGCACGCGTCGATGTCGGTCGCGAGACCCCCGTCACCCGGCGGAAACGTGCACTCGTCGCGCTGCGTACCGGCGGTCACGCAGCGCTCCACATAGGAGGCCGTGAAGGCGGAGACGCTCGTGGTGCCGCCCTGTTCACGGGCGTAGTGGCGCGTGGTCACGAGGGTCGGTCGCGCCCCGATGCGCCGCCGGATGGCGCTCCGCACGCGGGCGTCCGTGCGGTCGTCGAAGCGGGTGGGGTGGCCGAAGTCGATCGGCTCGACGACCTCGACAAAAGGCGTCGTCTCGGTCTCCGTCGTGGTTGCCTCTCGGCCGGTCGGCTCGGCCGGTGAGGCCTCCTCGTCAGGGTTGGTCTCCTCGGCATCCTCGGTGCCTGGCTCATCCCCCGTCGGGGGGCCGGCACAGCCGAGCGTGAGCAAGAGCAGCAGCCCTGAGAGCTGCCCCACGAAGAGACCCCCGACCGATCCCTTGGGTTTGCGACGCACCACCCGCACGCGACAACCCTACTATGCTCCGATCCTGCGCCGCAGCCACCACGAGGCGCCCACGAGCAGGACCAGGTTCATCGGCGCCGCCCGACGGCTCGAGACCGCGCAGCCGCCCGCGTCCGAGCCTCCGGAGGGTCCGGCGTCCGCCGCCGCGCCGCCGTCCACCGGGCAGACATAGGCGTCGCAGAACGACCCGCGCGCCGTCACGGCGACGCTCACGGTGTCCGTGATCACCGCGTCCACGCCCATGCCGAGCGCTCGCTCCACCGGGCTGGCGTTGTTGACCGTCCAGACGTTCATCGCCAGGCCAGCGGCATGCGCCCGAGCCACCACCCGAGGGGTCGCGCCGATCGCGAGCAGATGAATGGCCTCGAAACCCTCCGCCGCGGCCACATCGATGTCGGATGGGTCGGTGCTCAGGTAGCCGATCGGGATCGTCGCGTCGGCGGCGCGCAGACGCTGCAGCACGCCGAGGTCGAAGCTGCTCACGAGGATCTCTCGGCCTCCAGCGTGAGCCTGCACGGACGTCGCGACCGCGTCGGCCGTCGCGTCGAGATCCTGCGCCGCACACCCGCCGCCTTCGCTGATCTTGATTTCGATGTTCACGCCGCCGGTCCCGGTCATGAGCAGCTCGTCGAGCGTCGGCACAGGCGTTCCGTCAGCGCTGAGGGCGCCGATCTCGGCGGCGGTCAGCTCGGAGACGCAGCCCGTGCCGTCGGTGGTTCGGTCCACCGTGCCGTCGTGCATGAGCACGAGCACGCCGTCGGCGGTCAACTGAGCGTCGATCTCCACCATCGCGGCGCCGTCTGCGTAGGCGGCCTCTACCGACGGGAGGGTGTTCTCTGGCGGCTCGCTCGGCCCGTTGGTCCCGGAGCCACGGTGCCCGATGATCAGCGTGTCTTCGACCGGGCAATCACACTGGGCGCGCGTCTCGGAGGCACCCAAGACGAGTGCGAAGACCAGCGCCGTTCCCAGGAACGCATCGAGCGAACGGAACCGTCGAATCATGGCGGGGAGGGTAGCAGTGATGAGGTCCGAGGTCGGATCGGTTGGACGACCCCGCCGCCCCATGACATCGCTACGTCTTGTCCGGAACAGCCGTCTATTCGAGACGAGACAGGGGCGCGAAAATGAGCAAGCTGGTGAACCTTCCCGAGGAGCCGATCGTCGGCAAGAACCTTATCGGTGGCGAATGGCAGGACCCCGCGTCCGGCGAACGGATCGACGTCATCAGTCCCTACACGGCGTCCTCGATCGGTACCGTGCCCATGTCCGACGCCAGCGACGTCGACCGCGCAGTGCAGGCGGCCAAGCTCGCGGCCGCCGAGTGGCGGCGCGTCCCGATTCGGGAGCGCACGCAGACGCTCTTCCGGCTTCGGCAGCTCATGCTCGACCGCATCGACGACCTCGCGAACCTCGCCGCGCTCGAGTGCGGAAAGACGGTCGCCGAGGCGCGCGCCGGTGTGCTCAAGGGCGTCGAGATCATCGAGTTCGCCTCGAGCCTGCAGAACATGGACGACGGCTCGGCCCTCGAGGTCAGCCGTGGCGTGACCTGCGAGACCCGCCGAGAGCCGCTCGGCGTGGTGGCAGGCATCACGCCCTTCAACTTCCCGGCGATGGTCCCGATGTGGATGTACCCGACGGCGATCACGCTCGGGAACGCCTTCATCCTGAAGCCTTCGGAGAAGGTGCCGCTCACAGCTGATCTCACGGGCCAGCTGATGCTCGAGGCGGGCTTCCCGCCCGGCGTGTTCTCCATCGTTCACGGCGGTAAGGACGCGGTCGAGGCGATCTGCGACCACCCCGACATCGCGGCGGTCGCCTTCGTGGGCTCGACCCCGATCGCGAAAACCGTGTACGCGCGGGCGACGGGCCACGGCAAGCGCGCCCTCGCGCTCGGCGGCGCCAAGAACCACTTCATCGTGCTGCCCGACGCCGACCCCGACGTCACGATCGACGGCGTGGTGCGTTCCTTCACTGGGTGCGCCGGTCAGCGTTGCATGGCGGCGAGCTTGATGATCGCGGTCGGCGACGTCGACGACCTCATCGAGAAGATCGCGGCCCACACCCGCACGCTGGAGCTCGGCGTCGACATGGGCGCGATCATCAGCGGCGAGGCGCACCAGCGCATCCGGGCCGACATCGAGAAGGCGGTCGCCGACGGGGCCAAGCTGATCGTCGATGGCCGTGCGACCAAGGCGCCTGCGGGCTTCGAGGGTGGCGAGTGGCTGGCGCCCTCCATCCTGGACCAGGCGAGCCCCAACATGGAGTGCGCGACGAAGGAGCTCTTCGGTCCCGTGCTCACCATCGTGCACGTGAACGACCTCGACGAGGCGCTGGCGCTGCAGAGCGACTCTCCCTACGGCAACGCCTACAGCGTGTTCACCACGCGCGGAGCCACGGCTCGATACGTGGCTGAGCGTGCCGAAGCGGCCATGGTCGGCATCAACATCGGTGTGCCCGTGCCGCGTGAGCCCTTCAGCTTCGGCGGCGCCAAGGCGAGCAAGTTTGGCAGCCACGACATGACCGGCTGGGGCGGCGTGGAGTTCTGGAGCAGCCAGAAGAAGATCACGAGCAAGTGGGCGCTTCATCCCGACGCGACCTGGATGAGCTGAGCCCCCTTCGGCGCGAGCCGACCGTGAGCCCGTCACGGTCGGCGGCGCCGGCGCTCGACTACTTCGCGGCTGCGGCCTTCATGGCCCCGAGCAGCGCCTGGTAGATCGGGTCACAGAAGCCCTTGATCTCGCTGCTGCCGGTGGACCACTTCGAGCTCCACTCGACGAAGGTCTGGCCCGTGTCGGACACGCTGCGGAGTCGAACCTGGCCGATGTAGCCGCTGAACTCGCCCTTCGCGAGGGGTCCGGGGCCTTCGTCGATGCTGTATCGGATGATGTGGTTCACGTCGTCGAGCGCGCAAAGCGTCTCGTGGAACACGCCATTGAGGACGCGCTTGGCGCCGAGCTGGTCGCCCGCTAGGTCTCCGACCTTCTCGGCGGTCTCGACGACGCCAGCGGCCCAGCCGAGCTCATGGAAGTTTCGGATCATCGCCCAGACATCAGCCGGCGATCCGTCGACGACGGTGGAATTGTAGCAACCCATTTTTGTACCCCTCGTTTCGTCGCGACTGCCGCGACGTGCAGCAGGGTACGCTCTTTGAGCCGGACGGATACAGGGGTTGACCCGAGAAGATCGGGCGGCTTAGTCCGTCCCGATGAGCAACTTCGCGCCTCTCGAACCCCACGGGCCTCTTCAGGAGGTCTGGGACGGTGTCTTCTGGGTTCGTGGCTCGGTGCGCATGGGTCCCGGCATGCGGATCCCGCGAAACATGATCGTCGTGCGGGATGGAACCGACCTGACGCTGGTGAACTCGGTGCGTCTGTCCGAGGACGGAGAGGCCGCGCTGGAGAAGCTCGGAACGGTCGAGCACATCGTGCGGATCGGGATTCACGGGATGGACGACCCGTACAACCTGGAGCGTTTCGGCGCGACGTACTGGGCGACTGAAGGCTTGATCGACGAATCGGGCGCCGCGCACCAGAAGCTCGCTGACGTTCCGATCTCGGATGGGCAGCTCTTCAGCTTCCGCGACACCGTCAAGCCCGAGGCTGCGCTCCTCATCGAGCGTGACGGCGGCGTCTTGGTGACCTGCGACAGCGTGCAGAACTGGATGAACCAGGAGGGTTGCTCGTTTCTCGCGCGCGGTCTCACGCGGGCTATGGGCTTCATGCATCCGATGAACATCGGTCCGCCCTGGCGCAAGTTGATGACCGCCAAAGGGGGCTCTCTCCGAGGCGACTTCGACCGCATGCTGGCGCTGCCGTTTGAACATGCGATCGGCGGCCACGGAGACCCGGCCAAGGGCGACGCGAAGGCGGGCTTGGAGGCGACCGTCAGCCGGGTCTTCGACTGAAGCGCGCGCCGTGGATCGGTGGCGATGCGCTGGGGTGGGCTTGCGGTCTGCCTCGTCCGGGCCCCAGAGATTTGGCCTGATGGAACAAGCACCCCAAATCCCCCGGGAGCAGTGGGCTGCGCATCCGAATTTTCCGGCGCAGACACTGCTCCTCGGCTCTCATGAAAACTTCCGCATGCTCGCGCTCCGTGTCCTGGAGTTGGCGGGTACCCATCCCGACCGCGCTCAGCGTCTCTTCCGGCGTTGGATGTACGCGATGGGCAGCCACGAGAACTACGAAGAACGTAAACTCTACCCGTACCTCACGCGTCGCTGGGGCATCTCGATGCAAGCGCTCGAGGACGGTCACGAAGCGCTCGGTGAGCGAAAAGCCGAGGTCTTCGACGCCTTCCTCGGAGTGCTCGAGCGCGAGGGCGGCCAAGCCGAGGAGACGCGCCTGAGACGCAGCCTCCGAGCCTTCGGAGACACCCTTCGAGCCCACCTCGACCTCGAAGAACGTACCGTCATCCCCCTGCTCCTCGCCCTGACCCCGGACGAGTTCGCCGAATACTACTACCTGCCGGTCGGCTGAAGATCGAAACTCAACTAGTCAGCAAATCAACAAGTCAACACTACGTCCCCGGATCCTGGGGACGTAGTGTTGACTTGTTGATTTGCTGACAATCTCACGTTCTTGTCGAGCGTCAGGGGAGGACGATCTGGTGGATGACGACGGGGCCGGTTCCGTCGGAGACGACGGTGGTGGACTCGGTGGTCTCGAACCGGACGCTGCTCAGTTCCGCTCGGTACCGGAGCGGTAGGCCGAGGGCGATGGCATCTCCAGGGGCGACGACACTCAAGAGGCGGCGCGAGATGTCAGTCCGGCTCGCGACACTCATCAAACCCGCGTGCACGAGCACGCGGTGGGTTCCGTCGTTGGAGCCCGATCCGTCGAAGACCACGACGGTTCCGCCTTGGCCGAGGAAGCCTCCGAGCGCTCGACCCCACGCTTTGGACAGCTCGAAGATGGCCATGTCGTCGGCGTTCGTCTGGGCATAGACCACAAATACGTCGGCGTCCGCGAGCAAGAGCGGGACTTCGCTCGCGTCGTCGGCGACGACTCGGCTCCAAGTGCGGCCTGTGATCCCGGCCACCCGGTCGATGGCTTCGTCGGTCCCGGTGATGGCCTCGGGGAGCGCGTCCCCTTCGTAGACCACCACCTGCGTTGGGTTCTCGCGAGCCAGGAAGACGGCGTTGCCGGCGATCGATCCCATGCTCGGGCGACTCGTCCGGAAATCGTGCCCGATCAGCACGAGGTGGCCAGCCAACGGGGCCTGGCAGGTGCTCGCGCTGCAGACGCCCGAGGGGCAGGCGATGCCGCACGCGCCGCAGTTGTCAGGATCAGACGCCAAGTTGATGCAGAGGCCGTCGCACGTGGCGCGCGGGCTCGGACACTCGTCCGTGCAGGACCCTTCGACGCAGAACGCCCCTGCGGCGCACGCCATGTCACAGCCGCCGCAGTGCCTCGCGTTGACGCTCGGCCGCACGCAACGATCACCACACTGAAGCTCTCCGACCTCACAGCCGGTGCCTCCGTCGCTGGTGCCCCCGTCGCTGGTGCCTCCGTCGCTGGCGCCCGCGTCCGCGACCGCGCCGTCGATGACTCCGCCAGTGCCCCCGTCCGCTCCGCCACCGTCGGTGAACCGACCCGCGTCCGCGCCGCTCGAGCCGTCCAGCGGCACCACGCCGCCATCGAACGCAAACGCACCGGCGTCGAATCCGTCACAGCGGCCGTCCGTGCAGGACTGCCCGCCTCCACACACTGAATCGCAGGCGCCGCAATGTTCGGGGTCGACTTGGATGTCGACGCACGCGCCGCCGCAGAGCGCGTAGCCCGGGGCGCATTCGGCTCCGAGGATCGGGCTCGTGCAGGCCACTGCGTGCAAGGAGACGAGGCAGATGATGCTCAGAGATGTCCTCATGGCTGGCTCCTCGGGGCCGAGGCGAGGCGGGGCTCATCCGAGACGAGGCTCTCCGCCTCGCGGGTTGGCGCCGCCTGCAGCCCTTCGTTCTCCGAGACGTCGGTCGCCCCCTCCTCGGCATGGTCGGTGACGGGCTCCGTTTCGACCGGGACGACCACCAACTCGACGCGTCGGTTTCGTTCGTGTTGCCGTTCGGTCGAGGCGTCGACGGCCGGGCGGGTCGACCCGAGGCCCACAGAGCTCAGGCGCTCCTCGTCGATCCCGTGATCGACCAGGTAGTTCCTCACCCGCCGTGCGCGTCGGGTGCTCAATCGCCAGTTTCCGGCCACCGTGCCCCGCGTGTCTGCGTGTCCTTCGATGCGCACCTCGGTCCATTCCGGGTGTTGCTCGAAGAGGGTGATGATGGCCTCCAGGCTGGGCCGGGCGCTGGCCCGCAGCGTCGCCCTCGAGAAGCCGAAGAGCACCCGCTCGTCCAGCACGATTCGGTCGTCGACCAGCTCGATCAGCCCCTCGTCTGGGCAACCGTCTTCGTCCTCGACGCCGTTGACCACTTCGGCCTCATCGGGGCACTGGTCGTCCCCATCGAGGAAGCCGTCGCCATCGTTGTCCGGGTCGGGGCAGCCGTCGTCATCGAACCAGCCATCCATGTCCTCGGGCTCCAGCGGGCACTGGTCCGGTTCGTCGAGGATGCCGTCGCCGTCGTTGTCGGGATCAGGGCAGCCGTCCTCGTCCTGGAAGTCGTCCGCGTCCTCAGGCTCGTCCGGGCACTCGTCGACGTTGTCGAGCAGTCCGTCGTGGTCACGGTCGCCGATCGGGGGAGGCGGGGGGGCCTCCGGCACCGGTCGAGCGTCGAAGAGCGTCACTTCCAAGCCCAGCGTCAGCACATTCGCGGGTCGATCATCGAGCTGGTTGTCGACCTCGAAGACCGTGACCCAGCGGGCGACTGGCGCGAGGTCGACGTCGTCGATCGCGAAGCCCCAGCCGAGCCCGAGCTCCACACTCGGGCGGACGAGTCCACCCGTGAGCGCGGCGCCCGCCCCGATCTCTACGAAGCCGCCGGTGCCCCGCTCGACCGCGGGCGTCATGGGGGCGAACGGCCGCAGCCTCAGCGAGAGCCCCAGAGTAAAGAGGTCACCCACGCCTGGATCGGCGAGGCCAGGGACCGTCGGCGCGGGCCCGTCCCCCAAGAAGCCGCCCCGGAGGCGAGCCCCGATGAGCACCACGTCGGTGAGGCTCCGGTGAACCGCGACCGAACCCGCACCGCCGGGGTGAAAGCGATCCATGGTGGGGGAGAGCACCGGCAACGCGAGGTCGCCCTCGAGGCTCAAGAGCCACGCCTCGTCGGCGTGAGCCACGCCCGGTGCGAGCAGCACCGACACCAGGAAAGGAGCGATCGCGGATGAGACCCTCACCCCCTCCATTTCGGCCGCTGAGCGCTGAGCTTTAGCCCAGGGTCCAGCCTCCAGCCCCGCATCTGACCCCTCAGACCGACCGCGAGAGGCCGAACGGGGTCGATTGTCCCCTTAAACATTGAGCCCGCGCCCCCCCTCTGATAACGATTCGATCCCGTTTTTTTCGATGGGAGGAGACCTGATGGCCCGCAATGTGATCGGTGGACTGATTCAGTGCGCCAACGCGCTGAACGACGAGAACGCGACGATTCCCCAGATCGCCGACGCGATGCTCGCCAAACATATCCCCCTGATCGAGGAGGCGGCCGCGAAGGGCGTGCAAATCCTCTGTCTCCAGGAGATCTTCAATGGCCCCTACTTCTGTCCCAGCCAGGACCCGAAGTGGTGCGACATCGCCGAGGAGATCCCGAACGGGCCGACCTGCCAGGTCATGAGCGAGCTCGCGAAGAAACACGCGATGGTCATCGTCGTGCCGATCTACGAGCGCTCCAACGTGGCCGGCGTCTACTACAACAGCGCCGCCGTCTTCGACGCGGACGGCAGCTTCCTCGGTACCTACCGGAAGAACCACATCCCCCACACCAACCAGTTCTGGGAGAAGTACTTCTTCAAGCCGGGCAACCTCGGCTACCCGGTCTTCAAGACGCGCTACGCCACCATCGGCGTCTACATTTGCTACGACCGACACTTCCCGGAGGGGGCCCGCCTGCTCGGCCTGCACGGCGCGGAGATCGTCTTCAATCCCAGCGCGACGGTCGCCGGCATGAGCGAGTACCTGTGGAAGCTCGAGCAGCCCGCGCACGCGGTCGCCAACGGCTACTACGTCGGCGCGATCAACCGCGTCGGCACCGAGGCGCCCTGGAACATCGGCGAGTTCTACGGCCAGAGCTACTTCGTGAACCCGCGCGGCCAGTTCCTCTCCGAGGGCTCCCGCGACAAGGATGAGGTGGTCATCGCGGAGATGGACCTCGACCTGATCGAAGAGGTGCGCCGCACCTGGCAGTTCTACCGAGACCGTCGACCCGACACGTACGGCGACATGAGCGAGCAGCTCCCCTGAAGAAGGAAAACCGATGAGCATCCTCATTCAGAATGGCCGCGTCATCACGGCGGTCGACGACTACTACGCAGACATCTTCATCGACGGCGAAAAGGTCGCCCAGATCGGGAAGGACTTGAGCGTCCAGGCCGACACGGTCATCGACGCCAAGGGCAAGCTCGTCATCCCTGGCGGGATCGATCCCCACACGCACCTCGACATGCCCTTCGGCGGCACGACGAGCGCGGACGACTTCGAGACCGGCACGATCGCAGCGGCCCACGGCGGCACGACGACGCTGATCGACTTCGCGATTCAGAACAAGGGCGAGAGCACCATCAAGGGCCTCGACACCTGGCACGCGAAGGCCGAAGGCAAGGCGACCATCGACTACGGCTTCCACATGATCATCACGGACATGCCGCACGAGCGGCTGCCCGAGATGGCGAAGCTGCGGGATGAGGGGGTCAGCTCCTACAAGCTCTTCATGGCGTACCCCGGCGTGCTCTACGTCGACGATGGCACACTCTACCGGGCTTTCCGGCAGGCCGGTGAGAACGACACCCGCATCTCCATGCACGCGGAAAATGGCATCGTCATCGACGAGATCATTCGCGCAGCGGTCGAGGACGGCAAGGTCGAGCCCAAGTGGCACGGCCTCACACGCCCGACGCGCATGGAAGCCGAGGGTGTGCACCGGGCGATCGCGATCGCCGAGGTCGCCGACGTGCCGCTCTACATCGTGCACCTCAGCTCCCACGACGCGCTCGAGGAGGTTCGACGCGGCCGCAATCGCGGCGTGAACGTGATCGCGGAGACGTGCCCGCAGTACCTCTTGCTCGACTCGAGCTGGTACGAGCGCGAGGGCTTCGAGGGCGCGAAGTGGGTCATGACCCCGGCGTTGCGTGAGAAGTGGAACCAGGACTCCCTCTGGCAGGGGCTTCAGTTCAACGACCTGGCCACCATCGGCACCGACCACTGTCCTTTCTGCTTCAAGGAGCAGAAGGAACTCGGGCTGGAGAGCTTCACCAAGATCCCGAACGGCGCCCCGGGCGTCGAGAACCGCATGAGCGTCATCTACGACGCCGGCGTGGTGAAGGGTCGCATCTCCCTCAACCGCTTCGTCGAGCTGACCAGCACGGCGGCGGCCAAGGCGTTCGGGCTCTTCCCGAAGAAGGGCACCATCGCGGTCGGTTCGGACGCGGACATCGTCGTCTTCGACCCGGACCGCAAGGAGACCATCAGCGTCGACAACGAGCGCACCCACCACATGAACGTCGACTACTCGGCGTACGAAGGACACGAGATCCAGGGTTGGACCGATGTCGTCGTTTCGCGTGGGCGCGTGGTCGTAAAGAACGGATCCCTCGAGACCAAGGGCGGCGGGCAGTTCATCAAGCGCGTCGGAACCGGAGAGCTTTTGCGATGAGTACGTCCGAAGAGATCAAGCAGAAACACGCCGATTACCTGTTCCCAGCGGTCGGCAACTACTACGCGGAACCGGCGGTGCTCGTCGAAGGCAAGGGCACCAAGCTCACCGACATCGACGGCACCGACTACCTCGACTTCTTTGGCGGCATCCTGACCGTCTCGCTCGGCCACTCGAACGAAGAAGTCAACGCGGCGGTCATCGCGCAGATTCAACGGCTGCAGCACGTCAGCACGCTCTACCCGACGGTCCCGATCGTCGAGCTGGCCGAGCGGCTCGCCAAGAGCACGCCCGGCTCGCTGCAGAAATGCTTCTTCACGGCGTCGGGCACCGAGGCGGACGAGACGGCCGTGATGATGGCGCAGGTCGCCACGGGCAACACCGAGCTGATCGCGCTTCGACATGGCTACTCTGGCCGTTCGTTGCTCGCGCAGGCGCTCACCGCGCACAACACGTTCCGGGCGATCCCGACCCAGGTCGCGGCCGTCAAGCACGCGCCCGCGCCTTACTGTTTCCGGTGCCCCTTCAAGCTCGAGTACCCGAGCTGCGGGGTGGCGTGCGCCAAGGACCTCGACGAGCTGATTCAGACGACGACCACCGGTCGCATCGCGGGCATGCTCGTCGAGCCGATTCAGGGCGTCGGCGGGTTCGTCACGCCCCCCAAGGAGTATTTCGAGATCGCGGCCGAGATCGTGCGCAAGTACGGCGGCGTGTTCATCGCTGACGAGGTCCAGACGGGCTTCGGCCGCACGGGCAAGATGTGGGGCATCGAACACACCGGCGTCGAGCCGGACATCATGACGATGGCCAAGGGCATCGCGAACGGCTTCCCGCTCGCGGCCTGCATCGCCACCCCCGAGGTCGCTGACTCCATGAAGAAGGGCACGATCAGCACCTTCGGCGGCAACCCGGTCAGCTGCACGGCGGCCAACACGGTGATGGACATCATCGAGCGCGACGACCTCACGACAAACGCCCAGAACATGGGCGCGCGCCTCCGCGAAGGGCTCGACGCGCTGAAGGCGAAGTACCCACGCATCGTCGGAGACGTGCGCGGCATGGGGCTGATGCAGGGCATCGAGCTCGTCAAAGACGAGGAGGCCGGCGATCGCACGCCCAACGCGGACGCCACCGCTCGCCTCTTCGAGGAGACCAAGAAGCGAGGCCTGCTCATCGGCAAGGGTGGGCTCTGGGGCAACACGATTCGGATCGCGCCGGCGCTGAACATCGGCGCCAGCGACATCGATGACGGCCTGAAGATCCTGGCCGAGAGCTTCGCCGCGATGGAGTCCGCATGAGCAACCCACTTCCCGAAGGCCGCCTCGAGACGCAGCTCCCCGACAAGGCGCCGCTCTACACACGCGGCGAGGCGATCACCGAGGCCAATCGGTGCATCTACTGCTCCGACGCGCCCTGCGTGGAGGCTTGTCCCACCGACATCGACATCCCCACGTTCATCCACAAGATTTCGACCGACAACGTCAAAGGCTCCGCGCGCACGATCCTCAACAGCAACCTGCTCGGCGCTTCCTGTGCGCGGGTCTGCCCGGTCGAGGTGCTCTGCGCGGGCAGCTGCGTGTACAACCAGTGGGGGCGCCCGCCGATCGAGATCGGTCGACTGCAGCGCTATGCGACCGAGCGAGCGTTGACGCTCGATCCCGAGCTCCTCTCTCGGACCCGAGCGCCGGCGACTGGCAAGAAGATCGCCTGCATCGGCGCTGGCCCAGCGTCGCTCGCCGCGGCTGGGCACCTCGCCCTCGACGGTCACTCGGTCACCCTCCTGGAGAAGCGCGCCTGGGCGGGCGGCCTGAACACCACGGGCATCGCGCCCTACAAGCTGCACGCCGCAGACTCACTTCGCGAGGTCCAGATGATCCTCGACCTCGGCGACATCGAGCTGAAGACCGGCGTCGAGGTCGACGACGCTGCAGCCAAGCAGCTGCTCGAAGACTACGACGCCGTGTTTGTCGGCATCGGCCTCGGGCCGGACAACTACCTCGGTCTCGAGGGCGAGGGCGTGGTCGGCGCGACCGCCTACATCGAGCGCCTCAAGCTCGACCCCGAGACGTCGCTGGACGGCATCGGTACGGTGCTCGTGGTCGGCGGCGGCAACACCGCGATCGACGTCGCCCGGGAACTCGCGCAGCTCGGCGTGCCGGAGGTGCTGATGGTCTACCGCAAGACCGAGGCCGTCATGAGCGGCTATGTGCACGAGATGGTCGGCGCCCGTAAAGATGGTGTGCGATTGGTCGAGAACCGTCAGCCCGTTTCCGTGGAACGCGACGGCGACGCTCTGGTCGGTCTGCGCGTCTCGCGGACGGACGGCGAGGGCGAGGAGACGCTCTCGTGTGATCTCATCGCCATGGCGGTCGGGCAGAGTCGATTGACCGGTCTGGCGACTGCCTTTGAAGGCGTCGCGCTCGATGACAAGGGCCGCGTCGTCGTCGACGAGACCACCAACCGAACCGGCAATGCGAAGGTCTACGCCGGTGGTGACTGTGTCAATGGTGGTAAAGAAGTAGTCAACGCAGCCCAGCATGGAAAGCTGGCCGCGCGGGCGATCACAGCGAGCTTTGGGAGCTGAGCCATGGCGGATCTGAGCATCGACTTTTGTGGCGTCAAGAGCCCCAATCCTTTCTGGCTCGCGTCGGCGCCTCCGACGAACACGGGTGACCAGGTCAAGCGAGCGTTCGACGCGGGCTGGGGAGGAGCGGTCTGGAAGACGCTCGGCAACCCGATCGTGAACGTCTCGAGCCGCTTCGGCGGCGTCGACTATGGCTCGACCAAGCTGATGGGCTTGAACAACATCGAGTTGATCACCGACCGGCCGCTCGAGGTGAACCTTCGAGAGATGGCGGAGGTCAAGAAGCAGTACCCCAAGCACACGCTCATCGCCTCCCTCATGGTGGACACGAAAGAGGAGTGGACGGAGATCATCAAGAAGGTCGAGGGCGTGGGCTCCGATCTTCTCGAGCTCAACTTCGGTTGCCCTCACGGCATGTGTGAGCGCGGTATGGGCTCTGCGGTTGGCGCCGAGCCCGAGGTGCTCAAGGCGATCGTGGGCTGGGTGATGGAAGCGGCCAACGTGCCCGTCATCGTCAAGCTGACCCCGAACGTCGGCGACATCGGAGAGCCCGCGGCGGCGTCCTATGAGGCGGGCGCGGACGCGATCAGCCTCATCAACACGGTGAAGTCCATCGTGGGTGTCGATCTCGACCGCATGGTGCCCTTGCCCGTCGTGGGCAACGGATCGAGCAACGGCGGCTACTGCGGCCCGGCGGTGAAGCCGATCGCTCTGCACCTGCTCGGCCAGGCCGCGCGTGTCTTTCCCAAGCCCATCAGCGGCATCGGCGGGATCTCGAACTGGCGCGACGCGGCGGAGTTCATGGCGCTCGGATCGACCAGCGTGCAGGTCTGCACGGCGGTGATGCACTACGGCTACCGCATCGTCGAGGACATGATCGAAGGCCTCAACGACTTCCTCGACGAGAAGGGCATGGCGTCTGCCATGGATCTCGTTGGCAAGGCGAGCCCCGCCTACAAGGACTGGGGCGAGCTCGACATGAACTACCACGTGGTGGCGAACATCGATGCCCAGAGCTGCATCGGCTGCCAGCTCTGCGTGGTCGCTTGTCTCGACGGCTCACACCAGTGCATTCACCTGCCCGGCATGGACGACGCGGAGAAGAAGAAGCGCGGCTACGTCGCCTTCCCGAGCGACGTGCCCGACGTGGCGGCGATCGCTGCGGGAGCCCCCGCCGGCGCCCGCGTCCCGTGGGTGCACGAGGAGGAGTGCGTGGGCTGCAACCTGTGCCAGCTCGTCTGTCCGGTCGAGGGCACCATCAGCATGGTCGAACAGCGGAAGGCGCCCGAGTCCATCACCTGGAACGAGCGCGTCGCAAACGGCACTGACGTAACGGAAGGTATGCTCGAGGCGACCCGCGCTGCCCGCGGGCTTCCCAAGGAGTCCTAGCCCGCCGCTCCATTCCCCGGCCCGAAGTTGTGTTTGGAAATACCAAATGAGGACTGGGTTTCGTGTCGTCTCGGTACGATCATTCCGAGCGGGGGATGGACAGCACTCAATTGGCAGGGCGGCACGGAGAGGTCGCCGAGGTCCCAACTGGCTTCTCGCCGGGCGAGGAGCTCTCGGCGGCGGCGCCTCTCCGCTGTCTCCGGGCCACCCGGACAGCCGATCAGCGGGCGGTCCTGCTCATCCTCGCTCCTCGGCCGGAGCTCAGCCGAGGTCACCTGTCGAGGCTGCGTGATCACGCCGCGCACGCGCGGGCCCTGGCCGGCTCCCACGTGCTCACCCTACTCGACACCGTTGGGGAGCTCGACCACGCCGCGCTGGTCTTCGAGGACCCCGGGCTGACGCAGCTCACCTCTCGGATGCAGGGCCGAAAGTGGCCGGCCGCAGAGCTGCTCTCCGCTGCGATCAGCCTCACCGAAGCGCTCGCTGGGCTTCACGCTCACGGATTCATCCACAAGGCGCTCAGCCCTGAACACGTGTTCGTCGAGCAAGCGTCTGGACGGACGCGGCTCGGCGGACTGGACTACGGGACCCTCCTCCGGGAAGCGACCGCGCCGCTCAGTGCGGCTCCCGCGCCAGGCGTGCCCCTTCACTACATGGCGCCCGAGCAGACAGGACGAATCAACTGCCCGGTTGACCAACGCGCCGACCTCTATGCCCTCGGCTCGCTCTTCTACGAGCTCGCGAGCGGGGCGCCGCCCTTCGAAGGTCACGACGCCCTCGAGCTCATGCACGCGCACATCGCGCGTGAGCCACGACCGCTCGTGTCTCTGAGGCCCGACGTTCCGCCCGTCTTCGCTCAGATCACCGCCCACCTCTTGGAGAAAAGTCCGGACGCTCGCTACCAGACCGCGACCGGGCTTCTGGACGACCTGGTCCACTGTCGAGACACGCTCGAGGACGCACGTAGGTCCGAAACGTTCGAGCTCGGCCGTCGAGATCATCCGCAGGGGCTGCACCTGCCGCGTCGGCTCTATGGGCGCGAGGACGAGCTGCGTGTGCTGAGCGCGGCGAGTCAGCGGGCCTTCGACGGCGCTTCGGAGCTTCTGCTCGTGGCCGGCTATTCGGGGGTCGGAAAGACGGCCCTGGTCCGCGAGCTCTACAAGCCACTGACGGCTCGCCGAGGCTACTTCATCTCCGGCAAGCAGGATCTGTTTCAGCGCAATGTGCCTTACGCAGCGCTCTCACAGGCCCTGGACGAGCTCTGCGTCTACCTCCTCTCACTCGACGATGTCGCGCTGAGCGAGTGGAGGAGGCTGCTCCAGGACGCGCTCGGCGAGAACGCCCAGCTCCTGATCGATCTGGCGCCTCGGCTCGGCTGGGTGCTCGGGCCCCAGCCGCCTGTGCCCGAGGTCGGGCCCCGCGAAGCGCTCAATCGCTTCGAACATGTCTTCAAGACCTTCCTCGCCACCGTCTGTCGGGCCTCTCACCCTCTGGTGATCTTCCTCGACGACCTGCAGTGGGTCGATCGGGCGACCTTGGATCTGCTCGAGGCCATCATGGCCCACCCGGACAACAAGCACCTCCTGGTCGTCGGCGCCTATCGCACCAATGAGGTCGACGAGACACACCCGCTCGCGCTCTCGCTCAAGCGCATCCGGGACGGCGCCACCGTCAACACGATCGAGCTCGCCAACCTGCGCACGACGGATGTGGGCGCGCTCATCGAAGACACGACCCGGAGCACCGAGGAGCGCTGTCGACCGCTCGCCTCGCTCGTGCACGAGAAGACCGGCGGCAACGCGTTTTTCCTTCGAGAGTTCCTTCAGACGCTTCACCGAGAAGGGCAACTGGCCTTCGATCGGTCGGAGGGGATCTGGCAGTGGGACGTCGCCGCGGTCGAAGCGCAGGCCTACACCGCCAACGTGATCGAGTTGATGGGCTCGAAGATCACCGCGCTCCCCGAGGAGGCGTGCGGGGTGCTTCAGATCGCGGCCTGTGTGGGTGGGCGGTTTGATCTGGGGCTCCTCAGCGACGCTCTCGGCCTCGCTCCGGAGCGCGCCCTCGAGCAGCTGGAGCCGTCCGTGCGCGCGGGGCTCCTGCTGCCGATCAGCGGCGAAGCGACGCGCATGCGCCTCGACCCAGACGTCGAGCCTGCGCAGCTCACCTTTCGGTTTCTGCACGACAAGGTCCAAGAGGCGGCCCACGCACTCATCGCGCCCGATGAGCGTGCTCGGGTCCACCTTCGCATCGGTCGCTTGCTCCTGCGCAGTCTCAATGATGGGGCGTCGGAGGATCGCGTCTTCGACATCATCGGCCACTTCGCCCGAGGCACGGACGACCTCTCCGACGACGCCGAGCGCCTCAGGCTCAGTGAGCTCAACGGCCGAGCGGGCGAGCTGGCACTTCGCGCCAACGCCTACGTCGCCGCCGCGCGGTTCTATCAGACGGGTCTGTCGCTTTTGGAGGCGAGCTTCGACCGAAAGGCGCACCGGAACGAACTGCGGTTGGGTCTCGCTAGATGTCACTTCCTGGCCGGCGAGCCGGTCGCTGCGCTGGAGCTCCTCGAGCTCGTCTTGCCGCACCTCGAGAGGCGCTTGGAGCGAACCGAGCTGTTGGCCTTCCGCTCGATGATCGAGACGAACGTACCCGACATTCCTGCGGCCCGAGCCACCATCTTGCAGGCGTTCGCGGTGGCGGGCTTCGACCTCTGGGGGAGCGAAGCGCGTACCCGCGCGGCGACCGAGGCCGAGCTGGAGGCCCTACAGCTGCCGAGCGAGGCGGAGGAGATCGAGTGGTTCGCCGACGTGCCCGCCTCCCCTGATCCGTGGGTCCGGACTCAGATCGACCTGCTCGCCTACGCCTACCTACCGCTGATGCAGGCTCAGGATCTGCCCAACGCGGACCTCGCC
>Ga0114933_10001923_pt1 | contig 22362 bp, 13 predicted proteins | sample 4SBtaG_FD_89691 | JGI IMG/M metagenome (GOLD analysis project Ga0114933, IMG submission 89691) | Deep subsurface microbial communities from Kolumbo volcano to uncover new lineages of life (NeLLi) - 4SBTROV12_W25 metaG | ecosystem: Environmental > Aquatic > Marine > Volcanic | place: Kolumbo... | reverse complement strand
CGTTGCCTTTACAAATACGGCTAATGACACGACCCCGCAAGTATCCAATGATGGTTGGGGGTGTGATGTTGACGGCGATTGCGACACGGGCGGTTCGTGCTTTGAGGGGATTTGCAGCGACGATACGACGATATCCTGCACCGAGGCGGGCGAAGCCACCCAGTGCGGCGGGGGCACCCCGGACTGCCTAGTGGGCCAGTCGTTCAACAACATCTGGTTGGATAACAGGTGGCAGGTGTCCGGTGCCGAGGGGGGCATCTGCTCAGATGATACCGATACGTTCTGCCGGACCGAGACCGATTGCCTGACTACCTGCACGGTTGATTCGGATTGCAACGGTGTTATACCGACCGCGACCTGCGTAGAGTCCGGGGCGACGGACTACTGTTCGTGTGAGAGTTTCGGGCTGTGGCTGGACGGCGACAACCACACGATGACGATGTCCCAAGAAGATTTCGTGTGTAACCGTAAAACGTCAACCTGCACCGAGCCGACCGCTTACCTTGCAACCGTCGGTGGCGCAACGGTTCTCGAATGTGGCTTAGATATACTGGGCGAGAACAAGACGGTTGAGTACACGGCGGACGGCAATGCCAGTACGATTACCCATGATTGCGTAGCGGGCGCGAAGATATTGAACCTCGAACCATTAACGAGCGACCCGACCACGGCCAGTGACGACACGGGCGCCCTGTGGTTCAATACCGCCGAGGGGAGGATTAAACACTACGACGGCACGGCCAACCGCACCATGCTTGACACGGGAACCACGGTGACAGTGGCGCAGGGGGGCACGGGCGAGACGAGTTATACCACGGGTGACATCCTGATAGCCGCAGCTTCTACTAACCTGAACCCCCTGTCGGGCACGGTGAACCGCTACTTGAAGTACGCGGGCACCGCCCCGCTGTGGACTACGATTGACTTATCGGACACGACGGGTTCGTTCGCCAACGCACTCGACGAGACGCTAGGGGGGTTTGGTGAGTCACTGGATGGCACAAGCGCCACAAGCAACTGCGCGTACATACGCCCCAGCGGCGGCACGCCGCTATGCAGCGCCCTGTCAACTGATGTGCTTGTTGGGCGGGCGGGCAGTGGCAGCGTGGGTGAAATCGCGGTGGGCACTAACGAGGTGGTGGCGAGGGTGGGCGCGAGTAGTTTGGGCGGACTGAGTATCGCGGGCCAGCAGGTGTTGGGCCGCATTAGCGCGGGCGGCAACATTGCGTCTATTTCGCTGGAAAACGACTTGTGGAATACGGCGACAGGTAAAGAATTGACCGTGGCGAATGGTGGCACCGGGTTGCAGACGGTACCGGCGGATGCGGTGCTGATAGGTGCAGGCACAGCCGACATGGCCACGGCGGTAATACCCGACTGCGACACGGGGGCTAAGTATTTACAATACGACCAGGCGGGTAACAGTTTTACTTGCGTGCCCTCCCCCGTGACTGTTTTTGTGTCTACCTGCCCAGGCACTTCTGCGAGTGCAAACTGTAACATCACCGATGCTAAGCGATACGGTAAGGTCGATTGCTCGGAGCACGGCTATCGCCCCGAAAACAGGAATCTTGGCGCCTTTGGGTTCAGCACCGCAGCGACAGCCGCTTCAAAGTCCGAGTTTGAGTGTACCGTTACTCGGATGACGTGTTCCGCTTCGGTTGCCATGGATACCAGCCCTGACGGTCCGGTTGATTGTGGTTTTCGCAATATTACTGATGCGAGTGAGTCGGTCTTCTGTACCATTGCAGCTGGCGCCACTACTTGTACGGGTACGGGCAGCGAGTTCGTGGGGCTGGGTGATGACATTGCACCCTTTATCGATTGCGACAACACCAACTCGGCTTGCCCATCAGCGAATGGTCAATATTCAATCTCGGCGTACTGCACGGAATGATTGAGACTACGGTAAGTATGAACCTGATGGACGCGCTGGATAACATCCGGGACGCGGCGGTGCTATGGAAGCAGTGGTGCGTAGAGGAGGACAAGCTCGACCACTCTGACGAGGATGCCTACCTGCGCGACTTGGTGGACTGTGTGCGCACGGGCAAGTTCTGCATGGTGGTCGCGGGCGGGAGGGATGGCTGCTGGGCAGACTAATTGGCCGGGCTCTGCACCTTCTTTCATAACAGAACACATAGGTTGCCAGATGTGGATGTCACAAGCAATCGCAAACCGTACCATAGATAATGTTAAGCGGTACGGCATGGCGCTTACCTAATTAGGTAGTGTGCATTTGCTATAATGTAATGTATGAGTCTGCTACTCCTATTTAATGGTATCTCTAGTCAGCAGGATGACTTTTCTGCTCGCCTGAGAGTTAAGGATTCTAAAACCGATTTATTTAGTCCAAAAGTACAATTAAAAGACACTACAATTACACCTTTTGATATTAAGGCTGTAATTAAGGACGCTTTTGATGATGCCTTTTACACACGTCTTGTAGTAAAAGACGAAACTACATCTACGTTTTGGCCTCGTATGGCAGTACAGGACGCAGATGTACAGGACTTTATGTCTAAAGTCCGTATTCTAGACGAGGCCTCTGCCACGTTATTTCCTAAACTAAGAGTTGAAGACACTATAGAAGTGCCTTTAGATTTACGTTTAACTATACTAGAAAATGCTACAGCAGACTTTACTGCCAAGATAATTATTAAAGATGCGGTAGAAGCCGCGTTACATAGTAAGCTTAGACTGAAAGATGAGTCTGTAGGCCTATTTTCGTTAAAGTTGGTTGTTAGTGACGTTGTAGAGGCTTTGTTTTCAGGAAAACTTACTGTTCAAGATGCTTTAGCAGAAGCTTTTGATTCTAAGATTAGGCTTAAAGATGGAACAACGTTAACGGCGCACGCTAAGCTAATCATCAAAGACACTTTAGAAGAGCTTTTTTCCAGTAAGTTGGCTGTAAAAGGTGTTATTTCTAATACATTTCATCCTAAGCTAATAGTTAATGATAGCTTGACAGACCTTTTAGCTGCTAAGTTAATAACTAAAGACTCATTAGCTAACCTACTAGATTCTAAAATAGTAATTGGAGATAGCACGGAGAATAGTTTTCATGCTAAAGCTGTTATTAAAGCCGTTTTGGAAAATCAACTACATGGTAAAGTTAGGATAAAAGACACTTTACAAGACGTCTTCCAAGGTAAGCTTAGGGTTAAAGATGCACTTGAGAGCCTATTGGCCGGAAAGCTTCGCTTGGAGGATGAAGACTTCGACCTATTCCAAGGCAAGCTTAGGGTTAAAGACGCACTAGAAAGCCTATTGGCCGGAAAGCTTCGCTTGGAGGATGACGCGTCTGTAGGCATAGGCCCTAGGCTGACTATTAAGGACGCACTAGAGAGCCTCTTGGCCGGAAAGCTTCGCTTGGAGGATGAAGACTTCGACGTCTTCCAAGGTAAGCTTAGGGTTAAAGACGCACTAGAGAGCCTATTGGCTGGAAAGCTTCGCTTGGAGGATGACGCGTCTGTAGGCATAGGCCCTAGGCTGACTATTAAGGACGCACTAGAGAGCCTCTTGGCTGGAAAGCTACGCGTAGAAGACGAAGACTTCGATGTCTTCCAAGGTAAGCTTAGGATTAAGGACGCACTAGAGAGCCTCTTGGCTGGAAAGCTACGCGTAGAAGATGAAGACTTCGATGTCTTCCAAGGTAAGCTTAGGGTTAAGGACGCACTTGAAAGTTTGTTCACTGGTAAGCTTACTTTACTAGAAACACAGGCGGACGTCTTCCAAGGTAAGCTTAGGGTTAGGGATACTATAGAAAGCCTATTTTCTAGTAAGGTACAAGTTAAGGATGCTATTGAGAATATTTTCCATGCAAAATTACGTACCCAACAGGCTAATATATCTTTATTTCAAGGTAAGCTTAGGGTTAAAGACGCACTAGAGAGTCTATTGGCCGGAAAGCTTCGCTTGGAGGATGAAGCGTCTGTAGGCATAGGCCCTAGGCTGACTATTAAGGACGCACTAGAGAGCCTATTGGCCGGAAAGCTTCGCTTGGAGGATGAAGACTTCGACCTATTCCAAGGCAAGCTTAGGGTTAAAGACGCACTAGAGAGCCTATTGGCTGGAAAGCTACGCGTAGAAGACGAAGACTTCGATGTCTTCCAAGGCAAGCTTAGGGTTAAAGACGCACTTGAGAACCTATTGGCTGGAAAGATTCGCTTGGAGGATGAAGACTTCGATGTCTTCCAAGGTAAGCTTAGGGTTAAAGACGCACTTGAGAACCTATTGGCTGGAAAGATTCGCTTGGAGGATGAAGCGTCTGTAGGCATAGGCCCTAGGCTGACTATTAAGGACGCACTAGAGAGCCTATTGGCCGGAAAGCTTCGCTTGGAGGATGAAGACTTCGACCTGTTCCAAGGTAAGCTTAGGGTTAAAGATGCACTTGAGAGCCTATTGGCCGGAAAGCTTCGCTTGGAGGATGAAGACTTCGACCTATTCCAAGGTAAGCTTAGGGTTAAGGACGCACTAGAGAGCCTCTTGGCTGGAAAGCTTCGCTTGGAGGATGAAGACTTCGATGTCTTCCAAGGTAAGCTTAGGGTTAAAGATGCACTTGAGAGCCTATTGGCCGGAAAGCTTCGCTTGGAGGATGAAGACTTCGACCTATTCCAAGGCAAGCTTAGGGTTAAAGACGCACTTGAGATCCTATTGGCCGGAAAGCTTCGCTTGGAGGATGACGCGTCTGTAGGCATAGGCCCTAGGCTGACTATTAAGGACGCACTTGAAAGTTTGTTTCACGGTAAGGCTGTTATATCTTCAGCAGTCCCCGAAGAGCTATTTCTTGATGGCAAGCTACGCGTAGAAGACGAAGACTTCGATGCCTTCCAAGGTAAGCTTAGGGTTAAGGACGCACTAGAGAGCCTCTTGGCTGGAAAGATTCGCTTGGAGGATGAAGACTTCGACGTCTTCCAAGGTAAGCTTAGGGTTAAAGACGCAATATCGCGTGTGTTAGACATAAAACTGGTAGTGAACATTGAGACTTTGGAGCTTTTTAGTGCTAAAATAAACATTAACAGTAGTATTCTTCAAGATTTTCATCCTAGTCTTAAAGTAATTGGTAGATTAGATGACTTGTTTAATTCTAAGGTTACGGTTTATGTTTTACCGGCAGGTGTCGCATCTCCAAGGTTTGTTATTAAAACACATGGGGATGACACAGCTATACAGAGCCATGGAGACACGGGAAGTGTTAAGGGAAATAAGCAGGGGCTTGATATAAACTCACGAGGTAGCTGGACAACAGTTAAGCCTAGTAAAGGTACAAAGGAATAACGTATGATTAACATATTTAAACAAAGTGGTGAAACTAAGACAGTCTCTGTGGACTTCTCAACCGTTCTAGCCGCTGGAGAGACTATAACAGGGGGTAGCGTTACTGTTACTGGTACAGAAATTGTCACAGGGAACACTCCCTCCCCTACTGTTGTTAATGCTGGTTCGGTGTCGCTTTCTGGCGATATAGTCAGTTTCCGGGTAGAGAACGGTGCAGATACGGTAGCCTATAAAATAACCGTCAATACAGGGGCTACTAATTTATTAAATAAACATGAAGAAGACATTATACTAATTGTCAATGACGACCTTAGTATTCTTTATACCGTAGATGAGCTTAAAAGGTCTTTAAGCATAACTGATACTTCTAAGGATATATTACTATTTGACCTGATACAAGCCGCCACGGACTACATGGAGAAGGCTACTAGTCGAGCGTTTGTATTTAAAACTTATGTAGAAGACTTCCAACCGGAAGAAAAAGTAAAGACAGTTGTTCTTTCTCATTTCCCAGTTAGCTCTGTCTCCAGCGTTGTTGTAGATGGCACGACTGTAGACGCGGTGACAGGCACACTAGATAACTACATTGTAGGTAATGAGGGCTCTGTAGAACGCGTCGACGGAGGCATGTTTCCTAAACGACCTTACAAGTCTACTATAACTTACAAGGCAGGTTTTGATTATGTCCCTGAGGATGTTAGGAACTCAGTAAGGAAGATAGTTACTGGAGAGTATGTCAAGAGACAAAAGCAAGGCATCTCCAGTGAGCAGATTGGTAGTTACCGTGTCAGTTTTAGGGACCTAGACGCCGACCAAGGCGTAATGGTTGCTGATACTATCTCTAGATATAAAAAGAGAGTATTCTAAATGCTTTCAGATTATTTCAGCCACACGGTTAATGTGACAAGAAATACCGATGTGATTCTTGCATCTACACCCCTGTCGGTTAACGCTGTTTTAACTAACACGTTCTCCGAGCAAGATGTGGTGATTGAGGCTGCGCTGACAACAGGCACTACTGCTACTGTGTTAATAAAGGGCAGCTTAAATGGTTCCGGCGTTACTGGTACATTATCTTTTACTGCAGCCTCTCCTGCAACCCTCATTACTAACCAGCACTTTGATAGTGTTACTGGAGTATCCTCTACACTAGGCGCGACAGGCAGTGTCACCGTTAAGTCTGTCAGTCGCATGGGTCAAAAGGTGTTCTCTGAGTCCAGTATTTATACTAGCCTAGCCGTAAGATTGGATAAGGGCTCAGTAGGCAGTCTCGACTTAGCCTCAATGGGCTCAGTCATTAGCGACAAGGTCGTCTGCTTTACAACGGCTGCTGAGGCAACTATACTTGTGGGAGATACTATTACCGACACTTCCACCTCTAATACGTTCCAAGTTGAAGACGTTAACGTCTATTACGACGATTTAACCTACCGCTATACCGAACTAGTACTAGATAAACTTTAGTCCTTGCCTGCCTTTTGCTGATGTTCTATAATATATAAATAGGTTTACCTAATAAAAGGAGTCTTTTAATTGAAATATTCAATAGTAATTCCCACACATAATAACTATGAGTATCTATCTCAGTGTATAAACGGGATACTGTCAGCTTCTCCGGGAGACGAAACAGAGATAATCGTAGTGGACAACGGCAGTACCGACGAGACAGCCGCGTACCTTGCCTTTGTTAAAGAGAGTAATCCTACCCTCAAGATTGTCACTAATAATCACAACACGGGATTCTGTACTGCTACGAATCAGGGTATGGAGGTAGCTTCGGGAGATTACATTATATGGATGAATGATGATGCTATCCCTAGTCCTTACTGGCTAGAAAAGATGGAACGGAACCTCACGGACACTCATACCTTCCATCCTAATATAGGAATCACAGGTCCCATGTCAAACTACGCTGCGGGCCTCCAGCAAGTGGAAGGTCTGCCCCCGGATACTCCGGTTACAGACTGTACTAACGTTGTACAGAGTATAGAAGGTAATTATCCCCTTTCCTTTTACCAGTTAGCTAATAAGTTATCTGGTTTTTGTATGATGATGAAGAGGGAAGTATACGACACTATAGGGGGTATTGATGAACGCTACTCTCCGGGAGGCTTTTGTGACAATGACTTTTGTCTTAGGGCTATCGAATCCGGCTATGGTTGTTTAGTTTCTCCTAATGTTTTTGTGTACCATTACGGTAGTATAACTTTAAATAGAGAGTACCCCGCGTCAAACTATGGTGTACATAACTGGGCTAAGTTTATTAGTAAATACCGGGATGTCAAAGAAAAGAAGATTATCATGATTCAAGGCGTTAAGATTGATGATGAGTTCAACTTGGAGATATTTAAGAAGTGCGCTAAAAGAAACCTAGAGCTTGTAGACGGCGTAGTCCTGCTGTCAGATAGGTCAGAGCACTTCACTTATGAAGACGCTAAAGAGATATTTGGCGACAAGTTACTAAAGTGGTTTCAGAAGAAAAAGACAGACGGGTGTGATGGTATCGCAGATCGCCATGTAATTATTGAGGCGGCTAAGCTAGATGGGTACGACTGGGTCGTGTACATGGACCACGATGAAGCCTTCGGACCTAACGCTACCCCTGAGAAGCTTCAAAGGATGATGAATCCCTATAACCCGGCGCTTAATGGCTACAAGTTCCTGATAAATACCTACTGGAGACACTCTGGTCTGGTGCGTGTAGACAAGGGCTGGGGCACTATGTTTCTGCCTAGGATGTGGAAGAACAACAAATTCCCCACGACCCTTAGGCCTCGGCTAGTAGAAGGAGATAAGGGCTTTCACGCAGGGAACAGGCCCCTGTCTATAGCTGAGCATGGTTTCAGCAGCTCTACGATTACTATAGACCACTACGGCTATATAGATTATGAGCGTACCTTGGAGAAAAAGAAGTTCTATGAGACTGAGGACAACATTCCAGATAAGTTTAAAAAAGACATTGTAGGCCCTGAGGGATACGACCACTTAGCTAATGAAAGGGACTTACAACTCATACCTACTGATAAGTACACCCTAGCGTTAAACATGATGGTTAAGAACGAGGAGAACCCTCTAGGTAATATCTTCCTGAGCTTGGCTGACCTTGTAGATGAGATAGTGCTTATAGACACAGGCTCTGACGATGCTACCAAAGAGAGGATGGATGAAATAGGCTTTAAGTATTTAGAGAAACCGTTTAACGATGACTTCTCTGAAATTAGAAATATGGCTATCGACAACACAACCTCGGATTATTGCTGGCATGTAGACGCAGATGAGCAGTTTCAGGGAGACTTTCTTTCTGTACTACCTATCGCGTTGAACAACATTCCTGATGTAGTTTTAGTAGAGTTTGTTAACGCGCATAAGGGCAATATTCCTGCTGCTATTACTAAGCAGCCTAGAATCTTCAAACGTTCGCTTGGTATTAAGTATAACGCCCGTGTACACGAAACTATTGAACAATCTTTAGACGAACACACTAATCTTCACGCAGTGGATATGGGCCTGACATCGATAAACACCGGATTCATTAAGCCTGACGATGAAATTGATGCTAAGCTAATGTTCTACGGGCGTTTGTTGGAGATGGAGATAAGTGAGTCTCCTAACAATCCTAAAGCCCATCTAGAGCTTGCAGCACATTATAGAAACATAGGTAAGATAGACGAGGCGATGGACCTTCTTTCTGAGGCACTAAGAATTAAGCATGACTACTTAGCTGCCAGACGGGAGCTGGTTATTTTGCATTTACATAAGGCTTGGGAAGTGTTGAGGCCTGCAGACGGGATGGACGCGAGGGATAAGACGATGCATGAGAGCTTGAACAAGCTATTCCAAACACTCAAGCCTTGGGTCACGTTTAAAGCCATAGGTAACCCCAATAAACAGCGATTTGAACACGAAAAGATGCTGATGCAGAAAAAGAAGGATAAAGATAAAACTAAAAAGGCTGCGTGATATACTATAGATATTATGGCTCATGCAAAAATAACCCTAGGTGTCTCTAAGACTTCCGCTAAGAAGTTTGAAAAAGAACTTATTGAAAAGGCTTTGAAGAATAATCGCCGGGCACTCAAGCAAGGATTAGAGAAGTCTGGGAGACGAGTAGAGCGGCAGATGAAAGCTATGCTGTCTGGAACCTTAGATGACGCTATCGTTAACGCCAGCAGGCCCTACTCTAGAGCACGAGTATTTGGTGGAGAGGGAGCGCAAGATGGTACTGAGATTGTATTGACTAGTGGTATGGATGCTATAATAAGTACTCAGTCAGGGCGTATGAAAAATGCTATAGAGTCTGGTGTATCTGTCATCGCTGGTGCAGGTAGGCCTATGCGTCTTACAGTAGGTTTCCCTTTTTATATACCTGCTGCTAATCTCTCCAAAGTCTCTCCGGTAATAGCAACTACTAAAATAGATAGGCGCAGGAAGGCAGTCCCTAGAAAGAGCCGCTCTGCTGACCGTGGGCTCAAGGCCCAAGTACAGGATGTAATATTGGGAACTGATAAAATGGTTGGTCGTAATATATTCAGACTGTTTGCTTTGCGCCACGTAGAGACAGGCGAGCTTAGAAAACACGTGGTTAAAGATATTAAAGAAGCAATTAGAAAGAGGAAAAAATGAACTATGGACTACCTGTATATAACGTCTGAAATTAGAAAGACAGTAATAGCTGACGTTGGCGTATTCAATAAGATTGGAACGAGGTTCTACCCTCAGCGGGTACAGCTAGATTCTCAGCCGGTTTATCCTCTAGTAGGGTTTAGTCTCATCGGGGGTGTTCCTGATAATGATAACTACCCCACTGATTTGTCTTTATTTGAAGCATTATATGCCTCAGAGACCAGTTTAGACGAGGCTGTAGAGTTGTACCAGATAATTTATGATATACTCAATCTTGCAACTTTTACTAATAATACCACTGCTTTCAGCGTCTTTGAGGATTCTAAACCTATCGAGGATTCAGGTGAATTTGGGGGTAAGTTCGTCTATTTATGCTCCAACACTTGGCGTGTTAAAAGCGTTGGATAATGCAGGGTACTTTAAACTGGGAGTAGGTGTGTTTTAATGGGTAATAATAAAGGAGAAACGCTAACAGAGGTTGAGCAGGCAGGAGAGCGTTGCAAGGATATACCGTGGGGCTGCGATAAGTGCGGCACCCTTTTGGCCTTTGTAGATGCAGAGTCTCGGTCTATTATCAGGGTAAAGCATAGGGACTTATATCTTTATACTAAGAACCCCGAAGAGTTTTGTGTAGTATGTCGTGGCTGTGGAGAGATAAATAAACTAGAACAGGCTTAAATACATGCTATACTACTACTAAGGCACTATGGGAGTGGCTGGTTACGATATATTAATGTTACGGAGTAAGACGAGAAATAAATCCCATTATCTTTATTTCTCTCCGTTTAGATGTCTAATAAAACAGGAGGTTTACAATGGCTGTAAATTTACCAGCTTACGATAAAAGTAAGTTTAGTTTTGGGCCGGGAGTGCTTAGGCTGTACGCCTACGCTACTGGTGAAGTGCCTGGGGCTATCGCTGAAACATCACTGTCTGACGTAGGCGGTGTTCGTTCGGGCGGGTCTTTCTCTGTAGGAAGAACTCGTTTGGATGTTTTTCAGGGGTCTCCTCGTGAACTCGCTGATACATATATTACCGAAGAGACTGCAACTTTGACTTGTAATAGTATTGAGTGGAACTTGACTAACTTGAGTAATGCACTCGGCGCGGGCAATGTCACGGGGCCAACCGGCAAAACTACAACTTTAGACTTTGGCGGAAGCCTTACGGCTGCTGACGTTGCTGTTAGTTTTACTCACGTAACTCCGGCAGGTTCAACCGTAACCATCCGGCTGTGGAGAGCTAAGGCTGGTGGAGACTTTTCGGTAACGTTTGGCGATGATATTCACGAGATTCCTATGAGTTTCAGTGCTGCCGGTGTCACAGGACACTGGGGTGTGGGTCAGACCGCTGCAACGGACGAAAGGCTGTTCCAGGTAACTTTCACTGACGTCTAAGACATCAGTGAATAGTGTTAATATAGAGGTGCTTGACACCCGATTTAATGCCAACAGGAGGCATATTTATTAATTATGGCTACTAAGAAGAAGTCCAGCACATCTGGCTTGGACGCGGAGATTAAAGTCTTTGTGCCCAACGAGACCGAAGTAACTACTGTCCACGGCGACATTGTAATTGTTCCAAAGATTACTTGGAAAAAAGAGATTCAACTTATTAAGCTGATTGAAAACGTTTTAGAAAGCGTTACCGACCTTATCGATGATAAGGAGGAGCCTAGTCTTGCTGTACTGATACAGCGAGTCCTTTCAGTTGCCCCAGAAAAGGCTACGGCGTTTGTCTCAGTAGTTCTTGAGAAGGATGACGAGTGGGTTGAGTCTAATCTCGACCTTCCAGAAATCGTTGGCGTAATTATCCCGCTTTTAAAGCAGCGACTGGACATGGTGACAACGAGAGTGACGCCTTACATGACCTCAGAAGGGGCCATGGCCGCGACGGTTCAGTCTCTGGAAGCGGCAGCCAAGGGCAAACTGAACTAACTATATCTTACATCATGGATATTTTAGCCCATGAGTACGGGTGGACGGTGACCTACGTCTTAGACACATTATCTAAGAACGAAGTGTTCCTAATGCTTTCTGCTATCTCAGAAAGGTATCGTAAACAGAACGAGGCCTATGAAAACGCTAAAGACGGCGGAACTGCGGGCAACATGAGTGAAATGTCTGCGCAGGAGTTTGAAGCTGCCGGATTTAACGTTAAATAATCTGCTATAATCAATATTAAAGTAAGGTTATTAAGCTGATTTATAAAGGTCCTATAGAGACCATATTTACGTATATAACCTTCTTCTAATTTTAACTTAGAGGTAGGTTTCCTTCCTTGGCTAAGAACAACGACTTAAATATCTCCGTTGGCGCAGATATAGCTCCTCTTTTAGAGGACCTAAAAACTGCTGCGGCTAATGTAGAGACCTTTTCAACTAAGCTAAAAAAGCCCTTAGAAAGCATTGATGCGTCTAAATCAAATAGACGACTAAATAAAGCAGCACAGGACCTCCTCAAAAACGTAGAGGGCTTGACATCTGAAAACGCTAGAAATCTAGCATTACTAGAACGCACCGACAAAGCTTACGAGGATATGCTCCGCTCTCTTAAGGAGATGCGTCGAGACAGGCAGGGGCTAACAGGTGACCAAGAAAAAGAAGTAGACCACACTCTTCGCTCCCTTGCTGCTTCAAAGCAAAAACAAAGAGTCGAGAATGCACGGGCCAACATTGAGTCTTCACGACAGTCTCATCTTGAGGCTCTAGAAAAACGACGCGAAGCAGCCGCTAGACGTAGGAAAGCTATAGACACAGAGATTAATAAAGCGTCTAGAGAAGCTCTTAAAATCGCTAGGGAAGAGACTGTTGGTAGAAAACAAACTGTTAATGAGCTTACTGACGATAAGAATCTACGTAAGGATATCAAGAGACTTTCTAACGAGCTTTTAGCGGGGGAATTTAAAGGCGTACAGCTTAACGCCTCTAAACGTAAGCTTAGTAAAGAAGAGAGAGACTTAGAAAGAGAACTTGTAAGGACTAATAAGGAGGCGTTTCAACAGCGATTACAGGACTTAGTTGTTGAGCGTGGTATTACTGGTGAGCTTACGAATCAAGCTAATATAGAAAACGCAAGACGGCAGCAGATAGTAGACAACAAAAAGCTTGCCAAGCGAATGGAAGTTCAGCCTCCACGGTCTCCACAAGAAAAACGTGAGGCTGCGGTAGCACTACAGCACTATACGGACTTACAAGCAGCATCAGCAGCCATGGCAAAGGCCTATGGGTTAGAGGGCGCAGAGTTCAAGAAGTTCCAGAAAGATGTTCAAAATCTTTCTAAAGAAACTCAAACACGCTTAATTAAACTGCACAAGATTAAATTAGAGGGAGTTGACGCAGGTGGTAAACTCCAGATGGAAATTTCTAAGGAAGCTAGGGCACGCTTAAATTCAATAAAGTCTATCCAGGGATACAATCTTGTACAAATCGAGACCATAAAAAAGCAGGTCGAGGCGACGGGTGCTATCACTACGCTTAAAGGCGCGTGGCAAGGTCTTACGCGCGTACTTAGATCGTCTGATAAAGAGACGGATGAAACCGACAGGTCTTTCCGTGGACTCTGGACTAGACTCAAAGAAGGCCAGAAGGCATTAAGAGGCATTAGGAAGTCGTGGAGCCTTTCACAAGTAAACTTAGTAAACTTTGCGAAGAACTTAAGAAAAGCTGGTCGAGACATGGCAAAGTTTCAGCTTACGCCTGAAGGGGAAAACTTTGCTGAAGTATTTAAACGATTAGATAAAGCGACGATACGAAGCGAGAAGATAATAAGTAAGCTCCCGGTAAAGTTTAGGGGCGTTGCACGAGCCGCTCGTAGACTTTTTAAGCAAGATTACGAATCGAAGTTAGCGAGAGAACTTGTAAGAACTAACACTAACTTATTAAATATACGAAAAACCTTTAAGGACTTAAGGGCAGGCGTAAGAGACTTTGGCTCTAGAGCTCTTGGTAGCTTTAAGTCTATGAGTAAAGGTGCCGATGGCTCCACGGGTGCGTTGTCTAAACTTACTAAGAGTTTAACCGGAGTAGATATTAAACTTAGACAGTTCATTGGTCGAATCGTAATTATCAATGGTGTTTGGAAAACATGGAATGCTGTTCTCCGCTTGTCTAGAGAGTTGCTGTCACAGATTGTAGAATTTGACCAGCAGCTGCAAAACATTCAAGCTATCACGGTAGCTACCGCTGCTCAGATACGAACCATTGGTATTGAGTTACTAGAACTGTCTATAAGGACACCGTTCGCACCTGCGGAATTAGCAAAAGCGTTTACCTTATTGGGACAGGCAGGTTTCTCTGCAGAGGAGGCCCTGAAGGCAATTAATTCGGTAGCTGCGGTTAGTATTGGTACACTAGCTTCTACAGAAGACACAGTGAAGTTGTTGACTACAGCTATTAGGGCGTTTGACCGAGAGGCTGGTGAAGCTGCCGAGGTTGCGGATGTATTAGTCGCTGCTGTAAATAATTCAAAGCTGACCATCGAAGGTTTGAACACAGCGTTTAACTTCGCTGGCCCAGCAGCTTCGGCGGCTGGATTATCTATTGCTCAAACGGCTGCCGCACTGGGCGTCATGGCCGACCAAGGTATTAGGTTCTCTACCCAAGGTACAGGTCTACGGCAGGTTCTGGCCTCGTTTATTAACCCCACCGCTAGTTTTAGAAATGAGCTAGACAAGGTAGGGGTGTCGCTTTCTGAAGTTAATCCTGTGACTAACGACTTCGGAGACATACTGCTGCGACTTAAACAGGCAGGTTTTGACGTTGACTCAGCTTTTAAAGGCTTAGAGAAACGAACAGCAGGCGCAGCCCTAGCTATGGTAAAGGGTGCTCATGATTTTCAAAGTTTAGAAGAGCAGCTTTTAGACACAAAGGCAGCTACCTTAGCAATGGAGACTCAGATGACGGGTCTTCAAAAGACGTTTGACAGAATTAAGCAAAGAGTATTGGCATTGGCCAATACCCCAGAGATTAGAGAATTCTTAAAGAAACTAGCTCAAAGTGTTTCTGTTGTAGTAGACCATTTAGAGAATCTTATTAATTCACTTAGTAACACTAAGACGGGTGTTCAGTCGGCTTTCACGGCTACTGGATTTGTAATTGAGAAGTTTATTGCTACTACAAAAGCTTTGGGTGACCAAATCTCTAAAATAGGTGTCACTGCATCTCTAGCTATCGGTGCTTTTCTCTTAATAGTTGCCGGGCCTATTGGTGGTGCTATTGGAGGGCTAATACGGTTCGGTGGAGTTTTTAGAAAGTTAAGTTTAGTAATCTTCAGTGTTCTTGCCGAGCTAGGTATTAAGTTAACAGCTGTTTTTGCTATATTTGGTTCTTTAAAGACATTCGCCACAGAGCCCACCAATGCGTTGGCCGATGCTGTTAAACGAATACGTATTGAGGCGGGTGAAGCAGAGCCGGAAGTCAGGACTTTAATAGACACAATTGAAGACCTCGCAAGAGTAAAGCTTTCACGTGAGAACGTAGTAGAAGAGTTAGACGCTATACTGAACAACTTTCTGCCTGTTCTACATAAGGTTACTGGTCGTGACTTTGTGGTTCGCCGTTTAGGTGAGGATTTTACAGCGGAGTTGGAGAAGGGTATTAAGAATGGAAAGGTAGACCAAGCTCTTATTGATAAATTAAAGGGTCCTCTAGGCTTATCCACCTTGCCCTTGTCAAAAATAGTAGACGCTCTAGAACGCCTCAACGAGATGTCTCCTGAGCTGATTAGTCGGCAGCAGTCTGTCGTTATTACTAAGATTCGACAAGACATCAGCGGGATTAGACAAGACCTTACAGAGCCTATAGCCGACCAAGCTAGTATCATAAAAGCCTTAACTCAACTTAAGGTTGGTAATTTAGTAGATGCTAGAAAGAAACTAAAAGAACTTAAAGACGAATTTGAAGCTGCGGGCATTGCAGGAAATCAAAGTGCGAGATTAAGCTTAGAACTGGAAGTATTAAATCAGACAAAGGTTGTTGAGGATTTCGAACGTGAAGTTATAGGGAAGATGAAGGCGCTTGCCGGAACGCTACCAGAAGGCTTCAACAAGGCCTTTGACCAGCTACGTGATGAGTTTACCGACCCAAAGATAGACTTTGGTACTAGGCGTCTTGGGGACAATATACAAGAGACGCTTGATATTATCAAAAATGCAGCACGGGACCAGTTGACTGTTATAGCCCGCACCACGGACGCACAGGTTGCGCGTATTGAGGCGGTGAGGGAGGCGTTACACTCTGTTGTTGACAAAGGTCTTGTCCTGGGAGAGGCGGATAATGCCGCCCTTAACTCCGCCCTTACTGAGCTAGGGGTTATTACTGGAAACATAAGAGCCACGTCATTGGAAGCTAGGGACGCTATCGCGGACGGCAGGGCGCAACTTGAAGAGATACTACAGGAGGGCTTGAAGAAAGGTATTGAGGGTGAGGCCATCAGTTTAAAAGACGCCCTTGATGCTGTCGGTGACTTTGAATTACCTTCAAGTATAGACCCTGGGTTTGAAGACTCCTTGGCTGATTTAACTGCACAAACAGAGAGGGCTTCAAGAGGGTTAAAGGACTTACGAGGCTCTTTTGAAGATACTCTCGGCTTCCTCCGTAATCGAATCTCTACTATAGAGGAGATACCTGTCGGGCTGCTTACGCCGGAGCTAGTGGCGGAGCTTGACAGCTTAATTGTTTTAGTAGGTGTGTACGAGGCTGCCATCACAAAAGTATCCGCTAAGCAGGCACTGTTACTTAAGCAGAGAGAGTCTAAGTTAACGGCGGCAGAGCGTACTGCTGACCAAGAAAAAGCTGCGCTTGATATTGAACTAGACAGGCTAAGGGTAGAAGAAGCTAGGCACGCTAAAGAATTTGAGCATAGAAAAAACACTTTAGAATTAGAAAAGTCTTTAAATCCTCAAGATGCAGTTCGTATTGAAAAAGAGCTCCGAGACCTGCAGATAGAAAAGATACAACGACTTGTAATAGAGTCCCGTATACGAGAAGGTATCCTTCAGAAGACTATAGCTAGGTTAACGAAGGGAGATAGAGAGTTAGACGACGCAAGAACAAAGTTACTTAAGGATACCCAAGACAAGGTAAAACTAGAAAAGATAGTACGAAATGACCTTGCTCATCAACTAGACCTTATAGACGCACAGGGGGACGCACTATTCGGAGTTAACCTTGCGTGGCTAAACATAGCACAGACTATTCAGCAAGATGTCAACGGAGCCATAGCCGATGCAATTATCGGAGCTAAGTCTTTAGGGGATGTCGCTGATACCATAAAAGATAGTTTAAAGAGAGGATTTCGAGACGGACTCAAGGCAGCTCTCGATGAGAAACTACAGTTTGATAAGATATTCGAGGGCAACATGCTGGACCTCGGGAAGTTTGCCGAAACCAACCTAGGAGGAATATTGGGTAAGTTTGGCGGAGGCATCTCTGTGGTTGGCCCTGACACTCCAATCGAGGGAGCAGAGGCAGACATCCTTTTCCCCAGAAGCTCAGGCTCGGGAGCAGGAGCCGCTGGAGGCTTCGGAACAGGAGGAGGAGCGGGCTCGGCCTTACTGTCTGCATTTATTGGCGCAGAGGTAGGAAAGCTGCTTGGTATAGATACTACTGGTGCCGCCCTCGTAGGTGGCGGGGTAGCCGTTGCCGGGGGAGCTCTTGCTGGTGTAGGTGGTCTGATAGGTGCCCACGTAGGGGCAGCACAAGGCCTGTCTTCTCTCGCTGCTTTGACCGGTCCAGGAGCTGGAGGGGCGGCAATAGGGGCCACGCTGGGACCAATGATGATAGCACTTGGTGCTTTCTTTATACTCAAGTCCCTGCTAAGTAGTCGAAGCGTTACCAGGGAATTCTTTGGCGCAGTTAAAAAGATTGCTGATCCGATATTTAGTTCTGGGTTACCCGGCTTCGAGGTACCCGTCACTAAGGCAGAAACCCTTGATAGAAATTTAAGAAGGGAAGGTATTAACGTTCCCGGTAGAGAAGCTTTTTCCACTGAGACCTCAAAAGTCTTGGAGCGTAGGCTTTCCGAAGATGGCATTGCAGACCCTAAGATTGCTAAACAGCTACGAGAGTTGTCCCTTGCTCTTGGCGTTACGTTTTCTTCAGGAGCCAAAAGTAGTAGGGCGTTTGGTTTAGCATTAGCTTTTGCCAACCAAGCCTTACTAGCTATGCTGAAGAGAGGTCAGGAAATAAAACAAGAAGACCTCGATAAGATATATGAAAAAGCTAGAGAAGAGCTGGGTAGTTTTGGCGCGGTTATTGAGTCTGTTAATAAACAGTGGGAGACACAAGTCGAAAGAGGCGAAGATACTCAGGAACAAATGGAGTTCCTTGCCGACGCTGTCGCAGGTGCTGCTCTCATCTTCGCGGACGACTTCCCTAAGGGCGTCGACATCGCTAGAAAAGCACTTAGACAGTTTACAGAAACCGGCCAAGTCGACTTGGCAGCCCTACAGTCCGAGGTAGAGGCTGTTATAGGCGCCACCTCTGGAGCTCTGCAGTCCATACTTTCTGAGCCACTTAAGATTGCGTTAGACGGCAAAGGCCTAGCGCCAGCTCTAGAAACATTACAACTTAATCTTAATAATACTATACAGGGTGCCATTGTAAAGGCCTTTGAAGACGCCTTCATTGCTGTCGCGGTGAAGGAAGGTCTCCTCACGCCGTTGTTTGATGTGATACAAGATGGGTTGTCGGACTTGGCTGTTAATCCTGACTTTGACATTGACGATTTTATAAATGGTATTGAAAACACGTTAGGAACATTAGCACCAGCGATTCAAAGGATACAGGGAGTATTTGAAGAGGCGTTTACGGGGTTAGCTAGTGTTCTCGGTGGTCCGATACAAGGCCTGACTAAGTTGTTTGGTGAGCGGGGTGATCCTTTAGACTTTATTAAGTTTGACAGGGAGAACGTTAAGGATGTTAAAGATTTTACCCTAGCGTATAGTGAGCTTAAATTAAAGGTATCTCAACTCTTATCATTACGAGAAGACGCAGAGTTCTTAACAGGCCGAGGTGACCAGATTGTTCAAACTAAACGAGACACTGTAAGTGCGAGAGACTTACAATCTAAGTCCGCCGCTCAACTAGCAACGTACTTAGCAACCTTTGGTGAAGGTCTGCATGAGAATAACCCTTTTCCTAATGAGAACCAACTACTAGAAATGGCTCATGACTTAGCCGAAGGAAAAGTCATAGATAAGCGCTTTGGTACTTCTCCGGTGGGAAACAACAGAGCTGATGTATGGACGTTCAAGGGCTCTTTAGAAGGTGGCCTAGAGATACGTTACAAGAAAGGCTTTACTACTAAGGTTCTTCATGACTTAAGTTCCGATAACCTTGCTGAAGCAATATTTGGAGAAGGTACTACTGCGGAGTCTGCGAAGTTTGAAAAATTACTAGCAACTAAGTCTGTCCTTACCAACGCTATAAATGAACGAGAGAAGATGTATGACAGGCTGTTTGAATTAACAGGCATTAGTATTGAGAAGCTTAATAAAAAGTCTAAGGAACTATTTGGCAAAGACTTTGATAACTTGTTTACTGACCAACAGTCAACGGTGTTGGCAGCGTTCGGTGTAGAGTTTGATGAGGCTTTGGCAGATATTCTAACACTCATTAAAGCCTCATCTAAAGATGTTAAAAAGGCGCTTACACAGCTTGGTGAGAATATCTTCACCGCAGACCAGTTCGTAGCGTTCTTTCAAGCCGTCAATGAGGCGTTTGACGAGGGCATAATCAAGAACAGGGCCAAGGTTAACAAGTTAATCCAGAGTGGGATAGATAGCTTAGAAGAAAGTCTGCCAGCTGCCATTGATGTTCAGAGAATATTCCAAGACTCCTTAGATGCTGACGGGGTATTAGACGCTTCTAAATTTACCGCCGCCATAAAGGGTGAGTTAATTGCATTCGACTTCTTTACCAAGGGCTTGACCGCCGCAATTAACGCTGCCCTGACTTCTGGAAGCGTACAGAAAGGCGTGGATACGTTTACCAACTTTCTCAAGAAGTCATTAGGGGATGCTATCCTCGCAGCTATAGTCGAAGGCCTAGTTAACAAGATTTTCATAGACGGTATTATTGGACCATTCATGGGTGCTCTAACCCAACTGCTAGGTGCAGGTGCTGGCCCCAACGCTATTCTATTATTTATATCTGAACAACTCCCTGACCTTTTGGCGGCGATAGGCGACACTGCGGACAACGTTCTAGGCCCGATTCTGGAAATGATATTAGACCTATTTGCAGACACCGGCCTTCTTGACGGATATGGCAGCGTAATAGATAGACAAGAGAATCTTATCCAAGAACAGTTGAAGGTTGCCGAGGTGTGGCAGGATATAGTTGACCAAGTGGAAGATGTCCGTCGGGACATTTTGTTTGGTGATGATGAGGGCGGTAACATTAAAGCCCAGATTGCTGAGGCTGAAGCTGCGCTACAAAAGCAGTTGGCCATATTTAGAAATCCATCCACGGCTATCGAAGCTAAACAGGAGGCGGCTAGGGAAATTGTCGAGCTGATATCAACTATAAACTCCTTAGGTGGAGAAGCTGCTGACGCAGGCCTTGGAGACTTCCAACGCGAGTCCTTGCCTTTTCAGAAGCTGCAGGCGTCCTTCCTTGGAATACTGAGAGAAGTTGAGACAGCAGCCATAGATGGTGCTTCCCAGCTTGACATACTACAGAGCCAGCTAGACATGCTGCAGCAAATCGCAGACAACACTGGTTCAGGAGGCGGCCCGGGAGGCGGAGGAATTGACAGGGGAGACTTAGAAAATGCTCCGACATTAGAGGCTATGATACTGATGCTGAGGAAGCTTGGAGAAGAAGACTTAGCCGCGAGGTTAGAAGACGGCATAGACACCGAAGACGTCTTTGCAGTGAAGGCTGCAGGCTTTGACGCATGGGCTATTCAACTACGCGAGGCTTTGTTGGGCAACGCACCTGATGGCTTCTTGCCTGAGGAAGACTCTACGGATGACGAGGACGGAGAGAACACCCCCTCGTCGCCAGAGTATAATGGTCCCGGACAAGCCCTTGAAGACCCCATGTATGTTCACGTAGTCAACACTGACGGTGAGGCCACGGAAGGTGGCGGCGTTCCCGGTCGAGGCCGTCAGCAAATTGATTTAAATACATCCGGCGGTCTAACTTTTAGCGCGAATGCTAATACCCTCTTGCAGGTGGTGTTTGAAAATCTTACAACTATAGCATCTGAGTTAGCAAATATGTTAGTGGAGTTTCGCAGCTTTAATGAGAGCTTAATGGGGGTACTTGGTAAGGCTACGGTTTTAGCTGCTATTACAAACAATGAAACTGTCAGTCCAGTAGAGATAGTATTCAATCCGGTTATAAATGTAACCACGACAGAAGATGAATTAGCGGGAGGCGAGTTAGCAGATAACCTAGTCACCGAGCTAGAGCGACAAATAAAGTTCGGAAGTATTCACTCCGCAATTAAAGATATCACAAATAGAAAGGTTAAATAATGGCTACGACTTCAGACTTCTTTAGAAAATACGTAGCATCTACTTCGTTATCCACCACAGCAGGGACTACTCTAGCCACCCTATCTTTCACCCCTGCAGGTACCGGTAAGATGGTCTTTGTGGTAAACGGTGACGTTAGTAACACTGCTTATAATATTGCGAACACTGATGAACACCATCCTACCGAAATCACGGTAGAAATAGACGGTGTTGAAAAAGGCGAGATAAAAGGCGGGATTGCCGCAGGTGCGTTCTCGTTCCTCTGCTTCGAAGACCTGTCTTTAGCTAGTCATTCTATTACTCTTAAAGGTCACCGCAGCCCCGCAGCAGCAGGCGCTCAATCAGTTTCTGAAATAAACATAGTAGCTTTTGGAGTAGACGATTGGGATAACATAGAACAGGGTGACCTAGAGACTACTGAGATTGTCTCCAACGATAATAGAAACAGCAAAATATTAATGCAACACGTCTACTATCCCTCCTCTCCTAACGTGCTGCTAATGTACTACTATGAGTACAACCTAGACGCTGGGGCGGTGTGGGCAGATGTTGCCGTGTACATCGATGACGAAACTAATGAAGACCAAGTGATATCTAAAGTTTCCATAGGTAATAGAGGCTCCCCACCCGTAGTAGGCGCTACGGATTGGGGGCACCAGTCAGGGGTTAAACAAGTCTCTCTTGGTACCGGGCTACACTCCGCAATATTTAAGGTAACCAAACAAGACAACACCGCTGATGATATAAGGTTTAGACGACTGAGGTTTTTAGCTATCCCACTAGACGGTAGCCCTTTTGCAGGCCGTCCTTTTCATTCTCAGCAAGCAAACAAGGCCTCAGGCCCAGTTAACAGCGATAAGTTTGGCTTTTCTGCAGGCGTGACTACGCTCCTTTTAGGTAGCCACGTCAGGGGTGAGGACGACGCCTTTTCTACCTCTCTGGAAACCGCCACCGTAGCTTTACAGCCTGATG
>Ga0114933_10001922_pt1 | contig 22368 bp, 25 predicted proteins | sample 4SBtaG_FD_89691 | JGI IMG/M metagenome (GOLD analysis project Ga0114933, IMG submission 89691) | Deep subsurface microbial communities from Kolumbo volcano to uncover new lineages of life (NeLLi) - 4SBTROV12_W25 metaG | ecosystem: Environmental > Aquatic > Marine > Volcanic | place: Kolumbo... | reverse complement strand
CTACAGGGTAAAGTTTTGCCGTGGATGCTATATCACAAATAGCCTCAAGATCTATAGTATCTTCGGTTTGAGTGATTAATGAATCATACCATTCTTGTACTACTGTGCCTTCCGTTGTAGGTATCAGTCCTAGGTGCCTTTCAGGTTGTACTAAATCTTGTCGTCTTGGCATGTACCCTATTACCGGTATACCTGTACTTTTTTCAATCTGGGGTTTGCAGAACTCTAAATGACGCGGACTTCCAATGCCGTTTAATATCACTCCAGCAATATTGAGATCGGGGTCAAACATTTGGTATCCGAGTATTTCAGCTGCAACACTTCTGGCCACTTTGGAAGCGTCTGCTATAAGCACTACAGGCGCTCCGATCAACTTAGCCAGTTGCGCAGTAGACCCAAATTCATCTAAGTTCGAGTGCCCATCAAATATTCCCATTACTCCTTCGACTATGGAAATATCTGCAGACTCACTCGCTTTATGAAAAAGCTCAGATACGATTTGATGTGGTAGTAGCCACGAGTCTAAATTGCGAGATGGTATTCCGGCTGCAAGTTTATGATACGACGGGTCAATATAATCTGGGCCTGCTTTAAAAGGTTGAACCTTTTTGCCTCTTTTGGTCAGAGCCCCCATTATACCTGTCGCTATTGTTGTCTTTCCGACACCACTTCTAACGCCTGCTATAACAATTGCTGGAGTCAATCTATTAATCTCGACTTGATAGCTGTGTTTTTGTAACTTAATACCATGTTTACCATTTTACGAATTTCTTTTAAAACGAGGTGAGAACTATAGAACGTGTACCTTATGTAAGAGACTATTATGCCGGAGAGGAGGAGGTTTCTCCAGCGTAATATAGCTCTGTAGTTCTCCCTCGCGAAACGATTAGGCTAAAAAAAAACCTGACCCCATCGTGGTCAGGTTGAGAATATTAAATCTCGTACACCTTTTCCACGAGGAGTAACAAGTCTACTAAGAGGCAGGTCTCCTGACTTCTGATTGTTACCGAGCAACGCTTGCCTTCCCAGCTCAATTGCCAGTGGCTTACTATTTTGGGATGCTCTCATCAGTTACAGTGGCGGGTCCGTGCCGGACTTAAACCGGCTTCCCTTTTCAGCCCATTTCTGGGCCACCTCAAAGTGCTTATATTAAATTGTTAAGTTTCCACAATATTTATTTCTGGATCAATTCTATATTCAGTTATCCTATAGGTCAATATTATAAGCTGGTACTTCCAAATAAACCGGATTGTTGATGTGGTCATAGTCAATGACATGATGTATATTAAAATTATTCTATGCGAGACTAAGGATTCGTTTACCAACAATATTTTGGAGAATAATTATGCCTGTTTATAGTTATGATCATATTCATCTTCGCAGCAAGAACCCAATGGGTATAGCCAAATATTTCGAGACCATGTTCGATGCGAAAATTCTTGAATCTATTCAATCAGATGGGCAACCACGTATAGACTTGGATATCAATGGATTAGCCGTTTTTATTGCAGCGGTACCAGAAGAAGTGGATATGGATACTAGCCCAGTTGATCCACATTTAGGATTGGATCATTTTGGCTTCCGTGTAGACAATATCGATGAGGCTGTAGCCGATCTCAAGAGTAGAGGAGCCGAGATGGCTGTTGAACCGTATGATATCAGGCCTGGTGTAAGAATAGCTTTTGTGATGGCACCGGATAATATTAGGATTGAACTATTGCAGCGCAATTAAGTCGGTATCTGGCGGGTGTACGCTATTTTTTCAATATTGCTTGTAATGTATTCGTGGCCAATATTAATGCTCCTGAGATTATTAACACCCAACCCAATAGATCAACTATCAAGTCTACTAGAGGGCTTAATAACATCGCGCCGATGACTACAATGAAGAATCCACATCCCATTGATGCTCTGAAACTATTTATTCCGGTTTTGTAAAACATTCTTAATTAGACGTTTCTTATTATCAATGGGGTTATGCTAGAGAATACATAGAATCAGTTTCAACAACCTTTCCTTCTTCCTTTAATTTGTTTAGATGGGTTTGTATATTCCTGGCGGCAGAGTTTTTAAGGTTTTTCCTTAAGTTCCTCGGATATACTAAGCCGACTGATTCTTCTACCGTAACAGGTCCATTGCTTAATGCTTTTAGGATCTGTGATTCTCTGGCTAGACGGTGTTCAATATACCATTGAATCCTGTTAGTCCCATTACGAATGACGTCTCCGTGACCCGGGCAAATAATGTCGGGTTTCTGCTTGGCCATTATTTCCAAAGATGACATATATTGGCGCAGATTTCTTACACTTGATGATGAGTTGCCTAAGATGGTGTCCCCGCTGAATAATACTTTGTCTGATCGTAACGAATAGCAGACGTGATCCTCTTCATGACCAGGAGTGAATAACGCCCGAAGTGATGCTTGTCCTCCAGTTGTTAGTAGTTCCCTGGATTTAAGCTTTATGACACAGCCTTTACCTAGGCGTTGAGTTAGAAGAGGTTCTAATTTTGGATGACATCTTACTGGGCAGTTCATCTGTTCTTGGAGTCTGTCTAGTCCACCTATATGATCCCCGTGTCCATGGGTTATCAGTATCGATGAAATCTTGGGATTTCCCAATTCGTTGTAGTAGTCCAGAATTTGTTTAGTCCATGCGCGATATGGTTCTCCAGAATCAATTACAACCATTTCTTCGTTGGGGTTTCCAACAAAATATATATGGGTTCCCCCAGGGTGCATAGCGCCAAAACTATTTTGATCTTCAGTAATATGAGTAGCGAAAACATGTTTAGTTATTTGCATTTGACTACCTATAAAAGTGTAAAGTTGTAAAGTAATGAGACATAAGTATGCTCTGCTGTCGGATGGTAGCTCCGACATATAGCTTAGTCAAGTTGGGCTGCTATTGATATTTGGGTTATTCTAGAACACTATTAAAATTTAAAGATCAGGAGTTTGGTTATGAAATTCGGCGTCTCACTAACTGGCATGGGGCAGCAACCTAGAGGAACGAACATGCGAGAAAGTTTTGGTGAAATTATTGAGTATGTCAGATCAGCTAGGGATCTTGGTTTTGATTTTATATATCAAGGACAGCATTATCTAACGTCGCCGTATCAACAACTTCAAACAATGCCGTTACTCGCGAGATTGGCAGCTGAGACAGGAGATATGAGTATAGTTGCCACTTTGTTGGTCCCTTTGCATCACCCTGTGGATTTGGCAGAACGTATCGCTACCATGGACGTGATTACTAATGGTCGCTTCATATTGGCAGCTGCCTTAGGTTATCGAGACGAGGAATATGATGCTTTTGCGGTTAATCCAAAGCGCAGAGTCTCCCGTTATATGGAATGTTTAGAGTTAATGAGGAGGCTTTGGACCGAAGAAAAAGTTACGCACACAGGACAGCACTTTCAGGTTAAAGATGCTGAGATGGTACTAAAGCCTATACAGAAACCACATCCACCTGTTTGGGTAGCTGCGAACAGCGATGCAGCTATTAAGCGCGCTGCTACTAATGGCTATAGTTGGTATGTCAATCCGCATGCCACCCATGAAACTATCAAAAGGCAGATTCAGGTATACAATGAAACTGCTGGTGAAGCCGGATTTGAAAGTCCTGCATTGTTGCCAATGGGTAGAGAATTATTTGTTCACGATGATAAGGAAAAGGCATTCCACGAGGTCCAACCATTCCTAGGGGGGAAATACGAGGCCTATGCGCAGTGGGGTCAGGATAAGGCACTACCTGGTGATGAAAGTTTTAGTACGTCCTTTGAAGAATTAGCGAGAGATCGGTTTATAATCGGTGATCCTGAGGATTGTATCACCGAGATAGAAAAATATCGTTCCCTCGGCATAGATCGTGGCAGTTTTCGTATGATGTGGCCTGGCATGGATCTCAAAAGTGGGATTCGTAACATGGAATTGTTTTCTAGCAAAGTCATGCCACATTTCAAAGACTAGGCCTATAAGATAATCCGCGGGTATGCCCGAACTGTATGTAATCTTTCGGGCATACCGTGCCTCGCATACTACAGTGAACCTAAATGATCTCCGAGAAGGCTGATCACGGCTCGGGCTGCTCCTTGCTTGGTCTCGTCTCTATCGCCGGTTACTCTGATCTCGGCTGCTATGTCCTGACCATCTTTAATTGATAAACCGAGAAAAAATGTTCCTACAGGTAGACCTGATCTACCTGCAGCGGGACCTGTGACTCCGGTTGTTGAGATTCCGTAGTTAGTATTTGTAAGTTCACGGACACCTCTTGCCATAGCTATAGCCATTTCACTGCTGACAGTTCCCTTGGTATTGTACAGTTCATCAGATACACCCAAGATGTTTTGCTTGAGTCCTCCTGTATATGCTATTACTCCTCCAGGAAAGAACTGCGATGCTCCAGGTACGCTTCCTAGTGTATAACCCACCAGTCCACACGTGCATGCTTCTGCAACTGATACGGTCTCTTTTCTGTCTAGTAGGATCTCGGCGACTTTCTGTACATCCATATATCACACCTTTCCGTTACAAAATTTTTAAATTAGATAGTTTTTTCCAGTAGAATAAAGAATTCTTTGTTACCAGAGTCTCCTTTTATGGGTGACTCGCAATGGTTTTCTACTGAGAAGTTATTATCAACGCACCAATTGAACATTCGCGACATGACCTGTTGATGGATTTTACTGTCCCGAACAATTCCTCCTCGGCCAACTTCTCCTTTTTGTGCTTCGAATTGGGGTTTAACTAGCGCTACTATAGGACACCCTGTTTTCAAATGCTGTTCCACTGATGGCAATATCAACTTCAGGGATATAAATGAAACGTCTATAGTTATTAAATCAACTTTTTCGGGGAGTGTGAAAGGATAGCGGGCGTTACATTTTTCCGTAACGCTTACTCTGGCGTCTGTTCGAATTTTATGGTGTATCTGGCCATGCCCGACATCTACAGCATATACGTGTGATGATCCTCTTTGAAGAACGCAGTCGGTAAATCCGCCAGTGGATGCTCCTACATCAAGGACAACCATGTCAGTAACGTTGATATTGAAACTCTCGAGTGCGTGTGCAAGCTTTATGCCGCCCCTGCTAACATAAGGTAATCTTCCACGTATCTCGATAGGGGTATTCTCATCTAGTATCGTACTAGCCTTTAGTACTCTTCCGGACGGTTGAAACACTAACCCTTCCATTATCATAGTTTGCGCCTGCTCGCGGCTTTCTGAAAGACCTAGTTCGTATATCAGGACATCTGCTCTTTTTCTACTTGTTTGGGGCAAGTCTCGGGACCTCTACAGATTGGTAATATTGTCTGACCGGTTATTTTTTTAACAAAGTTATTCGCCAATGAAGTCAGGTTTGCGTTTTTCTAAGAAAGCATTGTAACCCTCTTTGTAATCTTTAGTATCGAATTGTTTTAAGGGTAGTTCCTTTTGTGATTGAGATAACTTTGCTAAGGAAGGAGACTCTAGCACATTATTCAAGATCTCTTTATTCACCGCATGTGAGAGTGGGGCTAATCTAGCGATTTCGGCAGCAAGTTTGTATGTAGTGAGTTCTAATTCGAGTTCGGGCACTACTTGTGTTACTAATCCCATAGCTAGAGCAGTTTCCCCATCCACCAAACGCCCTGACAGGAGTATGTATAAAGCATTTCCTTTTCCTACCAGATTTATAAGGCTGCTCATTTCCCTGTGGCCTATAGTAATTCCAAGCCGCGCTACTGGTATTCCCATTTTGATATTAGGTGTAGCAATACGAATATCTGTGGCTGTTGCTATTTCACAACCACCGCCGGCTGCTACCCCTTTAATCATTGAAATGGTTGGGGTTTTCAGATTTATCAGTGTCTCGAGTAGGGTATCAACTGCTGCGTTATATTCGTAACCCTGGGTGGAGTTATTTCTGTACTGCTCAAAGTCTTGTATGTCTGCGCCGGCACAAAATGACTCATTTCCTGCGCCGGTGATTACGATCGCTTTGGTATTAACGTCATTATCTAGGCTTTCAAATAAACGCGAGAGTTCCTCCCACATATGAAAACGGATAGCGTTTCTTTGATCTGGGCGGTTCAATGTGACTGTGGATATATGATCCTTATATTCGAGCAATATGTCGTTAGTCATTGAATCTAACCGTGCTGTAGTTCTGTTTGTGAAGAGTAGCGTACAGTGGCCCAATTTACGTGTCAAATTGATGTCGGTAATGACATCCCTGACGATGGATAATATACTGGCGCCGGGTAACCATTACAGGAGGAGGTGTTTCATGAGCTGGGAGTTTGAGTTGGTAGCTGGCCCATACGGTGGAACAACGGAAGGACCTGTTTGGACTGGGGAATCAGTGTTATTTACCGACATTCAAGGATGTCGGATTATGCGCTATATGCCCGATAGTGGCGAAGTAGACGAGTATTTTACAGGTACTTCATATACTAATGGTTTGTGTTTCGATTCATCCGGTAATCTATATGGGTGTCAACAGGGTGGCCGGCGCATTGTTCGATTTGAATCAGACCTGAGAACGATAAATTCATTGCCCCATATGCTTGATGATATTCCGCATAATAATCCGAATGATTTGGTAGTGGATCGATCTGGAAGAATTTGGTTTACAGATCCTTATAGTGGCATCGGTGGTAGCGGAGACCAATTACTAGATCATATGTCAGTCTTAAGATTAGATCCAGAAGGAAACAGCCAGTGGCAGCTAAGTCGTATTACGACTGACATTACCCGCCCGAATGGTATTCTGATATCCCGTGATCAAAAAACTCTGTATGTTGCACAAAGTGATTATGGCGTTGATAAGCGCAGGGAACTTCGGGCGTACCCCATAAATCAAAACGGTACATTGGGCGAGTATGTAACCCTTCACACTTTCGGTGTTGATATTAACGGAGTACAGAGAGGCGTGGACGGTATGACTCTAGACACTGATGGAAATATCGTTGCTTGTGCTGGATGGGAGTCTGGTGGCCCAGGTCCTATGATCTACGTGTTTTCTCCGGCAGGTAGGGTTTTAGAGACACACCCGATAAGAGTTGAACGTGCGACCAACTGTTGTTTTGGTGATAGTGATATGAAAACATTATATGTCACCACTGGTGGTGGGCATTTATTCAAGGCACGTACTGATCACACAGGGTGGATAATGTGGCCATAATAGGCCGGCGATTGTTCATTAGAAGATAAATACTACACTTGATATGGTGTTCGAATTGATATTACTATAACCAGATAAAATCTGAAGGAGAAATTTACTATGAAATCAGCAAGGTTAGTTGGTCCTAAGAATTTTGAATTTGTGGATGTGGAAACTCCTGTTCCTTCAGATGGTCAATGCTTGATAAAACTTGAGCGCGTTTCAGTGTGCGGGAGCGATATAAGACACGGGTATAGTTCGACTGCTGAAGAAGATTACCCGATGAAACCCGGTTCACCTTGTCATGAACTGGCAGGAATAGTTGTGGACAGCAAAACAGATGATTTTCAAGAAGGTCAGAGAGTGATAACTATCCCTTACCGCGGAACAGGTGGGTTGTGTGAATATGTTGTTTCCGATCCAACACGCATGGCACTTTTACCAGATACCGGATCGTTAGATGAATGGGTTATGTGCCAGCCATCAGGAACGGTATTGTATTCGTGTCGTCAGATGGGAAGTGTTCTAGGGCAAAATGTACTGATAATGGGTCAGGGTAGTATTGGACTGAGCTTTACCATGTTGGTTTCCAGGATGGGTGCCCGAAACGTCATAGTAGCAGATCTCTTGGATTATAGATTGGAAAAATCTAAAGAATTTGGATCTACTCATAGGATTAATCCTGACAAGGAGAACTTGAGTGAAGCTATATCTGAAATCACCGGAGGGGTTGGAGTAGATATAGCTGTGGAAGCTGCTGGATATCCGGATACTTTGAATATGGCATTTAGTCAGATACGCCAATTCGGTACTATTATTGTATTTGGTATTCAGACTGATAAGTTGGTACCAATAGAGCATAACTATTGGATGGAACAACAACCTCGTATCATACCAACAACAGGTGCTCGAAGTGGTGACCCTATTACACAAATTAAGGACATGGTGTCACTTAAAGAACGCGGATGGGCAGACCCTAGCAAATTAATCACACATAAAATGGGCTTTTCAGAAGTCCAGAACGCTTATGATATGTACGATCAGCAACAGGACAATGTGATTAAAGTGGTAATGAATATTAATGAATAACATTATCCCCTTAATCTAGAAATGCCTGATCGAAAATTGGTGAAAACTCCCATGCTCTCCTCTTGTCGTTTTGACTGTTAATCAGATTAAACTATAGTCAAGCGAATGGGGAGGTGTGGGTGTGTCGCCATCAGAACAGATATATTTACTTGTTGAAAATCTTACTCTAGGGGTCGCTTTATTAGAAGCCGTTGAACGAGGCATAATGACTGCCCGGTTAGTTTCTAGTCAAAGTGAGTTTATCGCATCAGACCTTACCGTTGCTAAACCAATGATACCGCTTGAGGTTACTGACAATTCTGATCTCATACGAAGAGGAAATAATCAGGTCAGAGCCGCGTTCGCATGTTCAATAATAGAAACCGACCGGATCATGCGTAGTGTATGTGGTGATATTCCAGATAGTAATTGCTCTACTGAACTGGAAACGGCCCACTGTATTATATCCCTAATTGCAGAAGCCTTTAGGGATGGTTTAATGACTCCTATTTGGAGGTGTCCGAATAACTACCGGAAGCTGTTTGCAGTTGATTCAGCAAACTTTATGCTAGACACTAGTGAATTGGACGGTAAAGAGCTTTGTTGGAGCGATTTTGGAGGGATCCAACGATACGTAGACCTGCTGCAATATTGTGCCACTGTAATACCGTACAGTCATATCCATAATTCGAGCATTACACCCGAACAGCTCAAATATGACATTGTTGCGAAACCCAAAGAAGCACCTACATTCCAGATGGCACCGAAAGATGCGTTAGGAGATTTTGTGGAGAACACTTGTATCGTGGGTGCTGAAAAAATGGTAATGGCCAAGGACTTATATTCATCTTACTTGGAATGGTGTGTAGAGTACGGTTATCAGCCGGTCGGTCAGCGTAGTTTTGGAATGAAACTTACCTCAGCCGGGTTTGAGAGAAGGCGTCGAGGAAGAGGTAGACATTGGTGGGTCGGAATAGCCGTGTCTGAGGGTTCTTTGGTAATGGCCTAGTTGTTGTCGCATCCGTGATGAGACGAGAAACTTGAGACGCCTATACTAGGCGACTATTTCCTTCAACACCCGGGTTGCCCGTTGTTTCCGCAGCATGTGTTCAGAGTTATTAGTTTATAGAAATTATTTTTTACTAATAGTCTGAATTTTTTGCTCGCTGCCATGTTCTGTGACAGATTCTGAATTGCTTGCTTTATGGTGGGTTTAGAATTCACAATCTATTACTAGATAATTATCTGAATACACCAAAAGGATTGAGCGATTTCGGTGTGTCATATACGTCTATCTGTTCCTTTTTCTTGATGTAGTTTACGACTGCGTAAGTTAGTGGAGTTGCTAAGGCTTCGTAACCTATTTTTACCCACCATTGCAATAGAGCTGTTCTGAATAGCGTTTCAGGTCCGAGAGCCCCGCTTATTCCGAAGGCTATAAAAATAAATACAAAAGAATCGAAGCCTTGGCCAACTACTGTGGATCCAATTGTTCTTAGCCACAAGTATTTTCCATTAGTAGTCACTTTCAGAATAGATAAGGTGGCTGAGTTCGAAAACTCGCCTATCAGATATGCGATAAATGATCCCATTAGAATCAAAGGGAATTGGCCTAGAATGCTCATGTAGGCATCTTGGTTCTCCCAGAAAATAACTGCTGGTATTATCCCAGTAAGCCATAGCACGATAGCGACTACTACATTGCAGGCAAACCCTAACCAAATGACGCCTCTAGCGGTTCTGAATCCGTAAACCTCGGTTAATACGTCTCCAATAATGTAGCTCATCGGAAAAATTATTATTGAAGCTGGTAGGAAAATAAGAGCATCCCCTAAGAAAGGCTGCGGAAGGGTTGCTATATGTATGAGTTTCACAGCGACTATGTTGGAAGTAATGAGCACTGTTATGAATAGTGCTACGATAATAATAAATGTTCCCGAGAATTTCATTCATGCCCCCTACGCAGTGTGCTCGACCGAGACGGAAGTGTGTATTCCCCCTCTGGTTTTATAATCAAGAGTGATTTTGATACTTTTGGGCTTGCAGAGATCGACAAGATCGTTCAGTATGCGATTTACTGCGTGTTCCTGAACTATGCCTACGTCTCTATATGAAAGCAGGTAGAACTTTAGGGACTTTAGTTCTATGCAACTAGAGGATGGTATGTAATCAATATACAACGTCCCATAATCTGGTAGACCAGTCCAAGGACATACAGCGGTGAATTCGTCAGTGTCAATTTTAACTTCTGTGTCTTGATCGGTGTATTCGTAATTAAAGGCTAATAGGCAGGAACTTTCGATAGCCTCTTCGGACTTCCATGAAAGTTCTTGGTCTAGTTGATGGTACTGGTTTTTTAATTCACCAATGGTGGCCAATTTAGATTCTCCTATGGGGATTATTATGACGATATGATAGGGCTCTTTGGTTATCCATGTCAAAACGATATTTGACTATAGGACTATGAGAGGGTACCTTTCATAAAATTTGAATTATCAGAGTGTGACAAAACTTGGCATCTGCAACTATTACTCCAACCCCTACGGTTCCACGATATGTTCTTATTTTCTCTTCTGTAATGCACATTTGGAGCGATCTGTTTTTCGCTTTATTGGTACCTCTACTGCCTGCGATAAAGGACGATCTTGGGTTGTCCTATGCTGAAGTAGGGCTGTTGAGATCAGTTTTTACTGGAGCAACAGCAGTGTTCCAAATTCCAGTTGGCATACTTGCTGAGACTACTGGTGAATTCTGGTTGCTTTTGCTAGGAAATGCGTGGGTTTCAATAGGTCTTATGGCTATGGCATTGTGCTCAGTGTTTCCTTTGTTGCTAGTTGTCTCTTTCTTCGGAGGGCTTGGCGGGGGAACTCAACACCCGCTTGGTTCTAGTATGGTCTCACGAGCGTATGACGAAAGGGGTGTATCAAAAGCTGTTGGCACGGTCAACTTCTCAGGTGACCTTGGTAAGATGGTAGCACCAGCTTTCGCTCTGCTTGCTATTCCTTTCGGCTGGAGAGCAACTTTATTAATTACTGGCATAAGTGCCCTAATATTTATGGTCTTTTGTGCTCCGTTCAAAAAATCAGTTGATATGGGCAGACCCGCTCCTGTGCTCAAGGATTCAGTTTTGTCTGATGGCGGACGGACCAATATGGCAGGATTTGTAACTCTTAGTGGTATTGGAGTTTTGGACAGTGCCACTCGGTCGTCAGCGTTAGTTTTCCTTCCTTTCATTATGCATGCCAAAGGCATGGAACCAGCTCAGATCAGTATAATGTTAGTGGTATTGTTTGGGGGTGGGGCAGTAGGAAAATATGTTGTGGGGTGGCTAGGAGATAAGTTTACTGCTGTTAGTCTTATCTGGGCTACTAAAGGTCTAACCGCTGTATTGTTAGTAGCTTCACTGTTCGCACCTCCAATAGCTCTGATCCCTATTCTAGCCATTATGGGTATTGGTCTTAATGGAACTTCATCTGCATTGTACGCCACGGTAGCTTCGTTGGTTCCGTTGCATCGCAGAGCACGCCTCTATGGATTTTTTTATACTACCAATGAAATCGGAACAATATTGGCGCCGTTGGTTTATGGTTTCATAGCAGATATTTACAATCTAGATTTTACGGTCATAGTTATGGGAGTGGCTACCCTAGTGATCTTGCCGGCGAGCTTGGCCCTTCGTAAACATATCGGTTATCTGAATTAAAATATGTCGATTTGAGGTAGCATTTGCTGGGATAGTCCCTTTTTGCTACACTTGGCCCGGTCGGTCGCAGGACCTTAAATTTGTAAAGAGGTTGGATACTAATGATATATGAAGTACGCACGTATACTCTCAAGCCTGGAGGAGTTCCGCAGTTTGAGGCGAACTTTGCCGAAGCTTTGCCTCATAGAGAGAAATATTCAAAGCTGGCTGCTTTTTGGCATACCGAAATCGGTCCGCTTAACCAAGTAATTCACGTGTGGCCGTACGCGGATTTGGATGAAAGAACCAAGATTAGGGAAGAAGCGGGCAAAGACCCCAACTGGCCTCCTAAGAGTGATGGTCTCATTATTAATATGGAATCCGAAATATTTATACCTGCTGATTTCATGCGTCCGTTGGGAGGTGGTCAGGCTTTAGGCAATGTATATGAAATGAGGAGCTATACTTATCAGCCTGGTTCCATGGGAGAGGTATTGAAGCGGTGGGGAAATTCCGTACCGCACAGGGAAGAATTTTCTCCATTAGCAGCGGGAATGTATACGGAATTAGGTGGTCTTAACAAGTGGGTCCATATTTGGCCCTACAAGGATCTGGAAGAAAGAAACCGCATAAGAGCTGAAGCTGGTGCAACTGAGCATTGGCCTCCACCTACCCGAGAATTTCTTGTTAAACAAGAAAATAAAGTTTTGATACCGGCTGCTTTTTCTCCGATGCACTAAACAGGTAGGGATTGTAGTGAAAGATCGCAGGGGACACATGCTCCTGCGATCTTTTTTGTATATCTATTTTGGCAGATTTCGTGACAGTCAGGTCGCTTGAATGATTTTGGAGGGGATATGGACGTAGGCATAGCAATGTTCGTCACCGGTACCTCAATAGATTCGGCGGTGTTGGCGGAGAATTGTGAAAAGCTGGGGTTTGAGTCTCTGTGGCTCCCAGAGCATCCAGTGATTCCAGCAGGTGATAAAACTAAATGGCCTGGCAGCACAGACGGGGTGCTACCAGACGAGTACTACAATATAGTCGATCCATTTGTCGCTTTGGCACGTGCATCGATGGTAACAACAACTCTCAAGCTCGCAACTGGAATATGTTTAATTCCAGAGAGAAATCCTCTAATGTTAGCTAAAGAAATAGCTTCACTGGACTATTTTTCTAAAGGACGATTTCTGTTTGGTATTGGGACTGGCTGGTTAAAAGAAGAGACAGAATTGTTCGGCGTTAATTTTAAAGATAGGATTAAATATACTCGAGAGTCCATTCTCTCTATGAAAGAACTATGGACGCATGAAGAAGCTGAGTTCCACGGGGATTTCATTGATTTTCCACCAGTGATTTGCATGCCTAAACCAATTCAGAAGCCACATCCTCCAGTATTAATCGGCGGCATGGCGAAAAATGTATTTCGTCGGGTAGTTAATTGGGGAGATGGTTGGATGCCGAATAGAGTAACTCCAGAGGATATACGGCAAGGTCGAATTGAAATTGATAAGCTTTGTAAAGAATGTGGGCGTGATCCCAATAGTATTTCGATATCAGTCTATGGACAGCCGGCCGATGCAGAATTGTTGAAGGCTTTTGAATCCGCTGGAGCTGATCGAGTTATGGTTAGACTAGCGACTGCCCCTGAAGAACTAGCTTTAGAATCTCTGCAGGATATAGCAAGCAAGGTGATTGCTTAGTTTTCGCAAATCAAGGAGCCAGTTATGTCGACTGATCTTACGGATATAGAAAGCCTAAGACAGGCTAACGAATCATTTTATGAGGCATTTGGTGCTTTAGATATAAATAAAATGGACGCAATTTGTGAAATATCAGGAAGAGCACTTTGCATTCATCCAGGCTGGCGGCCACTGTCTGGCTGGGATCAAATACGGGTCAGCTGGCAAGGTATTTTTGAAAATGCCTCTTTAATGCATTTCAATATACAGTATCTGACTATAGACACAAACGGAGATTGCGGATGGGTTACATGTGTCGAAAATATTACTAGTGTGTTGCAAGGACGGGCCAATAATTTTGGTGTTATAGCGACAAATGTATTCTGCCGGTCAGACTCTGGATGGCGACTTGTTGTTCATCACGCATCCCCAAATATATGAAATATTGCCCTAGTATTCATCTGGAAAGGCTTATTTAATCGCTCCATAAAAACTATTAACTGCTGCCAGGAAATCTGTAGGATTGTCGCCTGCTACTAGATGCCCAGCATTTGGTACTGTAACCGTAGAGCAATTCGGAATCACTTCACTCATTTTTTCCATTGTAGCGTCTGCGAATATATCACTGTTTCCGCCTCTTACTACGAGTGTTGGACAGGTTATTTTTGCAACGGCTTCCCACAGTTGTTCGGTTGTCAACTGAGGCGTTTGGTGCCCCGGGGTTCTTAGTAACTTATCGTATTTCCAGGTCCATTTCCCGTCTTCACGCTCGCGTATGCTATATTTTAGTGCGCCTAGTGTCTGCTCGCGAGTCCTTCCAGTGTATTCCTGGACTCTGCTTGAGAATTCTTCAAAAGAATCTAGCTCGTCAGGCAGCTCCCTGAAATTTTGAATCCTATTCCGTCCTCTGTGTTCGGCTTCCGGTCCAGTATCAACTATTGTCAGAGAACTTAGTTTTTCTGAATTGCGAGAGGCCCATACGTAGCTGTTTCTACCACCCATAGAATGCCCTATTAGGTGAAACCCGCTTAGCCCTAGATTAGATACAAATGCGTCTATGTCTGTCTGGTGACCTTCCGTAGAATAGTCTCCGTCAGCAGCCCAGGCGCTGTCTCCGTGACCGCGTTGGTCTAAAGCAAGAATGTGATAGTGTTCTGACAGTGGCAAGCTGACAAAATCCCAGCTGTGGGCTTGCTGAGAACCACCGTGCAGCATAACAATGAGGGGTTTAGAGGTATCGCCCCATTCTAGATAGTGGAATTTCATTCCATGCAATGTAAGCTCGTGGTCTGTAGGTTCATTCTCGAGCGTAAATGGGACACCCTTTTCCCGTGCTGCCTGGTGCAAAGTCAGACCTAGTGAGTGTGAAGCCATATCTTAACCTCCGTTTGAACCTACTTGTTAAAACCTAAGATTATTCCCAGAACAATGATAGCGTAACTGTCAATGTTAACGGAGTAATCCTAGATGATGATACAAAACATACAGTTATGTCGCGCTTTGTGAATGATGCGAAAAGGTTTTCAAGCTATACGCCGGATGATATCATTGAATGCCTGACTTTGGTACACTTGTGTTGGTAGTTCAAGAGTTATTTCTTTATATTTACTCTTGGCACAAAAAAAAGGAGAACCGGTAGTATGACTACAGAAGTCGTGAAAATACAACTAGAGATTCGTGACGTAATTGGGAAGAAAGTTAAACAATTGCGTAAGGAAGGGATTATACCCGTGCATCTGTACGGCCCTAATATTGAGTCACGGGCATTACAATGCGAACAAAAAGAGATAGTTAGAGCTTTAGCAAGTTCAGGAGGAACTACTCCTATAACGGTTTCAGTTGCAGGAGAGGGTGAGGAGCAGCTTACGTTTGCTCGGGAAGTCCAGTGGCATCCGGTTAGGGACGATATACTTCACGTGGATTTCTTTGCGGTCGCGGCTAATCAAAAGGTTACAGCGCAGGTACCGCTTGTCCTAACAGGAGAATCTGCTGGAGCAAGACAGGCCGGTGGGACTGTTGCTTTGCAAATGAGAGAAATAATGGTGGAAGCCTTGCCATTAGATATCCCGTCTGAAATAGAAGTAGATATTAATGGCATGATTGAAGCATCATCTGTGCTTAGAGCTGGGGATATCCAAGTTCCCAACAATATTGCCATCGTTACAGATAGTGAAGAAATGGTAGCCCGAATCGAAGTGAATCGTAATTCTCAGCCAATGGCTGGGGACGGCGGTGGAGCAGAGGAAGCTACCACAAATGTTCCGGATGCTGACGGATCTGCAGACGGAGAATAATCCGCTTCACGATTTCTGTGATTCCTATGCGATATTATCTGCGTATGGTCTGGTTCACGTTGGATTAAGATATTCAATGGAGGAATAGCATGTACCTGGTCTATATGGGCGAGTCCGGCGATACTGGCAATAGCTTTAATGATCCTAATCAGCGGCATCATGTTCATCTAGGCCTGTTAGTGCATGAAGGCCAATGTATATCCATGAATGGCGAATTCAATGCTTTATGCCGGCGTCATTTTGGCAGCCCATTAGGAGAGCCTAATACACCGCGCCATATAAATCCACGTGATGCATACCAGGGGACAGGTTTCTTTACGTCGTGGAATCCGCAAAAAAGGGCAGACCTGATTCAAGATTGTTTGGATATTTTACTGCGCCGAGAAGTTCCGGCAATTATATCCTACATAAATAAAGAGGAATTCGCTGCCGCCAGATCGCGGACAGATAGCCCATACTCATTCTTGGGTAGTCCGTCCGAGGTAACAATTAGCAAGTTTTTAATGGCTTTAAATTTGTTTGTCGATGAAGCTAATATGAGTGCTATCGGACATGAAAATATTATGGAATCAGATTTACCTGTACGAGACTATAGTTTGATTGTTGCGGGTCAGGGAAAGTCCGTCGCACCTGAGTTCATGAATCAATTTTTGCATCAGGAAGAAGAAATACCATCCCCTGCTGTTCTGGAGAATTTCTGTTACGTTCAATCTGAGTATTCTGTTTGTACTCAACTCGCTAATTTGTGTGCGTACTTTGTGAGGAGATGGCTTCAAAATCCCGATGGCAACCATTCTTATTTTGAGGCTCTTCAAGAAGGACGTGTGGTACAGGTGATATATCCGGTGCAATTTTACTAGTCGTTTTTGCGGTCACTCAAATCTGGCCAGTTTTCTTAGCCAAAAGCTGATTATATCAACCGACGTTACCAGTATCACATACCACACGATTATTAAGCTTACGTCAGTGTAGTGGAACCAGTTCAGCCTTAGTATAAATTCTTTTCCCAATCCACCAGCTCCCACAAATCCAATTACCACCGTGGTTCTTATTATTACCTCCCATCTATAAAGGGAATAGGTCAGGAACTGCGGGAGGGTCTGGGGCAGGATGCCGTAAAGGAAAATTTGAATATTACTGGCTCCACTGGATTTCAAAGCATCTATCGGTTTTGTATCTATATTTTCAACTGTCTCGGCTGTTAAACGACCTATGATGCCGAAGTTATGTAGTGCTAGTGCTAAAGCTCCGGCTAGTACTCCAGGGGATAAGAAAAATACTATTATCAGAGCCCATATCAATTCTGGTACAGCACGGGAAAACGCATAACTTAGGCGTACTATGTAATAAGATATGGCGCCCGTAAACGAAGAGCGTTGTCCTATAGATATATTGCGTGCAGCGGGTAACATAGTGGTGATAGCAAGTAGTCCTGAAATAAATATAGCTATAATACTCATACACAGAGTTTCATAAGCTAATATTCCTGTAGCCATCCATCTGTCTAGAAGTAAGAAAGCAGGTGTTTCTGAGTAGTTACTCCCAACCATGTTTGAAGCAAAACGAGACGCATTTGACCATGTTTGACTAATAAATAGGTCTAAGAATCCAGTATCACCTTGAATAAATATTGTTGCCCAAGCTGCAATTGCAATGGCTAAAATCAGTATAAAAGACAAGCGCGTGAATGAGATAGGAGTCTTTTTATAGATCATCAGTCTTAATTTACTTGTAAAATAATTCATTCTGTCAGGCTTCTTCGAAGCTTGCCGCTCCAGAAATCTACTATCACTATCAAAATCAGTAGGAAAATGAGCAGCGTCCATACTTGGTCAAATAATAGATCATGCAATGACAACTGTATTTGGTAGCCGATCCCCTGTATTCCTATAAAACTCAATATCGCGGCAGCTCGTATAGCACATTCGAATCGGTAAAATGTATACCCAAGTATGTCGGGTAATGATAATGGTAATAGTCCATAACAGATGATCTTAAATGGTGAAGCCCCTGTGGATTTTAGGGCTAAGATCGGTTCTGGGGGAGTATCTTGTAATAACTCTGCATATATCCTTCCTAGAATGCCAGCATACGGGATTGCTAATGCTACGATCGCTGCTAGGGGAGAAAGTCCTAATGCTGCCACCAATAGAACTGCCCAGACCAGCTCATGAATAGATCTCATGAGCGCGAGCAAAAACCTAGTCGGCACTATTACCCATATTTTCAGATGAGAACTGTCGTCAATTATTTTTCCCGAAGCAATGATGCCCAAGATAAGGCCCAGAGGAAAAGCTATTGACATCCCAGCCACTGCAAACACTATCGTCTGCCAGGTGGCTTTAACGCATAGTAGTAGAAAATCAGGTGATAATTCTGGCGGGAATAATGCTGATAGGAATTTGACAAAGGATTGCCATCCACCGGTGTGTAAGATCGGGTTACTCCAATCTATAGCCGTGAAGCTCCATGCAAATGTCAAAATAAGTATGCACGTCAGTAACTTGGAACTTCGATATGTTTTAGTGATTATATTTAACAGAATTCAGCTCTGTAAAATTTGATTAGTTTCGTACAGATCGTGGAATATGTGGTCGTTTACTTCGGATACCGGCATGTCAAAAAGTATTCTTCCTTGACGAATACCGATTATCCTTGAGCAGTAGGTTTGTATTAAATATGGGGAGTGTGAGCTTAGAATCAGTGTTTTGTGATCTACTTCAGTGATTCGTGACAAAAGGCCCATGACAGATTCTGCTAAGGCAGGGTCCAAGGATGCAACTGGCTCATCCGCCAGAATTACCTCTGGAGATTGAATTAAAACTCTTGCGACTGCTACTCGCTGTTGTTCACCTCCAGAAAGATGGGAAGTGCGTTCGTTTATTTTTTCATCCAGTCCTAGGGAAGATAGGATTGATGATGCTTGTTTCCGGTCTTGAGGCCATATTAACGACATCACAGATTTGAAATTGGTCCATGACCCCAATTTGCCTGCTAGGACATTCTGAACGACTGGCAGGTTGGGGATAAGGCCATATTGTTGACTCACTATTCCTACCAATGTGGCCAGTGTCTTTCGGTGTTTTATATTAGTGAGAGCTTGTCCGGATATAGCAATTTGGCCGGAGTCTGGGATTGTCAGTCCGCAGATGGTGTTAAGCAGAGTAGTCTTGCCGCTGCCGCTTGGTCCAACTAATGCAACTATCTCTCCTGGTTTGACGGATAAGTTGATATCGATTAGAGCGTCAGTAGTACCGTAGCGTTTGTGAACGGAGTCTAAAGATACTGATGGACGCTCTTTCGATTCAATCATTACTTTATGATACCTAGATTTTCGGCGACTTCTTGTATGGCTGTGTAATTGGCGTTATTAGATTCGATAAACTGATCCGTACTGAATAACTCTAAAATCTCAGAGTGTTCTGCCATGTTCAAATTTAACAAGGCTTTTCTAATATTGTTGGTAAAGCCTTGCCCGTATATCTTGTCTAGTCCAGGCCGAACAGTCCAGTTATAGTTAAAGTAATCTGGAGTTATATAGAACTCTTCAACTTTTGAAAGGTCTGCTTTGCCGGTTTCCTTAGCCCTTTTCCATACAGATTCACTGAGAGCTCCAATGTCGAATGACCCGCCTTCCACTAATTTCCATGTAAGATCGTGTGACCCAGAAAAATTAGGATCTGATTTGAAGGCTACTGCTGGATCTATTCCAGCTTCCTCAAGAAAATGTCGAGGCCATAAATGTCCCGATGTTGAGCTTTCGCTACCGAAAGTAATAGTAAGATCTTTTGATGCAGTATTCATGTCTTCTAGAGATGTTAGTTCAAGATCTGGATTAGCCACAAATATGGAATGGAATTTGGCGTCGTTTACCCTCTGTGCTATAGCGTTGGCTCCAGGGTTTTGCAGGCGTGCCTGGACTCCCGTAAGACCCCCAAAGAATGCCACCTGTAATTCGTTTTGTGTAAAGGCTGTCACGACTGCTGCATAATTAATGCTAGGTACATATTCCACTTGGACTTGGAGTTGATCTGATAAATACTTGGAGAAATCTTCATATCTTCTTGCTAGCCTGGCGGCGTCTTGATCAGGAATGCCGCCTATTTTTAATACAGGTGTGCTGTTACTAGCGCAGGATATCGAAGAAATCGCAAGAATGATTAAAAACGGTATAACTAGGATAATTCCAAGGTATTTTTTCCCCACTTCAGTCTCTCCCGTGATATTAGATATAAATTATGCTAATGATAGGCATAAATAAAGTCAATATGTGTAGGCGTGAAGTTAAAGTGTGATAGACACTCTAATATACTAATAATATAATGGTGTCCCCACGTTCGTTATAGTGGTCTTTGGGATATATGGAGAGGTGCCGGAGTGGACGAACGGGCGCGACTGGAAATCGCGTAGGGGTGCAAGCCTCTCGCGGGTTCGAATCCCGCCCTCTCCGCCATTACGATATCCCTAATTCAGAGTATACTGATGGATTCACACAAGCTTTAAGTTGTTGTCGGTTTAATCCTGCCATCATGTTTTGGACTGCCATGTACATTGTGTTTCTTCTGGTAGAAATAGCAGAACTTCCCATGTGAGGTGTTATGACTATATTTTTTAATGTTAGGAGAGGGTCTGTAGGTAATATCGGTTCTGGATATGTGACATCAAGCCCTGCTGCATAAATTGTTCTACTGTTTAACGCTTCATAAAGTGCTTCGGGATCCACGACGGGACCTCGTGCCGCATTTATTAAAATTGCGGTTTCCTTCATGATTTCTAACTGAGCTTTTCCTACAAGAAAATGAGTATCAGGAGTATAGGCTACGTGAAGGGATACGAAATCTGACTTCCGGAGAAGTTCTTCAAAACTAACGTACTGGATACCATACTGTGCTTCTAAATCTTGTTTACGGGTCCTTGAAAAATATATGACTTCCATGTCAAACCCCAGAGCCCTTTTTACCATTTCCAGCCCTGTTTCTCCGAGTCCAACTATACCTAACGTTGTACTATGTACATCAACTCCGAGCCAGTGGAGTGGGTGGAAAGCGAGTTCCCATTGCTTTTCACGTACCCATTGGTCTCCCTCCGAAACGCGACGTGCCGCTGACATCAGTAATGCGAATGCTATATCAGCAGTCGCTTTTGCTAATACTCCTGGGGTATTGCCGACTAAAATGTTCCTTTTGGTTGCTTCTACTATGTCAATGTGGTCTACGCCGACTCCTAACTGACTGACGACTTTAAGGTTAGGGGAAGAATCTAGGGCTTCTGCATCTATACGATCCATGATAGTGGTCAGGACTCCTTCTTTATCTGCAAGGAGCTCTCTGAGTTGTTCGGCCGTGGGAGGGTATGCGTCTGGCCATACTTCCATATCGGTGGATTCCGATATAAGGTCCAGTACTTCTGGCAACAATTGTCGCGTTATTAATACTTTTGGCTTATCCATAATGTGTCGCCTCCCGCAAAATGAATTTTAATCAATTGTAACCACTAATGCTGACGATTTTCCAGTTGTGTGTTGGATGCTATACTTGATCGGAATTTTGCTCGATATTTGGAGGATTGAATGGCCCTGTTTTTGACTGAGCGCGAAGTGGCGCAGTTGTTACCGATGGATGAGTGCATTTCTGTTCTAGAAGAATCTTTTAAACATGCTGGGTCTGGTTCCGTAGAAATCAAACCACGGTCCAGAATGCGTATGCCAAAGGGGTTTTTCCATTTTATGGCTGCTGCTGATGAAGCTCATGAGGTGTTTGGATATAAAGCGTATCCGTCTTATGCTGGACCTGACAATAGTAAACCCATTGTAATGTTATATGACTATGAGTCTGGAAAGCTCTTGGCTTGTATGGAATCTGGTCGCTTGGGTCAGATTAGGACTGGCGCTGCATCCGGATTAGCGAGTAAATACATGGCTAAGAAAAACGCTAGTACGGTTGCAATATTTGGCTCGGGTTTTCAGGCACGTACGCAACTTGAGGCGATTTGCTGTGCCTGCGATATTAAAAACGCAAAAGTTTATAGTAGACGTGAAGAACGACGCAATGACTTCGCTACGCAGATGAGCGAGAGATTAGAATTAACTGTAGAAGCCGTCGACAATCCTCAGGAATGTGTGTCTAATGCTGATATCGTTGTAACAATAACGTCCGCTCGAGATCCTGTGTTTGAAGGCAAAGATCTCGCTTCTGGGTGTCACGTGAATGCTGCAGGTGGTAATCACTGGCTCAGACGTGAAATAGATGAAGATACCATGAAACGCTCGGATATAATTGTTGTGGACAGTCTGGAACAAGCCAAGCTGGAGTGTGGCGATTTATTATGGTTGGAAGCTAGAGGTAGTTTCAGGTGGAATATGGTTACTGAGTTACAGGATGTAGTTAGCGGGAGGATCAAGGGGCGCCCGTCTGACGATTCCATAACATTATTTGAGTCCCTGGGGATAGGATTGGAAGATATAGCTGCTGCACAATTAGTATACAAGAAAGCTACT
>Ga0114933_10001920_pt1 | contig 22399 bp, 25 predicted proteins | sample 4SBtaG_FD_89691 | JGI IMG/M metagenome (GOLD analysis project Ga0114933, IMG submission 89691) | Deep subsurface microbial communities from Kolumbo volcano to uncover new lineages of life (NeLLi) - 4SBTROV12_W25 metaG | ecosystem: Environmental > Aquatic > Marine > Volcanic | place: Kolumbo... | reverse complement strand
TTTAGTACAAATGTTTCAGATTCAGAATCATGCATGAAAATTCTCATATTCTACCCACAAATAAAGATAATTCTTAGTGGTAACCAATTAATATCACAAACGATCAAAAACTCTGTCAATGTTAAAATTTCAAAATAAAGTTGCCCTCATCACAGGAAGCGGTACTGGAATAGGAATGACTGTTGCCAAAAAGTTTGTTGAAAATGGTGCAAGTGTAATCATACTTGGTAGAAGAAAAGAACCATTAGAAGATACATCCAAAATGCTAAATGAAATTATTAATGAAAAACAGACTAATGGGTTTGTAAAGATTTTCTCAGGTGTAGATGTTAGTGATGAGAAAGCAATCACTGGTATGTTTGATACACTAAAAAATGAAAATATCAATGTAGATATTGTTGTTAACAACGCTGGTGTCTCAGGTCCTGTTACATGTTTTGCACATGCACCGTTAGACGATTTTAGAAGTACTGTAGACATCCACCTAACTGGCACATTTTGGACATCTGTGCAAGCACTAAAAGTTATGAATGAAGGTGGAAAGATTATTACAATTTCTACATTCTTTGCTGAAGAAAGACCACTTGAACAGAGACCATATAGATTCAGAGGTCCATATACAGCATCACAAGGAGCTAAGAATAGACTTGTTGAGGCAATGTCATGGGAGCTTACAGAAAAGGGAATTATTTCAATTGGTACTAATCCTGGTCCTGTTCATTCAGATAGGATTTACAAAACAGTTTATCCAAAAGCTGCATCTGAGTTTCTTAGAGTCAGTGGATTTGAAGAGCTTTCACCAAGTGAAGTTGAAGCCTCAAATAAAGAGATTGTAGGATTGTTGGGAGAAGATGAACAAACTATCAAAGACGGAATAAAATCTGCAGCAGAAAAATTAGGTAAACAGGAAACTGTACTTACTAATTTACTAAATAAAGTTCAAAGCATTGCTGAAAAAATACAAAAAAACACTTCTACAATGATACCAGATCAACAATTTTTATCACAGGATCAGGTTGCAACTACAGTACTAACTCTTGTTGGTGATGAACAATCAAAAATTCTTAATGGAAAAATAATACCAGGTGACAGAGTTTTCTATCCTGTCAAATCACATATTAGATCATCTGTTCCTAAAACTGAGAAAAATAATTTTGATGGAATTACATGTGTAATCACAAATGATGATTCTGATGATGCATTACAAAAAGCAAATAATCTAAAATCAATGTTAAAAGAAAAAGGTGCAAAAATCATTGATAGTGGAAGTGAATCCAATGAATTGTTTATTCACATAACAGGGGACGTTTCTGAATTTTCCAAATTAACTGAATTAACTAGAAATGAATGGGATGGATTAGTTAACAAATTCATCAATACACCAGCTCAAGTATCTCAAAATGCAATGAATTCTTTTGTTCCAGGTGGTTCTGATGATCCAAGATTATTCAAAGAAGCCTATGGAAGAATTATAATCGTTGGGCCTGCACTGCCTGCTGGAAAAAAAGTTGGTGGTCATGCAAGAGCAAAAGCCGAAGTTTTCAGAGGTGCGTTAAGACCATTTGCAACTACAGTTAATCAAGAACTAAGCGATGTACTAAAATCAAATGTTAGAATGTTTGTAGTTTTACCTGGAACTGTTGATGGAAAAGAGCCTAGTGATGAAAATCTTGTAAATACAATAAACTACTTGGTGACAAAGGAAGCAGGTACAAGTTCTGAAGTAATATTTTGTCCTGACGAATCAAGATAGAAATGGAAAAATTTTCTTCACTTAATGTTGGTGATCAATTTCAGTCAACAACCACAATTTCACCGGGTGAACTAGATGAATATCTAGGGTTTTCACGAATAAAAAATGCAATGTTTGAAATTGATACTGGTAAGAAAGAACCTAAAGTTGTTTCTGGTAGAGCAATGATTTCTCGTATGGAGGGTGAATTTACCAGATTAAGGCAAATCTATGGGAATTTAATCATGCTTTATGGTATTGATGGTGATAAAGAATGGGAAGGTAGACAAACCAGATTCCTAAAACCATTATACACAGATCAAGTACTTAAAATCAAATTTACAGTGTCTGAGAAAAAAGATCTTGATGGAGAGTTTGGTTTGATTGGTGTAGACTTTGAAGGAACAAATGGAGAGGGGGAAATTATTGTAACATGCAAGAAAAACCTTTACAGGATTAAAAAGGAACCCCCATCGAATCTATAACTAATTTTACTGCAGCAGCCATTAACACAATAGTAACAAGAATCTTCAATTTTGTTTCCTTGATATCTAATGATAGTCTTGCTCCCAGCAAACCACCAGCAAATGCACCAATTGATAGCAACATAGCCTGTGTGAAATCAGGATGGCCTAGTAAGGAATGAACAATTAATCCACTTAATGATGCAAATATTAGAACAAGTTGTGATGTTGGTGCCGCCTTTCTCATTGAAATTCCAATTCCAATTACCATTAATGGAACAAATACTACACCACCTCCAATTCCAAACAAGCTTGAAATTATACCAGCAAAAAAACTTACAGCCGCAGCAAAAACCATCATTGAATTTTTTAAATTATATGGTTTTTCTGTAATCTTTCTTTTTACAAAAATATAAACTGCAGAAGAAACTAAAATTAGTGCAAAAAGAATTTGAAACACAACTGGTGTCATTCCATCAGAGACAAATGCACCGAGAATAGTACCTGGAATACACATTAAGCCTAATCTTAAACCAATTCCATACTCAATTCTTTTTTGTTTTGCATATGTAGCAGTAGATGCAACTGCATTACTGAACGCGGCAAACAAACTATTGCTTGCAGCCAATGTTGGTGGAAATCCTGCAAAAGTCATTACAGGTACTGCAATAATTCCACCACCAAGGCCTATTATGGAGCCTAAAACCCCAGCAGCAAATCCAAGTGGTATTAACCAAAGAAAATCAATCATAATAATCAGAACACAGTTATTCTATTTGTGATATATAGAAAACAACACTAACGTTGGTTCTAATCTCTTCATCGCCTGGCAGTATTGGTGCAGATTTCATAGATTCAGAAAATCCATCAAATGAAGCACGTATAGGACTCTCATAATATGGTATCAAGTTATCATGTATAACCACAGATTTTACTCCAACAATTTTTTGTTTCAATGGAACAAGAGCTTTTTCTGCTTTTTGTTTTGCATCATTAATTGCATCAGCAATTAGATTATCAGAAATTTTTTGTAATTTATCGTCGGATAATTGAAATGATACATTGTCAACACGATTTGCACCAGAAGATACTGCAGAATCAATTATGTCTCCAGCAGAATCAATTTTATCAGTTTGTATCGATAAAATGTTAGATACACGATATCCAATTAGAATTTGCTGATAATTACCATTAGAATCCTTTATGCTATCATACAACGGATAAATTGTAAAATTTGATGTTTGAATGTCATCTTTAGAAATTCCAGACCCAGTTAGTGAAGAAATAACAGAATTTAGTGAACTGGAATTTTTATTCAAGGATTCATTGGCAGTCTTTGCTTCAGATTCAACTCCAAGAACTACAATTAATGTATCAGAATTTGATAAAGTAGTTGCACTGCCAGTAACAGAGATTGTTTGCTCTGATGGATCATACTTTTCAAGCCAATGTGTAATTAACTCTTCACTAATTTCATATTCAGTATCTTGAGATTCTGCTTGGTTTTCTGTTTGTGTTAATGTGACAGCAAACGCAAGAACAAATATCACACCTATAACAACTGCATAGTTAAGCCTCTTATCCATCGATCTGTGAATATTTGTGGGCTATAAAAACCACAAAAAATTAAAAATTTTTAATAAAAAGTAGGCGTAAAAATCAGTATGAGACTATATTATTCTCAAAAAACCGATAATGTTCTACGTAAATTTGAATTATTAGAATGGAGAAATATGGTTAAGGAATCACTAGATGAAAAACACCAGAATCTTTCAGATAATTGGCTATCATGTGCATTAGGAGAAAGAATGAAGCTTGAAGGCAGATTTCTTAAAAATATAAAAGATCTAAGTCCAGAAGCCATAAAATTGGGGTATGACTTTTCTATAGCAATGCAAGAAAAAGATAATGTTTCTGCCATACGAATAATTAATGAAATTGAGTCACTTCCTACTATCTGGAGAAACGAAAGTTAATGGTTGGTCTAATTGAGCAAGAACCAATTTTACGTTTAAAAAAACTATTTGACAAAAAAGAATTCGATGAGATAATTTCTTTCTGCCATGAATTATTAAAAAATGATGATGAAAATATTATTGCATTACAAAATATTAGTACTGCGTATATAATGGTAGGTGCTCATAATGATGCAATTAAATACTGTGAAAAAATTTTGGGAATTGATTCCAACGATGAGCATGCATTAAAAAATAAAATGTATGCATATGAAAAACTTGAAAAACATGATTCTGTACTTAATTGCTGTGATACCATCCTAGCAAAATACCCAAACGATATGGATGCACTAGTAACAAAAGGAATTGCCCTAAATAAAACTGCAAACCATGATGATGCAATTGAAATCTATAAAACAGTTCTAAAAAATGACCCAAGTAATATTGATGCACTAATGAATATGGCAGTGACCCTAAAATTTTTAAAAAAATTTGATGAGGCTATTCAATATTATGATAAAATTCAGATTTTGCATCCTAATGTTAAACGAGCCTCAATTGAAAAATATGAGGTATTTACGGAATTAGGTTCTGCTGACGATGCAATTTTGGCTGCACAGGGGATAACAATTCAAGAGGCAAAAGAAATCAAAGACCAGGCAAAAGAAAATGACTATTCAGTTCAGCATGCATATTCACTTAGAAGATTTTACAAATTGCAGAAAAATTGAAATTCAATATACAAATTTAAGATAATTCATTACTATGACTCGATGGCATGTTATCATACGTGTATTTTTTAGGATGCGTTTTAGATTCATAAATTATCCCCAAATATTAATATCTAAAAGGTGATTTTAACATGTAAAAATCTAATTTTTACTATTAAAAAGGCTATTTTCACTGTTCATTTTACATTTTACCTGGTGAATCTATTCCAAGAAGTGATAAAGCATTTGAAAGTGTTTTTTGAAAAGAGGTAACCAGACAAAGACGTGAATTCTTTAGTTCATCTGATTCAGCATTTAGGACCATTACATGTTCATAAAAAGATGAGAATGCAACTGACAGATCATAACAATACCTAGCAATTACTTTTGGTGATAAATTATTTGCTGCATCGCTAATTTGTATATCATACATTGCAATTTTTTTGATAAGATTAATTTCAAATTGATTTGTAAGATTTGATAGATTATCGTTAAAATTTGGAGATATGCCAGATTTTTCTAGAATTCTTGTTGCTCTTGCATATGAATATTGAATATAGCTACAAGTATCACCTTCAATCTTCAATGATGTTTCCAAATCAAATGTTATAATTTTGTCTAAATCAGGCTTAATCATTTCATATCGTATTGTTCCTACAGACACAGATTTTGCAATAGAATTTAATTCGGATTCAGTTAAACTATCATTGCGTTTTTTTGATTCATTGTAAATCTTAGTATGTAGATTTTCTAAAATTAGATCAGCATCAACATAAAATCCTTTCCTGCCTGACATTTGGACCGATTTCTCACTTGTTTTTAGACCAAGGTTAGATGCTGTGCTAGCACTAAGTGTAACAGATTCATAACCTAGATGAACATACGAATCATTTCCTGTAAAATGTTTCATAAGATCAGTTACAATTTTCTGCAGACGTATTTGCCTATTATCAATAACAGTAATAACTTTATCCCCTGAAAAAACTGGCTTATCATAATCATGTTCATGGGCTTCATCTAAGGTAGTTTCATACAGTGTTTGACTATTTTCTTGTGTAGTATAAATTTCATAATTAAAAGGATCATCAATAATTCCTAGTTTCCATGCAGCATAAGGAATGTCTTTTGCGATGTAAGTAGCAACACCATTACTTCTAACTAATATTTTATCTTCTTCATTTGGACTAGAGATTACCCAACAACCTTGATTTTTTCCAGTTTTCTCTAAACGAACTAAATTCTGTGATTTTAATTTTGAAAATATTTTTTCCCATAACTTTGAGTGAATTATCTGTGATTCGAAATTCAGACAATCATATGTAACCCCCAATTCCCATACGGTTTTCAGTTGTGCAGATAAAACACTTCTCGTTATTTTTTGTGCGAATTTCGATACATCACTATTTACATCTTCAATTGATTTTAGAATCTCATGTCGTTTTGATTCTAAGTCTTTATCATCATTATATTTTTCAGTAGTTCCAACGTACACTGTATCACCACAATAATGATCAAATTTTTCATTATTTGGTGGCTCTTGTGAAAACCCACAGTGTTTAAACCCAATAATTAGATCTGCAACCTGAAGACCAGAATCATCTATATAATTTAGAACTTTCACGTCATAGTTTACTTTTTTAAGAATCCGTGAAATAATATCGCCAATTACAATATTTCTGATATGGCCAATGTGTAATGCTTTGTTTGGATTGACTGATGTATGCTCAACAATTATTTTGCTGGAGTTTCCTATATCAATATCGGCGTAAGTAGGTTTGATAGATTCTAACAAAACAAATTTGTTAAAACGTGTATAATCTATTTCAAAATTAATATGACCTGCTGGATGTGCTATAACATGTTTAATTTCTTCATTAGTTTTTTCTGAACAAAACGAAACAATTTCTTTGGATATGTCTTGAGGGGATTTATGTAATTCCTTGGATAAAAGGAACGCAACGTTACATGTAATATCGCCAAATCCAGGCTTTGATGGCTCAACTGTAAAATTGGTCATACCAAGATTATTCTCAGAAAGATAACTTTGGACAGTTTGTCTTATACTTTCTAAAATTTCTAAGAAAGCCATTTACACATTAATTTCAGATTTGATCATATCTAAGCCTTCTAGGACTCCTTCTCCTGACTTTTTTGTTGTAACAATTCTAGCTATTTTTTTTAATTCATCTATTGAGTTTTCTACTGCAATACTATTCTTGACTACATTAAACATAGGGACGTCAGTTTCACTGTCACCAATTGCAATAGTATCTTCTAAATCAACATTTAAGATCTCAAGTGCTTTCAATAAACCAGTACCCTTGTCGATTCCCTTAGTATTCACATGGTAGGCGTAACCACTGTCAAACAAATTAACATTGAATCCTTCTTCATCTAGTAATTTTTGTGCCCTAGGAATGTCAAATGTACGCTCCAAGACAACTTCAGTCATTCTTGGAAACACCAATTTTTCTTTAATTTCTTCATTGAAGTGATTTTTGATAAAATCATATGCACGAAGACAATCACCCTTATTTCCAAGCATTTTGTGATGCATTGTATCCCCTGAAGTAATGCAACCACCGTTCTCACCAACAGCCAGATGTGTTAATCCACCAAAAATGGATAATAGCCACGCTTCAACAGATGACCTACCTGTAACTATCACTACATGATTCCCAGCATCCTTGATCGAACGTAATTTTGCTAATGCATCTAGATGAATAGATCCCCATCCATTGAGTGTAATCGTTCCATCAATATCTACAGCTAAAACCTTTTTTTTCAATATTTTTAGAGAAAAATTGCCAATAATAACTGAAACGAATTGTAATAAAAGCAACCTTTCATAACAAGGTAATTTATCAAAAATTAAGGTAAAAGCAATGGGAATACCAGAAAAAATCAAAGCCATACAAGATGAAATGGCTAGAACACAAATTAACAAAGCCACTGAACACCATCTTGGATTATTAAAAGCTAAAATTGCTAAATTGAAAAAGGAGCAAGAAACAGATCAGGTAAAAAAAAGTTCTAAAAAATCTGATGGATTCGATGTAAAAAGGACAGGTGATGCAACGGTAGTTTTTATTGGATTGCCAAGTGTTGGAAAATCTACATTACTGAATAAACTTACAGGTTCAAAATCAGCCATAGGTGCGTTTCAATTTACTACACTTACAGTAGTTCCTGGAGTTCTTGAACACAGAGGAGCAAAAATTCAGATGTTAGATTTGCCAGGAATAATTAAAGGTGCATCAAGTGGTAAAGGATTAGGCAGAAGAATTTTGTCAGTAGCTAGAAGTGCTGACATAGTACTACTAATTCTAGATGTTTTCCAACCTTATCATGAGGACGTGTTAATAAAAGAATTAGGGAATATAGGGATTAGATTAAACCAAAATCCACCTAACATAGTTATAGAGAAATCAACAACTGGGGGAATTGCAGTAGCACAACAAGTAAAATTAAAAAAAATGTCAGAAAAACTTTTGAAAGAAATTTTAAATGTTTATGGCTATACCAGTGCGAGAGTTGTCATTCGTGAAGATATAGATTCTGAACAGCTAATAGATTTTGTTACAGGAAATAAAACATATGCAAAAGCAATAACAATACTAAATAAAATTGATTTAGTAGATGAAAAATTTCTAAAAAAAGCCAAAAAAAAGATTAAGTCTGATGTCATTACTGTTTCAGCCGACTCAAATATCAATATTGATCAGTTAAGAGATAGAATTTATGATGAATTAAAATTCATCAGGATCTATATGCGGCCTAAGGGTGGAGAAACTGACTTTAAAGAACCATTAATTATACGAAAAAATAGTTCTGTACTTGATGTTTGCAATAAATTACATAGAAAAATGAAGAAGGATTTTAGATTTGGGTTGGTATGGGGAAAAAGCGTAAAATTTGGTGGACAGCGTGTAGGACTTTCACATGTATTACTAGATGAAGATGTTCTCACCATAATTAAAAGAAAATGATTCTACAAAAAAAATTCTATGAACGTGAGACAGTGATAGTAGCGAAACAGTTGCTTGGTAAAACACTCACAAAAAAAAATCGTGGTACAGAATTAACTGGTATAATTACTGAAACCGAAGCATATAGAGGAAAAGATGATCCTGCCAGCCATGCAGCAGTGAAAAAAAGTAATCGAAATCAAGTAATGTTTGGTTCAGTTGGTATGTCATATGTTTATTTTAGTTATGGAATGTACTTTATGCTAAATGTTGTGGCAAAGAGTAAAAAACAAAATGCCGGTGCGGTTCTGATTCGTGGAATACATCCACAACATGGAATAAAAATAATGAAAAAAAATAGGGGTGTTAAAAATATGAAAGATATTTCAAATGGACCAGGAAAATTAACAGTTGCCATGGGAATAACAATGAAGCATCATAACAAGGATTTAACAAAAAAATCTGAACTGTTCATAAGTGATGGAATGAAACCAAAAAAAATTAATCAGAAATCACGAGTTGGTATTTCTAAAGGCATAGAAAAACAGTGGAATTTTAGTATTAACATTAAAGATTACTTTTGATCATCGTCATCTTCAAGTGTCCATGGCATAAACCTTCCAAGTATTTTTGACCAGTCAAGGCGAAGTAGTAAAATAACTACTATAGTCATGGATACGCCAAAAGCTATGATTCCAACTAAAATAGGCCAAGGATTATCAAGATCATCTGCAGAGGTTATTCCAAAACTAGCAAAAATAGGATCTACTATAGAATCACTAAGATAATGTGATGATAACACAAGTATGTAGCATAAAAGAAGTTTTCCTAAAAGAGTGGAAATGAAGAATCTACGTGGATTGTATTTTGCAAGACCCAATGGAACATAGACTAAATCGTCAGGGATTGGAGTTGCAGCAGCGACAAATGCGGCTGCGGCACCATATTTTTTTACTAATCTTTGAAATGGTAACATTCTCTTTTTTGTCTTATCAGATATTATTTTTCTTCCACCATAACTAGCATAGAAAATAATTTGTTTAGCAAGTGTTGCAGTTACTGCAGCCAATATTGCTAGAATATGTATGTCAAATTGATCACCAACTGACATGGTAACCAGAAGAATAAACGAAGGGATTGGAACGAAGGGAATTAATGAACCAAAAAAACTAACTAGACCTAGACCCAGATATCCAACTTCAGGTGAAAAAAACGGAAAGAAATCCCATATGTCCAATGTTTATCAAGTTTTTTTTCAGTATTAAAAGATACTAAATGTTATAATCACTAAAATATTCCAAAAAGGATTAAAATTGAATTGACTGAAAATGAAAATCATGAGATTTGTGATTTAATTTCAAAAATTAGTCCGTACATACGATTTGTTGGAATAATTAGTAAAACAGGAGAATTATTGTCTCATTTTAGAAGAGAGAACATGGAACCACTTTTAGATCAAAAAAAATCTTTGTATCAATTTGCACAGATTGCAATAAAAAATGAGTTAGAAGAACAATTTGATGACCAACTAGGTGAAACAGAGTTTGTTTGGGAAGAAAGAACCAAAATACAAACAATTGCATTCTCAGTAAAAGACAAAAAGGTTTGGGTTACAATAGACAAAAATGTGATTAGAACTGAAATTATTCGTATAGTAGATGGATGTCTTCCCATAGTTAAGCGCTATTCATAGAGCCAACATAGAACATATCCACTCTTTGTTGTAAATTTGGGAGGATCTTTTTTACATTTTTCCATAGCTTCAGGACATCTGTCATAAAACCTACAACCTTCTTCTGGATTAACCAAATTAGGTGGAGTGCCAGAAATATATTTTGGTTTTTCATCTTTTGATAACATGGGAATTGATTCTAGTAGACCTTTTGTGTAAGGATGTTTTGGTTCAAGAAATATTTCAGTTGAGTCTCCAAATTCAACCATACGACCCCCATACATGATTCCAATTTTTTCTACAATTTCAGACAGTATTGCCAAATCATGAGAAATTATCATAAAAGACTGTCCATCTTTTTTTAATTGCTTGAAGAGATTAACAATTTGTGCTTGAATTAATACATCAAGTGCAGTTGTCGGCTCATCTGCAATTATAAATTTGGGTTTTAAGATAAGTGCCATAGCTATCACGACGCGTTGTTTCATTCCTCCACTCAATTCATGTGGAAATTTCTTTAAAATAGATTCATCAAGGTTGACGGAAGTTAAAGACTTTAGAATGATTTCTTTCATATCACCTTCAAAATTGTGTTGTTTTAGAACTTCTTCGAACTGCTGTTGGATAGAAAATACAGGATCTAGTGAATTCATTGCACCCTGAAAAACCATAGAGATTTCTTTCCATCTAATATTCTTATCAAAATCAGCATCAGGTATGTCAAGTAATGATTTACCATCAAATTGAATCTCCCCAGAATAAATTTTGCCGTTTGAAATCATTCGAATTATTGATAAACCAAGTGTGCTTTTACCACATGCACTTTCACCAGCAATACCAATTGATTCACCTTTCTCAATTGCAAAGTTTACATCTTCTAGTGCATATACCAATCCATTAGAAGTCTTATATCGAGTGACCAAATTTTCAACTGAGATAAAAGCCATACTGTCATTTAGGGGAGGTTAGATTAAGTTTTTACTTGTGTAATTTTTTATTATTACATGGAGATTTCAAGAACACATCTTATTGAAGATCTAAACTCGTCTATGGAAGGTCAAGATGTTGTATTTGGAGGATGGATAGTTGATCTTCGAAAACTGGGTAAGATGGCATTTTTGACAGTTAGAGATGTCACAGGGATGTGCCAGGTAATTGTGAAAGGAGATTCTATGAATCTTCTAGAGGGGTTAAACCGGCAAAGTGTTACAAGGATTAAAGGCAAAATACAAGCAAGTAAGGCAAAAGATTTTGATTTTGAAGTTGCAGCAACAGAACTACAAATACTTGCAAAAGCAGAGTATCCACTTCCTATAGACCCCATAGGAAGATTGGAGAGTGATATTGACAACAGACTAAATTCACGTGCGCTAGATATGCGTAATCAAAAAACTGCATCAATCTTCAAATTAAGACATCATGTATTATCATCAATTAGAGAAACATTATCAGAAAAAAAATTTATTGAAATTACTACACCGAAAATAATAGGTAGTGCTAGTGAAGGAGGAGCAAATCTATTTGGGTTAGATTATTTTGGGAATCAAGCATATCTAGCACAAAGTCCTCAGCTATACAAAGAACAGATGACAATTGGTTTGGAACGAGTATTTGAAATTTCAGGATTTTATAGAGCTGAAAAGTCACATACAGGAAGACATCTTAGTGAATTTACAAGTGTAGACATTGAAGCATCTTTTATGGATTACACAGATGTGATGGATGTTTTAGAAGCACTGATAATTGATGTTTTTAGAAAAACTTCTGAAAAATGTAAGGTCGAACAGGAAAATATTGGACATGCAATTCAAGTTCCAGATTCACCATTTGAAAGAGTTACATATTCTCAGGCACTTGATGAACTAAAAAATAATGATATAAAATTAGAATTTGGTGATGACCTTATGGACTCTCATTTGAGAACACTTGGTGAGACACATGCTGGATTTTATTTTCTAACAGACTGGCCTATGAAACTTAAACCATTTTATATTCATGAAAAAGATGATGACCCAACATTATCACGTTCGTTTGATTTACAGTATGGTTATCTAGAATTATCATCAGGTGGAAGAAGATTACATGATCCAGAACAGCTTAAAGCAAGATTAAAAGAACAAGAATTGGATCCTGCAAATTTTACTGATCATTTAGAGTCATTTGGTTGGGGAATGCCACCACATTCAGGATGGGGTTTAGGTTTGGACAGATTAATGACAGTTCTAATAGGAATTGATAATGTAAGAGAAGTGGTTCTCTATCCACGGGATCCTGATAGGCTTAAACCATAAGATTAATAATTTTTTTATCTGATGAAGGTGAATTTAAGGTATGAAACAATGTCAATTTTGTGGTTCATCATTTGGTGAAAGAAAGTGCTATTTTTGTGAACAAACATGCTGCACTTCATGCATGACCGATGACCATTCTAGATGTAAACAATGCTTTATTCAAAAAAGAAGACTGAAATTCTCACAGATTTTGAAAAAAAATAAGGTTTTGTTAGGCTTCATAGGATTTTTATGGTTTTACACTGTATATCCGGGACCATTCATTCCTGGGTTTGATCCTATGTTTTACTGGATATCTTTAGTTGCGGCAATCCTAATAATGATACCAATTTGTTTAATGCTATTCTTTTGGTCACTTAATCCACCAGTCTCAGATATTAAAAAAACAAAAGATTAAGAGTTGATCGAACTACAAAAAAATAGATCAAAAAAACAATCATTGATGACTAGATCTTTTAATGTTCAGAAAAAACTTTGATTTCATATGAGCATGAATTTCGAAACACGCAGTAGAGCTGCAAAAATAGGCTGGATTGGACGTGATTTAGCTTCATTAAAGAGAAGCTACGCATCTGTCAAAGGTTGGAAAACACGAAGAAGAAACAATTAGTTATGAAACTAATCTGTTTGTAATTTCTTTTGTGAATTCTCTAGTTGACATGTTTCCACCAACATCTTTGGTGGTTATTCCAGCCTCTATTACTCGTATTACAGTTTTTTCTAATGTTTGTGCTGCAGTAATTGAGTTTTGATCATTATTTTTTCTACCTAACCATTCAAGCATCATCTTAATTGATAAGATAAATGAAGTTGGGTTTGCAATTTGTTTCCCAGCAATATCAAATGCTGCACCGTGTACTGGTTCGAATAATCCAAAGTTATCACCGAGATTTGCAGCAGGTGCCATTCCTAATCCACCAACAACCTGAGATGATTCATCTGATAAGATATCACCAAACAAATTTGTGGTTACAATTACATCAAATTCCTGTGGCTGTCTAATTAAATTCATAGAGCAAGCATCAACATACATCTGATCAAATTTCACATTAGGAAATTCATTTGCGATAGATTCGCAACTTTTTGCAAATAGACCATCTGTTTTTCTCATTACATTTGACTTGTGAACACATGTAACACGATTTTTCTGATTTCTCTGGATAGCAGTATTAAAGGCATATTTTGCAATTCTTTTTGAGGCTTTCTCACTAATTACCCTCAATGCAACTGCAGAGTCATCAAGTGTAAACTCCTGACCAGTATAAAGATCCTCAGTGTTTTCCCTAACAATGACTAGATCAACATCATTACGTAAAGATGGTGTATTTGGATATGACTTTGCAGGTCTAATATTTGCATAAAGATCAAGTTCTCTCCTAAGAACTACAATGACATCAGCTGCACTTTCTCCAACTGGTGCTTTTAAACATGCATCTGATGACTTAACAGATTGAAAAGTCTCATCGGGTAAAGCTTTCATATATTTTTCTAATGCTACATCACCAGCTTCCAATGAATTGATTTTTGTCTTAACATCTAATTTGTCATGTATAGTTTCAAGTACAGAAATAGCAGACTCTGATAATTCAGGACCAATTCCGTCACCAGTAATTAATGATATGTTATACATTTTGATACTCCTTGATATTTTCTAGCGATTAAACTTTTTTTTCTTTTAGTAAGCTCTTTAACATTATTCTATTAATCCCATCAACCATTGCTTGTACACTAGTAGTTACAATATCTTCACCAACAGACTTTGAGGATATTATATTTCCACGTGCGTCCTCTACTTTTATTGTAACTTCACATAATGCATTAGCACCGCCCGATATGGAATCCAACCTATATTCTTTTAATCTAACTTCATCAGTTATTTGCCCAGTGATTTTTTGGATTGCATTTAATGATGCATCAACAGGTCCTACCCCATAATCAGTTGCAACCATTTCTTTTCCATCAATATTTAATTTCACAAATGCATATGGCATTGTTCCCACACCAGTAGAAACTGAAAATCCTGTTAGTTGAACTATTCTCTTTAACGTATTTTCTCCAATTACCTCGTTTGCTAATGAAAGTAATTCAACTTCTGTCACTTGTTTTCCCTGATCACCTATGTTTTTCACCTTATCAAGAATTTTTTTCGTTTGTTCCTCATTAGGTACAATACCATATTCTTTTAACATTGCATTCATACCGTGTATACCTGCATGCTTTCCTACTTGTAGCCAACGAGTTCTTCCAACAATTTCAGGGCTTATAGGCTCATAGGTTAAAGGATTGTTTAACACACCATGTGTATGAATGCCAGATTCGTGACCAAATGCGTTTTCTCCTACTATTGCCTTATTTGGTTGAACAGTGATTCCTACAATTTTTGAAACATATCTGGATGTTTCATATAACAATTCTTTCTTAATGTTTGTCTCCCATTTTTGTTCAAATTGTAAACTGTTTAATGCCATAACAAGTTCTTCCAATGATGCATTTCCTGCTCGCTCACCAATTCCATTAATCGTTACATGTGCACATTCTGCACCAGCTTGTATTCCAGAGATTGCATTTGCAACAGCTAAACCAAAGTCGTTATGACAATGCACGCTTACTGGTAATTGTGTTGCATCAATTGCATCTTTAGTAATTTCTGCAATATATTGTGGAGTTGAATATCCTACAGTATCAGGAATGTCAATTCGATCTGCACCAGCTTTTGCTACTTGAGTAAAAACACTCTTTAAGAATTCTCGATCAGTTCTAGTTGCGTCTTCTGCAGAAAATTCAACTTGTAAACCTCTTGATTTTCCATATTCTACTGCATCAATCGCTTTTTCTAATGCCTGTTCACGTGTCATTTTTAATTTGTATTCTAGATGAATATCAGATGTTGCAATGAAAGTATGGATATAATTCAAACCACAATCTACTGCAGCATCTATGTCTTTTTTGTTTGTCCTTGCTAAGCCACATAACTCTGATTGTAAATTTTCACTTGTAATCATCTTTACTGCATTACGTTCACCCTCAGAAATTACAGGGAACCCTGTTTCTATTGCATCGATACCTAAGGTGTCTAATTTTTTTGCAATATTTAATTTTTTTTCAGGAGATAATGAAACACCTGGAGTTTGTTCCCCATCCCTTAATGTGGTATCAAATATTCTAACTTTCAATGCTTACTCCTTTGTAATGCTGTGATTCCAGTACGTGCTATCTCTAAAATTCCAAACTTTTTTGCTAACTCTTCAAATGCCGCAATCTGATGTGGAGTTGATGTTATTTCTACCATGATTGATTCTTTTTTTGCATCGTGTATTTTTGCATCATATGCACTAGCTAACTTATTAATTTCCATGCTATCTTCTGGTTTACTCACTTTTATCTTAAACATGACTAATTCCCTATACACCGTATTATTTTCATCTAGTCTGTGAACTTCTATCGTATCAATCATCTTATCAAGTTGTTTTACTATTTGTGCAATTTGTTTTTCATCACCTATAGTAGTTATAGTCATTCTAGAAAATTTTGGATCCTGTGTTACACCTACAGATATACTGTCTATATTGAAATTCCTAGAGCGGAATAAATGAGTAACCTTGAATAAGATTCCAGGTTTATTTTCTACTTTTATTGATAATATTGCCCACATTTTGATCACTATGAAGGTAAAATCATCTCCTTTAATGATGTTCCAGGTGCAACAAATGGTAAGACATCTTCTTCAGGGTCTATAGGGATATCAATAACAGTTGCAACGTCACTGTTCAATCCAGATTTTATTGCTTTTTCTAATTCATCCATTGATTGTGCACGTATTCCTTGTGCACCATATGATTCTGCCAATTTGACATAATCTGGACAATTTTTCAAATCAATACCAATCATTCGTTTTTCGTAGAAAGTTCTTTGCCATTGTGCTACCATTCCCAATGAAAAGTTATTGATTAAGAAAACAATAACTGGTAAATCCTCTAATACAGATGTTGCAAGTGAATTCTCAGTCATGTTAAAGCTTCCATCCCCAGCAATGTCAACTACTGGAACATCTGGTCGTGCAGCCTTTGCACCTATTGCAGCAGGAAAGCCCCATCCCATTGTACCCAAACCTGTAGAACTGAAGAAGGTACCAGGTTGTATAACGTCATAAAATAATGATGCCCACATTTGATGTTGGCCAACTTCAGTTGTAACAATAGATTGTTTTGGTAGAACTTCTCTAAGTTTTCTTAATATCTTTGCAGCCCCCATTTCACCTGGATGCAATTTTAAATTTTCTCGCCAGTAATCTTTTACTTCATTTACATGCATTAACCATGGATTATCATCGGATTTTTTCATTGCCTTTTTGATAAGCATTTTTACCATTATTCGTAAAGATGCTTGTACATCACCGACCACAGCAACTGACGTTGTTTGGTTTTTTCCAATTTCGGCAGGATCAACATCCATATGAATAATCTTTAGATTCCTTTCAAATTCTTCAAACGTTCCTACTGAGCGGTCTGAAAACCTAGTTCCAATTGCTAGAACACAATCTGCTTCAGTCATGAGTTTGTTTGCTTCAGCATGCCCGTGCATTCCAATAGGTCCTAACGATAGTGGATGATTTTCAGGAAATGCACCTTTACCTTTGAAAGTGGTGACAACTGGAATCATGAGCATTTCAGCAATTGATTGTAGTTCAGCAAACGCAGATGAAATAATTACTCCGCCACCTGCTAAAATTATTGGCTTCTCTGATGTCAAGAGTAATTGGATTGCCTTTTCAATACTTGGAATGTCAGGATCTGTCCATGGATGGTAACCAGAAATTCTAACTTCATCAGGGAATGTAAATTTGCCTTCATTCTGCTGAACATCTTTAGGAATGTCAAGTAAAACCGGTCCTGGTCTACCTGTTTCAGCAATGTAAAATCCTTTCTTAACAATTTCTGGAATTTCTTCTGGTGTACGTGGTTGATAAGAATATTTTACTGCTGGGTTTGCCATTCCAATTATGTCACTCTCCTGAAATGCATCTTTCCCAATCATTTTTACTGGTACTTGACCTGTAACTGCAACCATTGGTGCTGAATCAGCCTGGGCAGTAGCAATTCCTGTAAGTAAGTTTGTTGCCCCTGGACCAGAAGTAGCAAAACAAACTCCAGGTTTTCTGCTAACCCTGCCAAATCCATCTGCCATATGTGCAGCACTTTGCTCATGTCTTACTAGAATATGACGAATATTACTTTTGTATAGTTCATCATACATTGGAAGGTTAGCACCACCAGGTAAGCCAAAGACTTCTTTAACACCTTCTTTTTCTAAAGCAAGCATTAATGCTCTTGCGCCAATCATATTATCACTCATATTATCATTCAACTTTCAAATCACCATAATTTTAACTGTTTTAAATTTCTGGCTGTGGATTACAGTACCAGGTCAACTAGCAAAAGAATACCTAAAGTGCTATTTGAACTAATTTTTTTCATTAGTGCTGTCATACTGATGGATCCACTAATAAACATTCTTTTTTGATTAGAAGTGACTACATTGTCTGATAGAGAAGAAATTATCAAAACTATAGAATTATTTTTTCAAACAGGTAAAACAAAAGATTTAGCTATACTAAAAGAAATTCAATTAGACGATTCGCTTTTTTCAAGTTTCAGTGATGTTCCACCGTATGATTTAAAAGATTACAAAACATCAATAGCACTAGAAGAGTTAAGATTTGTAAGTATTTCCGATTATGATTATGAAATAATTAGTCCTAAAATTAGCATATTTTCTGATACAGCTATAGTAGCATTTGAATTAATACAAAAAGGAATGCTTGTAGATAACAAGGCATTTACAGGTGAGCATATTACAATTAAAGGTCGTGGAACTTTTGTCCTTTGGAAAAAACCAACCTGGAAAATAATTCACATTCACTTATCAAAAATTAATAATTAATTATAAAATTATTTTTTATTCTTGTTTTGTTCTAATGGTTTTTTTGATTTGTTGTTATTGTTTTGTTTGAATGGTTTTTTTGATTTGTTGTTATTGTTTTGTTTGAATGGTTTTTTTGATTTGTTGTTATTGTTTTGTTTGAATGGTTTTTTTGATTTGTTGTTATTTGTTTCATTACAAAGTTTCTTGAATAGTGTGTAAGCTTGTTCAACCGAATTTGTACCATGAACAATTGAACGCACTGCTTTAATCATTGGTACTGGATTATCTGATTGCCATATGTTTCGGCCCATATCAACTCCAACTGCACCATCTTTTATGGCATTATATGTTAATTCTAGCGCATCTTTCTCCGATATTTTTTTACCACCTGCAATAATTATTGGGACTGGACATGACTCAACAACTTTTTCAAAGTCTTCACAATAGTATGTCTTAACTATGTGTGCACCTTGTTCTGCAGCGATTCTACATGCTAATGACAAATATCTGGCATCTTTTCCCATGTCTTTACCAACAGCAGTTACTGCTAAAACAGGTATTCCATATTCTTCTGCCTCGTTTACTAATCTTCCAAGATTAACAATTGTCTGATGCTCATACTTTGAACCTACAAAAATTGACATTGCAAGTGCACTTGCGTTAAGCCTTATTGCTTCCTTGACACTTGTTGTAATTTGCTCGTTAGAAAGATCCTCGCCAATTATACTTGAACCACCAGATACACGTAAAACAATAGGAATTGGATATGCTGCATCTACTGATGTTCGCTGAACACCTCTAGTAAGCATTAAAGAATCACAGTATCGCATAATTGGTCTAATTGTTTTTTGTGGATTCTCAAGTTTTTCAGTAGGACCAAGGAAATATCCATGATCCACAGCTAACATCAATGCACGGTTATCTAATGGATTAATTATTCTTGAAATCCTATTTTTTAAACCCCAATCCATTTTTTCTCTGTTAAACATGAAAAAAATTCCCTTCTTAAGCCTTATGAATCTTGAATAATAATTTTCATTGCATTATCACCAGTTTTTGCATGTTCAAAGGCTTTCTGTGAATCTTCCAATGAATACTTGTGCGTTATTAGTGATTTCACATCTATTTTTCCAGATGCGATTAATTCTAATGCAGTTTTAGTATCCAAGTCTGATGCTGCATATGTAGTAGTTATGGTAATTTCTTTAGAATATACAATACTCATATCAATGTCTATTGATGCACCTTTACTTGGTACACCAAACATAACAATTGTACCACCCTTTCTAACAAGTTTTATTGCATCGCGAAATGCCTCCAAACTTCCAGTTGCAACAATTGCAACATCTACACCACTAGTGTCAGTAGACTCAATAATTTTTTCTGATAAAGATGTATCATCAGAACGGACTATTTCAAAACCCAATTTTTTGGCAAATTCTAATCTAAAATCATTTAGATCCAAACAGAATATTTTAGAAAAACCTGCTGATTTGGCAAGTAATGCATGCATTATACCAGTTGGTCCAACTCCTAAAATTACAGCAGAGTCATTTTTTTGATAATTGAATTTTGTCCATGCTCTAACACAACATGCTAATGGTTCAATCATTGCAGCTTCTTCAAAGGACATACTGTCAGGAATTTTTAATACACCACCATGATTTACATTCCATTCAGGAACCACATACTCATTTGCTAGACCACATGGATTTAGATTAGAACGATAGTATTCTTTACACATAGTTTCATTTCCATGACTACATTCATGACATGCCTTAGAATAACAAGCAACGTGATGATGTGTAAATACTCTATCACCAATCATCAAGTCTCTAACTTTACTTCCAATTTTAATAATAGTGCCTGCAGGTTCATGGCCTAATTTCATAGATGGTTGACCATAGCTACCAAATACTTTTTCCACATCTGACCCACAAATTCCACATGCTGCCATTTTAACTAAAATATCATTTGGACCAAGTTCTGGATCACTGATTGTTTGAATTTGTATGGTTGAATTCTCACTGACTACCGCTGCTTTCATAAATTTTTCACATCAAATAACTATATGAGAGTTATACGCCAAGAATCTTTTTCAACATTACTCTATAATCAACATCTGATTTTTCACTTCCAGATGCAGGTAAGGCAAAAACTAATGGTGTGGATTTCTGTGCACGTAGAGTAGTTAATTGATCATTAATAGGTTCAGAGAGATCATCACTTAATAAAACCAAACCAGCCTCGGGATCTTTGTATATTTCTTTAATTTCTTCTAATGCATTTTCAGGTGAATCTACAATTTTACCCTGAACGCCTGCTAATTGAAAACTTGTAACAAAAACTCGGCTGCCAACTGTAATTACTTTCACATTCTAATTTTCAATTATGCCAATTTAACCGTTATCAAAAAATTCAAAAGATCAAAGATTATTGGAATAGTATGGATTCCCCAAAAGAAATTGAAACAGTAGAATGGGATGACATGGACAAAGTATGGAAAACAAAAAAAATCTTAGTTGAGGAGTATCATGGTTTTACAGAATGTAGGTACTGCCACAGACCACTTTCACATAACATAAAATCAGATGGTGAATTTAAGGTGGTCTATGTTAAGTGCGCATGCACCAGAACTTAATGACACCATTTATTTACATAATGATCAGCGATATGAGTATCAAATGATAAGAATTGGTGGAGTATTAGCAGTGATTATAATTATTGGGAGTATAGGAATTGCATTCTATTTTTATTCACAAGAAACATACCGAGAAGTGGTAGTTTCTGACTTAGGTGAAGCCACAATGGTCGGTGACGTAAAATTTGATATTCACTATGTTACAAATTATGAAATTCTTGAAAAAACAAAGGAATTCACAGATTTTGAACGAACCCAAATTGAACAGGGTCTAACAGAAGGAACTAGTGAAACACCTGAAGGAACATATTTCCAAATTCAAATTACTGCTGAAAACAAAGGTAGTGAAACAACTACACTTACTGGTGGACAGTTCCATTTGTATGATGATAAAAATACAAGATATGGTGCATCGTTTGTAGGTTATGGTGGTGATGAGTTATCAATGATTGACTTAGAGCCAAACAACGCAGTTACTGTTACAACACAATTTGATATTCCTTATGAGGAAGAAATGACATACCAGGTAGGAATTGTTCCAAATAGATTTGGACTTCAAGAAGCACAAGAGATAGCATTTATTTGCATAAAGAACTGTGAATAAAAAATTATTTTTTGACTTACTTTGCAGTTATTGTTCCGGTCATCCATGGATGTACCATACAAAAGTAATCATATGTTCCAGCACTTGAAATTGTTGTGTCATAACTAGAACCAGGCATTACTAAACTACTGTCCCATACCCCGTCTGGTCCGCCAGCTGGAGTTCCACTGGTAGATGTATGTGGTGCGGTATCACTATTTACAAAAGATACTGTTCCACCAACTGCAACTGTTGCTGCGTTTGGAATAAAGCAGTCTGGTTCACATCCAGGTGTGGACGAGCCAATAGCATTTTCAATTGCAATTGACATAGGTAGTGCTGCTGCTTTCTCAGCTGCTGCTTTCTCAGCTGCTGCTTTCTCAGCTGCTGCTTTCTCAGCTGCTGCTTTCTCAGCTGCTGCTTTCTCAGCTGCTGCTTTCTCAGCCATCATTGCTTCATGT
>Ga0114933_10001916_pt1 | contig 22419 bp, 15 predicted proteins | sample 4SBtaG_FD_89691 | JGI IMG/M metagenome (GOLD analysis project Ga0114933, IMG submission 89691) | Deep subsurface microbial communities from Kolumbo volcano to uncover new lineages of life (NeLLi) - 4SBTROV12_W25 metaG | ecosystem: Environmental > Aquatic > Marine > Volcanic | place: Kolumbo... | reverse complement strand
GGCCTGCAGGCCCTCGGCCAGGCGCTGGGTCTCCCGCATCTCGTCCAGGCGCGCCCTGCGGTAGGCCGCCTCGGCCGCCTGCCGGCGGAACATCGCCTGGTGGAGCGCCGCCCGGGCATCGCCGAGGCGCGTCCAGTCGGCCTTGTCGACGCCGAGGAACTCCAGCACGGCCTGCACGGTGGGGTGCTCGCGCAGCCCCGCGCGAGGGCGGATCTCCAAGGCGACGATGTCTTGCCAGTCCGACATGCGATCTCCGAGCCCGGTGGAACGGCCACCGACCGTGTGCGCTTGAAGTGCAGGCCGCGTGCCACCCGGCAGAACGTGCGACTGCGCTCGATCGGGACGTTGAGGTCCCACCCCATCGGTGCCGATCGAGGCACCGATCCCCCGGTCAGACCGCGTCGAACGCGGGCCACCCACAACGGGACCGACGTCACGAACTGCCCCGCGACCCTGATGACGGTGAAGACCCTCGTGTTCCGCGACGAAGACGAGGATCCCCCGGAGGTCTCCGACGGGCCCGAGGAGGGCGACGACCCCGAGGAGGAAGAGGACGAGGAGGACCAGGATCGCCTGGGGGTGGACGAGAAGGATGACACCGCCATCCAAGGCGGCAACGGTTCCGACGACGACCTCACCGACCGGGACGAGGACAGCGGGGACGAAGACCTCGGAGAGTGCCCCACGGAGTAGCGGGACGGGCCGCCTCGATCAGGTAGCCGCCTGATCGAGGCGTCAGCCGCGCGCGGCCCAGTAGTCCGCGATCGCCGGCAGGGCGTCCACCGCAGCCACCAGCGCGCCCAGCTTGTCGAGGCCGTCGAAGGTGGACGCCGGCACGTGGTCGTAGATGCCGCCCAGGCAGCCCCGCAGGATGACGTAGAGCTTGAGGTCGACCACGTTCGGCGCCGCGCCGTCGACGAAGGGGCCTGCGATCTGCTCGTTCACCGTGGTGGCCCAGGTGCGCAGCCAGCCCGACGCGAACGCCTCGCGAGCCGCCCTGGCTTCTTCGTCGGACAGGTCCCGGGTCGACGGCACCTTGCCCCGCAGGTCCTCGACCGACTGCATGAGCGCGTCGTGGCGCGCAGCCGCTACCGGCTCGCTGGGGTGGAGACCGTGGCTCGCGCCCAGGTACCGCAAGATGGCGTTGGACTGGGGAATCCGCGTGCCGTCCACGTCGAGCACGGGCAAGGCGCCGAAGGGCAGGCTGGGCTTGAGGGCCGGCCAGTCGGAGCGCCCGACGCGCTCGTCGTGGAAGGCCACGCCCGCCAGGGTGAGCGCGAGCCGACACTCCAGGCCGCGGGAGCCGTCGAAGTCGAAGTAGGTCAGGGTGGTCATGTCAGATCCGGCGGTGTTCGGGGCGGAGCCCCCAGGAGAGCATCGAGAAGCCGAGGATGATGAGCGGTGGCAGCCAGGCATCGACGCCGTCCCCCACCGACAGGTGCGCGAAGGAGGCCCCGACGAGGTCGATCATGAAGCCGGCGTAGGCCCACTCCTTCAGTCGGCCGAAGCCCGGCGACAGGACCACCACGGTGCCGGCGATCTTGAAGAGGCCGATGATGGTGAAGGCGTAGACCGGGAAGCCGAGGTGGGCGGCCATGTCGGTCACCTCGACCGGCCCGAGCACGTCCATCACGCCGCCGAAGGCCATCACGAGGCAAATCAGCGCGGTGAAGATCCAGTAGGCCACGATCTGCTTGTTCATCTCACTCTCCCTTGCGGGCCACGCGGCCCTCGAACACGAAGTCGCTCTGCGCCTGGCGAGCACGGGGGGCGGCCTCGCGCTCGGCGAGGTCGGCATCCAGCCCGTCGAGATCCGGTCGCGGCCACCCGAGCGCCAGGGCGACCACGGGAGTCTCGCCGTCTTGCAGGCCGAGCACGTCGGTGGCCGTGTCGGCCACGAAGCCCGCCATCTGGTGCGCGACGAGCCCCATCGAGGTGCCCTGCAACACCAGCTGTGCGGTGGCCTGCCCGAGGTCGTACTGCGCCCAGGCGTTCTGCTTGCCGTTGCGTCGGAAGGCGGTGCGCGCCACCCCGAAGACCAGCACGGCCGCGCTCTGCGCCCAGGCCTGGTTGGGGCCCACGAGCGCCGACAGCAGCGCGTCGAAGGCCGGGGTGCCACGCCGAGCCCAGACGTAGACCCAGGGCTGCTCGTTGAAACACGAGGACGCCCAACGCGCCGCTTCGAAGAGCGACCCGAGCGTGGCGTCGTCCACCGCGTCCTCCGCGAAGACGCGCGGGCTCCAGCGCTCGGCGATCAGGCTGTGCACGGGGTGGTCGGCGGTCGCGGGCTTGCGCATGCGGTCTCCTCTGGAACCTCTATCCGTCGGCCGGCAGCCATGAGAAGGGCTGGCCTACAGCTTCGAGGCCCAGGAGCCACTCCACGCTCGGACGCAGCCCGGCGAGCGTGCGGTCGGGGCCCCCATGCACGCGACCTGCCCGCTGCACCTCCGGCCCGTGGGCCATCAGCCACACGCCGGACGCCGTGTCCCAGCGGGAGTGGCTGGTCCAGAAGGGTCCGGGCCCACGGCCGTGATCGGTGGTCACGATCAGCGTGGTGTCGTCCCACAAGTCCAGCCCCGCGAGGGTCGACACCAAGGACGTGAGCGTGGCGTCGGACGCTCGGGCGGCGGCCATGTAGCCGTCGAGGTCCCCCTCGTGGGCCCACTCGTCCGCGTCCCCGAGTGCGATCCAGAGAAAGCGCGGCTCGTGCTCGCTCAAGTGCGCGAGCGCGGCGAGCACCGTCTCGGCATCCCAGCGGGCGTCGGGCCAGGGCGGCGGTTCCCCGCCTGCGAACCCCGTCGACACGGTCACCCCATCGCCGCTGGACAAGGCGTTGGCGATGGTGCTCCAGGTCCCGAACACCGCGACCTCCTCCCGCGCCAGGCCGAGATCGCGCGCCACCCGCTCCGGGAGGGTCTGCCTGCGGGGCGGCGAGCACTCGTTGGACCTGCAGTCGGTCGACTCCCCGACCATCATGCCCTGGTAGCTCGGCAGGCTCTTCGGCAGCGCCGCTTCGACGTCGAGCCGCGACCCGACCCGCCGGTCGCCAACCAGCACGCCATCCTGCCCCAACAGGGTCAGCTGCGGCATGAGCGGCGTGGTCTCGGAACGGCTGCGCCAGCCCGCGTCGAGCACGTCCTGCCACCGGAGCCCGTCGAGGGTCACCAGGACCACGCGCCCGCGCTCCAGGCGCTCGGACGACGACAAGATCTCCTTCGGGTCGCGGATCGGCGTCCGCTCGACATCGGTGCAAGCCAGCAGCGCGAAGAACATGCGCATGCAGCTATCGCGCGCAAGAGCCAAGGTAGGCTGGCGACATCGGAGAAACCATGCTCGCCGCGTTCCTCTTCCTCGCCTGCGCCGACAAAGCCGACGACACCGGCCCCAACAGCGGAGACGACACCGCGATCGTGGACAGCGGCGAGCCCTGCACCGCCACCACCTGGTACGTCGACAGCGACGGTGACGGCTACGGCAACCCGGACGCGCCCGCGACCGCCTGCGACGCGCCCTCCAACCACGTGGCCGAGGCCGGGGACTGCGACGACGGCGACGCCACGATCAGCCCGAAGGCGGTCGAGGTCTGCGACGACGTCGACAACGACTGCGATGGCGACACCGACGAGGATCTGAAGGGCGCCGACACCTGGTACCTCGACGAAGACGGCGACGGCTACGGCACCGACGAGAGCACGGTGTCGTGCAACCAGCCGTCCGGCTACGCGGCCGAGACCGACGACTGCGACGACAGCGACCCGGCCTTCCACCCCGGCGCCGAGGAGTCCTGCGACGACCCCACCGACTACAACTGCGACGGCAGCGTGGGCTACGTCGACGCCGACAACGACGGCGTGGCGGCCTGCGACGACTGCGACGACGGCGACGCCACCAGCTTCCCGGGCAACGACGAGACGCCCTACGACGGCGCCGACAACGACTGCGACGACACCACCCCCGACGACGACGTGGACGGAGACGGCTACGCCCTGGCCGCCGACTGCGACGACGACGACCCGGACATCAACCCCCTGGCCACCGAGCAGTGCGACGGGGTCGACAACGACTGCAACGGTGAAGTCGACGAGAGCGGCGACGCGGAGCTGACCTGGTACGAAGACGGCGACGGCGACGGCTACGGCAACCCCGACAGCGACGCGCTCTCCTGCGACCAACCCTCGGGCTTCGTGGCCGACGCCACCGACTGCGACGACACCGACGCCACCGTGAACCCGGAGACCATCTGGTACAGCGACGGCGACAGCGACGGCTTCGGCGACCCCGCGAGCGCCACGGTCGCGTGCGTGTCCGACCCGACCGACGTGCAGGACGCCACGGACTGCGACGACACCGACCCCGCCGTGAACCCCGCCGCGCCCGAGATCTGCAACGACGTGGACGACGACTGCAACGGCTCCACCGACGAGGACGAGGCGACCGACGCGGCCACCTGGTACGCGGACGGCGACGGTGACGGCGTGGGGGTCGAAGAGACCACGTCGGTCTCGTGCGGCCAGCCCACCGGCTTCGTGGCCGACTTCGGCGACTGCGACGACGGCGACGCCACCATCAGCCCGAACGCCTCCGAGCTCTGCGACGGCGTCGACAACGACTGCGACACGGACACCGACGAGGACGACGCGGCCGACGCGGCCACGTGGTACGCCGACAGCGACACCGACGGCTTCGGGGACGCCGCCTCCACCTCCACAGCGTGCGCCCAGCCGAGCGGCACCTCCGCCGACGCCACCGACTGCGACGACGGCGACAGCACGGTGAACCCCGACGCCACCGAGCTCTGCGACGGCGTGGACAACGACTGCGACGGCGAGACCGACGAGGACGAGGCGAGCGACGTCGGCACCTGGTACGCCGACGCCGACGGTGACGGCTACGGGGACCCCGACGCACCGGCCACCACCTGCTACCAGCCCTCGGACACCGTGGCCGACGCCTCCGACTGCGACGACACCGACGCCGCGGTCAGCCCGGTCGGCACCGAGTCCTGCAACGGCCTCGACGACGACTGCGACGGCACCACCGACAACGACGACGCGGTGGACGCGAGCACCTGGTACGACGACGCAGACAGCGACGGCACCGGCGACCCGAGCACCGGGGCGAGCGCTTGCGAGGCGCCCTCGGGCACCACCAGCGACAGCGCCGACTGCGACGACACCGACGCCGCCATCTCGCCGAACGCCACCGAGCTCTGCGACGGCGTCGACAACGACTGCGACTCCGACACCGACGAAGACAGCGCCGCCGACGCCACCACCTGGTACGTCGACGACGACGGCGACGGCTACGGAGAGGCCGCCACCACGGCCACCAGCTGCCACGCACCCACAGGCTACGTCGCCAACGACGACGACTGCGACGACTCCAGCGCCGCCACCAGCCCGGAGACCGTGTGGTGGGACGACGCCGACGGCGACGGGTTCGGCGACGGAAGCGCCGCCACCGCCAGCTGCGAGGCGCCGAGCGGCACCGTCGCCAACGCCGAGGACTGCGACGACGCCGACTCCGAGGTCAGCCCGGACGGCACCGAGGTCTGCGACGACGTCGACAACGACTGCGACGGAACCGTCGACGAGCCCTCCGCGAGCGACTCGCGCGCCTGGTACGCCGACACCGACGGCGACGGCGAGGGCACGACGGCCGACGTCGAGTTCGCCTGCGACGAGCCCTCCGGCTTCAGCGCGAACAGCGACGACTGCGACGACACCGACGCGGCCGTGAACAGCTCGGCCACCGAGATCTGCGACAGCCAGGACAACGACTGCGACGGCGCCACCGACGAAGACGACGCCGCGGACGCCAGCACCTGGTACGACGACGCGGACGCCGACAGCTACGGCGATCCGGTCGTGTCGACCGTGAGCTGCGACGCACCCACCGGGTACGTCGCCAACGACGACGACTGCGACGACTCGAACGCCTCGCTCAACCCCGACAGCGTGTGGTACGTCGACGCCGACGACGACAGCTACGGGGACGCGAGCGTCACGTCCTGCACCCAGCCCGACGGCACCGTCACGGTCGACGGCGACTGCGACGACGCCGATCCGAACCGCTACCCGGGCGCGGTCGAGCTCTGCGATGGCGTCTACAACGACTGCGACAGCGCCGGAAGCTGGAGCGCCGGCGACGAGGATCAGACCGCAGCGTTCGAAGCCTCGGACGGCTCCTGGAGCGACTCCACCGCAAGCCTCGGCGGAGGCAGCGCCACGGTGACGAGCGCGACCCTGTCCGACGCCGGCACCCTGCACGTCTGCGCGGGGACGTGGGCCGTCAGCCTCACCGCCACCGCGGACGTCGACGTGGTCGGCGCGAGCCGAAGCTCCACGGTGCTCACCGGGGGAGGAAGCGCCCAGGTGCTCTCGGTCGAGGGATCCGAGGTCACGTTGAGCGCCCTCACCATCGAGAACGGCCAGTCGTCCACCGACGGTGGGTGCATCGCGGCCGACTCGGCCACGCTCGACCTCGCAGACGTCACGCTGGACGGCTGCGACGCCGCTGACGAGGGCGGCGGAATCTACGCGCTGGACAGCAGCGTGGACCTCGTGGACGTCGACATCACGGCCTGCTCCGCGAGCGACGGGGGAGCGATCGCCGCAGACGGCAGCACCGTCGACCTCGACGGAGGCAGCCTGCAGGGCAACAGCGCCAGCGACTTCGGCGGTGCGCTGTACGCCGACTCGGTGGTCACCGTGAGCGGCGTCGAGGTCCGCGACAACGACGCCGACTACGGCGGCGGCGTGTATGCGAGCGGCACCGTGACCATCAGCGACAGCGTGTTCCGCGGGAACCTCGCCACGACGGGTGGCGGGGGGATCTACTCCCTCGCAGCGACCACGATCTCCACGACGAGCTTCGATGACAACCTGGCCGACAACGGCGGTGCGATCTTCGCCCAGGCCGGATCGTTGGACGTGAGCGACAGCACGATCTCCGGAAACGAAGCCACGTCCGCGGGCGGCGGCCTGGTGTCGAACCTGGTCGCCCTCACCCTCTCCGAGGTCACGATCTCCGGCAACACCGCCGTGTCCGGAGGCGGCGCCTACCTCCAGGGCGGCACCATCCAGGACGACGGCAGCGCCTGGACCGGCAACACCGCGAGCGACGGCGGCGCCTTTTACGTGGACGACACCACCGGCGAGGCCGACCAGGCCACCTTCAGCGGGAACGGCGCCGACGACGACGGCGGCATGGCCTACGTGAGCGGCGGCTCGGCCGACCTGACCTTCACCGACGCCGAGGTCGACGGGAACACGGCGGGCGACGACGGCGGCGCGCTCTACGTGGTGTCGAGCGGCACCTTCGTGGCGCTCTCGGGCGGCCGCTACGACGGCAACGTGGCCATCGGCGACGACGGCGGGGTGATGGTGCTGACCAACAACGCCGACGCCGAGATCAGCGGCGCGAGCTTCTCGAACAACTTCGCCGCTTCGCAGGGCGGAGCCATCCGGTCGACCTCGACCTCGAGCAGCCTGACCATCGACAGCTCGAGCTTCGACAGCAACAGCGCGGTCTCCGGCGACGGCGGCGCGCTCTATGTCTACAACGCCGACGTCAGCGACTCCGACTTCTCCGACAACGACCCCGACGACGTCTACTCCACCGCCGTCGACAGCGCCTACACCAAGGGCAGCGGCGCCACGTTCACGTGCGACAGCGGCGGCTGCCCGTGAACCCGCGCGCTATGAGGCCGGCATGATGACGCTTGTTCCCCTGTTCTCGCTGGCCTGCCAGCCCGAGGTCTCGACCACGCCGGACGACACCGCCGCGGAGCAGGTCGTCGACTGCAGCACCGAGATCACCGCCACGTGGCCCTTGCAGGACAGCACCGACGCCTACTGGCGAACCGACATCGAGTTCGTGCTCGACGAGGTGGACGACACGGCAACGGTGGTCGCCGACTTCGCGGGCACGCAGTCCACGCGCCAGGACGGCAAGGTCATCGTCTTCACGCCGGACGAGCCCCTCACACCGGGGGAGAGCTACAGCGTGGCGCTGGACTACTGCCGCGGCACGCCGGAGCTGGCCTTCACCGTCTCGGACTTCGGCGAGCCCATGGACGACACCACCGACCTCATGGCCACGGCGTGGTCGCTGGACCTGGCCTCGGCCCGCTTCATCGACGCGGAAGGGCTGGGCGACATCGTGGCGAACTTCCTCCAGAACGCCTTGTTGCTGGGTGTGACCGAGGCCGGAGCCGACAGCTTCACCCTGGCGATCGCCAAGACCGAAGGTGGCGAACAGGACCCCTGCAGCCGCACCACCTTCTTCCCCACGGCCGACTTCTCCGAGAGCCCCTACTGGGAGCTCTCGGGCACCGACGTGGTCATCGCGGTCAACGAGGTCGAGCTGCACCTGAGCGACATGGACGTGGCAGGCACCTTCTCGTCGGACGGCTCGGCGATGGCCGGCGTGACCTTCACCGTGACCGGCGACGCGCGCGACGCGGGGGACTGGCTGGGGGTCGAAGCCGACGTCATCTGCGAGCTCGCCGAGGGCATCGGCGCCCCCTGCGAGCCGTGCGGCGACGGCGAGGTGTACTGCGGCACCGTGATCGCCAGCGACCTGGACGCCACGGCGGTCGGCGAGCCGATCGCGATCATCGAGGAGCTGGATCCGAGCTGCGTGGAAGAGAAGAAGTAGTCGTGCCTCCGTAGGCACCTCGCACCTGGTCACCGCCCACCCACGCACCCGCTGCCGTCACAGCTGAAGCTCCCGTCGCCACCGGTCGCGTAGGCGCCCACGCCCTCGACGAACACGTCCTCCGGGGCGTTGCCGTCGAACACGACCTGCGTCGCCGCGAGGGCGCTGTCGACGTCGAGGTACACCCCGCCGCCCTCCACCTGCGCGTCGTTCGCAGTCAGCTGCGTGCCCGACAGCGTGGCGGTCGATGCATACAGATCGATGCCGGCCCCCCGCTCCGACGCGGTCGACACGATCTCGGAATCCACCAGGGTCAGTGTGCTGTACTTCGCGGCGATCCCTCCACCGGCTTCCGCCGCGCTGCCATCGGTGAGCACGCTGTCGTAGATGGTGGCCTCGGCGAAGAGCAGGTAGACGTCGCCCCCCTTGCTCCCGGTGCTGTTGGCCTGGGTCGTCACGCCGCTCAGGGTGAGGGCGGCACCGTTCCAGCCCGCGACCGCGCCCCCGGCGGTCTGCGCGGTGTTCAGCTGGAAGTGGCCGCCGTCCACGGTCACGGCTCCGCCCTCCACGAAGAGCCCGCCGCCGTAGCCGGGCAACACGTCACCGGAGACCTCGTTGTCGTGGAAGGCCACGTCGGTGAGGGCGGCGGTGCTGTCCATGATGGCCACGCCGCCACCCTCGGCCGCTCGGTTGCCGCGGAACACCACACCGTCGACCGTCACCGAGCTGCCGTCCGAGGCGCAGAGGCCACCCCCGTGACCGTCCACCTCGACCTCGTTGTGCTCGATCTCCGCGTCGCGCACGGTGACCTGCGCGCCGAGGCGCGCCCACACCCCACCACCGTGTTGCGAACGGCCACCCGTCAAGGTGAGGCTGGACACCTCGACCGCATGCTCCCCCTCGACCTCGATGACCGGGCCCGCTCGCTCGGCATCCAGCGTGGTGCTCTCGGCGCCGGCCACACCGCGAACGACGACGTCGGCCTGGGCGCGCACGTACACGAACCACGTGCCCGCGCAGAACGAGAGCGTGCCGGGTTCCACGAGGGTGAGCTGGAGGGCCGCCTCCTCCGATCCCGCGGACACCGCCTCGGAGAGGTCGGTGACCTCGCCCGCGGCCTCCCACCAGGCCAGCATCGTCTCGCAGGGATCGGGGACCGCCGTGTCGACCGGCGCGGTGTCGTGCGAGGCGTCCTCCGTGTCGGGCGCCTGGCCGTCCGAGGGCGACGTGTCGTGGGACGGCGCGGCACACGCGAGCAGGAGCAGCTTCACGCCCCGCAGGCCACCAGGCACGCGTCCGGGAACACCGCACCCTGCACGCCCGTCTGCAGCGGCAGCGTGACGAGGCCACCCTCCACGATCTCCATGTCGGCGAAGGAGATGCGGAAGACCTCGGTTCCGTGCCCCTCGAAGGCGGCCCAGGCCTCGAGCACGTGGTAGCCGGGCGGCACGTCGGCCAGCAGGAAGCGACCCTGGGCGTCGGTGGCGGTGGCGCCCGGCGAGGGCATGTCGCCCTCGAAGAAGTGCCCGTGCTGGCCCGCCGGGTAGTCGCCGTGCTCGTCCAGGGCGATGACCTGCACGTGGGCCAGCGGCTCGCCGGCACAGTCGGTGATGGTGCCGAGCACCACGCCGCGGTCGGCGGCGAAGCTGGTGCCGAAGGCCGCGGCGAAGGTGTCGCGTGCCTGGTCCGACCAGCCCACGACGTCCGCGGTGATGTCGCCCTCCTCGAAGGGGTGGACCACGTGGAGATCGAGGGACTCCGACGCGTTGTCGCCGCTCACGCGCACCGTGTGGGGCGTGCACGTGGGCACCCGGGCGCCGGTGAGCACGCCGTCACTCGCAGCGATCACGGTGCTGTCGGCCTCCTTGCCCATCCAGTCCCCCCAGAAGTGCTCCACGGTCGCCCCACCGAGCGCCGCGCCCGTCTCGTCGACGACCGAGCCCTGCAGGGACCGGGTCTCCACGCAGTCGTCGTAGGCCCGAAAGGACTGGCAGGTGCCACCCGGGCGGTAGCAGTCGAAGTCGCCGGCGACCGGCGTGGTGGTGGTGATGACCGAGGCCTGCACGGCGTCGCTGGTCGGGCCGGTGTCGACGGGCGGTCGCTCGGTGTCCGGTGGGGCGCTGTCGGCGGGCCCTGAGCCGACCGGGGCCGTGTCCTCTCCGAAGGGCGCGCTGCGCACGGGGGAGGTGTCGGAGGGCGGCGAGGTGCAGGCGAGGAGGAGGAGCACCGCTCCAGGGTAGCCGCTTGTCGCTGCTCACCGCACGACGACCGTCCCGCCCCTGCGCCGCCAGGCGATGCCAGCCAGCACCACCCACCAGGGCCACCCACCCCGACGTGAGGTCTCACAGGCGCAGCCGGACGCGGCCGGAGGCACGTCGACGGTGGCGACCTCATCGTCCTGGCGATCCGCCTCGTCGGTGTGCGCCGTGCCCGAGTCGATCGGATCCGTGTCGCCCGTGGACGAGTCACCGCCGCCCGGGTCGGTGTCCTGTTGGCCGAGGTCGTCCTCCTCACAGGCCAGCTCGGGCACGTCGCCGGCCCACCGCTCGGGCACGCTGCAGTCGAAGGTCGTGGCCATCGGACGGGGCCAGGCCCCTTCCCAGGTGGCCCCGAGCTCGAAGGGTCCGATGTCCGGGTCCTCACCGTTGAAGCCGGGAATCGCCACGCCCGCGTCCACTGCTGGGCTGGTCGCCAGCGGCCGAAAGTCCAGAGCCTCCACATCCGCGAGCGCCAGCGCCGCCGGGTCGGAGCCCAACCAGGCGCCGTTGTCGCCGCGCAGCCAGGGCTCGTCGTCGTCGTTGACGAGCAGGTTGTGGTCGCTGTCGAAGTGCGGAGGCTCGGTGCTGTACTCGTCGGTGAACACCAGCAGGTTGTTCCGCAGCTGCAAGCGGTCCGCGTCCTCGTAGAACATCGTGGTGTGCCCGGACCAGAACAGGTTGTGGAAGAAGTACAGGCCGCCCGTGGCGTTCGGTGCGACGGTCTTGAGCTGGGTCCAGGTGTGACCGTGGTCCAGGTCCCACTCCATCACCACGTTGTTGTAGACGTACTGCGGGCCGACCAGATCCGTGCTCTGGTGGGAGATCGGGCCCAGCGGACACGCCAGCATCAGGTTGTGGTGCAGGTGGAGGTCCGCGCTGCCGAGGCCGTAGCCCCCCTCCATCTCCACGTGGTTGTCGTAGTTGTAGAGGTAGACGTTGTGGTGGGAGCTCGAGCTGGAGAAGAAGCCGAGCTTCTCGCCGTCGAAGGCCTCGTGCAGGTAGTTGTACCGGAACTCGCAACGGTCGGTGGTCTCGCCCGTCCAGCCGTGGGCCACCGCGAGGCCCCCCTCGAGCACCACCGTCGGGTGGTACTCCTTCACCAGTGTGTAGACCGTCTCGACGCTGCCGTTGAGCTGCCGGAGGGACTCCGCGAAGTCGTAGAAGCCCGGGTAGGTGTACTCGACCCACTCGACCAGCGTGTCGTCCGGCAGCACGAGCCCGAAGTGGCACGCCGACAAGACCGTGTTCCGCACCGTGCCGCCGGGCGCCGTGGGATCCATCCACACGCACTGGGTGCCCGAACCCTCGATGCGAAAGCCCTCGAGGATGGCGCCCGGAGCGTTCTGGATCCAGACAACAGCGTCGAGCGCGCCGTCCTCCCCCCAGGTGCCACCCGACAGCAACACCGACTCGCCGTTCGGGTCCAGGTCGCCGGGCAGCCGCACGTAGACCCGGCCGTCGGCATGGGCAAAGCCCTGGTCCGGAACATCGACCGCGCCCGCCCGACCGGCTGCGAGATCCTCGGGGGTGTTGAAGCGGAAGAGGAACACCCCCTCGTGTTCGCCGAAGACCGCCGGGTCGCCCTCGGCGGACCACGTCCCGTCGCCCTCGTCGCGCCATCCGACGGTCCCCTCGGCGGCCTCCGGCCAGGCACCGCTGATGGTGGCCTCGCCCATGGGCTCCGCACGGATCCAGATCTGGCCATCGCCACCGTCGAACACCGGCTGCTCGTAGTAGGTGCCCGGACCGACCACGAGCGCGTCGCCTGCGCCGAGCAGCGTGGCTGCGTGGGTGAGGGTCGCGAGTGCGAGGTCGGGCGATGTGCCGGGGTTGTCGTCGTTCCCGGTGCTCTGGTCCACGTAGAGCGTGCCCGCAACCGCGGCGTGGACCAGGAGGATCATGGCGTCATCGTACCGCTTCCAAGGCGCTCAGAGTTCGTCGGGGAGCACGACGAGGGGGGCGCGGTGACCGGCTCGGAGGCCCTGCACCTCGGCGGGTTCGTCGCTGCACCAGGGCGCGTAGCCGTACATCAAGCCGCGGATGGGGCTGGGCGAGACCCACTGACGGCCCCGCTCGTCCTTGATCTCCGAGTCCGGAAGGGCCCGGTCGCGGGCGTGCTTCAGCCGAGACAGCTGGTGGAGCTGCCCGGCGAGCTTGGCGTTGCCGCCCTCCTCGCCGAGTGTGGCGCGGGGCACGGTAGCAACCACGACACCTGGAAGCGCGCGACCCAGTCCCTGCGGGAGCTCCGGGTCGTCCACCACAAACAACTCAGGCGCCTCGGTCGCGGGCTCGAGGGCGCGATGGAGGCGGTGCGCGATCGCCACAACGCGCTCCACCACGCGCCGAGGGACCCGGTCGGCCGGGGCTCGGACCCAGAACAGAGGGGCCCGCACCACGTCTGGCCGGCCCGCAACGAACAGGCGGAGGAACCAGGGATCCTCCATGACCCAGCGCGGGCCCCAGCCCTGGCTGCGCAAGCGCGCCCGGAGGGGCCCGTGCGCAGGGTCGTCCGGGGTCTCTTCGTTGTCGCCGAAGAAGACGTCCGCGGACCGACCGCCCCCGAAGAGCGCGTCGAGCATCTTGGCGGTCGACCGCCCATCGGACGGCACCTTCTCCCAGCCACCGGGCGCTCCACCCGACCAGATCGCGAGGCCGTCCAACAACAGTTGGAGGCCGACATCCTCGGGGAGCGCACTCAGATCGAGCAGGCCGTAGCACCGCTTCTCCATCTCCACGAGGTCCAACACGCCGACCTCATCTGCCCGCGACTTGTGGACCAGTCCGAGGCCGTACAGCTCCGCTGGCGTGCCGGTCCCTCGATCGAGCATCCAGAACGGCGCGGGTTCCCGGAGTCGCTGGGCGAGGTCGGTCAGGGCCATGTGGGCGCCTCCTCGTCGAGCTGGTGCAGGGGCATCCAGGTGCATGGCCACACCAGCACGTGAGCCCAGGAGCTCGACGGGTCCCCCAGGATCTCCGGTGGTCCGGCGAACGGAGCGACGGCCGCGAGAGGCTGTGCGTCGGCGCGGCCCGACGGGGACCTCTCCTCTTCCAGGTCGGCCCAGAGGGCGAACGCGGGCGACGAAGAGCGCCCCGCGAGCCAGGCCACGGTCGCCAGATCGAGCGCGAGGTGCGCTGGGTTCAGGTCCGACGGGGGCGACGTGCTGGCGAGACCCGCGAGCATCCTGTCGGTGGCCGGCGAGCGGGACCCGCCGCTACGAAGCAGCTCCCACAGGCGCCACTTGTCGAAGGCCACGAGCCGATCGCTTCGGAGGATGCGCTCGGCCTCCACGTGGGTGCTCGCCTTCGGCCAGCCGGCCCAGATCACGGCGACCAGCTCCGAGATGTCGGGGGCGACGCCCCCCGCATGGGGCGACGGGTGCCCGGCGGGCAGCCCCTCCCAGCGCACGTGCCCCGGCAGGCGCTCGCCCAACCACCGGACCACCTTCCTGGCCAGCGGCGGTGGCACGAATCGGGCGGGCTCGTCCACCGACGGGTCGGTGTCCACCAGCCGGTAGTACGCGGGGAGCGGGAGCCCCAGGGCTTCGCAACAGCTCTTGAGCTCGCCGACTGTGACCGGATGGTGCCGCAGGTGGTTCGGGGGCAGCAGGCGCTTGCCGATCACGTCGGGCTCGCGCACCACGACCCGTGGACGTCCGTGCTCACCCCACCGAGCGCGCGCCGCGGTCTCCAGCTCGTCGTCGGTGAGCTGCAGCCGGCCGCAGAGCGCGTCGAAGGACGGCTCGCCAGCCTGGGTGGTGGGCGCCTCCTGGTCGAGCAGCACCCTCGCCAGGGCGGCCTCGGCCCGGACGCGCTCGGGCGGCCCTCCCTGCAGGTCGTCCCAGACGGCGCGGTGCACGTGCCAGCCGGTGCGCGTGATGCACCGGAGTTGCCCCCAGGCCTCGGCGCCGACGTGCAGCGCCCGACGGACCTGACCGAGCTCGCCTCGCGCCGTAGCGAGGCGAAGCTCCGTGTCGAGGAAGTGCGGCGGACCGTCAGGCGGCGGCGGCTCGAGGAAGCCACGCGCTTCGTCCAGTGCGCTCGCCGCGGCGTCCAGACGCCCCTCCAGAAGCGCGACCCGAGCGGCGTAGGAGCGCGCCCACGCGAGCGTGGTCTGGCTCTTCCGGAAGCGACAGAGCTGTTCGTACTCGGGGACGAGCTGCCCCGCCTCGACCGCGCGGCCGCGCACGAGGTGGTGCTCGATGATCACCGCCAGCGCCCAGGCCCGGTTCGCCCGGAGGTGGGTCTCCCGCGTGCTCAGCTCCAGCTCGTCGACGAAGGCATCCATCGCCTCGACCGAGGTCCAGAAGGCGTCCTGCTCGCGGTTGGAGTCGGACTTGGCGTCCAACGCCCGAACACGCCCGCCCTCGCGCACGTCGTAGAAGGTCTCCGCCAGCGTGCTCGCGTAGGACCAGTGCGCGCCGAAACCTTCCAGCACCTCCTCGATGCCCTCGAAGGCCCCGCGCAGCGACGGCTCGTCTTCGAACCAGTCGTAGGTCCGAGCGACCCACGCCAGCATCTCGGCCGGTCGGGTCTCCAGGGGCAACCGGCTCGACCAGGCTCGCAGCCGCGCCTTGCCCGCCGTCAGCATCGCCCGGCCCGCGGCCTCGCGGCCGACCAGGGGCAGGACGCGGCCGAGGTTCATCTCCGCGTTGCCGATCGCTTCCTCGTCACCCTCGGCGACGGCAGCGCGCAGGCAGGCCTCGGCAGCGTCGTGCCACAGCGGCCACAGGCCGAGCCGCGACAGCGTGTAGCGCCAACCGGAGTACGCGCCGAGCCTCGCCACCTGCTTCTGCGGGGCGCTCTTCAGGAAGCGCTTCACCGCGCTGGTGATGTTGCGTTCGTCCTGTGCGATCTCCTCCTTTCCGGCATCCAGGAGCTTGATGTACAGGTCCTGCTGCTCACCTTGCAGCCGCGTGCACTCTTCTGCATCGAGCGATTCCCCGGCGAACTCGGACACGAGCGCGTGCAGGCGCACGCGTGAGACGCCTCCCGCCAGCAGCCGCTCGTCCACCAGGGAGGTGGCCACCAGGTCCTCGAACACGATGGTGTGGAGGCGCTCATCGCGGGCTTCACCCACCTCGTCGGGCACACCACCCGAGCGCTTGCCGACCGGCAGTCCCGACGCCCCCGCCCACACGACCCCCAACGCTTCGAGGTCCGCTGGCGGGAGCGGCTGGACCGCGTCCTCCGGCACCTCGAGCGGCTCACCACGTCGAGGGGGACGACGCCGCCCACCGAACAACAGGACCACCCCTTCCCCGGCACCGGCGTAGATCTCGTCGCCCTTCACTCGAAGCCTCGCGCGCAGCGTCAACCGCTGCCAGCGCCAGTCCACGACATCCAAGGGGTCCCAGGTCGCGAGGGCCTTGTGCCCGGTCAACCCCACGTGCCCCTTGTTGTCCTGCACCAGGAGCCTCGTTTCGGTCAGCACGAGGTCGCGGACAGGTGCCAGGTCCTCCAGCAGCACCGCGCGCGCCACCCAACCCGCGTCCTGGTTCACCCACAGGATCACCCGCCCGTCGTCCCCACCGGTCACCGCGAAGCCTTCACCCAGGGCCCCCGCGGTCACCGCCCCGTCGTGGCCCGCCACCAGGTCGTAGGGCAGCCGGCCCAGGACCTTGCCGAGGTGTTCCAGGCTCATCTCGCGCCCGTCCCACATGCTCATCACCGACAGCACGCGCTGGTCGGCCGCCGAGAGCAGGTCCCACGACAGCGAGAAGCACGCCCGGATGTCGCGGTGACGCGCCTCGGTGCCCACAACCTCCGCCTGCAGCATCGACAGCCGCGCCGTCTGCCACTTCTTCAGGAAGCGCCGGATGGGCATGCGCTTCCGTCGCATGTAGTAGGCCGCGAGCTTCAGCCCCAACGGCAGCCCGGTGAGCTGGTCGCAGAGCTCGGTCAGCGCGCCCTCGTCGCCGTAGAAGGCCCAGGCGTCGGCCTCCCGCTCGCCCGCCAGGATGGTGCGGACCAGCGTCTGGGACTCCGCCTGGCCGAGGCCGCCGAGCTGCACGGTGACCGCGCCGAACATGTCGATCTCGCGCCGGCTCGTGATCAACAGGGGACACCCCGCAAAGAGCGCCAAGAGCGGATCCATGACCTGCCCGCCGAAGTCCGCGTTGTCGAGCACGATCAGCACGTCGAGCTCGGCCAGCGCCGCCCGGAAGGTGGCGAGCTGCGTCTCCGGATCCGCCTTGCCCCACACCTCGGGGTTCAGCCGCAAGGCACTCCCGACCTCGCGGATGATCTCGGCCACCCCGTGCTCCCGCACGCGGTACCACACCACCCCGTCGCCGAAGAGGTGCTCCTCGAGCACCCGGTAGCAGAGCTCCACCGCCAGCGCGGTCTTTCCCACGCCACCCATGCCGTAGAGGTAGCTGCGGATCTGCAGGGAGCCGCGCTCGCGCAGCACGCCCATGACCTGGTCCAGCTCGGACTGGCGCCCCTGGAACAAGGGATCCCGCGGGTACGGGATGCGGTCGCGCAAGAGCGTCAGGCGCCGCTCGTGCTGCTCGCGCTGCTCCTCCATGCGCTCCCGGCGTTCCCGCTCCTCTTCCTCCGCCACCCTCTGGGCCAGCGCGTCGCCCTGCTTCGCGCTGCGTTCGCCCTGGACAGCGAGCTTCTGGAGCACGATGGTGGCGAGCTGCTCGACCAGGGCCAGGAGCTCCGGCTCGGAGTGCCGGCAGCAGTCACCGGCTTCGCTCGACGTGGCCGCGTCGAACAGCACCTCGGCGCGCGGCTCGCGCACGTACTGCCGGAAGAGCTGCGGCATCAGCACGGCGTCGGTGGTGGACCGCAGGGTGAAGAAGGGGTGCATCGACCAGAGCCCACGGAGCTCTTCGCCGTCGCGCGGGTCGAGCTCCGCGAGCAGCACCTCGCCCACCTGCGGACGCCCGGCTGCCCACGTGCTCGCTGCGGGCGGACGAGGGTCGACCATGATGTCGAGGTGGCCGGTGGGCTCGACCGGCACGAGCACCGGCTGGCCGTCGGAGAGCACGTCCTGCACCAGCACCACCTGGTAGTCGTGCAGCCGGGTCATGTCCTTCAGGAAGCGCACCAGCGCACGTTCGTAGAGCTCGGCCTCCTCGGCGAGCAGGTCGGGCCGGTTGCCGTCGATCGCCCCGTGGGTGAGCCGGTTGCGGAAGCTGACGAAGGTCTTGTAGAGGTCGTCGAGCCGGGCGAGGTCGTTGGGCCGATCGGCGTACCAGGTGAGGAACCGGGGGATGTCGCGCCGGACCCGCTCGTCGCGAACCGCCGCTCTCAGGCAGCCGAAGGTCAGGTCCCGCCAGGCGCCCAGGGTGAGGTTCCGGCCAGCGCGGTCGGGCAGGTTCAACAGGTTGGCCAGGAAGGGCTCGATCTCGGTGCCCAGCTGGCCACGACGCACCAGCGGACCGAGGGCGCTCGCCAGCAGGAACCGCCAGGCCGCTTCGAAGAACCAGGTGAGGCTCGCCACGAAGGCCGCGGGATCGTTGCGGCGCTGCACCACGCCGCGCAGCAGGTAGCCGAGCGGGTAGGGCAGCTGCAGCCCCTTCTTGTAGAGGCGCCGCCGATCCGGATCGGACGGCAACTCCAGCGCGGCGATGCGCGCCAGGACCGCGTCGTGCTCCGCGCTGGTGCCCGTGGGCGTCATCGAGCCGTTCCCTGTCCTGTGCCGCACGCTACCACCACCCCGCTTGACACACCGAATGTGACCCCGTAGTCATATGACCAGACAGTCACATGCCAAAGACCACCTTCTTCAACCTGGCCTCCGACAAGCGAGCCCGCATCGTCGAGCTCGCCATCGAGGAGTTCGCCACCCACTCGTTCAGCTCGGCGAGCATCAGCCGCATGGTGCAGAAGGCTGGCATCGCCAAGGGCAGCTTCTACCAGTACTTCGACGACAAGCGGGACCTGTACCAGTGGCTCGTGGTGGAGCACATCGCGTCCAAGAAGCGCGCCTTCCTCCGCGACCACGCACCCGACCCCGACGACGACTTCTTCACCGCGCTGGAGAAGCTCTTCCGAGGCGGTCTGCGCTTCGGACTCGGCCACCCGCGCCTGATGCGCATCGCCAGCTGGATCTGGCCCGCGCCACACGACCAGGCCGCGAGCACGCTCCAGCGCCACTTCCGCGATCTGTCCCACCAGAACCTCGCCGCGCTCGTGCGGCGGGGCCAGGAAGGCGAGCACCTCCGCGCCGATCTCGACCCGGACATCGCCGCCGACCTGCTCGGCGCGGTGCTGCAGGAAGGGCTCAACAACGCGGTGCACCGCCGACTGGGCGTGGACGTCATCGAGCTCTGCGCCCGCCCCGAGCTCGCCGCGCAGCTCGGCGAAGAAGAGCTCGACCAGCTCGTGCACGGCCTGGTCGACATCCTCCGCTCCGGCTTGTCGGCGGCCGACGCCCCCACCGGCGGCGCCGGCGAGCTGTTCGACGTGAAGCGCTACTTCTCCACCACGGGTGACCCGTGATCCTGCCGATCGCCAGCGCTCTGGCGGCCGACGCCAGCGGCTACGCGGAGGTGCGCGGCCACCTCCACCTCGGTGTCGACGGCGAAGCCTGGGAGCTCGTGGAGCACCTGCGGCCGGCCTTCGACGCGGAGCTCGCGGAGCGCTGGTCCATGAGCACCGTGGTCGACGTGGGCTTCCACCAGGGCCGCGATCTCGAGGCGCTCGCCAACGAGCTGCTCGGGCAGCCGACCGCGGCGGAGAGCAACGAGCTGCTGGGGGTCTCCAGGGTGGAGGACTACCTCGCGGTCGACCGCCTCTACCTCGACGCCTACCTGCCCGGCGTCGACCTGCGGCTCGGGCGCCAGGCGGTCAACTGGGGCTCGGCCCTGGTGCTGAACCCCACCGATCCGTTCCCCGAGCTGCTGGCCACCGAGCCCTGGCGTGCACGCACCGGGGTCAACGCCGCGCGCGCCACCGTGCCCCTGGGCGAGCACCAGCTCCAGGCCGTGCTGGGCACCGACGACGCCTTCACCGAGCTGAAGGGCGCCCTGCGCGGAACCCTGGTCGCCGGCCGCACCGACGTCTCGCTGGTGGGCGCGTACCGAGACGACGCCATGGTCGGCGTGGACCTGCGCGGCACCCTCGGCGTGGGTTGGTGGGCGGAGGCGGCCCTGGTCGCCGACAGCGATCCCCACGAAGAGCTGGCGATCGGCGTGGACTACAGCTTCCCCGTGCTCCAGACCCTCGTGGTGATGGTGCAGTACGACCGGCTCGGAGGCGGGTCGACCGACGTCACCCCCGCCACGGCCATCGCGGCGGCCGCGAGCGGCGACACCTCTGGATTCGCGGGCCAGAACTACGGCGTCCTGTCGGCGAGCCTCGCCGCCACCTACATGCTGTCGGTGTCCGCCCTGCACCTGCAGAACCTCGACGACGGCAGTGCCTACAGCATCCCCACGATCGGCCTGGCCCCCAACAGCTGGCTGGAGGTCTCCGCCGCCGCCCAGCTGCCCTGGGCTGTGTGGGGCGAAGGCGGCGAGCTCGCACCGAGCGAAGACGACCTGGTGCTGGCGGTGCCAGGCATCGGGCTCGACGACAGCGGAGCCTCCAGCACCTTGGACCTCAACGGGCTGATGCCCACCGCCACCTTCATCCTCTGGACCCGCGTCTACTTCTAGGAGCGCTCTCCATGTCCATCTGCGAGCTCCGCGGCGCCAGCCGCACCTACGGCGCCGGCGAGACCCTCGTCCGCGCCCTCGACGACGTGACGATCGCGTTCGAACCGGGCGAGTTCACCGTCATCTCCGGTCCCTCGGGCTCGGGGAAGACCACCCTGTTGAACCTCGTCGGGTTGCTGGACGGCGCGAGCTCGGGTGAGGTGGTCATCGACGGCGAGTCCGTGGCCGAGCTGAGCGAGAAGGAGCGCACCCACCTCCGCGCCAAGCGCATCGGCTTCATCTTCCAGAGCTTCAACCTCGTGCCGGTGCTCTCCGCCCAGGAGAACGTGGAGCTCGCCCTGGAGCTGTCCAAGGCCGGCGGCGACACGAAGGCCCAGGCCAAGGCCGCCCTGGAGGCCGTCGGGCTCGGCGAGCTGACCCACCGCAGGCCCACGGAGCTCTCCGGCGGCCAGCAGCAACGCGTCGCCATCGCCCGCGCCCTGGTAAAGAGACCCACCCTGGTGATCGCCGACGAGCCGACCGCCAACCTCGACTCCAAGACCGGCGCCGACGTGCTCGACATCATGCGGAAGCTCAACGAAGAACAGGGGGTGACCTTCCTGTTCTCGACCCACGACCCCATGGTGATGGAGCGGGCCCGCCGCGTGGTCCGCCTCCGGGACGGGCGGATCGAGGCCGACCAGCCGGGGGACGGGGCATGATCAAGCTCGCCCTGCGGAACGTGCTGCGGCAGAAGAAGCGCAGCGCGCTCTCCACGATCTCGATCATCTGCGGCGTGGCGGTGATCATCTTCTCCCGCGGCTTCGTCGGCGGCATCAAGGAGAACATCATCCGGGCCCAGGTCGACTCCATGAGCGGCCACGTCATGGCCCGCGCGGCCGACTACCCGACCTCGGGCGTCAACCACCCGGTCGACGTGCTCGTCGACGTGGACGAGGCCACGGCCGCCTGGCTCGATCGGGAGGCAGAGGCCTGGACGAGCCGCCTGATCTTCTCGCCGCGGGTGGTGATCGGCGCCGACAGCATGCGCGCCCGAGGCATCGGCTTCGACCCGGCGACCGACGAGGCCGTGTTCCCTCGCACCACCTGGGAGGTGCTCGGGGAGGTGCCGCAGGACGCCGACGATGGCGTGCTCGTCGGCAGCAGCCTGGCTCGGCTGCTCCAGCTCGACGTCGGCGACGAGCTCGTGCTCGAGACACGCACCTCGGCCGGCGCGCTGAACGCCATGAGCATGCCGGTGAGCGGCATCGTGCGCACGGCGAACCCCGCCATCGACATGATCGGCATGTTCATGCACATGGATCTGGCCCAGGAGCTCGTGCGAGCCGACGGGCTCGGCACCCACCTGGCGGTTCGGCTCAGCGACCGGAACGATGCGCCTCGGGTCGCCGAGGCGCTCTCGTCGAAGCTCGGAGCCGAGATCGACACCATCGGCTGGGAGGAGGAGACCCGAGCCCTGACCGAGATCCAGGACATCCGTCAGAAGATCATGGACTTCTTCGCCCTCTCGCTCTTCGCCATGGCAGCGACCGGCATCGCCAACACCGTCCTGATGGCTGCCTACGAGCGCATCCGCGAGATCGGCACGATGCGCGCCCTGGGCATGACCCGGGGGGCGGTGGTGCGGCTCTTCGTCGCAGAGGGCCTCGTGATGGGTGTCATCGGCTCCCTGGTCGGGGCCACGCTGGCCGCCTGGGGCACCTGGTACTTCAGCGTGAACGGCATCGACATGACCGCGATGATCGACCAGGCCGCCCAGCAGGGCACCTACAACAACATCCCCTTCACGCTGATCCTCTTCATGGAGTTCAACAAGCTCTACATCGCTGTCGGCGCCCTCTTCGGCGTGCTGGTCGCGGTGCTCGCCTCCATCTACCCGGCCTTCGTGGCCT
>Ga0114933_10001915_pt1 | contig 22437 bp, 15 predicted proteins | sample 4SBtaG_FD_89691 | JGI IMG/M metagenome (GOLD analysis project Ga0114933, IMG submission 89691) | Deep subsurface microbial communities from Kolumbo volcano to uncover new lineages of life (NeLLi) - 4SBTROV12_W25 metaG | ecosystem: Environmental > Aquatic > Marine > Volcanic | place: Kolumbo... | reverse complement strand
GAAATTGAGAAGCTCGCGAATCAGTCCGTTCGGATCCGCGGTTATATGCTTCCCAGTTTCAAGCAAAACGGTATCACACAGTTTGTGCTCGTACGTGACAATTTGGAATGCTGCTTCGGTCCTGGAGCCGCACTCTACGATTGTGTTATCGTCGAAATGACAGGCAGTGCGTCAGCCAGCTATACCATTAGACCGATCGCAGTGGAAGGAAAGTTCACCGTTAAACCATTCAAAGGTCCAGACGGAAAACATCTGGCGATTTACCATCTGTCCGGTACTGCGGTTAAGCAATAACTACCGCTGCCATCAGATTCCTTTAGCGAATCCCAACCGCTTCAAGCTGGTAATATCCACCCTGAAGCTGCTCATCGCCCATTACGGTACCTGTGGTACCGACTGCCGTTCGCCGTGATTGATTCACCACAAGCCGACCCCAGATTTCACGGCGTTCACGGTTGTACTGAATTGTGACGTTGTCGGGCAACTGTACCTCAATCATATCCCAGGCTTTAGGCTGTCCGCCAAAGCAGCACGTATCGAAATCACCAACCAGTACGAATTGAGCGATGTTGCCCATGCCCGATACGCCCGGGTGAACATAGCCTTCGATATACACGTCTTGTCCGTCCGCCTTTACAGCGCGTTCTGGAATTCCACCTCGCGAACCAAAACCTTCCGGCTCCAGATGACTCCACTTTAGTGGAATGTGATTTTCCGGTACGCGCAGATAGAAGGAATACTCTTCCCACGCATATCCACCAATCAAACCAACGAGCGAAAGGACCAATGCTGCTCTGGCAGGAAGTCTACCAATCACACTTCCGTCACTTATGTTTATTTGATGAATGGCAAGCCATGAAATAAGCAGAGAAACAGCAGCAATTAACCAAAAGGTGGAGAAGTCCAGTACGGATAATAAACCAACAATCGATGTGGTTAACGCGCACAACGCAATACGACTGACAACACGATATTGCTTTAGAAACTCTGCCTGACGTGGATCCATCGCTTCGTCGCTACCGGATTCAGTATCGTCCTGCATTTGCTCCTCTTCAACAAATTGCTCATCTTGTAGATCTTCAGCCGACATAACTACATCTATCCAAGGATTGTCTTATTGTTTTGCACACGTATATCAGCTTTTCAAGTTGCGCCGCGAGGGAATCGTATCGCCATGAATGCATGTGCAATACTTACCGAGTGCCTATAAAACACTACAACATTCCTACGCACGGACTTTAATTACAGCGACTTGAAGTAGGTATGTGCACAAATCTATCGCCATAGAGCCGGCATGATTGTTACAACACGAATTGGCTTACACGTTGGATGGCCCAGCGAGAATTCGCCATTGTAAGAGAAGAATACCGGCAGCTACTAGAAGTGGTACGCCGACGGTTGTCCACAGGTTCGATTTATCCGCCACTTGTTGTGTTGGAATGCTCGACGCAGCTTGATCTGTACGCGAGTTATCCGTCGACTCAGCACCGGTACTTGCAACTAGAGTACTCGTTGCCGGCGATGCAACTGCTGGAGTTTCTTCTTCAACACCTGGCACGTCTACACTTGTCTGTTTCGTTGTTGCTTCCACTGTTGGCACAGTGGATGTGGATTCCTCACTAACGCTCGTATCGGAGGCGGACGTCTTACGACCTTCTGATGTTGCTCCAGGGCCGGGTGCAGCACCGGCACCAAATGGGAAGAACGTATTGGCACGTCGCACAGCAGCTGGATCAATCTTCTCCAGTGCCTTGATCTGTTTCTCTGCAACCGGAAGTGGGCATTGACGCAGGTAATTCACAACAGGAACTCGCACCCAGCTAGTTTCTTCATCTGCATCCTTGAAAAGCTTCACCAGTCGATCAATGTGTGACCAGTCTTCCCAGCGAGCAAGATCCGGAATAACCAAATCTGCTAATTGCGGGCGATCCAGCATATACGACATCGCGGCCAGAATACGTTTACGCGGAATAATATCTGCTTCTGTACCGTGGAAGCGGAGAGCCATGATTGCTGCATATGTGTCAGCGTATTCAGACTTCTTGTTCTTAAGGAATTGCTCTTCGATCAATGGCATGCCTTCTGAACCCTTCAGTGTGAGATAGCAGCCGATCAATGCATCCAGACCACGTTTCTGTTTCCGGTCTGATGAACGAAGCATGTCTTCGAGCATGCCGACATCGTTTTTGTCGCCGCACACGCCGAGCATCGTTAGGTACAGTCGGCGTCGACTTGCAGGAATCTCTACATCTGCGATCCACTCCAGAAGTTGTGATTTGTCCATTTCACCTTTGATCGCCTTGACGACACTGTATGGTGACTTGGCAAACTCATCGTATGCATCCATTGCTAGTGTTTCTTCGTCATCTTCCAGATGTTGCTGGAAGAAGAGTAGTCGCTGTTTTGGATCTTTAGGTAACGCCAGAACCAGCTTTAGATAGTTTTTTGTGCGATCTGAGATCTTAAGCGGTGTCGACCACATTACGTTTGGGGGATCGACTCCAAGAACGAGAAACTCGCTACCAATTTTGGCTTCGCCAAAGAAAATAGCGCGAACCACTTTGGAAGTGACAACCTGACCACCCTTGATGATTTCTGTAATCTCAAATTCTGCCTTGGGGATTTCCTGTCCTTCTGAGAGACGCGTTCCAGGCTTGATAGGTGGAGCTGGCTTTACAAGCTTTGCATAAACAGCGACATCCATCGCTTCGATGCTCTCGGCAAACGTCTGTGATGTTGCCTGACAGAACGGGCACGCATCTGCAGTTCGTTGCACCAAACTTAGTCCGGCGATCAATGAAAACGCTAACGTTGCACTGATAAGTCGCTTCATCTTGGAAACCCTCAACACGCCAATTTGAATGGCGCGTCTATATAATTGTGACAAGATTAGAGCTGCCGACGGCTAAAACACCGCGCGCACCGGCACCTAACTTACGTAACATACTTTATTTTTAGTTAAGACTGCATAGGTAAGGCAATATTTAACGAGACATAATTCGCTCGATTTATCACATTTAGCACCCTTTTCAAACTGCACAAAAACGGTAAATACTGCAAAACATGGATGCTAAACCCAACTACAGTGCCACTTTGCCCGTAAACCACATATACAGATTTTTTTGGTCACATTTATTTTTGTTTATGCGTATTGATCCTAATTCAAGGCCTACAAGCTCAACCCCGCTCCGTGCTATTATGGGATGACAACCAACTGTGTCAGCAAATACCCAAATCAGCAAAGCCACCACACACACAAAGCTCTCCGAAATGCTCCTACAGATCAACGATTTAAAAAAGGCATATCTCCAGCCGGATGGCGAGGTTCTGCCAATCCTGGACATCCCTTCTTACAAGGTTGATAAGGGTGAGCCGGTTGTATTGATTGGGAGAAGCGGAGGCGGAAAGACCACGTTTCTTCATTCCGTTGCTGGAATCACCACGGTTGATAGTGGACAGATCCTGTTTGATTCCAATCCTATTCAAAAACTACCGGAAGAGGCTCGCGACAGATTCAGAGCAGATAATATCGGTTACGTCTACCAAACCTTTAATCTGCTTAGCCCCTTCACAGCACTAGAAAACGTCTTATTGGGAATGACGTTTTCCAAAGGCAAGACCGACAAGGAATATGCCAACTGGTTGCTCGACCGAGTGGGACTAAGCCACCGATTGACGCACAAGCCAGATGCATTGAGTGTCGGCGAACAACAACGTGTTGCCGTAGCCCGCGCACTGGCAAACAAACCAAAGCTACTCCTTGCCGACGAACCCACAGCGAATATTGACCAGGCAAATCAACAGAGCATTATCGATCTGATACGTGAAACATGTAATGAGAACGATGTTGCGTTAATCATGGTTACTCATTCAATGGAAGTTGCCGACCAATTCGACCGGGTCGACAAACTGGATGATATCAATGAACTGGCTCAGGCCGTCACGGGGGGAACACACGCATGAACCTCTGGAACATTGCATACCGCAGCGTTAAGCAACGTCGCTTGGCCTCCATCCTCACGAGCATCTCGATGGCGCTTGGCGTCACGCTTGTAGTAGCTGTCTTGACCATTTCCGGTGTCGTGAAGACGTCATTCGAAACGAGCACATCGCTTGGCTACAACATGGTCGTCGGCGCCAAAGGTGGTGCACTTCAACTAACAATGAACTCGGTGTTCTACCTCAGCGAACCGATTGAAAACATTCCTTATGAGTACTACCTCGAGTTTTTGCCTCTGGAGCCAAGACAGGCGGCCTATGAAAACTCACATGTCTATCGCGCAGTTGCACAACAAAACGAGCTTCGTGAATTAGTCGTTTCCACGACAGCCGCAACCGGTGGACTAGCGTCGTCTCTTGCTCAGGAATTACTAAACGACCAGTTAGACCAACAACTGGAACAAGCATTGCCATGGAAACGGCAAGGCAAATTCTCCGGTTTTACTGGCTTGGTAATTCCACTCTGCCTGGGAGATTACTTCGGGAGTTTTCGAGTGATGGGAACCACTCCGGACTTGTTTAACGAACTCAAGTACGGACCTCAGGCTGACCGTGAGTATACGTTTGCCGAAGGACGCAACTTTGTGACCCATAGCGAGGAGTATGGATTTTATGAAGCTGTCATTGGTGCGTCCGTCGCGCGAGAAATGAACCTAACGCTCGGAGCAGAGATTCAACCATCCCACGGTGCACAGAGCGGTGATGTCCACGCAACAGCCTTTACCGTTGTCGGCATCCTCGACTCAACCGGTACTCCAAACGACCGCGGAGTATTCATCAACATGGAAGGTTTCTACCTGATGGATGACCATGCCAAGCCGGTTGATCAGGAAGAGGATTTTCAAGGTGTCGAAGTAAATAAGACGGCACCAAGTGGATTAACGCTGGAAAATCGTGAGATCACTTCGATGCTACTGCTAACCGCCAGTCCAATTTTTGCTCCGAGCCTTGAGAACACAATCAACGAATCGAATACTGCTCAGGCAGTTTTTCCAATCAAAGAAATCACGGTCATGTTCGACAGTTTCGTCGATCCGGCTCGAGATTTACTACTGGTGATTACGATCCTTGTGTGCCTTGTTTCAGCAGTTAGCATTCTGGTCAGTATCTACAACACGATGAGTGAGCGACGCAAAGAAATCGCGATTCTGAGATCATTAGGTGCACGGCGGAATACGGTAATGTTCATCATCATGATCGAGTCATTTATCCTGTCAGCGTTTGGGGGCATATTCGGTTTCATCTGTGGCCACGGTCTCATAACACTTGGTAGTGATGCAATTGAAGGCCGGACTGGAATCTCGATCGGGTTCTTTGACTTTGCTCCTCCACTGGGGATGAATCCTGACACGATCATGGGCAGTGTTAGTCCGGAATTAATGATCATCCCGGGCATGATTATACTGAGCGTTGTCGCCGGCATTCTGCCAGCACTTTCTGCTTATCGCACAGACGTCTCGCAAAGTCTGTAGATGATGGGAAGATAGACGACCATTAGGACGGACACTTGGCAGCGTGATCCGGAATGGACCACTGGCGATGAGTCGCCGAAACAGTATTCCAAGTTTCCTTGATACCTAACTTTGACGCCGGACCTACATCTAACAACGACAGACTATTTATTTTACGATTTACTCATGGGCAAAAAGAATAAAAAGAAGAAGAAAGCTGAGCAGTCGGAGAATCCGAACTTCAAGCCCATTGCCGAGAATCGAAAAGCCCGACACAAGTATCAGGTACTCGATACGCTCGAGTGCGGGTTGGCACTCATTGGCAGCGAAGTGAAGAGCCTTCGCCTTAATCGTGTTTCACTCGATGAAGCTTATGCCCGCGTCCAAAATCGCGAAGTTTGGCTGGTTGGTTGTGACATTCCCGAGTACAAGCAAGCAAGCCAAATGAATCATGCCCCGAAGCGACCTCGCAAGCTGCTGATGCATCAAAGTGAGATCCGTAAATTCGCAGGTAAGGCTCATGAAAATGGCCTGACTCTCGTCCCTCTCAAAATGTATTTCAATCACCGTGGAATCGCCAAATGTCTCGTTGGCCTCTGTCGCGGCAAGAAAACTCATGACAAACGTGAAGCGCTCAAGAAAGCTGACACGCAACGCGGCCTTCAGCGAGCCATGCGTAGAAGATAGTCCGGAGACGATTGAGCACTATGCGGAACTTCAAAGATAGCCGCGTAATGTTTCACCTGCTTGGAACTGTCAAATACGACCTGGTGAACAAACTTCAAAAGCAAATTATTAATCTCGCGACGTTTTCAACTGCCTTTGATCCACGCCAAATAACAGTCCTTCTTTGCGAACATAATCCGGTCGTGACCGTTGGCTATTCCGGATCACGATCACACATTCGTCTTTCCGCAGAACAACTCCGAAAGCAGAACTTGACGACGAAATGGGTGAATCGTGGTGGGGGCTGCTTGCTGCATGGCAAAGGACAGCTTGGCGTTTACCCGATCGTGCCAATCAGCACCTTCGCCACATCAACCAAAGCAATTGCGCAGCTACTACGTGATGCGGTTCGTTCTGGCCTCGAAGAAATCGATTATCAAACCACAACGTACGAATCCAACAGTGCTGTTTGGGGACGCACCGGAGCCGTTGCAACAGTAGGAATTGGTAAACATGAAGATATGACCACTCATGGAGCGTATATCAATGTGAATCCGGAGATGAAGCACTTTAGACATATCGATAGCGTGACGAGATTGCCGGAGGGTCAATCCAAGCAGACGTTGTCATGTCTGCTAGCCGAAAGACGTCGTGCTGTTAGAATGTCGCAAGTAAGATCCACGCTGATTGAAAGTGTTGGTCATGCTTTTGGTTGTGACGATTATCACATAACAACCGGACACCCCGAACTTAGAAGGATGGTCTCAACAGAGCATTAAGCAATGACCGAATCCTCTTCACAATTCGAATTGCCCATTGTTCAAGCGATGCCTGAGCAATTGCCTTCTCGCACAACTGAACGAGAGAGGCTTCCCAGATGGCTTAAGCGTGAAGTGCCAAAGGGCAATGCCAATCATTTCACTGAAGGGCTGCTGGACGAACTCGGATTAGAAACCGTTTGCGATAACGCAAAGTGTCCAAATCGAATGGAGTGTTACTCTCAGCTTACCGCAACATTTATGATCCTTGGAAACGTGTGCACAAGACCTTGCGGATTCTGTGCCGTGGGTCGCGGTGTACCAGACGAATTAGAAGCAGACGAACCAGAACGACTAGCCGAGGCGGCCGTTCGACTAGGATTAAAACATGTCGTCATCACTTCTGTCACACGTGATGACTTGCCAGATGGCGGTGCTGAACACTACCACCAGTGTATTCTTGCCGTTCGTGATCGATGTGATGCTACCATCGAAGTACTGACACCGGACTTCGTGGACAATTTACCGGCGCTGGATCGCGTCATTGATGCGAAACCTGAGGTCTTCAATCACAACACAGAAACGGTACCAAGATTGTACCGCCGCGTACGTGGCCCCAAGAGTCGATATAAGTGGACGCTCGGCATGTTGCAGCATATCAAGCGACAGGATCCAGACATCAAAACGAAGAGCGGGCTGATGCTTGGACTTGGTGAAACACGAGATGAAATCCTCGATGTATTGGCGGACCTTCGCGAGTACCAGTGTGATTTCCTGACACTTGGTCAGTATCTTCAACCCGGCCCGGGTTATCTTGGAGTTCAGAGATTTATCCCACCGGACGAATTCGATGAACTCGGTGATATGGCAAAACAAATGGGATTTGAAAAAGTCGCAAGTGGCCCGTTTGTTCGCAGCAGTTACCACGCACGTGACATGGCAGAATCATAAATTCAAGACAATTGACAACGTCAATTAAGCCAGCGTCAGCGACCCCCACAGACTTGGATCTTCGGTAACCGGATAGTCATCCCCAAGACTGAAGTGCTGTGTCCCCAACTCCCGGTCGGTAACTTTATAAAAGAACCCTAAACGCTGGTACTCATCAGGATTAAATCCAGTCAGCGCATCGGCTGGGATGAATGCCTGAAGCTCATAACCATCCCGCTTGATGGCACTCTTGACTCGAAGGGAGTCCGGGATAATCGGATTCGGATGTTGTTTAGCACGGTTGATTGGCATTAACCTCGCCGATGGTTGAGTGAATCCTTTTCCAGCTCCAACCGGTAAGAGCACAAACCAATGGCAATACTGTGTCGCCCTGTGAATCATGTGGGTATCACGAGTATCAATCCAAATCTGCAGGCCGTCACTATCTTCAGGCTTTTGCGTTCGAGCCCAAATCGACTGAGATTTTCCCCGCACAGTTAAATGCACATAAATACCGTTCGCATTCCAACCTACTTTTAGATCAGCAAATTGCTTTGCACCGGTCAGGTCATTAAACGTCCCCAAGTCGTGACGATCGGTCAGCTTAGCGCCTGATGCATCGGACCATTTACTTCGTGTCTTTTCCAACGACTGCGAGAATTGAAACAAAAGCGTTGGATCAATCAGTTGTGGACTTTGCATTTCTGCCATGACTTGCTCTCCTACTGTTCCAATTCCAGCTGTTCACGCAGGTAGTTTTCAAGGTCACCACTATAGATATCCTCAACACTTCGAAAGTAGATTTTCACATGATCACGATCTGCTTTTCCACTTTCGACTTCACGCTTACGACCTAGTTCTGCAATTCGTCCGGTTGTCGTTTGGCCTCTTGGGGTATTGATAATCAACAGCAGGTCTTCCGCTTTCTTGGTGTTAATCGTCACCCAAGGCATACGACCACCTTTTTGATACAGATGCACCAACACCTTGTTGTTCCACAGGAACTGACCATCCGGCACAAGACTCATCAGAAGTCCGTACAGGTCTTCCCAAACTTCCGCGGGCCATTTGATATTGCGGCCGCCGGTAAAGCCTTTTCTTGAGAAGTGCCACTGCTGACCGGCTTTTTTCCAAGGCGTGTGTTTATTCGGATCCTTGGCCGTCGAGTCTGTAACTTTAGTAAACCCGTTCGCTGCTGTTTCAATGAATTCCCAAAACACCGGGTTATCGATTTCTTCCCAACTGTGAGCTCTGATTTCCACTTCCTGCCACGGGCCTCTCAGCGACTTCACTTTCACTCTCGGCTCGTTGCCATAAACCGGCAACTCATCCATTTGATTGAGTGTCTTCAATGCCATTGCCGGCACCAGTTGTTCACGCTTAAACGTACCCGTTGCTGTACGGAATTTCATTTTAAGTAGCCACGCTTCGGCTGTGATCGCGTGAAAAAACCAACCTTGGCTCTTTTTCTGAGCAGCAATTTCAACAACAGTTCGACTACTGTAATCGGTATCACCAAAGCTGCCATGTTTTTCAATTCGCTGGATAACTTCAGCCAGAATCTTTCCCTCCCAGCGGCAAGGTTCACCACGGCGCCCAACACGATCCACCGTGTGCCATTTAAGGCCGTCGACTTCCCATGGCATGCTAGCCTCGTCGCCAGCATCACTTATCGATAAGTCACCCTCTTGCTCTTCGTTAGCATCTGAGGGATCAAACGATACGCGTTTCTCATACGGACCCTCATCAAGCACTGGCGACAAGGCTTGTGCGGTGTGGCTTGGGATTTTTTGTTTTGTCTTGCCGGCAAACTTCTTTGATAGAGCTTCAGGAGTACCCTGTCCTACGATTTGACCGCCAGCTTCGCCAGCCTCCGGCCCAATATCGATAATCCAGTCAGCCGATTTAATCAGATCCAGATTATGTTCAATGACAACGACGGTATTTCCCAGATCAACGAGTCGTTGCAGGACATCAAGCAGCTTTCGTAAGTCATCAAAGTGCAACCCGGTGGTTGGCTCGTCTAACAGATACAGCGTCCGGCCGGTATCCGGTCGAGACAATTCTGCCGCGAGCTTAACGCGTTGTGCTTCACCACCTGATAGCGTTGGAGCAGATTGGCCTATGGTCAGATAGTCCAAACCAACATCACAAAGTGTCTGGAGGACTTTCCTAATTTTTGGAATGTTATCAAACAAGTCCAATGCTTCTTTGCAGGTCATAGCAAGCACGTCACTGATGGAGCGACCACGGAATTGCACCGTCAGCGTCTCATCGTTGTAGCGTTTACCTTCGCAGGTTTCACACGGCACCCACACGTCAGGTAAGAAGTGCATTTCGATGCATTTTTGTCCTTGTCCGTCACAATCATCACAGCGACCTCCCGGCACATTGAAGCTGAAGCGGCGAGCGGTGTAACCACGAATCTTGGCATCCGGCAACTTCGAAAACAGCTCACGAATTAAATCGAACATGCCTGTATAGGTTGCCGGATTTGAAGACGGCGAATTACCTAGTGGGTTTTGGTTTACGCGAATGACCTTGTTTATGTATTCCAGTCCGTCGATTCGCTCATGAGCTCCAGGAATCAGCGATGCTCGATGAAGTCGGCGGGCAAGCGCCGGATAGAGTGTATCGTCGATCAGAGAACTCTTTCCACTACCACTCGGTCCGGTGATCGCCGTTAAGGTTCCAAGCGGGATACGTAAATCCACGTGCTTGAGATTATTATGCGAAGCTTCGATCACTTCGAGCCACTGACTGCCGGACTTTGCACTATCAATGACCGGTCTACGATTCTCCGGAATCGGAATCGACTTCATGCCATTCAGATAAGGCCCGGTCACACTGCCCTTGAGTTTGCTTACCTGATCAATACTGCCGTGGGCCACAATTTGTCCACCGTGATTTCCACTGCCTGGCCCAAAGTCGTACAGGTAGTCACTCCCTTCAATCACTTCTCGATCATGTTCAACAACAAGAAGTGTGTTTCCCAAATCTCGAAGTTTATGAAGTGCTCGCAACAAGCGGCCGTTATCTCTTGGATGTAAACCGATCGTCGGTTCGTCGAGAACATACAGCACACCACACAGTCCGCTACCAAGTTGGCTGGCAAGGCGAATCCGCTGTGCTTCACCGTTAGACAATGTGGCGGATGGGCGATTCAGGCTGAGATAGAACAGACCTATTTCAATCAGGAATTCCAATCTCGCTTTAATTTCACGTAGTAACTCGCCGGCAATCAGTTGTTCGCGGTCGTCCAACTCCCACTCATTTACGAGTGCAAGCAGATCACCAAGCGGCGCGCGGCAGAGTGTTTCAACCGTTTCGTTTCTAAAGCGATAGGCACCTGCGTCGTCACGTATACGACTACCACCGCAAGTTGAACATTCAACTTCGTCAATTAAGTGTTCTAATCTGCTTCTCAATGAAGCGGATAACCGTGATGCTTCAGCGAGAGCGGGGTACAACCCTTTGAATTGAAAACTAAATTTCCTCGCCGGATCATCTCCGTCGGCCGGCATCTGCACGTCGATCCATTGAGGAGGTCCGCCATGTAGCATGATCCGTCGCTGGCGAGGCGTAAGCTTCTCAAATGGCACATCGGTAGGCACGGCAAGTTTTGCGCCGAGAGCCTCGAGCATCGCGCGGCTGATTCGATTCTCAAGATCAGGCCACAGCTTTAAAACTCCTTCGGCCAACGTAAGGCGGGTATCAGGAATCATGATTCCAAGGTTTGCGCCCGTTTGAGTACCAATTCCTTCGCACGATGAACACCAGCCAAGGTTGCTATTGAAGGAAAAATGATGTGGCGTGAGATGTTCAAAGCTACGTCCGCAGGAATTGCAGGCAAGGTGCTGACTGTGTGGCACCACTTCCCACTGCGTTTCATCCTGAGATTCGTTTACGAGGGCGACTTCCATTTCACCTTTGCCAAGCTGTAGCGCCAGTTCAATACTTTCAGCAATTCTCGACCGGTCGCTTTCCCGAGCCGTGATACGATCCACCACGACAGTGACATGATGAACGCTTCGGCGATCAAGCTCCGGTATTTCATCAATGCGATACGTCGTACGATCGATACGTACACGCTGAAAACCGGAAGTGCGAATCTCATCCCATAACTGTCCGTAGTCCTGACCGGGGTCGAGCTCCATGGGTGCCATCAGGAACATCCGGGTTCCTTCTTCACAATCCAGAACTTTATCGATAATCTGATCCGCCGCCTGCGTTCCAACGGCAATATCACAGTCAGGGCAATGTGGCACACCACACCGGGCCATCAGGATTCTCAGGTAATCATAAATTTCGGTTACAGTACCAACCGTGGATCTCGGGGTGTGGCCGAGGTTCTTCTGTTCAATGGCAATAGCCGGTGACAGCCCTTCGATGTAGTCGAGCTGGGGTTTCTGCATTTGATTTATGAACTGTCGAGCATAGCTACTTAAGCTCTCGACGTATCTGCGCTGACCTTCTGCGTAGATCGTGTCCATGGCCAGCGATGTCTTACCAGAGCCACTCGGACCGGAAAACACTGTCATGTGGTCACGGGCAATTTCTGTGTCCACCATTTTCAAGTTGTGCTGACGGGCACCAGTCACCTTGATTCGCTTTAGCTCACGATCCGCTTTAGCCGCAAGTTCTTCATCACGCTTTCCTTCTGCTGCGGGATTTGCTTCGCCGCGTAATACACGTGCTAATGCTCTGCCCGTGAAAGACTCCTCGCAATCGGCAACCTGTTCCGGCGTTCCCTGACAGACGATCTCACCACCGTCTTCGCCACCTTCGGGGCCAAGATCAATTACCCAGTCTGCAGTCTTAATAACATCCAAATTATGTTCGACGATTAAGACAGTGTTTCCGTTTTCCACAAAGGCATGGAGTACCTTCAGGAGCATTTGGATATCTGCGAAATGCAGTCCGGTTGTTGGCTCGTCGAGTAAATACAATGTTTGGCCGGTGCTTTTCTTAACCAGCTCTTTCGCTAATTTGATGCGTTGCGCTTCGCCTCCAGAGAGAGTAGGGGACGATTGTCCGAGTTTGATGTACTCAAGCCCCACATCTTTAAGCGTCGATAGCTTGTGGTGGATTTTCGGAATATTCTCAAACAACTCTAACGCTTCGCCAATTTCCATGGTCAGCACGTCAGCAATGGAATGTCCTTTGAACTGCACCTGCAGCGTTTCGCGATTAAAGCGGTTACCGTTGCATACCGGACAGGTCACCCAAACATCGGCCAAAAAGTCCATTTCCAGCCGATTCGTACCATTCCCTTCACACGCCTCACAACGACCACCTTTGACGTTGAAACTGAATCGACCCGGCTTATATCCACGGCGTTTGGCGTCGGGGAGTTGTGAAAACAAGTTTCGAATGTCATCGAAAACTTTTATATAGGTAGCTGGATTAGATCTCGGTGTACGGCCAATTGGTGACTGATCGATGGCAATCATCTTGTCCAGATATTCGATACCATCGATGGCGGCATGTTCTCCGGGCGTACCAAGGCCGTTGTTTAAATCGCGCCTAAGTGCTTCCACAAGAATGTCATTGACCAGGGAGCTTTTGCCGCTGCCGGATACTCCCGTAATGCAAACCAGATTGCCTGTGGGTATTTCGACATCAACCGATTTGAGATTGTTGTGAGAGGCTTCTCGCACCGTAACGGATTCTTCGTTTTGTGGGCGTCGTGTATCCGGGATTTCAATCTCGCGTTTTCCGGCAAGAAACTGACCGGTAACACTGCGGTCCTGTGATTCAATCTCATCGATTGATCCACGGGCGACGATTTCGCCGCCGCAGATACCAGCGCCGGGGCCGAAGTCCACAAGGTAATCCGCTGTCCGCATCGTGTCTTCATCATGCTCGACAACAACAACGGTGTTTCCAATATCTCGCAGGTGCTTCAACGTTTGCAGCAACCGGTCGTTATCTCTCGGATGCAATCCGATCGACGGTTCATCAAGAATATACAGAACGCCGACAAGCCCTGATCCGATTTGTGCTGCAAGTCGTATCCGCTGTGCTTCACCACCGGAAAGTGTCGGTGCCGTTCGATTTAGTGCCAGATACTCCAGCCCGACATTAAGTAGAAAACCGAGTCGTCCGCGAATTTCCTTAAGAGCTTCTTCTGCAATGATCGCGGATGTGGGGTCTAACTCAATCTGACCAAAAAAGTCTGCGGCATCTTTCACACTCAAGGCACATACATCCGGTAGACTTTGCCATGGCGACTGCTCAAACCGCGGATGAGATGACTCCAGTTTTACAGAACGTGCCTGAGCCACTAACCGCTGCCCATTGCATGTGGGGCATTCGATTGTCCGCATGTATTTTTCGAGTTGCCGCAGTTGCACCTTGCTCTTGCTGCCCGTGTACTTGGACTTGAGTTCGGGGATAATCCCTTCAAAGGTGCCACCATATTTCAGAGGCGCATTTCCACCTCGCCAAGTAAAGGTGATGTGATGGTCACCGGCTCCCCAAAGCCAAATATCTTTCGCCTGCTGTGGAAGCTCTGCCCAGGGTGATTCAAGCAGCAGACCTTCAGGGAATTCGTGAAGGCGCTCCATCGTTTCGGCTACACCCTTGTAGATATGACGTCGCCAACGACCCATTTTTTTCCAGGTGCCGGTAGTGTCGATACAGCCCTGCATGAAACTTAATGATGTGTCCGGGATCAACAGGTTTTCATCGAACGAATATAGCGTGCCCAGACCATCGCACTTCTGACACATGCCTCGAGGGCTGTTAAAGCTGAACAGTTGTGGGCTGGGCGTTGGAAAACTGATTCCACAATCGGTACAAGCGTATTCACTCGAGAAGATTTTGTCCGAGACATCTTTATCCGATTCCAAAGCGACAAACAGTGTGCCATCACCAAGCTTAAGAGCCTGTTCGACGGATTCTGTAAGTCGGGACCGGATGTCCGACTTGATTTGCACTCGATCTACGACCACTTCGATATCGTGTCGTCGGCGTCGGTCAAGTGACGGAGGGTCGCTCAGTGGAAACACCTGTCCGTCCGCGCGGATGCGAATATAGCCCTGTCTGAGAAGGTCTTCAAACAGATCCTTGTGTTCACCTTTTTGGCCACGGATCAGAGGAGCCAGAATGCTAAATCGGGTATCTGGCTCAAGTGTCAAAATACCGGAGACGATTTGCTCGAGGCTTTGCGCTGTGATTTTTCGATTACATTGCGGACAGTAACCGGTGCCGACTCTCGAATACAGAACACGCAGAAAATCGTAGATTTCCGTGATGGTGCCAACGGTGCTGCGAGGGTTTCGGCCCGCTGTCTTTTGTGAAATCGAAATCGTTGGGCTTAAGCCGCTGATTAGATCGACGTCCGGTTTTGGCATTTGCCCAAGGAATTGGCGGGCAAAACTGCTGAGGCTTTCAATGTAACGGCGTTGGCCTTCGGCAAAGACAGTATCAAACGCCAAAGAGCTCTTTCCGCTGCCACTAACGCCTGTCATACAGATCAATTGGTTGCGTGGGAGCGTGACGCTGACATCACACAGATTGTGCTCCCTGGCACCTTTGACAACGATATCGGAAACGGGCATGAATACGGGCTCTCTTTGGTTCTCAGCAAGAACAAGCCCGCATTGTATGGCGGAAAGAAAATCCTATCCATGGGCGGTAAGGATTAGAGAGTCACCGGTGTCACTCCGGATTCCCGATCTGAGAAATGTATTCGGAGATCCGCGCGTGCAAGTCAAGTAACTCCTGCCACTTCTCATTACTAAAGGAGATGGCTTCCCCAAGTAGTTCAGCACCTCGCACAATGGATCGCATTCGAATGTGGAAGAATTCCATTATTTCAGAAAGCTGGGCAGCCTGACCTGGCGTGAGTCGTTCGGGGATCGTTGGAGGTTCCAGATCGAACATGGCGGCCTGCAGTTCTGCATCGCTCATGGCCATGTCGTAGCTGCTGCCGCCGGCACCGGGAAGACTACTGCCAGTTGGATCGTCCTTTTTATTCTCTTTGAGCGTTGCTAAACGGTCGTTGATTTGTTCACGAGATCCAAATAGCAGCACGCTTCTGCCGATACTCAAGAGGTCGCCAAATCGCAGGATACGGAGTTGGATCTCTTCTCCGTTTACCTTGGTACCGTTAGTACTTTCAAGGTCAGTCAGCACAATCTGCTCATGATCTTGCTGGATTTTTGCATGAAAGCGGCTGACCCGTTCATCGTTTAACTGAATGGTATTACCGTCTTCTCTGCCAATGGTGATCGGAGCTTCAATTTCGGAGAAAAGTTTTCCGCGATCACTACCATCCAGGATGCGCAGCGTGATTTTAGACGAATCGTCTGACATAACCTTTCCTTAAATGGTGTGAGATTAGAGCGATAGGTGTGGTAACAAGTTTGTGAGAAGAAATCGACGTATAAACGAATCATCTCGAACGGCAAAATATTCTATACATCGTATTGGTTCATCGTCGGTGAAAAAATAGGCAGCGTCAAGAATGAAGATTCTTGAGCTTGTGGGAGTTGCAAAAGCAGAGCGTCGGGAATATGTTCAGTTCAAGACACGCATCCGTAGCTCAATTGGATAGAGCATCGGTCTTCGGAACCGAGGGTTGGGGGTTCGACTCCCTCCGGATGTGCTTTACCAATTCGGAAGCTTCGTTGACTACTGAATCAGAGTGGTTTTCGCAATTTACGGCGGCTTCTGATATCTGATTCAGGATCATTTCGGTCATTTCCGCTTCCGAGGACCCTTTCTGGTTCTTAAACTGGCGTTGCGAAGGCAAGATTATCAGGCTTTTGACCGCAACGAACGACTCACCGAAGTCTATGATGCTCATGTAATTCAAGAGTGGGTCGACTAAGTCGAACCCAGGAGTGACTTACTGCCCACTGCTGATTCGACTGCGCGGATTCCTGCTTACCTAGTTTCCTGCTTACCTAGAGGAACGTACTTTTGCTATCAAACAAACTCTTCGCATTTCTGCTTACCTTATTTGCAACGTCTGTATTTGCAACGTCTGTTGCTTTAGCCCAATCAAACTGGCCAATGGCCGGTGGTCCTGAGGGGCGATGGACGGTAAGCGGTCCACAACCTCCCCTGAATTTCAGTGTTCGCACTAATCAAAATATTCAGTGGAAGACTACTTTGCCCGAAGGTGGACAAAGTGGGATTACGATTTTCGACGACATGGTCTTTCTATCCGTTATGAAACCCTGGACTCCGCAACATGATCCAGACGAATTAAAGGCTCAGCAAGACGAGATCCTCAAACGCAAAGCGGTGATACTCGAAGCGATTGATAAAGAAATAATTGATTTCAACATTCCCTATGCGGCATTGCACTCATCGTACAAAGGTCACCACGCTCAAATCAACGACCTCATCACTAAACGCGTCCAAATGCTTCTGGACGAAGATCCAAAGCAAAATGTCAACAAATTGCAAGAAAGAGTTCGTCGATTTCATCCAAAGGTGAAGGAACTGGAATCAGAACAACGAAAACTAACGAGTCAGATGGATCGGATACGAATTGAGTATTCCGGAGATTATGCAGCAATCCAAAAAGCGAAGACTGACGTCGAGTTAAAAATCCGCAACTTGCCATCCCTCAAAGGAGCAGACATCGTTGGGTATTGTCTGGATGCCAACACCGGAGAAATTCTCTGGAGCGTAACGCTCAAAGGTTCGGTCGAGGGACCATACAATTACGGATTCAGCGACTCCAGTTCTCCAACTCCAATTTCCGATGGCCGGCACGTCTGGTTCGTCAATGCGAGTGGTTCGATGGGATGTTGGACCGTAGACGGGCAATTAGTTTGGTTTCGCGAATGGGCACCGTCCGCCAAAGCTCCATTCAACAAACAATTCGAGCCAATTCTCAGCGGTGATTGGATCCTCAACGTCGAGCCTTTGCCCAACGACGACCCCCGCAAAAAGAAAGAGGGTGAACGCAAATGGAATTATCTGAGGGCGATTAACAAGAAAACAGGGAAGACCGAATGGATCTCAGAAGACGCCATCACTCACTACAACACGCCGGTCGTCGGCAATCTCAATGGCCAGCCCTATGTGTTACAAGGCAGGGGTGGTCCGCACCAGGTTCCCGAACGCCCAAACGGGCTTAGCCTAACCAAGCTATTTGGAGAGGATGCCGGTAAAGCCCTGTGGCACTGGGACCCACAGGAAGAGACTCCGTTCGGTGCCCTGGCTAATCAGCATTGGGACAACCAGTTCGCGTATTGGCTAAAAACGGGGCACTTAAAACTAGCAGTACTCGATTCTAAAACCGGAATACAACTTCACGAACACGATCTGCTCAGTCGTGCCACCACTACCTTTTGGGATAGGGACAAGCAAAGTTATGAGACCCTGCACGAACAAACAATTCGTGGCATTGTGGATCTACGCCATACCAATATTGTTGCTGAAGGCTACTTTTACTTTTTAATCCGCGACAAATGGCAGGTGGCACGTGTGAATGTCGCGACAGGAAGAACGGAGTATCTGGAGCTGCCAAGTCAAATCCACCCGTCGGCCCAAGGGGTGAATGCGTGGACCTTCAACGAAGTACAGCCTAACGATACAAGAAACTCACGCGGGTTCGACGTAGCCCAGGATCCCCGCATTAAGCTTGGAGGATTTACAAAGTCCTTTTTAGGAGCGCCTACGGTCGTCAACGGCAGAATCTACTTTACGTCGATGACCGGACTCGTTTATGTTCTCGATGCAAAGGCCCGGAATTTTAATCGATCCGCGATTCTTGCCGTGAATGATTTGGGGCCCATCGGCCAAACCTGGACTGCCAATTCAATCTCTTATGCAAATGGCCGACTATTTCACCGCACCATGAAAGAGGTAATATGCATTGGCGAGGTTAAATAACTGAAATGCCGTTTCGATGCTATCCAGAGCACTGATTACAGTTTTCCGACTAACATGATCTGAATCGAAGGACCGAAATCAACTCTCACAAGAAATTTATGGTGATAACCCATGAGCAAAGAACCTTTAACGTCCAACGAGCAAGCCGAAAGCCCAGTTAAAAGTCCGCAACCTAAACGCAGTCAACGGTGGGCCTGGTTCTGGCGTACATTTCTTGTCGTCTCAATCGCCGCAGCTTGGTACTGTTTCTACGTCCCCGCAAACAGTATCGCCTGGGCAAGCGACTTCACAACCGCTCAACAACAGGCAATTGAAACCGACAAACCGATCATCCTCTTTTTTACTGGCGACTGGTGCGTCCCTTGCAAGATTATGAAACGAGAAGTCTGGGCGGATGACGACGTTTCGTCGTTAGTCAATGCAGAATTCATTCCAGTCTTGATCAATATAGACTCGCCTCAGGATGCCGATGTACCGGAACGATACAAGGTGCGTGGCACTCCAATTACAATCGTCACTGACCCTAAAGGCAATGCATTAGGTTGGAGGGTCGGCGGCATCGACAAGGCGGAATTCCTGCAACTACTGAAAAACCAGGATCCACCGACAGCCAACAACTGAAACTAACCACAGGGCCGGTACTTGTCGCTCATTCAGATGCAAATTAGTATGCAAGTTGCTTCGGCAAACGACACTATTTGCACACTTAATGCGAAAGTACCAAATCAATGCGACATGTGATTTCAGCTCTGGTTCAAAATGTCCCAGGTGTGCTTGCGCACATCTCCGGCATGCTGGCGTCACGCGGATTCAACATTGATTCGCTTGCCGTCGGTCCAACTGAAAACGACGACTTAGCACGCATGACGTTTGTCGTCGTTGGTGACAACCATGTATTGGAGCAGGTCAGCAAACAACTCGAGAAGATCGTCACTGTCGTACGCGTGATTGACATTAGCACTCAGGAATACGTCGAACGTGATCTGATGCTTATCGGTGTACAGGCGGAGACTGGCGAAAAACGGAGCGAAATCCGGGAACTCGCCGAGATCTTCCGCGGCAAGATCGTCGATGTTGGTGCTGAACAGGTAATGATCGAAATCTCCGGACGCGAAGGAAAAGTTCAGGCGTTTATCGATCGCATGCGACCATTCGGAATTATCGAATTGGTTCGTACCGGCAGGATCGCTATGGTTCGACATGGTCGGACAAACGAAAGTGCTGACACGAAAACAGACGACAATTAAATAACAAAGATAAGAGCAGCCTGGGCTTTCTCAAGGATGAACCGGGCAAGCGAGGACTCAATTCGCTAAGTCGGAGTACTTGGCAGCGTCCGGCAGCGACATTATTAAAACTCATCCTTAGCAATTACATCGACTCAAGGAGTTGAATACTAGAATGACGGCTACTATTTATTACGACAGTGATGCCAATCTGGAATTACTCAAAGACAAGACTATTGCCATCCTGGGATACGGATCCCAAGGTCACGCACAGGCTCAAAATCTTCGCGACAGCGGTTGCAATGTGATCATCGGCCAACGCCCTGGCAGTGCCAATTATGATCTGGCCGTTGAGCACGGTTTTGAACCAATGTCACTCACCGATGCAACGTCACAAGGTGATCTGGTAAACGTATTGCTACCTGATGAAGTGCAGGGCGATATCTACACAAGCCAGATTCGCGATAATCTAAGCCCGGGCAACATCATCATGTGCTCGCACGGCTTTAACGTACACTTTGGCCAAGTCGAAGCACCTGAAAGCGTAGACACACTACTGGTCGCACCAAAGGGACCTGGTCACCTCGTCCGAAGTGAATTTGAAAAAGGTGGTGGTGTGCCGGCACTGATCGCACTTAGCGAAGGTGCATCTGATGAAACCTTCCAACTGGGATTGGCTTACGCCAAAGGCATTGGTGGAACTCGCGGTGGTGTTATTCAAACCACGTTTGCGGAAGAAACCGAAACGGATCTATTCGGTGAACAAGTCGTACTTTGCGGCGGTGTCAGTGAGTTGGTCAAGATGGCCTTTGAAACCCTTGTCGAAGCTGGCTACCAACCGGAAATGGCATATTTCGAGTGCTTACACGAACTCAAGCTTATCGTAGACCTGTTCTACGAAGGTGGATTGAGTTACATGCGTTATAGTGTTTCAAACACTGCTGAATTCGGTGACTACAGCACCGGTGAACGCATCATTAATGAAGACACTCGCACTGAAATGCGTAAAGTGCTCAAGGAAATTCAGGACGGCGTGTTCGCTCGCAACTGGATCCTTGAAAACCGAGCTGGTGCTCCGGCATTCAAAGCACGTCGCCGACGCGACCATGACCACGAACTGGAGCAAGTCGGTCGTCGTCTGCGAAAGCTAATGACCTGGATTGATGCCAAGGAAGTTTAATCCTCCGGCACTTCCCTGCGTACAACCAAGAATGCCTGCTGTCATCGCTATAATGCAGTGACAGTAGGCATTTCTTTTTGAACCCAAAATTTCACGGCAACGTCTTCAAAATGGCAATCGAATCGCTGCATTCGAATCACGATCGGATTTACGGTAGCAACCGGTTTGTTTACCCTGTGCTAAGCCGTCGCAGTAACGGAGTTTCGCTAGGCGTAAATCTAAACCCAGACAAGGTATGCAATTTCGATTGTATTTATTGTCAGGTAGATCGAACGTCACACAGCGAAACACGATTCGTAGAAATAGATCAGTTGTTGTCGGAACTGCGTGCAACGCTTGCGTTTATTACAAGCGGCGACTTCTTTGGTGATGGCCCCTTTAAAGACATCCCTGTAGAACTAAAACGGCTCAACGATATCGCATTTTCCGGCGACGGGGAACCGACGACATACAAGAATTTTGATGAGATCATTTCCAAGTGCGCTTCCTTAAAACGTGAGTTGGGACTCAGCGATGTCAAAATGGTACTTATCACCAATGCCAGCATGTTTCACCGCGACCACGTGAAGGCTGGACTGCGAATTTTCGACGAAAACCAGGGAGAGATCTGGGCTAAGCTGGAAGCCGGTACGGAAGCATACTTTCAGACAATTGATCGAACGACTTTTAAGCTTCAGGAGATAGTCGATAACATCTCAGAGGCTGCTCGATATAGAAGCATTGTAATTCAATCGTTGTTTATGAATGTAAAAGGCATTGCACCGTCGGACGAAGAATTACTGGCATTTTGTGGTCGGCTCAGCGAAGTCGTTGCAGCAGGTGGCACGATTGATCACGTACAGGTATACACCGTGGCCCGACCACCCGCGGAATCATATGTCACCGCATTGCCGAATACTAAAGTCGATCAGATTGTCGCTCTCGTCCAAGAACAAACCGGTCTTGCCGCCGTTCCCTATTACGGTATTTCGTGACACACTGAGACCATGAATGACACCCCCGAAGAAACTGCCGAATCGCCAACTGAACTAATCAGTGACACGGAAGACTCTCAGCCAACGGAGTTTCAATACGAGCCATCACCTTTTAAGGTGCTGAATATCATCGTCTTGACACTGCTTGCGTTCGGGCTATATATCGCAATCGGTTCCTTCATTGCCTGGGACAGGGAAGGGGACGAATTCGGATTAAATATGAAGCTCAAGCGATTCGGATGGATCGCCGGATGCTCGCTGACCTTCATCGCGTTCATGTGGTTGCTATTGCGTAAGCACAAACGAAGATAAGCAACATGTATTCATTGGCCGGCTCACAGCAAGCTAGACACATGCACAACCGCGGGGCTCGGCAAAGCCAAACCCGCAGGG
>Ga0114933_10001914_pt1 | contig 22442 bp, 18 predicted proteins | sample 4SBtaG_FD_89691 | JGI IMG/M metagenome (GOLD analysis project Ga0114933, IMG submission 89691) | Deep subsurface microbial communities from Kolumbo volcano to uncover new lineages of life (NeLLi) - 4SBTROV12_W25 metaG | ecosystem: Environmental > Aquatic > Marine > Volcanic | place: Kolumbo... | reverse complement strand
GATGGGATATCGCTCGGCTGACATGCCGCTTGCCACATTGTCGAGTCCGTATGACCAATGAACTCCGTTCCTAGAAACCGCGTTTCACGCCCATAGGACCGTCCGCGGCCACCTGCCAGATGAATCTGACACGGGCCGATCGTGCTGCATAAATGTGAAACGAGCGAATCGCATCCTCGTACGACATTGCTTGCGCCAAGCACAAACACCCTTGCTTGGGATTCTCTATCATTAGCGGCTGTACTCATATCGATGTGTTACTTACGAGAATTCATTCAGGATTCAAAATGGTCGCTACCGGCGGTGCTAGAAACGCCTTCCCTTGTAGGCATTGAGCATTTGATAATTTGACATCGCCAGCATTAAAAAGAGAAGTCCATTGAAGGCCACTTCCTGTTTAAACCAGTACATTGCACCGATAATGGCAACGATAATCGAGAACATCATGGACTTACTAATGGCATCACGCGTGCCACTTAACAGGAATAATTCTCTGGAAATCTGACCGCCATCAAGAGGATAAATTGGCAGCAGATTCAGCACACCCCAAAACAGACTAATCATCACAAAACTGTATACAAAGTGCGCTAGCGCTGGATGCGGAATACGCACGCTTTCAATTAGTTCCCTAAACGTAATCCGCCCAAAGCTATTCGGTTGAGCATTCTTGAGTATCCTCGCATAGACCCCGTCCAGTTGATCGATATCTGAAGGCAGAAAGTAATTGTATTCAGCTCGGGCGGTGCTTTCTGGAAATGTGTTTTCTATAGTCTCGTCCTCTCCATTTGGAGGATCATCTACCGATGACCGGGCGATTGGCAGGTTCAACATCTCTGGAATAGCACCCAATGGGTCCGCCGTCGCGGTCGCCGGTAGATAACCAGACACAAAGCCATCGGATTTGGTTGCAAGACGGCAAGCAAGAATTACCAACACTGCAAAGAGCATCTGTAGAATTGGCCCCGCCAAAGAAATGAAAATCTTCTTACCAGGTTGGCTGTGTTTTCCGATGCCAGCCATTGCTTCGACGCTGTCGGCAACAGCGACTCCACCCATGTGATACAGCACAATATGGGAGTTGATCCGATATCGTTTATAGGCAAATGCATGCCCTAACTCATGAATGAGAATTGACGTAAAAGCAGCTGCGGTAATGACGAGCAGATCAAGTGGCTTCATTCCCGGCCGAAAGGAGATTACTGCAATCAGAATCCAGAAACCGGGATGAACGCGCACACGATAACCGAGAAATCTGAAATTCAGGTCGTAATTCGTTCTTCCTGGTTCACCAAGCATGATTTGTCCGTGTTGTTCTAATGTACTTTCTTACAACACATACAGAATAACTGGTGATACGAATTGCGCCTTTATGCTGCAGCCGCATGCTGGTCCTTTTCAGATTCACACTGCAGGTCGTCCAACACGAATTCTGCTGCACGCTTCGAGGCACCTGGCTTGGCATACTTTTCATTGAGTTCTGTCAACATAGCAATCCGGCGTGACCGCTCTTGCTCGTCACCAAGCCACTTTAGAACATAGTCGGCCATTGCCTTTGAGTGATCGGCTGCACCGATGAACTCTGGAAAAGGTATATGCGATTGGTGACTACCAAATATATCGGATTTCTCACACGATGCCCGGAATGGATCTGGATCGGAAATCAGATTAACGAGCGTAATGTACTTTACCTTTAGCATGCGATTGCCAATCCATTGATGGAATTTCCCGACTTTATATTGAATGACCGTTGGCACTTTGTGGAACATTAGCTCGAGTGAAACCGAACCACTGCAGGCCATGCAGCAATATGCACTCTTTATAATCTCCGGCGTGCAACCGGTCATAACTTCGACATCAAGTCCGGCTTCATCGACCATTCGGCGTGCCAATTCAGCTTGAGACTCTTTGAAACTGGCTATAACAAACCGCACATTTTCATCTTCCTGCTGAATCAATCTGGCTGCATCCAAAAAACCGGGCAACTGAGTTTCCACTTCAGATGTTCTGGACCCTGGCAATATCGCGACGAGACGTTTATCATCGCCGGTGAAATCATCCAATACATCTTGTTGCATTTGATGTGAAGTTAATTCATCAAAAAATGGGTGTCCGATAAACGTCGCATTACAACCGCGATCTCTGTACCACTTCTCTTCAAACGGGAGTTTGCAAAGAGCATGTGAAACATCCCGGCGCATTTTCTTAATGCGCCACTGAGCCCACGCCCATAACTGTGGAACACCGTAGTAGTAGACTGGAATACCATATTTGCGAGCACGTTTGGCAATGTGCCAATTAAATCCGGGGTAATCGATCAGCACTACAGCATCCGGTCGCTCGTTTTTGAAGTACTCCTCAGCCTGTTTAGCCAGTCGAAAAAAGGTCCTGATGTTTATCAGCACTTTCACAATCCACATGATGGCAAACTTGGTTAAATCAAAGTGCTGATCTAATCCGGCATCTTTCATTTTTGATCCGCCAAATCCAACACACTCTATGTTCGGATCTCTTTCCCGGAGCGCACGGATTAGATTTGACCCATGTAGGTCAGCGCTTGGTTCACCAACAGAAAAGAAGATCTTCATAGCTTCGCTTTATTTGCCATAGTGGTTTTATGTGGTTGTAACGCAAGATGATAACAAAAAGGAATGCACAAACTGAAGGTCGATCAGGTATAGCCGCATTTACGGTGCAAGCTGGAAGTCGATGAATGCTGTAGTTAAGCAATAAAGAGTACACTGATGGTTTGACTCTCTTGCCTCTTAACTCCTTCCGTCAAACATGCTTCAGCGATTTTTGCTCCTTTGGCTTATTCTCTCCTCAGCATTGGCACTGTTCTGGCCAGACCTGGCAGGCGCGTCTGCCTTTGACCCGTTTACATACGTCGCGCCGTTTTTGAAATACCTAATCATCATCACCATGTTTTGTATTGGTTGGATGTTACCGATCGACGAAGTTCGACAAGTAGGTAAACGCTGGCCCACCGTTATCCTTGGAACCGCTGTCCAATTTGCCACCATGCCTGTTCTGGCTTTTCTATTCGGCCGTCTGGTTGGATTGGAAGGTGGATTCTTAGTGGGTATGGTCATGGTCGGGTGTGTGCCGGGTGCCATGGCATCGAATGTGCTTACGTTGGCCGCCGGCGGAAATACCAGCTATTCGGTCAGTCTGACGACGCTAGCAACACTCGCATCACCCATTGCTGTTCCGGTAATGATGAAGTTCCTCTCTGGATTCATGGAGGGAGATGCCGCTGAATTACTGGGCGGTGATACGGACAATTCCGTGTTTATCGATGCCAGTATCAACCTGTTTTTCTGGGTTGTTTTACCCGTGGTCTCTGGATTCTTAATTGGTCGCAATTATCCGCAATTTGAATCGCGGGCTAAAGTCATTGGCTCCACGGTCGCCAATCTCGCCATTCTCATCATCATTGCTGTGGTAGTTGGAAAAAGTCGCGACGAGCTTTCCAGTATCACTTGGTACATGATCCTCGCGTTGCTACTGACAAACATCGGCGGCTATTGTGCTGGCTTGATCGGTGGTTCTGCCATGAAACTTCCCGATTCCATGAAACGAGCGTTAACCCTTGAAGTGGGGATGCAAAACGCCGGACTGGGTGCGGTACTTGCCGGAGCACTATTTGTAAACAATGACGCCGTCCAGGTTGCCCCGGCACTTTATACGTTCGGCTGTATGCTGACAGGAACTATGCTGGCTTCGTTTTGGAGCATCTCCGGAAAATCTGACACGCATTCAATAGATGAAGCGGACTCTGACAACGGTAGCCTGACGCAGAGAAATTCATGACAGATTCCAAACACATACAGGATGATGCTTCGGAGCAGGTTAAGACCAAACCGAGGAATTTCCTGATGCTGATCATGTATCAGGTGATCGTTCGCTGTGGTTGGATATTCAAGACAGAGAGTGTGGTCATGCCCGCGGTCATGCAGATGCTTGGTTCACCTGCATGGATGAGAGGCTGTCTCACCACGATTAATCGCTTTGGTCAGAGTGTGCCGCCACTGATGGTTTCGTCCCGCATACGCGTTGCCCGACAAAAGAAGAGAATTATCCTCATCGCAACATCGACCATGGGAGGGTGTTTTATCACGCTCGGACTATTCTGGAACGAGCTCGCCGAATCCAATCCCATGGCTATGCAGGGTATCTTCTTGGTGATCTACACCATCTTCTTTTTTGCAACCGGAATCAATCAACTCGCAGTTGGCACCGTTCAGGGAAAACTCATTGAAGCAGAACATCGCGGCAGGCTACTGACTGGCGCCAACTTCGTGGGTGCCTTATCTGCTGCAACTCTGGTTCTCTTACTGATGCCGAAGTGGCTAAATGAAACGACAGAGGACTTTACCTCGATCTTTCTATTCACCGGAAGTTGTTTCATCGCCGCATCATTGTTAGTGCTCTTACTTGATGAAAAAGTGGATCACTATGAACAAGAAAACCATGCAGTACGCGAATCCTTCCAACGAGCCCTAACGATCATCAAAACGGATGCGCGATTTAGGAGAATCGCTTTGGTAGGCGCACTTTTTAGCTCCAGCATCATGCTCTTCCCGCATTATCAGCCAATGGCACAGGATGTTTTGGATATGGATATTGCGAATATAGGTATCTGGATCGTCGTTCAAAACATCGGAGTTGCGGGCTTCAGCCTCATCCTTGGGCCACTGGCCGACTCACGTGGAAACCGCTTCGTCTTAAAAGTCCTCCTGTTTGGGGTATTACTCACACCCATCGTGGCACTCGTGTTAGCCAATCAGGAATCCGGTGGGAGGCTATTCTGGATCGTCTTTACGATGATCGGTTTGACACCTGTTACGATTCGCATTCTTCAAAACTACACCCTCGAACTCGTCGGGCCATCTGATCAACCGCATTACCTCGGTACACTTTCGCTATGTGTTGCGGGCCCTGCCATGCTAAGTCCATTGTTTGCAGGAAGTATTGATCTGTTTAATTCATATGTGCCTTTATTCGTCGGCATTTGTGTCTTGCTGCTGATTGGATGGTTACTCACATTTACACTGGCCGAACCACGCCACGAGTGAGTCAATGTTCAGGATAAGTCAGAAATCCCGTTGCAAGAGCATATCCAAATAGCCACGGCGATCGCTCGACGACAATCCCGCCTTGATGGCCAGATCATCCAGTGTAGCTTGAGCGGCAGAGATCTCTGATTCGTCCAAGACTAATAATTCCAGTTCGACAAAACACCCCAGTTGCTCTACATCGTCCAGTGCAACATTGACATCACGACCATTCACACGACATGTTCCATTGCGCCGTCTCTTGGATACTAACGCCACTTCGTGAAATCCAAGTTCCGTCAGAAACGTGCGGATTGCTGGTTCTGCCGCGACACCGTCGACGATGGGTAATTCGATTTCTTTTCGGGTCTTTGCTTTCGTACCAATCTTTGGCCCCTTGTATGTCAGGCAAGCCAGATCATTTTCGATGCGAATTCGAACAGCTTCATCAGTGATTGCAAAATCACGAGAGGGATGATTGAAATAATAATCCCGCTGACACACTTCATTCTGCCAATGAACGCTCTGGCTTTCCAAGGCATCGATTATTCGCGACACCTCGCCGACAGCGTACTTTTGTTCTACTTCGAATCCGCTTGTGTTCACTTCTGTTCCCTGCTGTGTTACTGGGTCTTGAGTCTGAAATAACGGGTCAGTTTCGTTAAGTTAGCAACGGCTGCAATGCACTCACGACATCCTGAGGTGCCGACCTTGAAAGCACTCCTGAAATGGCGACGCGTTTGAAACCCGCTTCAACCACTTCGGTGACATTGTTTAAATCGATGCCCCCAATTGCGAATGCCGGAATCTGAAATTTGTCTGACACCTGGCGAAGAAAGCTGACTCCCGCAAAGGAATCAAATGACTTTGTGGCTGATGGGAATGTTGGCCCACAGCCAATGTAGTTGGCACCATCGCGAACGGCATCCGCCACTTGTTCAATATTGTGAGTCGAAACACCAATGATCAAGTCGGGGCCCACCAACCTTCGTGTCTGAGACACGGTTAACTCATCCTGCCCAACGTGAACTCCATCGGCACCAGTCAATACTGCTAAGTCCGGGCGGTCATTCATAATGAACAACGGCGGCACATCAACGGTGTTTAGAATCTGACGCAACTGCTTGCCGCGGTTGATCAACGCCCGGTCAGGCAGATTCTTGTCGCGAAGCTGAATGACATCCACACCCGAGTGAACGATTTCCGTGCAATAATTGCCAAAGTCCTCAGTCGAATCTCGCCCGGATATGATCGCATAAATATGAGCATCTGCCAGTCGCTCTCTGCCAACGGTGATGGACGCGAAGCTATGGTGCAGTTGATAACATCGGTAACGCAATTGTTCGATTGACACACTTTCAACTACTTCGCTAACCACCTTTCCGTATTCCTCGATTACACGCAGCGATTCCTGTAATCGTGAAAAAGCAGCCTCTACAACGTCTCGAGTTGAATTCCGGTTCGATTCAGTAGCTGTAGAAATGTTTGTGCCAACATCGCCGTCTGTGTTTCGCATAGCAACAAGTGAATCCTCGCTCACTGCGAAGGAACTGTTGAAATCATGCCGAATGCACTTTGCCTGTTCCGTAAGGTATGAATCCTCCCAAGCGAACCTAAAGTACTCCTCGATGGTTCGCAATGCTTCACACCCGCGATTGCGGTTCGCATCCAGGATTCTGAGGACTTGATGGTTGTCAGTCATGGACAAAACCCTCGGATAAATCTATCTTTCGAATCAACGTTTGGCACAGTAAGTGCGTAGTACATAAGTGTCTTGGTGTTATAGGTAACATTGTGACATGCAACCGAAAGTGGTTTAACGGGTCTGGAAAGTTATTATGCTTACCATCTGCCATTTTGGCAGAAAAACCCGACTTGCTAGAAACAATTTCCGGCAACTACAATTCCTAGCACACTTGTTTGGAATCATCGGATATCACAATGAAGCTGTTCACATGGACAACTTGTTTATGGCCAGGGCTTTCACGGCTCTGGGTCGGCGGTAAGTGGGTGGGACTATTCTCATCCCTTATGTTCGCCGTGCTACTGAACGTAGCCATGACATGCCAGTTCGTTTGGACAGACGTGATAGCACCTGAGATGATGCTGGGACTTTGGTCCATTGTTGGTTTGATTTGGGTCATCGGTATACTGGACGGTTTTCAGTACGTGATATCCAACAAGCCCGTTGCGACGGATGTCTCGGATAGTGTTGGTGACGAGCAGCAATCGAATTCTCCTGAAGTCGGGGATCCGGTTGATCCGTTTACTGAAGCACGGGACGCCTATTTACAAGGCAACTGGATAAGAGCCAGCGAAGTTGCTTCACAGCTTGTAGCGGAGGACCGCCGCGACGTTGCGGCATGGCTTCTGCTGATCGCTGTACACCGACGCTGTAACGAGATTGAAGAAGCAAGCCGGCTGCTGAAGCAGTTAACCAGTCAGGCTGGTGCCAGCATCGAAAACGGTAACTGGACGTTGCAGGTCCGACAGGAAGCAACGTTGATTGAACAGGCACGGATGCGGCTGCAGGGCGACGGCGTTGCAGCATGAATACGAATTAATCCCGTATTCATCCCACCAGTGGGTAGTTGATGGTATCCCGTAAACACGCGGATTCCGCTATCTTGGAGGGAAGCAATTTACAATAATTCCTCGATTGATGGCACGGGCCAGCAATCACAAAGGAATTACCTGATTGTTAGTCGAAGATTGCCAACACGATCATTTAAGAATAGTGATCCGGGGCACAACAGAGGACAGATCATGTACGAACGTTTTACCGACCGCGCTCGCAAGGTTATGCAATTAGCAAATCAGGAAGCGCAACGATTCAATCACGAGTACATCGGCACGGAACACATCCTTCTTGGATTGGTCAAAGAAGGAAGCGGAGTTGCTGCAAACGTACTGAAGAACCTGGACGTTGATCTGCGAAAAATACGTCTTGAGGTGGAGAAGCTCGTTCAAAGTGGGCCAGAGATGGTCACGATGGGCAAACTACCGCAAACGCCTCGTGCTAAGAAAGTCATCGAATACTCGATGGAAGAAGCACGTAATCTTAATCACAACTACGTTGGTACAGAACATATCCTGCTCGGGCTTCTGCGAGAACAAGAAGGTGTTGCAGCTCAGGTATTAATGAACCTCGGACTGAAGCTTGACGAAGTCAGAGAAGAGGTTTTGAATCTACTCGGGCACGGCCTTGAAGGCGTGGAAAGTGGTGAACGGAGTGGTCGCGAAGGTGGCTCTTCTGAGTCATCAGGTAAAGGAAGTAAGTCGAAGACTCCAGCATTGGACAGCTTCGGACGTGACTTGACCGATCTAGCCAAGAAAAACGAACTGGATCCTGTCATTGGACGTGCTGGTGAAATTGAACGAGCCATCCAGGTGCTTTGTCGAAGAACTAAGAACAACCCTGTGCTACTGGGTGAAGCGGGTGTTGGAAAAACTGCGATCGTCGAAGGGTTTGCACAACGCGTTATCTCTGGAGACGTACCAGAATTACTCGCCGACAAACGCATCGTTGTTTTAGATCTCGCGATGATGGTCGCTGGTACAAAATACCGTGGTCAGTTCGAAGAGCGTATCAAGGCGGTTATGAACGAAGTTCGCCGTGCTAAGAACACCATCCTGTTTATTGACGAATTGCACACGCTCGTCGGTGCCGGTGGTGCTGAAGGTGCAATCGATGCAGCCAACGTACTCAAACCCGCACTGGCACGTGGTGAAATCCAGTGCATCGGTGCGACCACACTGGACGAGTATCGAAAGTACATCGAGAAAGACAGTGCTCTGGCACGTCGATTCCAGGAAATCATGGTCGAGCCAACTGCCAAGGATGAGACGATCGCGATCCTAAAGGGTCTACGTGAACGCTACGAAGAACATCATCGTGTTCAAATCACCGATGATGCACTTGTGGCCGCCGTGGAGATGTCCGACAGGTACATCACAGCACGATGTCTTCCTGATAAGGCAATTGATGTTATTGATGAAGCCGGGGCTCGTGTCCGACTCAAGACCATGACAAGGCCTCCCGATTTAAAGGAAATCGACGAAGAGATCGAACGTCTTAATAAAGAAAAAGACGATGCTGTCGCCGATCAGGATTTTGAAAAAGCTGCATCACTACGTGATAGCGCCGATAAACTCCGCAAGAAAAAAGAAACCATCACGGAAGAGTGGCGAGAAAAGTCGCGCGAAACTGACGGTGTCGTTGACGAAGACGTCATTGCTGAAGTCGTTTCAAAGATGACCGGTATTCCGTTGACCAGACTGTCGACAGAAGACAGCTTGCGTCTGATGCAAATGGAAGAAGAATTGCACAAGCGCATCGTCAGTCAGGAACAGGCCGTTACCGCTGTTGCCAAGGCTGTACGCCGAAGTCGCAGTGGATTAAAAGATCCAAAACGGCCGACTGGCTGCTTCGTTTTTGCCGGACCTACCGGTGTCGGTAAAACGTTGCTCGCAAAGGCACTCGCTGAATTCATGTTCGGTGACAGCGATGCACTGGTTCACATCGACATGAGTGAATACATGGAGAAGCACAATGTCAGCCGTTTGATCGGTGCCCCTCCTGGATACGTCGGATACGAAGAAGGTGGTCAACTGACCGAGAAGATCCGACGCCGTCCGTATGCTGTTGTCCTTCTTGATGAAATCGAAAAGGCACATCCTGATGTATTCAATATGCTGCTTCAGGTCATGGAAGAAGGACGTTTGACTGACAGCTTCGGTCGTAATGTCGACTTCAGAAATGTAATCATGATTCTCACAACCAATGCAGGTGCAGAAGCAATTAAGAATGAATCCGCATTTGGATTCCAGGCACCTGACAATGATGCATCGTACGACTCGATGAAAGCACGTGTTAACGAATCCATCGAACGTGTCTTCCGTCCGGAGTTCCTAAACCGTCTTGATGACACAATCGTATTCCGCCATCTCACTGTTGGCGACCTTAAAGAGGTTGTCGATATGGAACTAGCGAAGGTACGAGGGCGACTCGAAGAACGCGGCCTGATGCTGGATCTAACCGATGATGCAAAACAATTCCTAATCAAGCAAGGTTCCAATACCGATTATGGTGCACGACCACTTCGTCGTGCTATCGAGAGTCGTATTGAAGACCCGCTGTCTGAGGAATTACTTAAAGGCGAGTTCGAAGGTAAGAACAGGATCCTTGTCGATGCTGTGTGGGACGAAAACCACGAAAGTATCGTACGGCTGAGCTTTGAGGGATCATTCGATGAATCCCTAGTGCCGGAAGAACCTGAGCCGGTAGAGGAATCCACCGAAGAGGCGGTTGCCACGGGCGGCGACGATGGCGAAGAGTCCTAAGCTTGAGGCGATGACTCTTACATCAGATGTCGCGCGGTTGAATCTCGTATCGTTAATTCCGGCAAAGTCTACTTAAGTGTTACAGCTTAACATGCCGAAGCAATCAGAAGTGGAGCGTTGTGCGCTGAGTGTGCGCTCGTAAATACGTCACTTTTTCTGGTTTTGCTGGTACAAATGGCCTCCGGTACTGTACGAACGTCTAATTCAAATAGCCGACCTTCTGTGTTGGTGCGAGGGGCTGATGCGCTCTATGGATTAGGCAACTTTACAGTCTTTTGCTGTAAATCTATTCGTAGCCTCACTACAGAAGGGGTTCAACGTGGAACCCTTCTACCCGCTGCCTACCAGATAGGCGTCCAGAGCCTTCCAGTTATGGCGCTGACCGGCCTATTCATTGGCATGGTGTTGGCCGTCCAAAGCTATTTTCAGTTTCACCAACTCGGTATGGAAAACCGAATGGGTGCCATGATCAACCTTACATTGGTACGTGAGCTTGGTCCTGTACTTGCCGCGACGATGCTCGCTGGTCGCATCGGCAGCGCAATCGCTGCTGAATTAGGCACCATGCGGGTAAGCGAACAGATCGACGCAATCGACAGTATGGGAATCAGCCCTCTCCGTTATTTAGTTGTGCCGCGAGTTGCCGCATGTCTTTTGCTCGTACCGGCCTTAACTATCGTTGCCGATCTCGTTGGAGTTGCGGGCGGCTACTTATACAGCTCCCTTGCACTCAACATCGACGCGGCACAATATTTCTACAATTCGAAGGAATATGTGACAGGATTTGATCTGGCCACGGGCATTATCAAAAGCGTATTTTTTGGACTTTCCATCGGCCTTATCAGTTGTTACCACGGCTTTCACTGCCGTGTCGGTGCTCGTGGAGTCGGTCGCGCTGCAACTGCTTCATTCGTTTCCGCCTTCGTGATCATCCTGCTGTTAGATCTCTTACTTGGAATTGCTCTTGATGCGATCTACTTCCAATTAAATCCTGGTGGGAACAGCTTCTTATGATCAAACCCGAAGAGACAATGAACACTGCTCATTTGGACGAACCTCTGGTTCAGGTCGATGATCTTGTTGTGGGTTTCGGAAAGCAATTCGTCCTCAACGGTATTTCGTTTTCACTTTCACGCGGTCAGACGCTGGCCATAATCGGTGAAAGTGGTTGCGGCAAAACCGTGCTGCTGAAGTCACTGATCGGACTGATACAACCCACGGCAGGTTGTGTACAGTTAGCCGGTACAGATATTTCCACGATTAGTAATCACGCGCTCGCCGATTTGAGAACACGCACTGGATTTGTGTTTCAGCAAGCAGCGTTATTCGACAGTATGACGGTACGCGAGAATATCAACTTTCCATTGTCTTTTAATGAGACCGATGACGATGACATTGAAGAACGTAGCCATCAACTGCTGACGGAACTTGGCCTCGACCCGTCAATTTCAGACTGTTATCCGGGTGAATTGTCCGGAGGGATGCGTAAACGCGTGGGCATGGCCAGAGCATTGATGATGCGTCCTGAACTGCTGTTATACGATGAGCCAACCACCGGACTCGATCCAATCGTCAGCGATGTCATTAACGAGCTGATTCTACGAACGCGAATCAACCATTTTGTCACGAGTATCATTGTCACTCACGACATGAAAACCGTCCGCAAGACAGCGGATCGTGTCATGATGCTTTTTCCGTCAAATCAGCTTAGTGAGGGCGAAAACCAAGTGATTTTTGACGGGCCACCGAGCGAACTCGACCGAACAGATGACAGGCGCGTACAACAATTCGTCCGGGGTGACGCTGGTGATCGAATAGCAGTTTCAACGAATGCCAATTCATTCACAAATGGAGAATGGAAATGAAAGAGCGTGTTGTAAAGATCCAAGTTGGCCTTGCGACCATATTAGTTGCTGTTTGCGGCATTGCGTTGACCTTTCTATTCGGCGCACTTCCCGATTTTGGCGTCTCGACTTATAGCCTGACGGTGAAATTTCCAACAGCACCTGGTGTGCATCCAAATACACCTGTCCAAAAAAGTGGCGTCACCATTGGACGGGTTCACGATGTCAATCTGGATGAAAGCGGAAGCGTGATCATGCGTTTAGATATCCAGGATCAGTATCAAATTCGCCAGCGTGAAACATTTCGTATTCGCACTCGTTCAATTATCACTGGTGATGCACTCATCGATGTCGTAAATCTGGATGAGCAAGGTATGTTATCTAAATTCGACATCAACAAAGACGACCTCCTGAGCGAAGACGAAGTTAAGCACGCCAATCAACTCCTGACAGAAGGCACCCAAGTTGACAACGGTCTGGTGGTTGACGATCCACTCCAAGTTCTCATAAGTATGCAGGAGCACATGGCCAACACGTTTGGATCGATTCAGGGAGCAGGCGGTGGCATTGATCAGGCTGCTGATGAATTCCGTCAGCTAATGAAAAACTTGAATGCTTCTTTTGGTGACAACGAAAAGGGGCTAAAGGATGCCATTGAGAAAACGAATAATGCCATGGCGGAATTTGAAAAGGCCATGGCCTCGATGAACAACTTAGTTGGTGATGAGCAGACACAAGCGAACCTAAAACGTGCTAGTGCGCAATTGCCAATGGTGTTAGCTGATGCCTCTGCAACATTCTCCAGAGCACGCGATACTCTTGATTCGCTCGACAGAGCAGGCAAACTGGCAGAAAACAATCTCGCTCATTTGGAACGAGTCACAAAACCTCTTGGTGAACGCGGAGAGCAGCTAGTGGAGTCGATCACAAGCAGCGTGGAAGACTTCGATAACATGGTTACTCAAATGAACCAACTGGCAACCGCCATGAATCGTAAGGACGGCACACTCTCCAGACTGATTCACGACCGTGAATTGTATGACAATTTTGTACGCACATCGCGCAACATTGAGGAAGCAAGTATAAAGCTCCGACCCATTCTCAATGATCTGCGGACATTCTCCGATAAGATCGCCACGGATCCACGACAACTTGGAGTAACCGGTGCATTACAAAACAGACCGGTCGGCGCTGGGTTTAAGCCCATTCCTCGTTAGTGAGCTAGCGAGGCCCTGTGATGGCCGGAAGTTGACGACTTGGCACAGTCGGATACCTTGCCCTTAGCGGAGATGTCTCTACGGGACGCGGTGTCAGGACTCCCTGTTGGGCGCGCTGTCGCAACTGCAAACCTCGCTGTATAAGATCCGAGTTCTTATGATTCTTCAGCGGGACGAGCTTGAATTCCAGTACGCGCTCGTCTCTTACTTCCTGAAAGACGAGATTCTCATAAATGAAGTCCAACACTGGTAGTTGATACCAAGGTGGGTTAAACGTCCGTTTAACCGTGACGATTTCGAATTGGTCCTTGATTAACTGAATTTTTCGCGTGCCGTAAAAAGTAAAGGTAGTACTCACCGGTGTAACACCGATTTCCTGATCGTCAATGTAAACCACCGCTCCAGGAGGATTGCTACGGATGGTTACCCGGCGACGAACAACAGCACTGGCATCTGCGACGAGCCATTCCATTACGGTGGCGGAAATCAGAATCCCGATTAGGGCACATGACAGTTTTCTGTAGCCCATTTGTATTCCTTCAAAGACAAACTTATTCATCCATTTTTGGACGTCGCGGAGTATACATGCATGCGACAGCACCTCCAACAGCATTTGAACCGGTAATCACTCTGAAACATCCTGTATGCTAGAATTAAGCACTTATATTTGTCACAAGAAGTAACGGCCCGACTTGAATGTCAACAACAGAACAACCTGATTCCTCTACTCCCTGGCTAGATAGTCTTGATCATGCTGCCATCACGGATGTGGGGATGCGCCGAGCTAATAATCAGGACAATTTGCGAGTTGTGATCGCTGCTGACGAGATCCAGTGGAAAAGCCAGGGACATTTATTCATCGTCGCTGATGGAATGGGAGCACATGCCGCCGGCGAGAAAGCCAGTGAGATGGCTGTTCGAAGTGTGCCGCACCATTACCAGAAGTATATTGACAAGTCACCTCCTGAATCCCTTAAGCTCGCGATCAGCGAGGCCAACACTGAAATTCACGAACGTGGGCAATCTAATGCTGAATTCCACAATATGGGCACAACGATTTGCGTATTAACGCTGCTGCCCCAAGGTGCATTACTTGGCCATGTCGGCGATAGTCGCGTGTATAGATTCCGAGCAAACAGAATTGAACAGCTGACATTTGACCACAGTCTCGTATGGGAGATGAAACGCCACGGGAAGCTAAAGACTCGCGAAGATGAAGAGGCTATCCCCAAGAATGTAATCACCCGTTCGCTCGGTCCAAACGCTGAGGTCGAAGTGGATGTGGAAGGTCCATTCCCCATTCAAACGGGTGATACGTTCCTTCTATGCAGCGATGGTCTTTCCGGTCAGGTTTCCGATTTAATTATCGGTGCCACTTTGTCCCTGCTGGATCCCGAAACAGCAGCAGCATTTTTACGTGACTTAGCCAATCTAACGGGCGGTCCGGACAATGTTACCGTGATCATTGCAAAAGTAACCGGAGATCAAATAACCACCCCTCCTGAGGACAGCGGTTCGTTTACCGTGACAACTGAGACCGATGACGATGACACCACTAGTGCACTGTTTTATACCCTTGGCGGCGTGCTCGCTCTGGCAGGCGGAGTGCTTGCCATGACCCTTGGCAGTCAATTGCCTGGCTTAATTACGCTTGGACTCGGAGTATTGTCAGCCTTAACCGGATTCATCAAACCCATGTTCTCATCCAATGGGAGGGTTAGCCACAAAATTGGCGGCCAACCGTTTGGTGAAGGCCCGTACAGTCGAACGGACTGCGAGATCACCGCAGATGTAGTGAACGAGATTATTTCACTGGTCAAACGGGTGCGCCAAGCGCATGATCGCTCGGCGGAGCAGTATGACTGGCAACACTTTGATGAATTATGTGTCGTTGGTGCGGAAAACCAACAGCGGGGAAATTTCGCTGCGGCGTTCTTGCAATTCTCTGAGGCCATCAGCTTTATGATGACTCAATTTCGTTCTACATAAGATGTAGCAACAGATAAACGCGAGTTATGCGGCTCGACGGATCTTGTTATCTGAACAGGACTTGTCGGGAAAAGACGTGATCAGTTTCTCTAATCTCCGTTCTGCACGGATTCTGCCGCAAAGGTGATGCAACATGGTTTGCATACGCGTCTTCACATATTTCCATCTCAAGTGATAGGTGAGGCTCGAGAATCGCGTGAGAGACGCAGACGATTTCTCATAGCCCTTGTTATCGAACGAGCGACTGTCATTTCTCGTATTTGACTTTTGGAACAGGATCTGCAGATTCTTGTTGGATTCTGATGATATGACTTCCTTTACATCGAATCCTGTAGATAGCCCCAGATGAGATAATGTCCAACTCGCGTAGTTGAAGATGTGAGCATAGTGAAATAGCTTTGACGGGGCAGCATGTGGTGCCCCGCAATTGGGAACTTCTACATAGAACAAACCACCTGGACGCAGCAGGGAGTGTACATGTTCAAACGAGTTCATCGGATTGTTTAAGTGTTCAAGAACGTGAACTAACATGACCATGTCATATCGTTCATCTGCAGGTAAGTCAGCAAGAATCGCCTCATTCACATCAGCACCAAGCACATTGCGTGAATATTCACAAAACCCTCGCCCAGGTTCAATCCCTGTGCTTCTGTGCCCTGCCAATTCAAAGCTCTTAACCGTGCATCCAATTCCAGACCCGATCTCCAGTACGTCACTAGCTTCTGTCAGGTAGGATCCGAGTTGTTGGACTAATGCTTGTCCGCGATCCCATTCGCGTAATACACGGTATGCCGATGGCGTCGCCTCGCCGTTGTAGTCGCTGCGATAATCTTCCTGATAGTATTCGAGCAGTTCTTTATCTGAAGGAATACATTCATGTGACACCAGGCCACAATTCTTGCACACAACCGTTTTTAGATCGTTGGACTTGCGGTCCTGTTCTGCAACCAAGCTAAATTCAGTGTGACGACATAAGGAACACTCTGTCGAACGACTTGAGGGAGTGATCTTTATTCTCATGGTGCAATGTACTCTGTTTATCTGAAGTGTCGGCCGGAGTGTAAGTGACCTGCCGTATCTGTGCCTATTGGCGAGAGACCCTAAGGGCATCCGCCACGATACAAGAAACGTCATCAAGCAGTCAATTGGAAACTGTCATTTCCTCAAAACCGTGTAAATGTTACATTTTGTTGCCCATTTCGCTGAAAACAGGCGTAAAGCACACGTGGCAAACATGGAAGAGTTGCCATGGATATGCCTGTCGACAGAGACACAAGATCAAACTGTTCAAGGATGAACCGTAGATGCGAATTCTGACGCGCTATGTCGTGAGTGAATTGCTGAAGACGATGATCCTTGCGCTCACTGTGTTGACGATGATTCTGTTACTGGTCATGCTGGCACAGCGTGCAATGCGTGAAGGCTTGGGGCCCTTACCTGTCTTACGTTTAGTCCCGTTTATAATGCCGGATGCCTTACGTCTGAGCATCCCCGCCGCGACTCTATTTGCGACGTGTAGCGTGTACGGAAAAATGGCCTCTTCCAGTGAGCTAATAGCACTCAAATCATTGGGAATTTCCATTAAGAAGGCAATCATCCCGGCAGTCTATTTAGCGGTGCTGGTGAGTTTGGTTGCCGTGTGGTTAAACGATGTCGCTGTGTCCTGGGGACGTCGAGGAATCGACCGGGTAATCCTTCAAAGTGTGGAAGATATCGCTTATGGAATGTTGAGAACTCAACGTAGTTATTCCAGCAATCGTTTCAGCATTCACGTAAAGGACGTACAGGATAAGAAGCTAATTCGACCGACGATTTCATTCCATTCCGACGGCGATTCACCACCGATCACGCTCGTAGCAAGGCAAGCTGAGCTCAAATTCAATCCAGTATCCAACAAGCTTCGGATCGTGATAGACGACACGCAATTTGATATTGGAGCGAGCACATTTGGAGAATGGCCGGATCAGTTCATATACGAATTACCCTTAAGAACCGTAGCGCGCAATGACTCCGGTAAACTTGGACCATCTGACGTTGCACTGCGCAACTTGCCGCATTACATCGCTGACCAGGAAATGACCATTGATATCAGCCAACAGACTCTTGCTGCACAAGCGGGGTTACAAATGCTCACAGGCAACTTCAATGAACTCCTTGATTCGCAATGGAAGCAATCGCACAGAAAGCTTCACAACAACTTGCATCTGCTGAATCGCTACACTCTGGAGTCCTGGAGACGATGGGCCAACGGTTTTACGTGCCTGGCATTCGTCTTTGCTGGTGCATCGATTGCGATCCTCAAGAAAACACCGGACATGTGGACAACGATTGGGTTTAGTTTCCTACCAATTCTCGTTACTTATTATCCCGTGTTTCAATATGGCGTGGATCGAGCCAAAGCCGGTGCTTTACCACCCTATGCTGTGTGGTTGGGAAATGTGTTTATCTTCGCCGTTGGTGTAATTGTGCTACGACGAATTCTTCGCAGGTAAGTAGGAGGTAATTGCTGGTGCTTTCACAATGGCCATTTCGATACAAGCTCATTGTCTGTCTGACGATGTTGTGCATGATCGTCGCTGCCATGTCATTCAGCGGCTTTCAAGGTGTGTATTCATACCGAAAGCTGGCACGTAGCGTAAGTGAAAGAGCGAGTGAACTTCCGATCGCAGAATCCCTGGTTGATGAAATGGTAAGCCTCGATGGAAATTACAAGCTCCTTGTGAAGTCCATCATGCGTGATACGCCGGTACCAGCAGGAATCACCAATGAGTTTCTAAATCAGCTACAGTCGGTACAACTGGCTGCGATTGCATATCAAAACCAGCTAAATACAGCGAATCAAGATGACGACATGCTTGGCGATACTTCCGAAGAACTCGGAATGGTCAATGAAATTCGTTCATTACTCTCCGACGTTGACCATCAGCTGCACGGTGTAAGCTCAGATGCCGCCATGGACCGCATTGAAATGCTCACACCGCCGCTTAACCGAGCGTTGTCGCTGGCGCGTCAAATGCCACGTAAACTACAGCAGCGAATGAATACATTCGCCGATGAAGCCCGATTGAGTTACCGAACCTGGATCGTATTAACCTGGATCGGCTCCATATTCGGTGCGGCACTGCTCATTCAACTCATTCGTCTGGTCCAATCCTGGCTCGTCCGTCCATTTGGAAAGCTGATTTCAGGTTCCAGACGCGTTGCTAGCGGTGACTTGGAATACCAGATTACGGTGGACACGAATGATGAAGTTGCCGAGTTAGCCGCGGCCATGAATAACATGACCCGACAATTCAAACTGATTCGAGATGACCTGGATCAACAGGTGAAAGAGCGGACACGCGAAGTTATTCGTAGTGAACAACTTGCGAGCGTAGGATTCCTGGCCGCAGGGGTCGCACACGAGATTAACAACCCACTAGCTACCATTGCCATGTGCGCTGAATCTTTGGAATCCCGTGTCGAAGAAGTCATGTCTCACGATGCCGGATCCGTTACTGAGCAAGTCGCCGTCATTCGCAAATACCTTCAACGAATTCAAAATGAAGCATTCCGTTGCAAAGGAATCACTGAACAACTACTGGACTTCTCAAGATTGGGAAATGCGGAACGTCAACAGACACCACTGGTTGTTCTGGTTACCGACGTTGTCGAAATGGTCCAACACCTGGGTAAGTACAAAGAGCATGAACTTGAACTGGAATGTCACGGCCATGTTTCTGCGATCGTAAACCCGCAGGAATTCAAACAAGTTGTATTGAATCTAATCACCAATGCACTTGATAGTCTCGATGACGGTGGCCGCGTCAAGATCTCACTTACTCAACGAGACAACCATGCGCAACTCAAAGTCGTAGACGATGGTTGTGGGATGTCAGAACAAACACTCGAGCAAATCTTTGAGCCATTTTTTACCGAGCGTCAGGATGGCTCCGGTACAGGTCTTGGACTTTCCATTACCCATCGCATCGTCGATGACCACGGTGGCAAAATCCAGGTTCACAGTGATGGTCCGGGCAAAGGAACGACCTTCATTGTGACACTGCCGTCAATTGAACAACTCACCACAAACGGAACAAGCGATGAACAACACAAATCAAAGCATGTCGCCTAATGGTCTCCAGGTATTGTTTACCGATGACGAAGAATACTTGCGTGAACTCATGGAATTGGAAATTCCACGAATGGGACATACGGTCACCGTCTGTCCTGATGGTGCTAATGCGGTTCACATGCTCGAACAAAACAACTTTGACTGCTTACTAGTAGATCTGGATATGCCCGGAATGAATGGTATGGAGGTGATTGCCCGTGCCAAAGAGCTTTCACCTGAATTGGATTGCATTATTCTTACGGGAAAGTCATCAATCGAGTCTGCCATTGCAGCACTTCGACATGGCGTATTCGACTACATCACCAAACCCTGCAAGCTCATCGAGTTAAAGTCCATCCTCCAGCGAGTTGCTGACAAACGTCAGTTACGAAGGAATTACCAGGCCGTAAAACGACAGCTTGATCAGGTTCAAGGTACGTCACAACTGATTGGTGACACACTGGTGATGGCACAGCTGAAATCACTTATCAGCAGAGTAGCACCAACCGACTCAACCGTACTGATCCGTGGAGAAACCGGATCCGGTAAAGAGCTCGTTGCCCGCTCTGTTCATCAGGAAAGCACGAGAGCCCAGATGCCTTTTGTCGCGGTAAACTGTGGTGCGCTTCCGGGTAATCTCATCGAAAGTGAACTTTTCGGGCACTGCAAAGGTGCATTTACCGGTGCAGATCAACAACGGACAGGTCTATTTGAAGTTGCCAACGGTGGCACCCTTTTTCTAGATGAAATCGGCGAGTTACCCAAAGCGATGCAAGCCAATCTTCTTCGGGTGCTGGAGAGCGGTGAAATACGGCGTGTCGGTGATAACCAGACGTTTAACGTCAATGTACGAATCGTCTGTGCAACTCACAGAAACATCGAGCACATGGCGGCAGACGGTGACTTCCGTGAAGACCTCATGTTCCGTATTAATGCCTTTGAGTTGGAAATACCTCCTCTTAGAGATCGAATTAGTGATCTCGGCCAGTTAATTGATCATCTCGTATCACGGAAAACCGGGCTCGTTTCTTCGTCTGACACTATCAACGAAGAGGCACTTGCTGCCTTGTCCCAACACGACTGGCCCGGAAATGTCCGTGAATTGGCCAACGTCATTGAGCACGCCTTGATATTGTGCGATGGACAGACGATAGACTTATCTCATTTGCCACCACGTTTTCACAAAACCGTAGACTCCAAGACACCACCGCCAGTAAATCAGGCCGTTACGTTGCGTGACATGGAATTAGTTGCGATTCACGCTGCACTGGATCGGCATGAGGGGAATAAGACCACTGCCGCTGCGGAGCTGGGAATTAGCCTTAAGACTCTCTACAACAAACTGAATCAGGAAACTCGTGCCAACAAATCAGCCTGAGCAACGTCGTTACTTAATGAAACTACGTCCCTACGCGCAACTACATCCATCCGGCACTTGTCTCGACTGTTTTCTAACCGGATAATAAATCCCTGTGCTGAATACGAGGCCGGATAACGTTCCGGCTACAGTACCAACGACGGTAGTCCTGATTCCTCCTATTGATTACTCTTCTCAACTCTTTTCGTTTAGGAAACCCTGACATGAAACGATCACTTCAATCATGTTTGCTTTGTTTAGTGCTCTGCACCACGTTTTCGCTCATCGGCTGTGGGGGTGAAGAAGATAATGCAACCACTGGTGGTGATGAAATGTTCGTCGGTGCCGATGAATTGCAAGAAGAGGGAGAGCCATCCGCTGATCCAGAAAACAGTGAAGAAGGGAACGCTGAACCGATGGCAGATGATTCGACGGATTCAGAATTAACGGCCGATCCAGTTGCTGGAATCACCAAGGATTCGTTTGGTGAAACGGCTGATGGTGAAGCAGTAGACATTTACACATTGACCAACGAGAGCGGTCTGGTCGTAAAGATGATTACCTACGGTGCTATCGTTGTCTCTGTAGAAACACCTGATCGCGAAGGGAATCTTGGGAATATCAATGTTGGCTTTTTTTATTCCATGGAAGGATACCTTGGTGGCCACCCATATTTTGGTTCCACCGTTGGACGATTCTGTAACCGAATTGCCAATGCAACGTTTTCACTTGATGGTGAAGAGTACACACTTGCTGCCAATAACGACCCAAACCATCTACACGGCGGCGAGAAGGGCTTTGACAAACAGCTGTGGGATGCTGAGCCAGTGAGTGGTGATGACTTTGTTGGAATCAAGTTCAGCCGACTGAGTGCCGATGGCGAAGAAGGATACCCTGGAAATCTGACAACAACTGCCATCTACAAGCTGACCAATAACAATGAGTTGGTCGTAGATCTCTCCGCAACGACGGACAAGAAAACGGTCGTCAATCTAACGAACCACAATTACTGGAATCTCGGTGGTGTCGATAGCGGTCTTGTACATGAACATTTACTCAAGGTCGAAGCTGACGAGTATCTCCCCATGGATGCCACCGGAATTCCGACCGGTGAAATTGCAACGGTTACGGATACGACATTGGACTTCATCGAATTTCACAAGATCGGTGAACGTCTCGCTGATAACATGACTGATCCAATCGGCTACGACCATTGCTATGCACTTAGAGATCGGGAAAAAGCATCCGTCGATAATCTCGTATTGGCCGCAACGTTAAAGCATGAAGGCACCGGACGAGTTATGGAGATCTACACCTCTCAGATCGGCCTGCAGTTCTATACGGGTAACTATCTGGACGGATCTGAGGCGAATGGCGGTCTTGCTCAGTATTCAGCACTTTGTCTGGAAACGCAGCACTACCCTGATTCACCGAACCAGGACCAATTCCCAACAACGGTACTCAATCCGGGCGAATCGTATCGACACGTAACGGTACACCGATTCAGCGCCGAGTAGCGCACGTTGCGATTAATAAGCTACCAGT
>Ga0114933_10001913_pt1 | contig 22450 bp, 21 predicted proteins | sample 4SBtaG_FD_89691 | JGI IMG/M metagenome (GOLD analysis project Ga0114933, IMG submission 89691) | Deep subsurface microbial communities from Kolumbo volcano to uncover new lineages of life (NeLLi) - 4SBTROV12_W25 metaG | ecosystem: Environmental > Aquatic > Marine > Volcanic | place: Kolumbo... | reverse complement strand
TTGAAGCCAAAACAATTGGGCGAAAATCGATGCTACTTTTAATTGTAAAAGGCGCTATGCGTTCCTAAACATACATGTCCCGCAGGTTGTAGTTCTTCACTACCGTCTCGCGGGTTGTCTCGTTCCAGCGATTTTTATTTTCCTGTTTGGCTAGTGGTGCGTAACAGTATGGCGTTTCGTCGGGGAACCTCTGGCGGCGTGCGTCGATTCCAATGGCAATCATGCGGCTTCGCTCATGGATATGTGCTTCATCGAAGGTCACCACGCGGCCATCGAGATGCTCGACGGTAATATCCATCACCCGCTTGCGTGGAAAAAAACCGGCATTGAGTGTTACTCGCCGTTCGGCGGAGGTGTTGGCGAAAGAGCCATGCACCACCTGCCGGTTGAGCATTAACGCATCGCCTGAATTGCAGAGCAGTGGGACCGCACCATCGATCCTGTCGGAACCTGCGGCTGCCACCATTCCACGGATATCAATGCGGCCCCGCTTGTGGCTACCAGGTAGAATCCAAACGCAGTTCGCCGCTGTGCTGGGGTAGAGCTGGGTCATGAAGTTGAAGCCGTGCGCACCATGATCCCAGTCATCGGCGTCCCAATGTGTAGTACCGTCTTGATGCCAGGCAACTGACGGGCCCAGGCCTGGCTCTTTAATAAACGTGACTTCGTTGTAGGGGACGAAGTCTTCACCGAGCACGGCCTCTGCAACCGCGAGGAGGCCTGGGTGGCCGTATAGGACGAGCGTTGAATCCATGAGCTGTAAATTGCCGTGCAGGTTCTGAACCGTCCAAGTTGGCGCTCCGGCTTCGGGTTTTGCCTCGTGCATTTTGGCGGGGTGGCGGCCTTTATTTCTCGAAGTGCCGCCCAGCGGATCGCTGAGCGGTCGTGCGTAGCGGTAGCAGGGCCGGGTAAATTGCTGGCCAAACGCTTGACGACCTTTGGCATCGGTCGCACCTTTTGGGTCGGTTGGGGCACGGTCCAGCATCCATTCGACTTCGGCCCGCAGCTCTTCGAGCTCCTCAGTCCCAACGACGTGCTCGAAGACGTAGAATCCGTGTTCCCAATAAGCGTCGAGAATGTCCTTTTCGAGCTTGCCGTTCGCATCCATCCGGATTGGCCCGCGGTTGCCGATCGCATAAGCCTGCTCGGTTCCCATGCGGATGTAGTCCACCATCGATTGCGCGTGATCTTCGGCCTTAAGGGGCTTGTCCATTTCTAAAACCGCCATAGGTATCCGTTATTTCGTTTAAAGAGCGCTAATTTTGTCGATCTCTTGCACTGATGCAAGACCCAACCCGGTGTTGCTTCTTGCACGGACCTAATCCGGGCCATTAAACTCGTACTAATAGCACGAACTCAATCTCCTCAATCATGAGATTTCGGCGAGGATAGAAGGCGAGCAGCAATGCATTTTTTCTTCGGTGAAACAACGGGTTAAGGTGGTTGCTATATGGAGAAGACCGCAGATGAATGAAATTAAAAAGCCGTATAAATACGTTGGTACCAATCAGATTCGTCCGGACGGTGTGCCGAAAGTTACTGGGACGGCCAAGTTCGGGAATGATTACACCCTGCCAGGTACGCTATACGGCAAGATACTGCGGAGCCCACACGCGCATGCCCTCATCAAATCGATCGATACCTCCAAGGCCGAGGTTTTGCCAGGCGTACAGGCGGTAATGACAGCAGCTGATTTCCCGGATCACCCCTTCGCTTATGTCGGGGCAGCACGCGTCCAGATTAATTTCTGGCACGTGACGCGTAATATTATGGCGCGAGAAAAGGCCCTATACGAGGGCCATGCTGTGGCTGCTGTAGCTGCGATCAGTCCAACTGTCGCGGCGGCGGCCTGCAAGCTCATTGAGGTCGATTACGAAGTCTTGCCGCACGCCATCGATGTCGAGGAGGCTGCTGCGGAGGGTGCGCCGTTACTGTTCGAGGACATGATTACGCGCGACGCTGATCCGGTGCCGACCAAGCCTTCAAATATCGCCAAGGAAATTCGTTTCGAGATTGGTGACGTTGGACAGGGTTTTGCAGATGCCGATGAGGTTGTTGAAAAAGAATTCCGAACGGCGGCAGTGCATCAGGGCTATATCGAGCCCCACGCGACCCTGGCGCGCTGGGATGCAGACGGGCAGACTGAAATCTGGAGTGCCAGTCAGGGACATTTCCAGCAGCGCCAATGGGTCTCCAAGATATGCGGCATCCCACTAGCTAACATTAAGGTTAACCCGTCTGAAATTGGCGGCGGTTTCGGCGGTAAAACGGTTACCTATGTCGAGCCAGTAGCCGTTGTTCTGTCGCGTAAGACTGGCCATCCGGTGCGCGTCAACATGACCCGCGAAGAGGTCTTCAAGGCCACTGGTCCAACTTCCGGATCCTATATGAAGGTTAAAATGGGTGTTAAAAAGGACGGTACGATTACCGCGGCCCAGGGCGAGTATTATTATCAAGCTGGGGCTTTTCCGGGCTCGCCGGTAATGAATGGTTGCCTGTGCTCGTTCGCCACCTACAAAATTCCTAACCAGAAGGCAACTGGCTACGATGTGGTCTGCAACCGCCCGAAGGCAGCCGCCTATCGGGCGCCAGGCTCACCGATTTCCAACTTTGCGGTGGAGAGCGTACTCGACATTTTGGCGAAGAAAATTGGTATGGATCCGGTTGAGTTTCGGCTTAAGAACGCGATCCACACGGGCGATCCAATGATTGCCGGGAACTCGATGAGTCACGAAGGCTACAGTGAAACCGTCCAGGCAATCCTTGAGCACCCCGACTATAAGAGGCCACTGGGACCGAACCAGGGTCGCGGTATGGCTTCGGGTTACTGGTTCAACGGCGCCGGCGAATCTGGGGCAACCGTCTATGTCAATGCTGACGGTACGATTTCAGTGGCGACGGGCAGCCCGGATATTGGCGGCTCGCGTGCGTCGATGGCGATCATGGCGGCGGAAACCTTGGGGATCCCGTATGAACAGGTCCGCGCTACGGTGAATGACACCACATCTGTGCCCTACACGCATGTCACAGGCGGTTCGCGGGTGACCTATGCCAGTGGTATGGCGGTCGTGAACGCCACCAACAAGGTGATCAACGAACTGCGCGCCCGTGCGGCAAAGATTTGGGATGTCGACGTGGACGGAGTCGAATGGGAGGATGGCCATGCAAAGCCTTCCAGCTCTAACGTCGGTGAGTTTGAGCCGCTATCGTTAGCTGAATTGGCGGCCAAGGCCAACGCGACTGGTGGGCCGATAGGCACTTCCGAAGCGCTCAGTGCCGGCGGACAAGCGCCGGGCTTCTCGACCTGTTTCTGCGACATTGAGGTTGACCCCGATACTGGCAAAGTGACGATATTGCGTTTCGTCTTAGCCCAGGATGCCGGCACTGCCATCCATAAGGGGTATGTCGAGGGACAAATGCAAGGTGGTGTCGTCCAAGGAATAGGTTGGGCGCTTAACGAAGAGTACATTTATGACGATGAGGGGCGCCTTTCGAATGCTGGCTTCCTTGATTATCGTATCCCAGTTGCTTCCGATTTACCAAATATCGAGACCATCGTGGTGGAGGTTCCAAATCCGAACCATCCGTTTGGCGTCAAGGGTGTGGGAGAGGTTTGCATCTGCCCGACCATGGCGGCAGTCGCTAATGCTATTGCCGACGCCACCGGGCGGCGTATGGATAGTTTGCCAATGTCTCCACCGAAAGTACTCGAGGCGCTCGATCACCGTGAAGGTGGTGAACTCTAGTACAGAGCGTGTAGCGGCTTTTCTTCGAGAGATGTGACCCAGCATGGCCCATTTCGCGCAACGCCAGCTGATTCCTGACCGCCAGATCCAGTACAGAGGTGCACCTATGTTCGAGACGCCGTCCTCGTTGGTGAAAGCCTAAATGACCATTTGGTTGGCGCGGCCACGTGAGCCCGCTTGTTTCAAATTAATTGAGCGGGGAATGCTGCTGGGAAACCATCTGCCAGCCACCGTTGCGTTTAACGTAGACGGTGACGGAAAGGGTAGAAGTTACGATCTTTTCGCCGTCGTGCTCGGATTCCGTTTTGGCCCTGTAAGTCAGTAAACCGACATCACCGTAAATACGCGTTTTGATACCCGCTGCGTCCATGCGCAGCATCTTTAAGCTGCCGGATGAGATCGATGCTACGACATCTGGCCAGGCCATGGTATGGCCGAAGGCGGAAATGAAAACCAGATCTTCTCCGACAACTTTGCTCAAAGCGTCGAGATCGGCATTCAGAAGCGCTTGGATACGCGCGTGATGCGCCGCGACCAGCGATGTATGATCTTCAGCTGTACCATTGTTCATTAGCTCGTACCTTGACTTGAGGATGATCGATGGATGGGTGGACTGTGCCTTTAGATCAAAGCCCGCTTCGCGCGGACCTTAGGAAATGCCGTTTTCGCTGTCCATGTTGTCGGCGGTGATTGGCCGTCAGCCAAATCGTGAGCGTATCCGGTGCACAATGCTGTTAGTGCGTTTTTGCGCTGCAATCATGGTCTTGTCCAGGGAGGGGTGGCGGGTTCGCAGCCGGTTCAAGATGCGCTGAGCTGTCGGCGATTCCATAGAGAGCAGCATGCCGCCGATAGCAAGAAACAGGATACCTTGCAGAATTGGTAGGAAGAGGCCGAGCACACCTAACACTATGAAAATCCAGCCGGAGGATAGGATCGCGATGCGGGCAAACCAGGAGCGCTGCGGCTTGCCCGTTTCAGGGGGCAGTTGTGCGTCGACTTTGTGGGGCGGTTTGTCAGATATGGATCGGCCGGCCGTCGACGGCGAGCGCCGCCTCCTTTACCGCCTCATTCAAGGTTGGGTGGCCGTGGCACACGCGGGCCACATCTTCTGCGGCACCACCGAACTCGATAACCGTTACGATCTCGTGGATTAGTCCGCCGGCATCTGGTCCGATGATATGTGCGCCCAGCACCGCGTCAGTCCTGGCGTCCGCCAGGATTTTCACGAAACCGTCGGTCGTATCGTTCGCACGAGCACGACTGTTAGCGGTGAAGGGGAACTTTCCGACCTTATAGTCTATGCCTGCTTCCTTTAGCGCTTCTTCGGTCTTGCCGACCGCAGCGACTTCCGGCCAAGTGTAGACGATGCCGGGGATGGCGTCATAGTTGATGCTGCCTGACTGGGCAGCGAGTATTTCGGCGCAGACGACGCCCTCATCTTCTGCCTTGTGCGCCAACATTGGCCCGGGTATGCAGTCGCCGATGGCGTAAATCCCAGGTACGGAGGTCATAAACTCGTCATCTATACGGATGAAACCGCGATTGTCAGTTTCGACACTGACTGCGTCCAACCCCAGCCCATCCGTGTAGGGCTGACGGCCAATTGCGACCAGCACGGTGTCACATTTTATCTCCTCAACATCGCCGCCCGCGGCAGGCTCGACCGTTAGAGTAACGCATCTCTTTGTCTTCTTTGCGCCAGTTACCTTGGTCTTGAGGCGGAAATTTATTCCCTGCTTCTTCAATATGCGTTGGAAGTTTTTGGCGACATCTCCGTCCATGCCAGGTGTTATACGATCGAGAAACTCGAGGCAGGTCACGTCCGCACCAAGCCTGGACCAAACTGAGGCCATCTCCAATCCAATATATCCAGCTCCGATCACCACAAGATGTTTCGGAACCTTGGTGAGCGCCAATGCCCCAGTCGATGTCACAATTTGTTTCTCGTCGACGTCAACGCCGGGCAGCGGCGCGCTCTCTGAGCCGGTTGCGATCAGGATATGTCTGGTTTGTAGTGTATGCGGGTCGCTTTTCTCCTGCGTGACTTTCACTTGGGTCGCGCTCTCGATCGTGCCCAAGCCTTTTATATGCTCGACGTTATTTTTCTTGAAGAGAAAGGCTATGCCGCCGGTTAAGTCTTTGACCACCTTGTCTTTGCGCGCCATCATCGCTTTCAAGTCTAGCTCTACCGCACCGACTTTTACGCCATGATGTTCCAGTTCGTGACAAGCCTCGGCGTATTTTTCGGAACTCTGCAGCAGTGCTTTGGAGGGAATGCAGCCAATATTGAGGCAGGTTCCTCCAAGGGTTGATCGCTTCTCGACGCAGGCTACCTTCATGCCCAGCTGCGATGCTCGGATTGCCGCCACATAACCGCCAGGTCCGCCGCCAATCACGACCAGATCGTATTCGCTCATCCTGATACTCCGTTTGCGCGTAAGCCGACGCCTTCCATTCGCTTCCTTATATAGAATATCCGTCACGTGTTACCGCAATAACCTTAATGCTTCGGGAATGAGTTTGCGTCTATTGCGAATAATAATTGGGCATGACGCTAATGAGAGTTGCACCTAATTTCTTAGGTACTCACTATGGTCCATCCCGTTATGCAGTATGAGGAGCTATACTTGGGAGACCGATGCTATCCATCAGCGTCAACAGTGTGCGGCTCGGTCTGACGCTGGTTTCAAGAATCTACCGCGACCATCGTGAAAAGCTTTATTTGCCGGCCTCCTATTGTACCGTGTTAGGCATCGCTACATAGCTTCTTCCCGCAAGACCTTACTTGCTGCCAGTTCAGCTATCTTTGCCTCGTCGTAGCCTAGCTCATTGCATAGTACGTCCGCGTTATGCTCACCTAGCATCGGAGCCGGTCCGCGGACGCCGCTTTCGGCGTTTTCATATTTGAAGGCGGAGTTGATCTGATCGTGTGGACCCAAAATTGGATCCTCGACTTTTACCGTTAGGCCGCGGTCCGTCACCTGCGGCTGCCGAGCAGCCTGATCGATAGTGCAGACGATACCACAAGGCACGTGATTTTCGGTCAGCATCCGGTCGGCGTCTTCACAGGTCACCGAGGCGAGCCAGCTCTGCATGAGTGCTGTTGCTTCGTCGAGGTTAGCGGTTAGGCTTTTTTGGTCGCTAAACCGTGGTTCTTCAGCTAATTCAGGTTGTCCCATCGCAGTGCAGATGCGTCGCCAGGAGGCATGGTCAGGGCCTGCCAGGGCGGTGACATAGCCGTCCTTGGCTGCGTGCACCGGATGGTACCAGACGTCAATCTCGCCGCTGGTTAGATAGGTTTGTAGGCTGGAGTCATTCGAGCCGTAAAGACTGTCGAATAACGCGATGTCGAGATGATCGCCCTCGCCGGTTATCGCTTTTCGGTAAAGCGCGGCGCCGACCGCACCGAAAGCGGTAAGGCCGGTTGTGGTGTCGGCGATGGCAATACCAGGGCCTCTTGGGATCTCCGGTGGATCGCGATGCAGGAACTGCATGCTGAGCCAGCCCGCCATGGAGTGTGCAAGGTGGGCATAGCCAGGGCGGCTCGTGTTCCGGCCGGTTTGGCCGAAACCACTGATCGAGCACATGATGACGCCTGGGTTTATCGCCTTCAGCGTGTCATAACTTAACCCCAGTCGGTCCATGGTGCCGGGGGTGAAGGCTTGGATGATAACATCCGCCTTGGCGCAAAGGTCGCGCACAATTTTCAGCCCCTTTGATCGCTTGATATCGACACAGATACTACGTTTGCCGGCATTGTGTTGCAGGAACATGGGGCTGCGCTTGGCACCGGTTCGGTTGGAATGGCGCGAGATGTCGCCCAGCGGATAACGCTCGACTTTGATCACGTCGGCGCCGTGATCGGCAAGGTATTTCCCGCAAGAGGGACCGGCGATCAACGCGCCAAGCTCGACGACGCGCACGCCCGCATAGGGACCGGGTTTTTTCGTGCTGCTGGTCATCGTTTTACTCCCCGATATCAGATTTCAAGTTTTGTTTCGCATCGGTATCATGACTGTGTACAGGCGCGAGCTGGCCGTTTAAGCGCAGAAGTTGATTGAGCTGGTTGCCGAAATTTAATGCACCATGCAGTGCCATGTCCTCTGCTAGGCGGTAGGTGGATTTGGTGCGCTGGATGGCCCAAGGCATGCGGCCAGTCAAGGTTTTCACAAAATCAGCGGTTGTTTCCGCTAATGCGCCGGTGTCTGCTAGGCGGTTGACGAGACCGTATTCGTAGTAAATTTCTGCACTGTATAGATCGCCGGTCATGGCGATTTCTAATCCACGGCGCCGGCCGATTTGGCGTGTCAGCAGTGCGATGTTCATGGCGGCTGGAAAACCGTAGACCATCTCCACATTGCCGAACCGCGTATCCCGTTCTGCGACAACGAAGTCGCAGGCGAGGGACATTGCCTGGCCGCCGCCCAGCGCCATACCATGGATGGAGGCGATGGTCGGCTTTGGCGATTCGATAAGCATCGACAGCGTTTCCAGGAAGATGTCAACAGCCGCATCGATTGACATGTCCTGCAGCAAGGCAGCTTGCTCAAACTGAGACGTGTCACGTCCCGAGGTGAAGCATGATCCCGCTCCCTTCAGTACAATGGCGCGGATATCCTCATTGTGATTGGCATCGGTAATCGCCGCGATGAGTTTTTTCAACAGAGCGTCGCTCATTGCATTTTTCTTCGCTGGTCGGTTAAGAGTTAGAATGGCGGCATGATCTTCGTGCTCGACAATTACGAGGGGGTCGTTCTGGTCTGACATGAAGGGGCTCCCCAGTTTCGGCAGCCCGATGGTAGTGCTGCCGCAGATAAACTATCGACCGTCGGAAACACGCGGTCCAGCGGCTTGGCTGTTTCAGGCCATGGCGACGAAGACGGCGCGCGGTCCTGTGAATGGCTTGCGTCCATGCACGGTGAGGTGATTGTCGAGTACTAACACGTCGCCGGCTTCCCAGCGAAAGGTTAGTTCTGCCTGTTGATAGGCCTGTTCGACGGCTAGTAGATCGGCGATCGGTATATCACTGCCGTCGCCATAGCGTGCGTGGTGATGTGGTTCGCCTGATGACGCAACCCATTTCTTGGCGCCACCCATTTGGGCATGCCACAGGTTGGCCTGGTTGAACCAAACTAGTTCGCCGGTATCAGGGTGGCTGACGATACCGGGACGGCGAATGGCTGTCCGCAATCCAAGTTCTGTCCATTCCCAATCCATGTTGCTGTCGGATACGAGAACCTCTACCTCTGCGCGGTCTTGAGTCTCAAAGGTTTCTTGCCATGATTTCCCTGGACCGGGCGGACCTTCCGCATGCCGCAGGTGTTGCTCGTACAAGACGCCCTTTTTGGCGAACCGGTCTCTGACTGGGCCATCGAGTAGCGCTAGTACACGGCGGGCGTCACCGATCTGCGTCTCACCGCCTGTCGTTGCGGGTGTCTGGCAGAAAAAAAATAACTGCGACGGCCACCAACTCGCATAGGACATTTCGTTGTGCAGTCCAATTTCCACTTGTGGTGGAAATTCGGTCGAGGTGTAGATCTTGTCGGCGACGCGGTTGCGTGGAGAATCGCCGCCAATATAGGCAGCGAGTTCGGGTCGGGCGGCGACAGCTAAATCTCTAAATTCTGCGATGCTCTGGATACCAAAACCTCGAAACAGCACACCGCCGGATCTGTGTAGCCAGGCGTCTAATTGCGCTCGGTTGGCAGACGCCCACGCAGCAAGCGTGGCGGGCGTAGCCGATGCACCCCCCGTGATAAGAAGGGGCAGTTTGCTTGCTTTGTTGAGCGGTTGAGCATCCATGTTTATCACCGCATTCCACTGGCGAAAATTGGCTGTCACCTCGACAGGCTGGTGCCTGTCCGTAATATAGCGCCCGTCCGGGTCTTTAGGTCCAGCGGTTTTAGCAAAATAGGGAAACAGGGAATGAGCGCAGGAGAGCGTCTGCCTGGGACACCGGTCCCAATGCACCGATGGGATGGCCATGGTGGGATGGCTATTGCTGGTGACACTTGGGGTGATCCTAGCGCTCAGCTGGTCATGCTTTTGCATGGCGGCGGACAAACCCGGCACGCATGGAAGGGCGCTGGCGAGACATTGGGTAATAGTGGGTACCACGCCGTTGCCTTTGACGCTCGCGGACATGGAGATTCCGGTTGGGCGAAATCTTCGGAGGATTACGCGCCAGATTACATGGTTGAAGATTTAGTCTGTGTCGCCAAATCACTTGGTAGCAATCGGCCAATCTTGGTTGGCGCCTCGATGGGTGGTGGGACGAGCTTGCTCTCTATCGGCCTCGAAAAAACTGATGCGGCAGCACTGGTATTGGTCGACATGGCGCCCCGGATCGAACCGGAAGGTTCGCGTAAGATACAGGAATTTATGAACCAGAAACCAGACGGGTTTGACACACTGGAGGAGGTCGCGGAGGCAATCGCCAACTACCAGCCGCACCGCAAGCGGCCGCGCAATCTCGACGGGCTTGCAAAAAATGTGCGCCTCGGGGCGAATGGAAAATATGTATGGCATTGGGATCCGAAACGCCGCGCTGGGCAGCGTATCAATGATGATTATCGACAACGACTTAGTGACGCCGCCGATACGCTGACTCTCCCGACCTTGCTAGTTCGTGGTGGATTGTCTGATGTGTTGAGCGAGGCGGGGGCGCAAAGCTTCCTTCAGCAGGCACCGCATGCCGAGTATGTCAACGTGAAGAATGCGGCACATATGGTGGCTGGTGATCGCAATGATATATTTGCGGACTCGGTGATTGAATTTTTGAAGCGGGTTGCCCCGCCGCGGTAACACCCGTTTCGTGGATTTTATCGCTTGCGACCTGCCTCTGCGTATTACCTGTCGTTGAGCGCCATGCCGGCATGCTGCAATCTTGACGGTGCGTCAGGACAGGGTGAGATAGCACTGCTGCCTATCAGTGACGTGTATATGACGGTGCCGGTGGCCCGGGTCGTTATTGTACTGGATAAAATTGGAGGATAGGTCCGATGGACAGCAATACGCCCACCTACACGAAGGATCTTGCATTGTTTGTCGCCGACCTCCGCTTCGAGGACATTCCGGCAGAGGTGGTGTCACGAGCAAAATTACTTATCCTCGATGGGATAGGCTGTGGACTCTATGGCGCGACTAAGGAATGGTCGCGGATCATGGTAGGAACGCTATCGAAGCTGGATGCTGGCGGGACTGCTACTGTCTGGGGCCGTGACGTCAAACTGTCGGCACCTCACGCTGCCTTGGCCAATGCAACTGCAGTGCAGGGTTTTGAACTCGACGATGTACATTATCCGGGTGTGCTGCATTGCGAATCCCTAACTATCCCGGCTGCGCTGGCACTTGCGGAGCAGACCGGTGCGGCGACCGGCAAGCAGCTGCTGACTGCCTTTGTTGCCGGCTGCGAGGCGGGGCCACGCGCAGCGATGTGCATGCGCGGGCGCGAGATGCTGGAGCGTGGCTGGCACAGTGGTTCAATTGTCGGTGGTTTCGCATCGGCTGCGACGTCGTCAAATTTACTAGGTCTTGATGCCAAACAGACTGAACACGCGATCGGCATCGCTGGATCTGGAGCCAGCGGGTTGATGGCAGCGCAGTTCGGCGCCATGGTCAAGCGAATGCAGCACGGCCGTGCCTGCCAGAACGGTGTTTATGCGGGGCTGCTAGCTTCGGGTGGCTTTACTGGCATCGAGAATGTTTTCGAGGTGCCTTATGGCGGTTTTTGCAGCACTTTCACGCAAAGTACGGACGATTTCGATATTTCACAGATAAACGCCGGGTTAGGTGAGCAGTTCGAAACGATGCGCGTCCGCATCAAGCTCTACCCCTGCGTTGGGGGCTGCCACGGACCGGTTAATACGGTGCTGGCAATGAAACAGCGGGAAGGCTTTTCTGCCGCCGATATCGAGTCAGTCCGAATTACGGGAGCGAAAGCATTCGTCGAGCATGGTGGCTGGCCATTCGAGGGGCGCAACGTGACCGAGGCGCAAATGAATATGCCATACAGCATCGCGGCCGCGCTGACCGATGGGGAACTGACTGTCTCGCGTTACACAGAGGACGCGATTGAGGACCCGGCAGTACGTGATCTGGCACGCCGTATCACCGTGCATCTTGATGAAAATGCGCCGCGTCAGGGCGGCGGCGAACATATCACCATCAATCTCAAATCCGGAGTAGCCGTGGCGCAGAAGGTTGAGCCGGCAAAGGGTCTTGGCAGCGCGCCTGAGGCATATCCAGAGGCGGAAGCGGTCATAAAATTCCGCGATCTTGCCGGCCGGGTCGTTGGTGATCGCGTCGCTGAAATCGAGGAAATGGTGCTGGGTTTAGATAGGCTTGGCGACTCGCGAGATCTGGCGAAATTGCTGAGGTCGGAATGAAAATTATCCGGCGGCACAGGACATGCGTAATGTCCCATGCCGCCAGTATTTTGTTCCCGGTGTCCTAACTTACGACAGGCTCTTCAGGTCGTTTAGTACCTGGTCCGGGTGGTCGACTGGTTTGACCGTTCCGTATGCTTTCGCAACTTTACCGTCTGGGCCGACCAGTACGGAGACGCGGCTCGGACGGGCCGAGTCTGAATCCGCCGCACCGAAGGCGATAGAATCGGAGCGGCCGTCGTCGCTCAGTAAGTCGTAAGGAAAATCGAACTTTTCCTTGAACTTCTTATTGGCGTCCGGGGTGTCAAAGCTGACACCAAGGATCACTGCATTGTTATCGCTGAATTCTTGGATTCGATCACGGAACCCTTTGCCTTCAGTCGTTCATCCGGGGGTATCGGCTTTGGGATACCACCAGAGAAGCACGTATTTTCCGGCGAAATCGTCCAACGCGACGGGGTTGCCGTCTTGGTTGGTCATCGAGAACGCCGGGGCTTCGCTACCTTCCCCTATTACTGACATCTTTTCCTCTTATGTTTGACGGTAATGTGATTGTCGAAGGATATAACTTAGCATTCCGGCGGTTACGCAAAAAGCGAGAACAGCGAAATAGTCAATAAGGAATTCGAACGTGAAAGACGATTGGGTGTTGGCGCGCGTTCGGCTTTGTCCAAAATGGATGACACCGGTCGGCGGGTGGAACAGCGCCGTCTACGTCATTACGGGTACAAGTTGTCCGACTATATCTAATTTGGAGAAATTTTAAGGATCTGAATTTTAACTGCTCAATTTGTGACACACGCTGACTACGGACTTCTACGAAGCTAAACAGAAAAGAAGGTATTAAGAAAAATTTAAAGAAATTATTGCAATATAGAGTTAATCGATCGCGAATGTGCCGGAATCTTGATAGCAAATTTTTTATCTATGTCTTCGCTCTGTTAAGCTTTACCGCTGCAAGGGAAGGGAACCGTAATGGCGGAAACGCGTTGGGCGGAGGATTGGCCGTTCGAAATTGAGCCTCTTTCGTCGCTGATGGCAGCGGAGGTCAGGGGATTTGACGCCTCGCAGCCGATCGACGATCTGGCACGCGACTCTATTCTGGAAGCACTTGGTCGATACAAAATACTGGTCTTGTGCGAGCAAGATCTGGAGCCCGTCGCCCAGGCAGCCTTTACGAAACGTTTTGGAGAATTGGAGCCGCACGTCAATCGGGAGTTTCGCGGCAGTGCCATACCGGAAGTGCACCCAGTCGACAATCTAGACGATAACGGAGAGCCTGCTCGTGGTCGCAACATCGGGAACTATTCCTGGCACACCGACAAATCCTACATGCCGCGTCCGTCGCTGGCGACGATGCTTTTTGCGGTGACGTTGCCGCCAGAAGGCGGAGATACTGAATTCGCTGATATGCAGGCGGCCTATGAGGCACTTCCGGACGATCGGAAAGCTGCTCTCGCAGAACTACGCATCGTGCACAGTTGGGAACGATCGCGACAAAAGAATGGTAGCCGGCACGCCACGGCGCAGGAAATTCTTGATGCGCCGCCGGTCGTGCATCCCCTGATCCGTACCCATCCTATGACCGGGGTGAAAGGTCTTTATATCGGCAACCACACCTCACATGTGGCAGGCTGGTCCATCGATGAAGGAGAGGCGCTGCTGCGGGAACTGCAGGATTATGCGACGCAGAAACAGTTCATCTACCGTCATCGTTGGCGGCCGGGTGATATGGTGATTTGGGACAACTGCGCGCTGCTACATCGCGCCGTCGCTAATTATGACATTGAAACCTATGTTCGGGTGCTTAACCGCACGGTTGTGCGCGGATCTGTTCCAATCTAAGTGGTCGTTTACCGCAACGTGTCATGGACTGCCGACTGCGTGAAAGAAGAGGCGGAAGTTCTGGTTCTTTGCGAGAAATTCGGTTTTTGAAAAGTGAATGCAGCGATCCTAAACCTGTATTCTGCGGCATTTGGCCAGGTTTTCGATGTTGGGGCCGGCATCGCGTGTGAAGCCATCTTTTTGGTGGCAAAAGGAAACCTAGTCATCGCGCTGGAAACAACTGTGGATCTTTGGACAGCCGCTGCCTTGCATCTGCCGACGGCCATCAACTGAATTGATGTCGCGCTTCGGGTGCTCGAAGCTGTTGCGGCACGCGGTTTGACCCGATCCTCATTTCTGCAGTTGGATGAATTGAGCTGAAGAAGAGCATATGCTGGCGATGTCCGTCATCTCTGCACTTCTAGTGTCCGATAGTCCCGTCATTATGACCATATGAACGGGGCAGTTGGAGAACTATCGCAATTTCCCCGTTACCGGAGACGAGACCTCAACGCTGGTTGAGAAGGAAGGATTTGCAACGATGCTCTATCAAACGCGGTATCTCGTCAGGAAGAGTATTGCGGGGCTTTTGTGAAATGGACAACGCTTGCGTTTCAATGTCAATCTTGAGTGTGGCATCACTCAGCGGCTGCGATCTCTGTTGCACTGTCGTAACCTGGTACCGCTATCAGTCGCATCAGCGCGTCAACATTGTCCATATCTGCAAATTCCTTCACCGCATCGGCGATCGCGTAGACGTCGATCGAAGGGCCAATCAGATCTGTAACAGCGCGGGCCTTGGCGACGATGCCATCGAAGGAAAGTGGGTTTCCAGGTGACCCAAGCGCTTCGATGATCTCCGCTTGTCGTACGCTGCCATCGTCAAGGTGTAGCGCTACGCCTCCGGCCATATTCTCTGGTAAATGCACGTCAAGCGCTGGATCGTGATGTGCTTCGGTTTTGTCGATCAACGAAAGGATTTGCGGATCTTCGTGGAATTCCGTTTTGAAAGCGCCATAATCGCGCGGTCCCTTCGACAGGGTCGCGGCCACGATGTAAGGCATACTGTATTGCGCTGCCATAACAGAATCAGGCCGACGGATTGCATGTTTCTTGATTGCATTACCGGGCGAGAAAGCGTCGATCTTCACGATCTTGTTGGGATCAAGCGTAAAGCCGTCCGCGGCAATTTCCAGCGCGTCGATCATAGCGTGGAACTTGCGGCAACAGGAATAGGGCTTGAAGCTGACCTCATGGATTTGCAACGGCGCGCCGGGTGCACGACGCAGATGTTGTGGTTGAACGTTGCGGCTGTAGAGGTGGTAGAAGCCGAGCGGACCTTCAAGCGGCTTGACCGGCGCTGTGACGCCGAGCCCGGATAGATCGGCGGCTAGTACTCCATGCATTGCTGGGAGACCCGCATGCATGCGCTTTACCATGGTGCCCTGCGGTTCATGGGCGAATTGTTGCGCGCCGCCGGCCATGGAAAGCGCTAAGCCCCAAGCCCGCGTTATCCCTTCGACATCGAGACCCCTAAGCTTAGCGGCAGCGGTCGCGGCACCAAAGGGGCCGAACAGACAGGTCGCATGGAAACCGCGCTCGGTTACTTCTGGGGAGGTCGAGGCGCGGCCTATCCGTGCCATCGCTTCGTATCCGGCGGCGATTGCGGCCAAGACGTCGTGCCCTGGCGCACCGGTCTCTGCGGCGACGGCCAGAGCGGCAGAAATTACCACGGCGCCGGGATGGCTATTCGACGCCTCGTGCGTATCGTCCAACTCATAGCCATGCGCTGAGGTGCCGTTGGCCAGCGCTGCGGTCGCCGCGTTGGCGAGTTCGGCGGAACCAATCAGTCGCGCGGTTCCGGTTGTTTTCTGGTCGAGCGCCCATTGCCGCAGCTTACGGCCCCAAGGCTGCACGGAACCGCACATGGCCACGGCGGCGTAGTCAAGGATCAGTCGTTCCAACTGTTTGATGTCTTCTGTTGATAAGGATGCAGCGTCGATCGTGTTCATGTCTGCGGCGAGCTCGAGGCTGTTCACGGCGCTGTCTGTCATCTTATCCTCCATGGAAAACACTATCTTTACCTTCCGGCATTCCGTTCGGCTTGTCCAATTCGCGCGGACGTCCGCGATGGGTTATCGTGCGGTTCTTCCCAGTAATATTATGCGAGTGATGCCTATGACTATCGAGCACGGCCTTCGGGTCCCCATGGTTGGTACGCCACAGGATACGGGTGCCTATGCCAAGCTGGTCGAGGAGAACGGATTCGATTTTATGTGGGTGCCAGACACGCCGTTGCTTGCTGGTTTGTGGCGCGACGTCTACATGCATTTGACCTGTGCCGCGTTGGAGACGTCAAAGATCCGGCTTGGACCGGGCGTGACAAACCCTATCACGCGTCATCCGGTGGCCGTCGGTAGCGCCATCGTGACCCTCGACGAGGTATCGAAAGGCCGAGCCGAGGTGCCCTATGGGACAGGCTACAGCTCTGCCTATATCATTGGACGCAAGGCGGCGACCCTGAAGCTGATGAAAGAGGCGACGTCCCTGTGGCGCGGCATATTCTCCGGCGAGCGCACACAATTGGGAGGCCTGGAAATTGAACTGAATCCACCCCGCGCTCATATCCCAATTATAATGGCAGCGAGTGGACCGAAGGCATTGCAGACTGCAGGCGAGGTCGCGGATGGTGTACTCATAATGGTGGGCGCCCATCCGGGCTGCGTCGAATGGGCGCTCGAGCATATCGATGCCGGTGTCGCAAAGGCGGGCCGATCGGCCTCGGATGTCAAGCGAACGCTCGTGGTGACTGCCTGCGTTGACGATGATCGGCAACGCGCTATCGACACTATGAGGCCCTGCGTCGGCAATCTGTGCCGACACCGGATCGTTGGCGAACTTTTTGATCGCGCTGGCCTGACCCCGCCGGAGGTGCCGGACAACATTCCGCAACCCTATCCCGATCTGGGTCATGCGGTTGATTGGGAGGAAGCGAAACGCGCGACCTCATGGATTCCAGATGATGTTGTTGCGGCAATGAACGCGCTTGGTTCTGGCGCCGAGGTGGCCGAACGCGTGCAGGCGCTCAGCGCCCTCAATATTGATGCTATCTGGTGGCGCGACCACGGCACCTGGGAGCATCCAGAGGCCCTAAGAAAGGGCCTCGTAGAAGAGGTGCTGCCGAGGCTCTAAGGGCACCATTTATTTGTGCCCATGTCCCTTCATGCCGTGGTGGCCAGTGCCAACAGCTTGCATAGACACGGTGGTATTAACAGTCACCGTGCCAGCCTTTTCGAATGTTAGGCTGAGTGGCAGCATGCTGCCTTTTAGGAGCGGAGTTTTTAGTTTCATGATCATTACATGGTGACCGCCTGGTTTTAGGGCCAAGCTACCTTGCGCGGGGATAGCAACACCGCCCACTATCTTTCGCATGCGCATGATATCACCATCCTGAATATGAGTGTGTAGTTCGACCTTGCCGGCCTGCGCAGTTGAGGCGGCCATCAGTCGGTCCGCAGCTCCGGTGTTTTTGATCAACATATAGGCCGCGCTGTTACCATGTTTCCCTATGGACGGGCGCGCCCACGCAGAAGCGATGGTTAATGCGCCGTGTTTGGTTTCGGCGGCTTGGCCAACCACACTGAAACCAATCGCCAGACAAGTTGCGATCGCAGCAAGTTTCAAATACTTCATGGAACCCTCCTCATACGCGTTCGCCATTAAACGGGTGACCGCGATTCGTTTTCACTAGTTACGGGCGCTGGGAGGTCGGTGGGGCGCGGCTAGGGGGAATTCGCGGCTGATGTCTGGTGATTCTGACAATCCGTAGGAGTTGATGCGTGGCCCGGCCCGAAGTCAGTTGGATTGCTGGTTCAGCCTCGGTTGATAGGGTGGCTGTGACGGTTAGCACGCACTCCAGACAATAGTGGCGCGGGTACGATGGGTGGACTGGTCGGTTCTCGGCGCTAAGAATGTTCCGCTTGAAACTGTCACCGGTGCAGAGGGTAACAAAACGCGCGGTACCGCTGTCTTTGGCGATTGCCGCTAAAAGCTCAGCCGTGAATAGTGCCTGCATCAAGAGCGCAATGGCGATGACAAGGGCGACCTGGCGACGGTGACGAGTTCTGGACATGTCGGGAGATAGTACCACCGGCGAATTAGCACGACACGGCAAATGCGAAGCCACGTGTCGAATGGCCGCACGGGATTTCCGGGTTGCCGTTTCCATTTACGTCGTCACGGATTAGAACTAATTACAGAACAAACGAGGGAGGCCATTGTGATCCACGAATTGCGCATTTACCATTGTGTGCCCGGCCGTTTGCCGGCACTGCTGAACCGATTTGATACCATCACCCTGAAGCTGTGGGAGAAACACGGTATCCGACAGGCAGGTTTCTGGACCATGCTGGTCGGCGATTCCAATCAAGATCTCTATTACCTTCTGGAATGGGAAAGCCTTGCTGAGCGCGAGGAAAAGTGGAACAAGTTCGCTGCCGATCCGGAATGGCTCGAAAAGCGTGCCGAAACGGAGAAGGATGGCCAGATTGTAGCCAAGGTGGTCAACTACATGCTGCAGCCGACAAGCTTCTCATCTGTTAAGTAGTGAGCCATGGCGGTGAACGAGAACCCGGTCAAGGCGCGTATGGCGGCAGGTGAGGTCGCGCTTGGATTAAATGTCCGCGTCGCACGTTCTGGCGAAGTGGGGCGGATTGCAAAATCTTCCGGGCACGACTTCCTGTTTATCGACATGCAGCACGCGTTGTTCAACGTTGAGACGGTTGGGCATATCGCCAATACCGCGCTTGGCTGCGGTGTTGCGCCTCTGGTCCGGGTGCGCAGTTGCGACGATGCCAATACGGCGCTGCTGCTCGATAATGGGGTCACCGGCATCGTATTTCCGGATGTCAATTCGGCGGACGATGCGAGGTGTGGTGTCGACCGCGCAAAGTTTCCACCCATCGGTCGGCGATCCGCTGGCGGCGCCTTCCCGAATTTTGATTTCGAGCCTATCCCGGTTGGCGAAGCGACGGCGCGCATTAACGATTTGACGCTGGTCGCTTGCATGATCGAGACGCGGGAAGGGCTCGAGAATGTCGAGGAAATAACGGCCGTTGACGGGGTGGATGTGGTGCATGTCGGTAGTAATGATTTGTTGCTCGACATGGGTATGCCAGGAAAGTTCGGATCGTCGGAGCACATTGCCGCGATTGAGCGGGTGATTGATGCCTGCGCTGCAAATGGCAAGGTTGCTGGGCTAGGCGGGGAACGCGATTTGGCGCGCCAAGTCGACTTTATCCGCAAGGGGGTAAAGTTCGTCACAACGCAGACCGATTTGCGTTTCCTGCAGATCGCCGCAACAAACCATACCGACGCTTTGCGTAAGGCGCTTGGATAATGGCCGTCGCTATCACTCCGGTTGATGGCGCGCTTGGGGCGACCGTTTACGGTGTTGATATGGCTCAACCACCGAATGATATGGTGATTGAAGCTATCGAGACTGCGCTGGAACGGCACGGCGTTCTGGTCTTCCCAGACCAGAACATAAGCCCGGCCCAGCAGGTTGCTTTTTCCGCAGCTCTGGGACCGCTGGAGACTACAGGTAATATCGACGCACGCTTGGAAGGCCATCCGGAGATTTTTGTCGTTGGTAATACTGGCGCTCGGCCGGTCACCTTTGCGCCACAGTTCGGCAACGAAGACCTGGAGTGGCACACGGACCACATTCACCGCGACGTTCCGGCCCGCGCGTCGATGCTCTACGCTAAGGAAATTCCGTCGGACGGTGGCGATACGTTGTTCGCCTGTATGTACAGCGCTTATGACGCGTTATCGTCAGAAAATAAGGCATCCTATGAGACCCTGAACGCGGTGCATTCGGTCTCCGGATTACGCGCCTATCTGCAGCAACAGTCTGGCGACAGGCCTTATGAAGCGGGCCGGCAGGCACCGGTGCCTGATGCGGTGACTTGGCCATTGGTGCGTCACCATCCGATAACCGGACGCAAAGCGTTGTATTTTGGCGCCAAGGTCACGATCGGGATAGACGGCTGGTCGCAGGAAAAGGGCATGGAGTTTGTTGCGGATCTAACGGAGCATGCCACGCAGGAGGTATTCGTTTACCGTCATGTCTGGCGGGTTGGAGACGCCGTACTGTGGGATAACCGCCGAGCGCTCCATGCCGCGACCCCATTCGATCTTGACCGCTACCGCCGTCTTATGCATCGCACTACCTTGCGAGAGACCCATCCGGTCACGTGACCTTGGGAGACGCACATTGGAATTTAGCTTGGAATTTCACGACATCGTCGGGACGATCGGCGTTGTTCTCGTCGTCGGCATGTATTCGCTTCTGCAACTTGGAAAAATTTCGTCGGAGAAGCCCGTATTTTCGGTTCTGAACGGTTTTGGATCCATCTTTATCCTTTACTCGCTCTATTTTGAGTTCAACTTATCAGCGGCACTGATCGAGGGGTTCTGGCTTGTTGCTAGTGTCTACGGCTTCTGCCGGCTCAGACGGGCGGTTTGACCGATGCCACCCTGGTCAATCAGTGTAAGGTCATGAACGATTTCACAGCGAAATGGAACGTGGCATGACTAAGATCATCGATCTGGAGATCGGCGCGCCGAAAATTGGCAGGGCAAAAGAAATTGGTGAGGCCATCAGGGGGCGTCCGGGTAGCCCTTTCCCGGAAGCGCTGCCGCGTCCCTTGGGCTACGGCTTCGACAATTACGACCTTATTTTTGGTAGCGGTTACGCTGACGCAGACACCAAGCCGGCGGTACCTTTGTCGGAAGTGGTGCAGGAGATGGATACGGCGGGCGTTGAATTCGGAAATTTGGTTGGACTACCGAATGACGAGATCGGAAAAACCCATCAGGAATTTCCCGACCGCTTCAAGATCTTCGCCTGGCTCGACCCATTGGATGGCATGCGTGCCGTGCGAGAGTTGGAACGCCTTGTGAAGGAGGAAGGAGCAGATGGCTTTCGCGTGTCGCCGCTCTACAACGGTCTCGAAGCGAGCGATCGGCGCTACTATCCGCTCTATGCCAAATGCTGTGAGCTCAACATACCCGTTCGTCTCTACACAGCGATGACTTATGCCAATGACCGGCCTTACGAGCTCGGCCATCCACGCCATCTTGACACGATTGCAATTGATTTTCCGGAGCTTCGCATGGTTGCCGGCCTTTCCGGTTGGCCCTGGATTGGCGACATGGTGGGCATTCTACGCCGCCATCCGAACCTTTATTGCGACACTGCGGCCCACCGGCCACGGCATTTCGGCACGCCGGGGTCAGGATGGGAACAATTTCTGCAATTTGGTAACACGCTGTTGCAGGATAAGGTGATGACTGGTTTCTCCCGCTACATGTTCGGCTGCGGCTATGCCGAACTAATCGGTGAGTATGAGGCCTTGCCGCTCAAAGAGCATGTGCTAGAAAAATGGCTGTACGGGAACGCACTTAATTTCTTTGGCGAATGATTTTCTGTGATGCCTAGTCGCTTATCCTGACCGGCGGCTGTTTTCAGAGACATCTTAACAAAATGCTACCTTAATCCTGTGTTGAGGTGCGCGGGGAAGGGTGACGTAATGGTTGTTCATGCCTTGATGGTAGAATGATTTAAGGCAAAGAGGCTTCAGACCCCTAATTCGATCACAATATTACTCCATCCATCCAGCTGTGCCGTCCAACCAGGTCGCACGACTGTTGTGCAATCGTACTCCTCGATGATTAGCGGCCCACGGTGTGGCGTGACACTGAGCGCTGCTCGCGGAAGTACCTGGGTTTTGAACCAACCGTAGTCGGGACCGAAATAAGCTTTGCGAGTGGCGGGCGGGGTGAGGGTGTCGCGTTTGAGTGTGATGCTATCAGGGATGCGCGGTGTGGTCGATGTACCTTGGCCAACGGCCTTCAAGGAGACGAACTGGACGCTTTCGTCGTCGGAGCGGTAGCCAAAGGTGGCATCGTGTGCGACCGCGAAGCCTTCTGCGAGGTCAGCAATGCTGGCCGCATCTAATGGTAAGGATGGGACCGGGAGCGGCAGCGCCGTGTTTTGGCCGACATATTTTAGTTCCACCGAGCATGCAATGCGGCGGGCGTCTGGCTCGTAGCCGTCATGGGCAACCAGCGCCTCCGCCTCCTCTGCAAGGGCTTTGAAGGCTGTGTTGCAGGCGTCGATATCCAGTTCGTCGAAAGGTTGGTAATAGGCGCGGATGCACTGATGCTCCGTCTCGGCGAACAGGAGACCAACGGCACTGAACAGTCCCGCTGCCGGCGGGACGATAACTTTGGTCGCGCCAAGCGCCTCTGCCAAATTGCAAATATGTACGCCGCCATTGCCACCGAAGGCCAGCAACGGGAAGAGGGCTGGGTCGAGCCCACGCTCAGAGGAGACTGCGCTCAGCGCCCGCATCATTCGTGCGTTGGCGATGAGATGGATGCCGTAGGCGGTGTCGGTGAGGCTTTGGCCCAGCCTATCGCCGAGCG
>Ga0114933_10001909_pt1 | contig 22472 bp, 15 predicted proteins | sample 4SBtaG_FD_89691 | JGI IMG/M metagenome (GOLD analysis project Ga0114933, IMG submission 89691) | Deep subsurface microbial communities from Kolumbo volcano to uncover new lineages of life (NeLLi) - 4SBTROV12_W25 metaG | ecosystem: Environmental > Aquatic > Marine > Volcanic | place: Kolumbo... | reverse complement strand
TCCTGCTTCGTTGCGCACTTCTTCAGGAACGAACATGTGGCTGGAGTTGAATGGGCACTCTACCAAACTCTCTACCCCTCCAAGGCTGGTTGCTTCGAAAATTATCTCGAGATTCCTCATGAAACTCAAAGCCGCTTCGTCGCCGCCCTTGACGACGAATCCCATCATGCCGGTTCCGTGTGGAATGATGCGCTGAGCAACCTCGTAATCTGGGCTTGATGGAAGACTTGGATGATTGACATAATCAATCATGTCGTGAGCTTCTAGACGGAGCGCGAGTTCTGCTGCATTCGCTGTATGAATCGGCATGCGCGCGTGGAGAGTTCGCATGCCGCGCTCGAGCATGTAGCACATGTGTGGGTCTGCTGCGCCACCAAAGTGAACCTTCTTTGGGAATATTTCCGCAACGAGGTCCTTGCGACCGACGACGAGTCCGGCAATGAGGTCTGAGTGTCCACCGAGGTACTTTGTGCCTGAATGAATCACCAGATCAAAGCCGTAATCGATTGGATTACAGGCGTATGGTGAAGCGAATGTATTGTCGACAATTGCGATTAGTCCGTGCTTTTTGGCGATAGCAGCCATCGCTTCGAGATCGCAGACCTTGATTACTGGGTTGGTGATTGTCTCTACATAGAGGATCTTGGTATTCTCTTGGATGGCTGCCTCGTAAGATGATGGGTCTCGCATATCGGCCATCGTTACTTCGATGCCGAAGCGCGGAAGATCTTCTGTCATGAGGCCGTAAGTTCCGCCGTAGCAATCTGCACTGGCGACCATGTGGTCGCCACTTGATAGAAGACCCATGAGAGTGGTCGAAATGGCTGCCATTCCGCTAGCGAATGTCTCGCCGTCCTCTGCTCCTTCGAGCTGGGCGAGCTTCATCGCCACGCCTTCTGAGTTGATGCTCGAAAGACGCGAGTAGAGGGCTGTGTGCTGGGCGCCGGCAGCCCAGCCAGCATAGGCTTCATCGGTAAGTTGGTAGGTAGATGAAAGGAAGATAGGAGTGACTGCTGCTCCTTCGACATTCTGTGTTCCTGACCAAACCGCGCGGGTTGCGAATTCCTTGTCGGAATGTTTCTCGTTCATGACCCCCCGAAGAGGGGGGTGGAAATCAACTGAACGCCGAACTTATGTGTAAATCGTCGATAAATTGACGAGGTTTTCTTGATATTCCGACGTTTCGTCGGTATTGTTGAAATAGGGCCGACGTAACAAAAGAAGACATGGCGATGGACGAATTGGACGAGAAGGATGGTCGAATAATGGATATCCTGAGGGGAGATTCCCGAAGAAGTACTCAATCGATAGCAACCGAACTGGACATACCTCGTGTCACCGTTTACGACAGGATTCGGCGAATGCAAGAGAAGGGACTGATTCGAAGATTTACCGTCGAGATGGGAGCCGATGAAATGGGTTGGCAATTGAATGCGTTCATTCTAGCGAATTGGCACGGAGATAGGGGGTTGACTGATCGGCGCGAAGTCGCGAATGAGATTTGTGAACACGAATTCGTGAAGAGTTGTCATATCGTTACAGGACAATGGGATTTCGTTATCGAGGTCGTTGCTCGAGATATGGAGGATTTAGGAGATTCTATTCTCGACCGATTGTCCTCTATCGAAGGTATGGGGCATACTCAGACAATGGTTTCGTTCTATGACTTCGAAGGGCCGGCGAGTTGGTTGGCTAGCTGGTGAGACCCGCCTATTCGCTGACCCAGGCTGCGTAATCAGCCGACGTTTCGGCTGAGAAGGCCAATATCATGGGAATGTCGTATGGATGGTCGTCGAGGATTGCCGCGATGAGCGCGCCCTTACGGGTCGCGTCCGTCTTGCATTGAATACGCCATTCATCAGCACTCTCTACATCTCCGTCCCAGCGATATGTTGAGGCAATTCGTGAGCGCTGTGCACACGCAGCCAATCCACTCTCTACCAAGGCATGGCACCAAGCCCCTACGAGGGCTTCATTCCAGTCTCCTGGAAGCGTCGTCTGAATCACAATCACCTCATCGGCCATGTCTATCGGCTCGCATGCGAGGCAATCAATGCGATGGTGAAGTTTGAATGCCCGACGACACTCGACGGTTCTGCGGTGCTCCTGTGATTGACTACACACAACCAATCGACACCGGCGAAGTGCCCGAAAATGGGGCCGACTTCGACGTCATTGTTGTGGGTGGGGGCCCGGGCGGTTCTGCGGCTGCAGCATACAATGCAATGAACGGATGCAATGTGTTGCTGATCGAGAAAGATGTTTGGCCACGAGACAAGGTCTGTGGCGATGCAGTTGGTGGTAAATCACTCTCTCACGCCAAGGAGCTTGGTGTTCTCGAACTCGTCGATGCTTCCCCCCATTATGTTGTAGATTCAATCATCTTCGGCAGCACAAACGGCTCTGAAGTAAAAGTAATGCTGCCAAAGGAAGCCTACGCTGCCAAAGGTTTGCAATCTGGTTATGCACTTCCGCGCGAGCAATTCGACTGGTTGATGTTCTATCGCTCTCAGGAGATTGTTCGCGAACATGGAGGAACTGTCATCCAAGGTTTCAGCGTGCTGGAAGTCACTCACGAAGGTGAGGGGGATTCTGCCCGCATTACTGGAGTACGTTGCAAAGCGGGTGGCAAGAGAGGCGATGGCCCAGAACTCAGCTTCACATCGCGAGTGACTATTGGTGCAGGCGGCTACAATTGCCCAGTCGCCAGCGCCATTACTAAGGAGATAAACAACGAACCCTTACGCGACGACGAGCATTTTTGTGGAGGCTATCGTGAGTATTGGGAGGATGTCGAGGGCCTAGAGGGCGGAGAGGGGCCGATTGAAATTCACTTCATCGACGAAGTTTTGCCTGGCTACTTCTGGCTCTTCCCAGTCCGTGACGGACTCGTCAACGTCGGGATCGGAATGCTGATTTCCGAACAACGCAAGCAGACAGGCATGAAGAAATCACTCAAGAAAATCCAGGAATGGGTAATCAAAGAGCACCCTCGGTTCAGCAAGCGGTTTGCTAATGCGAAGATGTTGGAGGGTTCAGCCAAAGGATGGCAACTTCCATTCGGCTCGCCGAGAAAGAAGGCTCCTTCCTACCAGCCAAGGCGCAATGCAATGGCTGGCGCAATGACTGTTGGCGATGCGGCTAGCCTTGTTGACCCCTTCAGCGGTGAAGGGATTGGGAACGCGCTACTCTCAGCGAAGATGACGAGCAAGTACTTCGACCGCGTCGCGCACGCAGAAGGGTTTCCAGAAAGTGCTGCGGTCGACTACATGATCGAACTCTGGGACTCTCTAGGGAAAGAGCTGACTAATTCGACTAAACTGCAGCGGATGATGAAATGGAAACGTCTGTGCAATTTGGTCATTGGAAAGGCATCGAGGAAACCGGCCATCGGCGAGCTGATGTCGGAGATGATCGCGAGCAAAGAAACTCAGCAAGTCTTGTGGAATCCATGGTTCCTGTTCAAGACAATCGTGCTTCCGTAGGTGATTTGATGGCGCTCGACAAGACTCTGGCTGGGATCAAGGCAATTTTCCTTGACTTAGATGGGACTATCTACCTTGGAGACACTCTAATCGAAGGTTCACTGGATTTCTTGGGGCGACTCGAGGAGGCAGGAATAAAGCGTTATTTCCTCTCAAATAATTCGAGTCGTTCGGTCAAGCAATACGTTGCGAAGCTGCACGGTATGGGAATTCCAGCTGCTGCCGAAGACGTGCTGCTCTCGACTCATGATTTGTTGGCTTGGTTGGATAGTGAAGGAGTTACTGAAACCTATCTTGTCGGGACTGATGGGATGAAGGAGATGCTCGAGGAAGCGGGCGTTACGACTGATTCCGCTGATCCGCAGTACGTCGTTTTAGGCTATGATACTGAGATTACTTACGAGAAATTATCTCGGGCGAGCGTGTTGATGCATCGTGGGGTTCCGCTCGTGGTAAGCCATCCAGATATGGTCTGCCCTTCTCCTGATGGCGGCTTACCTGACACTGGTGCCTACATGGCACTATTTGAGGCAACTACTGGAGTCAGTGCCGCGCATGTAACGGGCAAACCGAATGCTGGAATGATTCTGCATAAGGTGGAGGAGCTTGGACTCGAACCGGGGCAATGCGCGATGGTTGGTGATAGGCTCTACACAGACATCGAAATGGCGGATCGCGCGGGTGTTCATGGAGTGCTCGTATTGTCAGGTGAGGCAACGCGGGAAGATCTTGTGGCGGCAACACAGAATCCTAGTTTGGTTGTAGGTTCTGTAGCCGAACTTTGTTGCCGAAGTTGCTGAGATAACCTTCATCCGAAGTTCTTCTCGTGGGCAATTGTGCGCAGAGCGTCCTTCATCGTCCTGCTCCTAGTGGCCGCATCGTTTGCGGGCTGCTCTGGAGAAGAAAATTCGGTTCCAAATACGGACTACAAAGATGAGGAAATTTCCGACTTGAATCTGAGATTAAATGAGTCTGAAGATACTATAGAGAGTCTGGAAGAAATAGTATCAGAATTGCAAGAGTTGGCCGACCAAGTTCCTGCTCTTCAGACAACTATCTCCAATTTGAATGAAGAAATTACAGTATTGAATGGTAATATTTCTACCCTCAGGGATGAATTGCAAGTGTTGGGAGAACAGTATTCTCAAGCTCTAGGAGAGGTTCAGACTCTGGCAGAAGAATTAGTTATCGCGCAAGTCAATTTATCAGGATTAGAAGAGGAATTGGAGAGGTTGGAAGAAGATTCGGCCGAAGCGAGAGAGAATATACAGGAGTTGAGAAGTCTCGCAGAATCACTCAATTCAACAATTCTTGAGTTACAGAACCAAATTATCACTTACGACGTGATTATTTCAAATCTTGAAGCGACTAGAGATTATTATTACGAGCGTGTAGGAGAATTGGAAGAAAGTGTTGAGGATTTGGAGGAGGAAATTTCCGAATTACAAAACTCTCAGCTTGAATGTGATGACAGTACATACGAGGATAACGGAGTCTGCCGATCGGGTGGGATTGTTTGGGTAAGTATTCCATTTGAGGTCGGATTTGTCGCCAATATTACTCAGAGTTTTCATGGGTATTACAGCCATAATGGAATAATGCTCTACGCTGTGGATTTTCCTGTTAATGAAAATACAACAATCACTGCGGCATTACCTGGCGTTGTAATTGAGGTTGTAGAACATCACACAGGAGGTTGTCCTTCATCGGATTGTGTAAATCAATCAAACTACGTGATCATCGACCATGGAGATTCTACTTTCGGGATGTACGCACATCTCACTTACAATGGAGTCTTGCTCGATGTTGGCGATATTGTCCATCAAGGCGAGCCTATTGCCCTCTCTGGAAACACTGGTTGGAGTACAGGCCCTCATCTTCACTTCGAAGTAAAAGACATCTACGGGCAGTCGATGCCAGTTAGATTCAATGAGTTATCTTCTTTGACCAATGGAGTCGCTTTTTGGGGCGCTTCGGTGGTATCGAATAATACTCAAAGTGGGCAGGGAGTTAACCATACTACTTCGATGTGTGAAGAAGATCTATTCCTCTCGTTTGGAATCTTGTTGGATTCAGATATCCCTTGTTCTGTAGCGCAATTGGATACGGCTTACGCCCTACAAGGTTGGACTTACGGGCCATCGGGAAGGGTTGGGGTCGGACAATACGACATTAGCGCAGGGCAGTGGAACTACTGGTGTTACTATTCGAATTCAAACGGCTGGTTTGATATCGATCTTTCATTCAGTTCCTCCACGCATGAGGACTCTACTTACTTCATGGTCTACTCTGCTGATGCAAACTGTGTGTCCTACCAAGCGTGGGATGCTTCAATCGGATTGTGGCTCGAATAATCGGCGATGTACCCGAAGTTGTCGAACTCGACACGTTGGGTTGTCGAACTCGACACGTTGGGTTGTCGAGCTCGACACGTTCCTCATTGAATTAGAGTCGCGCCTGTTTCACTTCGAATGAGCTTTCCATCCTTTTTGGTGTGGACCGCCATCACAGCCTCTCTAGTGCCGTCAGGAAAATCCATCATTGAGTGCTCGACGAGGATTTCGTCGTTCTCATAGATGCATCTTGATTCGCTAATCACAAGGTTTGTGTTTGCCATCATACTGACCATCATCTCGCTCATCTGAGTCTTATTCATAGTGGTCCCAGATTGGTGGCGGACGAATTCGTAATCATCGTGTAATGCATTTGTGTAATGCGCCGCATCCCTTTCTTCCATTGCCTTCATCATTAGTTCGTAAACTCCCATGAGGTCCCGTACAATAGGTGGATATTGAGCGTTTCCTAGTCTAATTCAATGGGAAAAAGGTAGCCGATTGAGGAAAGGGGGAATGGCCCACTGCGCGAGAGGGTTGGGAAATGATGTGTGCGCCCATCCGAGAGGGGTGGGGTTCAATAATGGATGCGTGAGAACTACACTACGTGGAGAAGGATTGGAGTGTTCAGGACGGTTCCGACTGCGATTTGAATGCGCTCCCACAAGTAAGAACATGGCCGGGATTGGCGCCTCATGTTGAGGCGGTCGAACGGTTGGTTCTCATGGGGGCGATAGAGGATGATGAGTTACGTGATGTGCTGATGCGCACCCCGCGTGGCATTCACGCCTTGCCTTTACCGATCGGTGATGAAGGTGTGAATATCGAGAGTAGTGCTCTGCGTATGCCTTGGTGGTCTGACGTAAGTGCTCCCAACTCATTGTTGCCTGGAATTTACGAGACTGCTCAAGTGATTCAGATGCTTGAGTTGGAGCGAGGTGATTCTGTGATGATCGTCGCGCCGCGCGGCAATTGGTGGACTGAGGTGCTGATGCAGCTCGGCGCTGGTCGGCTTCGAATAATCGAAGTGGATGATGGCAGGCGCGAAGAATTACGGAGGCGCTGGGAAGAAATGCGCATGAATCTCGTCGCAGATGCTGTTGGTTGTGAAATCGAATGGTGTGGGCTTGCTGACGCATACAAGGGAACTCCAGAGGATGGTTGGGACCGAATCCTAGTCACAGGTGGTTTGCCTCGAGTGCCGGTTGGCTTGCTGATGCGGCTTTCCTTCGAAGGCACTGCAGTAGCTGCTATCGGTGAAGAGACTGGGACTATACTACAGACGATTACACGACAGAATGAAGGTGAATTTCAAGCTCAATGGCTGGCTATTTGGAATGTAGATATGATTCAAGATGAAGCGGCGCAAACGCTTTGTGATTTAGCGCCGCTAATTGAAATTCCAGAGTTATCGGTAGAAAATCCACTCACCAATAAGGCGGCTTGGATGCACGCTAATGATGACCCGACAAGGGACCGGCTCGGGCCGGCTGCCTTGCTCGATATGATAGAAGAGGTCTGGAGTGAGGTCGAGGCTACGACACATGGCTCCGGTTTTGAGGTAGGACTTCGCGAGGTCTTGGCGCAGGATCTTTTCCGGATGGGTAATGTTCTGCAGAGATTAGGGATCCTGCGAGTTGCGGCCGAGCATCATGGCACATCCTTCCAACTGAGTCCATCGCCTGAGGCCGCTTGTTATCTCGGGATGACTTTCTCAGAGGATGAAGAGGATGGTTTGGCTTGGCAGAGGCGAGCCATAGAAACAAATCCTGATTACGGCGGTTCGTGGAACGAAGTCGGTGAGGCTTTGCTTCAACGAGGAGAGGCAGAGAGAGCAATCGAATGGTTCCGCGGGGCAATCAATTCTGTGAATTATTGTGAGAGAGGCGCGGCTTGGGCAAATCTTGCCCGCGCCCATCTGGAAATGGGGCGGACAACTTCGGCCCTATTTGCGGCGCAGGAGGCGGCGGCTCTGATGCCGGATGAGAAAGAATTGGATGGGTTACTCGAGCAATTGACCGATGGATTGGCTTGAGTCAGGGTTGAAGCGTCGGTGTCTATCGCGATGCGATGGTAACGGTAGTCACCGGAGCGTCTGGCTATATCGGCAGCCATGTGGTTGCGAATCTATTGGCCCGTGGTACTACTGTTAGGGCTACGGTTCGAGACGCTTCGGATCCTGAACGGGTCGATCATTTGCGAGCCTTGGCGGTGGCTGAAGGTGGCTCGTTGGAAATAGTTGAGATGGATCTCTTTGACTCCGACTCGGTCGATGCTGCAATCGCCGGGTGCACAGATCTGATTCATACCGCTGCCAGCGTCATCGTTCGCTCCCGTGAACCTCAGACTAAGATTGTCGACCCGAGTGTCATTGGAACTCAGAATGTCGTTGCCGCGGTCGAAAGGGCTGGAAGCGTTGAGCGCTTCGTCCACACCTCCTCGACCGCTGCAATTCGTCCAATGGAATGGGAAGATGGTACGACCCTCACCACTGAGACTTGGGCGGACGATGCTACTCTCGAAGCTAATCCGTATGGTCTTGCAAAGGTAAGCGCCGAGCGTATAGTACGTGATTGGCACGCTGAAAAACCGGAAGACGATCGACCGCACCTAGTCACAATCCACCCATGCATGGTCTTCGGTCCTCCAATGTCTCCACGTCATCTGCGCGGGTCATTGGCCCTTCTGATGGCAATGGTTAGGCGCGATGTGCCTCTAAATCTGCCAATGCAGGTTTCGATTGTCGATGTGCGTGATGTGGCTGAGGCACACGTTCGCGCACTCACCGGCGGTGAAAATGAAGGTCGTTATCTCACAGTCGCTGGTGAGATGATGATGAATGAAATGGCAACTGCTCTGAAAAAGGCTCACCCAGATCGAAAATGGGTGACTTGGACTGCACCGTATTGGCTCTCCTTAGTTGCAGCAGTTTTTCACCCGAAAATCGATGTTTCATGGGCTCGTAGGCATTTGAAGAACAAACTCTACTGGGATGCGAGCCCGGCTGAGAAGGACCTCGACATGGAATGGAGAGAGCCTCTCAAATCGATTCTCGACACAACCCCTGCTATCTTTGAGAACAATTGGGATTGAGGGGGAAGTGCCTGCACGACCCGCGCAACGCACGCATCAAGTTTAGACCGGCGCGCCTGACCCGAAACTGATGCGGAGCGTCGCGCTGCTACTCACCCTCTTACTCATCGCACCCGCAATAAGCGGCTGCTTCGGCGGAGATGATGCTCCTGAACCTGAACCCGAAGGGCCGTTTGTCTTCGACCAAGGCGCAATCCCAACTACCACTTGGTATCACTATCCAGGCACCGTCGGATCACCCGGCGCCATCGATGCAACAGACTCCGCAGCAGTCGCTGCGGCAAATATCACACAGAACCTTACTGATGGAAGCACCCCGTTCTTCACCCAAGGAACGTATTACGGAACGGGGTTCGACACTTTCGAACCGACCATTGGAGTGACTGGTTCGGGCGCGATTTTCTTCACTAATTGGAATGGGCTGGGAGATGGCACTCACATAATCCGCTCGCGCGATCAAGGGCAGACGTGGGAGGATGTCGGGCCGTTCTTAGGAGGAGGAGATGGGGGATCTGGTCAAACCCAGAATTCGAATGATCCTTACATTTATGTCGACAAATTCACTGACCGTTTAGTCAAATTTGATATGCACGCTCTAGCAGTAATTAATGTCGAATATTCAAACAATGATGGAGAAACATGGAGCACTCCTTTTCCAACACATGGATATGCAGTGCCACAAGATCACCAAAGCATAGCCTCGATGCCGCACCCTAATGCCATCGTGGGTGAAGTTGTCTACGTCTACTGTATCAACACCGGTTCACCAGCAGCAGGTGCACAGTGTTCCAGATCATTGGATGGAGGACATACGTGGGACGCTCAGCAGTTTGGTTACCCAACAGAGAGCTTTGGGAATCAGTGCTCTGGGCTTCATGGACACGTCGCCGGAGGGTCTGATGGGTCGATATACCGAGGGAACCCCTCCTGCGAAGGGCCTGCGGTGTACGCCTCTCATGATGGGGGCTACACGTGGAGCGAGCACACGATAACAACCGAAGTGGGGATGCAGCAGGGGTGGCATGCTCACGAGGTAGCGGTTGCTGTCGATGAGGGTGGGGCGGTTCACGCGACCTGGATTTCGGTTGACCAGATGCCTTGGTATGCTTACTCTCGAGATCAAGGTATGACTTGGTCGCAACCTATGATGGTGGCCGCGCCTGGTGTCACTGAGACTGGCTTCCCGACGATTTTTGCAGGAGATGAAGGGCGTGTAGTAATCGGCTACATCGGCGAAGTCAACGATTGTGAAGGAGGAGGAAATAACACCACTGAGGATAATTCCTCAACTTGCGGATGGGGTGGATACATGGCTGTGATGACTGATGCCTTCGCGGAGAATCCTCTAATCACCAGCGTTGTCGTCAATATGCCCGAGGACGCCTTGGATATTACCTCGGATTGTGGTAATGTAAGGTGTGGTGGATTTGGTGATTTCATCGATGTCGAACTGGACGATGAAGGGCGGCCTTGGATTGCGCTGGCGCATAATGCGGCCGGGACTGAAGAGGCTGTAATTGGAACTTTGATGACTGGGCCGGCACTTTACGGAGAACTCGTTCAGTTGCCCGATTTACCTGCTGGTGGCTCCTCGACATTGAAGATGTAAGAATGCGAGCATCTGATGTATCAAGTCGAAGACGGCGGAATATGCGCAGTGCCACCGCAGCAGTCGTGCTGCTGATGTTGGCTCCAATGCTCTCGGGCTGCTTCGGTGGAGGAGAGGAGCCTCTGGAGGAGCCTGAGAATGTATTCGACACACTCTGTCCGGAAGGTATTGCGAGCAATGTTTGGTATCATTACGCGAATGCGACCGATGCAACTACCACTTCGAGCATTTTCAATGGAACTGATGTATTAGTCGGCGACAATGCGCCCGTTTGTGCTCTAGGTACCTACTATGGCATTGGGATGTCTACCTTTGAGCCAACTATTGGAATCACTTCTGCCGACAATCTGTTTGTCACTAGTTGGGGTAATGGAGAAAGTGGATCGACTGCGATTGTTCGCTGTTCCGGACTAATTGGGATGATTGGTAATGTTGAGTATGATTGTATGGATGTCTACAATCCGCCTACTGTTCCTGTGGCGAATTCGAATGACCCTTATGTCTACGTCGATCCATGGACTGACCGAATAATGAAGTTCGATATGCACGCTTTGCTGGGAATGACTGTCGAATGGTCAGATAATGAAGGGCAGAGTTGGAGTCCACCAACAGTAGCTACTGGGACTTCTATACAAGATCACCAGACAATTGCTTCCGCTCCCTATCCGGCTCCGCTACACCCAACAACATGGGTATTCTGTATCAACGGGAATTGGCAATCGCCTCTCTGCTCTTCCAGTTTTGACGGCGGCCTGACTTGGACGCAGCAGGTCCCGGGAACACCTCTAAACTGCAACAGTGGGGGGTTAACTGGTCACATGATTGGTGCAAATGATGGGAATTTGTATCGTGGGAATCCAGGGTGTGATGGTGAAGGATACTCAATTTATCGAACTCGGGATGGGGGCTTGACTTGGACGGAACATCCACTGCCCACAGAAACAACTGGCACTGCAGATACTTGGAACTTTGAGGAAGCTCAAGTTCACCCCGATGAGGAAAATAATTTGCATGCAATGTGGATGGGAATCGATAACATGCCTTACTACTCCTTCTCCAGAGATGAAGGAGACTCTTGGTCAGACCCGTTGATGGTTGCTCCACCAACTAACCTCGTAGGAACTGGTTTCCCTGCTATCTCTGCAGGAGGAGAGGGGAGAGTTGCTCTCGCCTACTTGGGAGATTCCGGCAACAATACTTGGAATGGTTACATCTCAATTATCACTGATGCGTTCTCGGATAATCCGTTAATCACAACAGTTCAGTTGAATGAATTTGGAGACCCATTGGACACAACCGCTGACTGTGGTTACAATAGGTGTGGTGGATTTGGTGATTTCATCGACATTCTAGTCGACCAACACGGAAGGCCGTGGTTTGGACTATCGCACAATATCGTCGATGAGGGAATCTTCGGAACCATTGCTATTGGCCCGAGTCTTCGCGGCCCACTTGCTCCTCTCCCTGAAATGCCACTAGGGGGTCCATCGACATTGATCAGTGACCCAAGCGGTGGCAATTCGACTGCTCAAAGTTGAGTGAATAGACTCCAAGCTTGGTAGACATAGCCTACGGCGAATCCTAACATCAGCACGCCGCATACACTGAGTGCTGCTCTGTAACCGCGCTCAGAGAATTGTCCGCGTGCGCGGTCGAATGCGTAGGCAATAATCGCCTTGACCAGCATGATGGTGAAGAGGAAGGTTAGCGCGTAGGCAATCGGTGCTAGAGGTTCGGTGGCGGCAGCGGAAGCCATGAGAGGGCCACCGATGAGGAACCAGAACACATACACATGCGGGTTCAGAAGATTGGTGATTACGCCGCGTCTAAAAGAGCCCGTCGGAAGGGGGGCATCTTCGTCGTAAGTAGGTGGATCGATGCCGAAGCATTCGAGGCCCATCTTGAACAGAAACGCGGCACCGAGGGTAGAAATGAGCAATAACGCGAGCGGATTAGTCGCAAACCAAGCGGCGGCGAATAGACTGACGATAACAAGGGGGCCATCGGTAAATATCGGAGCCGCCGCAGTCCACAGGCCTGCGCGAAGACCCCCGGAAAGAGTCTCGCGAATTACCATCGTCAGCAACGGTCCGGGCTTGATTCCCTCGACTACTCCGAGTGTTGCTCCTGCAACAGCGAGTCCGAGGATTAAATCGAGTTGCACGGGAGCAATCGAACTAACGGGTGGCTATAGCAATCTTGGCTAATAGATGGAGAATCTCCAAGTATAGCCAGATGAGAGTCACCATCAATCCGAATGCAGCTCTCCATTCGAGCTCTTTAGGAGAACCTGAAAGTACGCCTCGCTCGATGAAATCAAAATCTGCTGCTAAACAAAAAGCGGCGATGCCGATTACGAATACTGAGAATGCAATTCCAATAGGGCCTGCTCCATGAATGTAAGGAATTTCAAAACCAAAAAGAAAGCCTATGGCTGTAATTAAGTAAACCAACAGAATTCCCAACAGTGCGGACCTTACAGCGATTGCAGTATTTCGATCCCAGTGTATCAAGCCAAATCTGTAAAGAGTGATCATTGCCCCTAAAATGCAGAATGTGAGAAGCGCTGCAACTATTCCAATTCCTGCCATACCATCGATTGATTCGTAAAACCAAGTTATGCCTCCGAGAGCCATTCCCTCAAATGCTGCATAAATGCAAATTAGAATCGGGTTGGTAGAACGGGTGAATATCACAATCATTGCTGTGATGAAACCACCTATCCATCCAATCATCATCAAAGGCATTGATTCAGGCATAGAAAATGCCGTAACTAATGCTGTGAGAACTGTAATACCAAGTAGAATTCCTGTTTTCTCGGCCGTCCCTTCTATTGACATAGTGGTGGATTCATCTGCAATGTCAAAGCCATCCCACCATGGCTTCTCTTGATATGAAGAAGGGGCGAATGTCTCGTCGTTCAATGCTGGATTGCCGGAGCGCATCATTAGAGGTGCCTCAAACTAGGACCCTCAAAAGGTTCATCGCGGAAAATCGAAAATTTCGACTAGAGTAGTGGTTTCAGATGTTTGCGGTTGAGGGCGTGAGGGTGGGGTAGATGAAAACAAAACCTGATACCCGATTGTAATCTAATTCTCGACATTTAGATTCATGATCGAATCGAATAATATAGATTGGTCAATACCTATCTGACTACCCTCTGAGTGCTTGTCGTCAAGAATATGGCGGACCCCTTGGATAGTAATTGCTACCCGATATCCCAACCCGCTCCTCTGCCTCTCGATGAATCCTCTCTCTTCCAATATCCTGACGTGGTATGAGACCAATTGCTTGCTAGAGTTTAGCGTGGAGGCTAACTCCTTCTGGGTAAAATCATAGCCCCGGGCATCCTGGTTTTCATAGAGTATCACCAAAATTCGATATGGTACTGAGTTCTCATTTATGGAGATGTCAATATTTGGCAAATCAGCGGTCTTCATTCCTTTCGGGACATCTGATGTGAAGAATCTGATTTCCCTTCCGACCCTATGGTGCCAAATTTTCCCCTGCTCTTCTAGAACGCTTAGATGGTGGGCTGCTTGATGGTTCCCCAGTCCGAGGATTCGAATCAAAGCAGAAAGGTGGATTCCCTGATTGGTTGTCAGGACTCCGATGATTCTGCCCCTTTGGAATTCTCCACGATGGTCTTTTCGAGTAGCTCCAATCATGAATGCCATTCCCCACCAGAATCTCTTCGAGAAGGGGTATCTGAGGGACTCTGCTTGAACGAAGGCAGCACCCATGATTGACGTAAATGCCAGCATAGTTATTGGTTGTGCATTTCCTACAATGAAGGTGGAGAGTGTATTTTCTGCTAATTCTGCTGGTTCTTCGTTGGGCTCCAACTCATCTAACAATACCACCTCCTCGTCCGATGTTGAGAATGTGATCGTCAATTCCTCGATTAGGAATGAGATGCCGAAAGATCCGTTGACGATGACGGTCTGGCCGTCGTCGACCGCTACCATCAGTAGATGAGTACCTTCAGCAAGACGGCCATATTCCTTGCCGTCGACGTTTATCGAGGTCTTACAGCCGCTCTCACAAGTCAGAGTCATGGCAATACTAGCCATTCCCGGCGCAGTCATCTCATTCAGTAATTCGAGTTCAACAGTGATTGCTGGACATCCGCCTACTGAGCCAAACGTTTCTGGGCATGGGTCTTCTGAATCCATCAGACCGTCTGAATCTGTATCTCTCTGGCTGGGGCCGCAGCCATCCCGATCCACACCCTCGTCCTGTGGAGTTTCTGGGCATTGGTCTTCAGAGTCAGTGTATCCATCAAAATCAGAATCGCGCTGACTGGAGCCGCAGCCATTTCCGTCCGCCTGCTCATCGTATTCTGTTCCGGAGCATTGGTCGGACTCATCCGACACGCCATCTCCATCTGCGTCTCTCTGAGATGCAGAACAGCCGTTTTCATCAACTACTTTTCCAGCATCGGCCAATGGACACAGATCGAATGCATCCAGCACCCCGTCGTCATCGAGGTCGTAGTCGCACGAGCCGTCCTCGTCCGTCGCAGGACTCCACCAGTGGTGGTTATTGGCGGTGGGATCGGTGCACCCTGCAACCTCGTCGGCATCCAGGACGCCGTCGTCATCGAGGTCGTAGTCGCACGAGCCATCCTCCTCCGTCGCAGTGGTACGGTGGTTGTTGGCTGTGGGATCGGTGCACCCTGCAACCTCGTCGGCATCTAGGACACCGTCGTCATCGAGGTCGTAGTCGCACGAGCCGTCGTCTTCGTTTGCAATGACATCGAAGTTGTTGGCGAAGTGGTCGGTGCATCCCGGGATCATCTCGATTACCGGGGGCTCGGGGAGGGCCACCCACCTAAATGCGTCAATGGAAAATGGCGCGTCGTAAATCCCCACTGATGCGGCTAGCCTGCATAGTGTGATCCTCCAATTGTAATTCTCGGGCAGTGTAATGTCGGGCACTTGGTCGAGGTCACCGATCGTATCTATGCCTTGGATATACCTGATCGAACCATCGTGTGAATTGGTGATGTATTGGAGGTTGGCGCTACCGACATTCAATTCCTCGATAGTTAGAACGGTTTGGTAAGTAGACCAATCTTGCTGTCCATCGCTGTTTCTCTGAACGCTTGAGTTGGTTGAGATTATGCTAATCTTGTTCTCCACGAGCATGTCCCCGTTCCAAGCAGAGCCATTGCTCCAGAGGTAATGGTTGATCCAACTGCTAAACGGCCACCAATATGTTTGCGAGTTGTCATAGTAATGGTCAATCATTCCAGCAGGATTGCTTAGGTCGATCAGGACATTCTCATTACAGCTCCCATGGCGAGGACTGAACGAACCCAGTGAATTCCCGAATTGGTGGTAGTAACAGGGGAGCTGTAGGTTGAATGTTTCAAGGGTGGGTATTTCGAACGCTGGCATGCTCGAGTTTGCTGTCCAGTATTGGGTGTTGAAATCGCCATTCCATCCTATCACATCGACCTGATATGTTCCATTTGGAAGAAGTGTGATCCCTATCCCATTGTTGTTGTAGTAGAACGTACTTTGATGAGACTGATTAATCGGCTCTAGACCTGGAGGGGTGAATTCGCCACCATAGGAAGCCGCCATCCAAACGAAATCGAAAGGAAATTCATTTTCACAATCTAGGGCCCAATTGGAGAATTCGCGGGACTCGGCCGTAAGAGATTCTTCTTCGTTTTCTTCCTGAACGAAATCGGGATCGAAGGCGACCCACCTAAAGCCGAATATATCTCTCGAGGTCTCTAGATAAAATACGTAGTTGTAAACCTCGCAGAGCGAGATTCGCCATTCAATATCTTCATCGATACTGATGTCCGGTGGGCTTGCAAGGTCGGATAATGTGCCTTTCCCAGACAGAGAGACCCAGTTGACCTGTGATAGGTCCATCAGATGAGTCTCATATGAAATTACATCGCTTCCGGCGGCCATTCCACCGATCGCCTTCTGAGTCTTATTATGCAAGTCCTCAGCATAGTGATTGTCGTAGTCGAATTCGGTTTGTATATCTCGAAGGCGAATGTCGACGATTTGAGTCATTCCTGCGTTGTCGGTCATATTCCCGATGTAGGGGGAATCATCGACCGCGAAATAGGAGTTTGCCACATAATTGTTGATTGTGCCATCATCAAGCTCTTCCCAGTTAGATGACCAATGGTAGTACTGGGAAAGATAGTCATGCCAGAATACGTAATCGAACACGGCAAAGGTATTGTCCACATCAAGGAAGTATTCGTTTTCGCATGTGCTATTGTGATTGAATTTCCAAGTGTCATCGTCCCATTGGAATTCCTCGGCATAACAAGCATAGGTTCGACTGAGGTTTGAAATGTCTGGAATCTGGATAGTGGTCCCGTTGGTCCATCCATCCCATATTTCGGTGTCGCCGGTTGAGCTCTCGAGTTCAAATGTTCCATCTTCCAAGTCAGTAATGCCTACACCGAAGCGATCTGAGAAACCAAAGTTTGAGTCCGCCGGGGGGTCTATTCCAGCGGGTAAATCATCGCTTTGCCATATCCATATTGCCTCGAAATCGTCATAGCAATCTATCGTCCAAGGCGTCAGGTCTACCTCATCTGGTGGATGGGAGAAATGTGATTCGCCGGAAAAGCCATCGTTACTTGCGTTGATGGTCATCGCAACACTTTGAAGCAATAATACAGAAATCAATATCGAAATTTTTCGATTAATACCCTGTTTACTGGTTGTCATACTGTGTCCACGGGGAATACTTTGGTTTAGTCTGATTGGGGGGTTTTCTTTGACTAGTCGGCTAGAGTAGTGGTTCCAGATGCTTGCCGGTGTAACTGTGCTTGTTGCTTGCGACTTCCTTGGGAGTGCCCTCTGCGACAATGTCGCCACCATGCTCTCCACCTTCAGGGCCGAGATCAAGCACCCAATCGGCGCACTTGACTACGTCGAGGTGGTGTTCAATGATGATCACCGTGTGGCCATTACGTCGCAATCTCAGAAGAACTTCGATGAGTTGGTGGACATCGGACATCGCCAATCCTGTAGTCGGTTCATCGAGAATATACACTGTGTGTTTGCGGGCGGGACGGTGTAATTCCGTTGCCAATTTCACCCGCTGGGCCTCCCCGCCCGAGAGGGTCGTTGCTGGCTGACCGAGGCGAATATATCCCAGTCCAACGTCCTTCAACGTCGAAAGTATTCGATGGATGCTGCGCTGATTTTTGAAGAAATCATTCGCCTCTTCAACTGGCATTTCAAGGATGTCATGGACTGTTTTTCCGCGCCATTTGACCTCGAGTGTTTCTCGAGTGTAGCGTTTGCCTTTGCAGATGTCGCAAGTGACCCAGACGTCGGGTAAGAAATTCATTTCGAGCTTCATCGAGCCGGCTCCCTTGCAGGCTTCGCATCGCCCTCCCTTGACGTTGAAGGAGAAGTGCCCCGGCTGGTAACCGCGTTCACGGGCGAGCTTGGTCTCTGACAGCAGAGTTCGAATTGGCGTAAATGCTCCCGTATATGTCGCAGCGTTAGAACGAGGGGTACGGCCAATGGGAGATTGGTCAATGACGATCGTCTTGTCAATTTGTTCGATTCCTTCAATGCGGTCGTGGCTTCCTGGAGTCGTGTCGGCACCGTGTAATTCGCGGAGTAAGGCCGGAGCCAAGGTTTCTGTGATGAGTGATGATTTTCCTGAACCTGAAACTCCTGTGACTGCTATCATACAACCTAGTGGTATGTCAACGTCGAGATCGCGCAGATTGTTTTGTCGGGCACCGCGAATTGTAAGCCAGCGATCCTCGTCAGGAGTTACTGGGTCTTCTGGTAGTGGGATTTCGCTGCGGCCTGAAAGGTAAGCTGCTGTGATACTGTCTTTGGATGTGAGTAGAGTGTCGATATCCCCATTTGCTACTACCTCGCCTCCATCTCTGCCGGCACCAATTCCCATGTCGACGAGCCAATCCGCCTGGCGCAGAGTAGCCTCATCGTGCTCGACGACGAGTAGAGTGTTGCCAAGCTCTGTGAGTTCTCGGAGAGTCTCGAGGAGGCGGTTGTTGTCTCTTGGGTGTAAGCCAATCGAGGGTTCGTCGAGGACGTACATGACTCCCGTCAAGCGTGTTCCAATCTGAGTCGCTAGGCGGATGCGTTGCGATTCCCCGCCCGAAAGTGTGTTTGCACGGCGATCGAGTGTTAGATAATCGAGACCCACGAGTGCGAGGAAACGCAGTCTAGCCTCGATTTCTTTGATTACCTCGCTACCAATGAATAGGCTTCGCTCGTCGAGGTGTTCGGTTATTTCGACGATTTGTGTTGTTGGGATATCGCGCTCGAGACGTGACCAAGTGTCGTCTGTTGTGCCGAGGCGCCAATTCTGCACTACCGCCAGCGCCTCGATAACGCTGCATGCTGAGAAAGCGGGTAGAGTCACTCCTCCAACCGTCACCCCACTTACAGCACGGTTGAGTTTTCGACCATTGCAATCGGGGCAGTGCTCATCAGTCATGTAGGATGCAAGGCGGGATCGTGTGCGGTCAGAGGTGGTGTCAGTGTATGTGCGACGGATGCGCGCGAAGACGCCTTCCCAAGGACGTGTCATTTGGTAGGCTGAGCCTTTCTCTGAAGTAAATTCGAAATTAATTGCAGTGCTTCCTGTGCCATAGAGAAGAACGTCTTTCGAATCCTCGTCGAGATTTCCAAATGGAATGTTAGATGGTATTCCATAGTGCTGGCATACCTGTGTCATCTGCTTTCGATACCAGCCTGACATCATCGAACTGCGGAATGGTCGTATACAGCCCTCCTCAACTGTAGCGAGACGATCGATGACAAGGTCGTTGGAGAATTCTCGTTGAATCCCCAACCCTTGGCACGCGGGACAAGCTCCGAGTGGGTTGTTGAATGAAAACACACGAGGGCTTACTTCAGGGAGGAAGGAACCGTGCTCTGGGCAAGCGAACTCTTCGGTGTAAGCAATGGTTTGGCCGATTTGAGTCTGGAATCTCTGGGCTTTTGCGTCCTCTCCTTTCTCGGCCACTGGGGCTTCAAGGCTCTCAATTGCTACTGCTCCGCCACCAAGTCGCATGCCTTCGGCGACTGCTTCAGTAAGGCGTTGTTTTGCTGTGCGAGATAGACGTAAGCGATCGATTCTGACATCGATGTCGTGCCTCAAATTCTTTTCGAGAATTGGTGGTTCATCGAATTCCGCTTCTCGGCCATTGACTCTGCCGTGAAGATAGCCCTGTTCGACTAGTGCCCTGAACAGGTCTGCGTGGGTGCCCTTGCGAGCACGGATTGTAGGTGACCAGATGGCGATTGCGTGTCCTTCGAAGCGCCAGAGCACATCGTCGACAATTTCCTGGACTGTTCTTCGTGCAACTTCCTTGCCGCATTCTGGGCAGTGTGGAAGCCCTACTCGCGCCCACAAAAGACGGAGGTAATCCATGATTTCAGTGACTGTCGCAACTGTTGAACGAGGATTGTGGCTACCTTGTTTCTGGTCAATACTGATGGCTGGTGAGAGGCCTTCGATGCTATCGCAGTCCGGCTTTTTCATCTGGCCGAGGAATTGCCGCGCGTAGGATGAGAGGGATTCGACGTAACGACGCTGTCCCTCAGCGTACAGAGTGTCGAATGCGAGGCTAGATTTGCCACTACCGGAGACCCCGGATATGACTACGAATTTACCACGTGGAATCTTCACGTCAATATCACGAAGATTGTGGGTTCGCGCGCCCTTGACAACTATCCAGCCGTCTTCGGCTACGCCGTTCTTACTTATTCCAGCCAAGGCTTCACCCTCCTACGGTACATTACGGTGAGAGAGATTGTCCTTGAAGTCATGTATTGGGATTGTTGTTTGTATGAGGAATATTACTCACTGATCTATGTAAAAATAGTCTGAGATTTGGGCGCTTTTGCTCCCATTACCCCATGGATCTCGTGACTTAGATTTCTTGGAGCGAGACAATTGCTTGTTTAGTAAAACAGCAGACAATAGAAGTGAGCTCGAGGCAAGTATTCCTACTAGGATTTCGAAGTTGTTCATATCCGTCGCTTGGATGGTTAGTATATGATGTGCTGTTTGTAATTTGAATATGAAAAATGCTGGAAAGCGAGATATTCAGGAGGGGGTAATGGAGTTTTTACCGGCACCAAAGTGCGTGGATTATGTCTCCGGCTTTTCCATTGGTATCAGGTGGAAGTAATGTCAGACCGTTATGAGCGACCATGCTGTGGATATTACCACTGCCCTGATGCGTGTGGGTAGTCGCGATGAGTTCGCCGTTCTCTGATGTTATCCTAATTCTCCTTAGGCAAAGTTTGCCCGGTGCGCCCGATACATCATCTGCCAACCTAACAGATACTTGTTGACTTATTCTGGGACCCATTTCCTCGTGATACCCGAGTAACTTGGCTATCCATGGTGCAACTAGGACATGGAATACTACTAGACTGCTGACTGGATTTCCTGGTAGGCCGAATAAGGGGGTATTCTTCCAAGTTCCAAAGAGAGGTGGGCCCCCTGGCCTCAACTTCATTCTCCAGAAGGAAATTTCTCCTTCCTCCTCCATGATCTTGCGAACAAGGTCCCATTCACCCATACTTACTCCTCCACTAGTTAGGATGGCATCGTAATCGGTTAGTGAATCCAGAGTTTGCCTCAACTCATCCATGGAATCATTCGCTGATTCTAGACGAATCGCTTGGCAGCCCATTGCTTCAACAAGAGAGGCAAGAGCATGTGAGTTGGATTCGTATATTTGGCCGGATTTGAGCTCGCCCCCTGCTGAAATTAATTCGTCCCCTGTTGAAAGAATTGCAATTCTCGGTTTTTCGATTACTTCCAATACTCCGTGGCCCATTGTTCCTGCGAGTGCTAGGCTCGCTGACGATAATTGAGTTCCTTCTGGTAAGGCCTCTTGGCCGATTGAAAGATTCTCTGCACGACGGCGAATGTATCCTGGCCTTACCGGCCCGTTAATGATGACGTGTTCGCCTTCAATTTCTGTATCTTCTACCATTACTATTGCATCGGCACCCTCGGGAATGGGCGCGCCTGTCATGATTCGGCAGCCCTGCCCCTTTCGAACCACTGGAAGGTCCATTGAGCCAGCTTGAGAAGTTCCAACGATCTCGAGTTTTGTGCCTGAGCTCGTGCAGTCCTCAGCCCGCACCGCGAATCCATCCATTGCTGAATTGTCGAAGCGAGGATCGTCGACTTTCGAGGCGAGACCCGCGGCAAGAACTCGCCCTCTAGCCTCGTCTAAACTTACTATTTCTGTGCGACGAATCATCGGCACTTCACAGGCCAATTCAATGGCCCGCTCCAACGAAACCCCCCGCTCCACGAACCGGCAGACACCGCCTCGTTGAAGTGTTCTCCCCATCTCCTACGTCCGTGCTCGGAACTGAGGAGGTCGCGATTTCACTCGCTCTGCTGGTTGTCGCCATACTCTACTCTTCTGTTGGGCATGGTGGAGCGTCTGGGTATCTTGCCGTGCTATCACTCACTTCCTTCGCAACGATGGAAGGTGCTTGGTTGAAGCAACACGCTTGGTGCTTGAATCTCATCGTTGCTGCTATCGCATTTTACCACTATCAACGAGCAGGGCACCACGTTCCTCGGCTAACTGCAATATTCGTTGTCGCAAGCGTCCCATTGGCGCTTCTAGGTGGCTACCTTCATGTCGACGGGGCCGTTTACGACACCCTTCTCTCGCTAACATTAGTATGGGCTTCTGTTCGCTTACTAGGCATCGGACAGGACATCGATGGTTCGCTTTCTACAGACCCTTCACTCGCTCAAGCTATGCCGTTTGGAGCTGGTATCGGTTTGGTAAGTGGTGTGGTTGGTGTCGGTGGGGGAATATTCCTCTCTCCACTGATTATGCTCAAGCGTTGGGCGGCGCCGAAGACTGCCGCTGCGACCGCCGCCCTATTCATCTGGGTGAATTCGGCGGCGGGCCTACTCGGATCTTCACTA
>Ga0114933_10001908_pt1 | contig 22474 bp, 19 predicted proteins | sample 4SBtaG_FD_89691 | JGI IMG/M metagenome (GOLD analysis project Ga0114933, IMG submission 89691) | Deep subsurface microbial communities from Kolumbo volcano to uncover new lineages of life (NeLLi) - 4SBTROV12_W25 metaG | ecosystem: Environmental > Aquatic > Marine > Volcanic | place: Kolumbo... | reverse complement strand
TTGCCGTTGGTACAGCAGCACTGATACTTAACACTACAGGCGCAACAAATGTTGCTGTTGGCGCTTTAGCTTTAGACGCTAACACAACAGCTTCCAATAACACGGCAGTTGGCTATGCCTCTTTAGGAGCCAACACCACAGGAACTCAAAACACAGCAGTGGGCGCTGAATCACTAGATGCAAACACAACAGGAGATCAAAACTCTGCACTTGGTTTAAGTGCATTAGGAGCGAACACTACAGGTGCTGACAATTCAGCATTCGGTAGAGCAGCTTTAGCAGCAAACACAACTGCTTCTAACAACACCGCAGTCGGTTCTTCTGCTTTAGTAGCCAACACCACAGGAGCAGATAATGTAGCTATTGGAGTAGATGCTTTAGCAGCATCAACAACCGCAGGGGACAATGTAGCTATCGGACATTTAGCTATGTCAACACTGACTACTGCTGGAAATAATGTTGCAGTCGGTGATAGAGCTATGCAAGCCAGTACATCTGGTGAAAACAATGTTGCCGTTGGGACTTTAGCTCTTGATGCTAATACCACAGGTGGAAGTAACGCTGCGATAGGAAGGGATGCTCTAGGTGCCAACACCACAGGTAATTATAATGTATGCGTAGGCGCATATGCAGGTGATGCAATAACCACAGGAACAGAAAATGTTTGTCTAGGATATGATACTGGTGGCGGTATTACCACAGGAAGTAATAATGTAATGATAGGTCGTGCTGCTGGAAGTCACGATAATACTTTAACAAATGGAGCACAGAATGTTGTTATTGGTGATTTTAGTGATGTTTCTAGTGGTAGTGCTTTAAATCAAATTGTAATAGGCTATAACATAACTGCTTCAGGTAATAATGAATTTAGATTCGGTAAGCCTAGTAATACTGTTTACAATGATTTTGGCACCGATGCTTCTTGGACAAGAAGTTCAGATGTTAATAAAAAGACTAACATAGAAAATAATACTTTAGGTTTAGATTTTATAAACGATTTAAGAACTGTAACCTTTAACTGGAAACCAAATTCAGAGTTCCCACAACACTATGATGATTATTCTGAAACAGAAAATCACATGGACACAGAAACAAAACTGCATGGTATGGTTGCTCAAGAAGTAAAAGCAGCACTTGATAAGCAAGGTGTAGATACTTTTGGTGGTTGGTCAGAAGAAAAAGATGGCTCACAAAGCATTTCTCAAGAAATGTTTGTTCATCCACTAATCAAAGCAGTCCAAGAACTCTCCGCGAAAGTGGAAGAATTAGAATCACAACCAAAATGTAAATGTCAAGGAGATTAAGATGGCAGTAACGAAAACGCTTACTAAAGCTGTTCCGCACGTTAAGTCGAGCAAGGTTGAAAAGTGGGACTTAGAAATGAAGTATGAAAACGATAGCGAAGGCGATGCTACTTATTACGCGGGTACTTTTTCAGCTACAGTAGAAAACGTAGACCCTGTTTCTGGAGCTACAGTGTTTTCTAAGAAAGCTAAAGGTTCTTGGTCTAAGAGTGAACTTGAGGCGCTTTGTCCGACAGCTAAATGGGATGTGATATTTGCTAGTCAGGTAGACAGCGTAATCACTAATCCACCATCGAATCCTGTGCCTGATACAGCCTACACAATTCCTAGTTAATGTCTGATATCAACGTCAATATCTGGACATTGCCAGCAGCATTTATGCTGGAGACAGACCTTCCAAGCGAGATGGTGGTTAATCTAAATCAGTATCTTGATGAGTTGCTTGAGAGCGAGGAACGTCGCTCCCATGCAGGAACTCTGGTGGGTCAGATTAAGCACGGACAGCAGTTGACGATGAATCACGAAGTTCCTGAGTTAAAGGAGTTTTCTGATCTGATCTGTGGGCTTGGCATTGAGTATCTTAAACATTTTGGTCAACAGACTGGAAATATGCTTACTGGAACCAGAAAAGTTGAGGTCGATGAGCTTTGGTCGGTTCATTCTTTTGAAAGAGACTATAACCCTATTCATGATCATGGAACCAAAACGATCATGGGAATTTCAGTAACAACTTGGACAAAGGTTCCACAGCAAATACTGGATCAACCAACAGCAGGCACACCAAACTATAGCCTTTACAACTCCAGTGGAGCTTGTGATGGATACCTATGTTTTCAGTATGGAAAAAATTCTTTGATGGATGTAGAGCGTTTATGCCCACCTCAATCTACTTCTCTGCAACCGCAGGTAGGAAAACTTTATATGTTTCCTAGTTGGCTTCAACACATGGTCTATCCGTTTGAAGGGCCAGGAGAAAGAAGAACGGTTGCAGCCAATTTGAACGTATGGGACATAAATCGTTTTAACGAAAATACAGTAGCTAGACAAGATATTGTTAATTAGGAGGTATTTATGGGTACGATAATGACTACAATTAGCGTGGTGACAATGATTGTTACTGCCGCAAGTCTTATTGCAGCATCAACACCTACACCGAAGGATGACGTGTGGATCGGAAAGCTGTACAAGCTAATTGATTTATTGGCATTGAATATCGGTAAGGCGAAGCAGAAATGAGCTTTCTTAAAAAAATTATTAGCTTTTTTTCTCCCCATGAGGCTAATCAAGAGGTTGTAGAGGAGATCAAAAGTCTTCTCAAAGAAGACCGCGTTAGGGCTAGAAACAGCAAAGGCCACTATGTTGCGGACGACCCTGATACAGAGGAAAACGAAGCCTATACAATTAAGAAGGCGAAGAAGAAGACGGCGAAGAAGAGGCGCCGTGAATAAATCTCAACGTAGAGAACAAGCAGGACACAAAGCTATGGAAGTTGCTATGGCATCATTAAAGCGCATAGAGGCACATGAAAAAGAGTGTGGTGAGCGTTGGGCTGAAGCGATTATGGAAATTAAACAGCTTCGTGCAGCCAGTGACGCGCATTCTGAGCGGTGGGAAAAGCTGGCGTGGATGGTTGTGGGGGTTGTTTTAATCACCACTGCCGCGCATTTTATAGAAATGGCTCTGTGAAATGCCGCTGCAGAAGCTACAGTTTAAGCCGGGAGTTAACCGGGAAACTACGTCTTACACTAATGAGGGCGGCTGGTTTTCCAGTGAAAAGATCCGTTTTCGGTTTGGTATGCCGGAAAAAATTGGCGGATGGGTAAAAACGACCACTAATACCTTTCTTGGTACCTGTCGTGCGCTTCTTAACTGGGTTTCTTTAGACGGTACCCTTCGTACAGGTGTGGGCACGCACTTAAAATACTATATAAAACAAGGTACAGGGTTTAATGATATAACCCCTTTACGTTCTACTACCAGCGCAGGGGATGTGACGTTTGCTGCCAGCAACGGCTCTTCCACTATTACCGCAACGGACACTAACCACGATTGTGTCGCAAACGACTTTGTAACCTTTTCTGGTGCGGCCAGCTTAGGGGGCCTTGTTACTGCCGCCGTTCTTAATCAGGAATATCAGGTGGTTTCGGTACCCTCAGTGAACACCTACACCTTCACAGCGAAGGACACGGACGGAGATGCCGTCACAGCCAATAGCTCAGATAGCGGCAATGGCGGGGGCTCTGTAGTGGGGGCGTATCAGATTAACGTCGGACTGGATAACACGGTTCTCGGAACAGGGTGGGGCGCCGGAACATGGGCTAGAGGCGCGTGGAACTCTGCTGCTTCTTTAACGGATGTAGCCAACATTTTACGCATCTGGACCCATGACAATTACGGCGAAGACCTAATAATAAATGTCCGCGACGGGGGTGTTTATTATTGGGATAAGAGCGCCTATGCGGCAACTTACTCTAGGGCTATTGCCCTGTCTGCGGTTTCTGGCGCAGATGACGCTGTTCCAACTATAGCTAAAAAGGTTTTAGTATCGGATCGTGATCGACACGTTCTTGCGTTTGGGTGTGATCCTGAAGACGCTATTGGTACCCAAGACCCTCTTTTAATACGTTTCAGTCACCAAGAAACAGTTAACACCTGGGAGTCCACTTCAACCAATACGGCAGGGTCCCTGCGGATCGGTTCAGGTTCCGAAATCATCACTGCAATTGAAACACGTCAGCAGATTATTGTGTTTACGGATGTTTCGCTACATTCCCTGCAGTTTCTCGGCCCGCCGTTTACTTACGGCATTGACCTGATCTCAGAAAACATCACTGTTATTTCTCCTCTAGCGGCTAAGGCCGCAGACGATTTCGTGTTCTGGATGGGCGTAGAGGACTTTTATGTGTACGACGGTCGCGTTCAAAAGCTGCCCTGCGCAATTAAATCGTATATTTTTAATGATCTTAATCTGTTTCAGAAAGAGAAGATATTTGCTGCCCTTAACTCTTCGTTTAACGAGATTTGGTGGTTCTACCCTTCAGGAGACTCTGAGACTAATGACCGCTACGTGATCTATAACCACGTAGAAAAGGCGTGGTCTTACGGCACGATGGCCCGCTCTGCGTGGCTGGATCGAGGCATTACTAATAATCCAATAGCTGCCGGGTTGGACAACTACCTGTATACGCATGAATCGGGCCTTGATGATGGGAGCACGACTCCCGCATCAGCTATTACGTCTTTTGTAGAGTCAAGTCAGCTTGACATAGGAGAGGGCGATAAATTTGTCTTTATACGAAGGCTTGTACCGGACGTTACTTTTGACGGATCGACTGCCGTCTCTCCCAGTGCAGAATTTACGGTAAAAACTCGAAACTTTCCCGGAGGCGCTTACTTAGAGTCCAATGCAAGCACTGTTACGCAATCTGCAGCGGCTACCACGACCACCGTAGAACAGTTCACGGATCAGGTGCATATACGACTAAGGGGCCGTGCTTTTGCTCTCAAGGTAGGCAGCACGGGCGCAGAGGTACAATGGCGTTTGGGTTCTCCCCGAGTCGATATTAGAGAGGACGGAAGAAGATAATGTCTACTAGAAAGGTAACACAACCTAACTTTCCTATTCCCCCTTCAACTTACGACAGTCAGTACATGGCTGAAATAGTTCGGTCGTTTTCAATCTTCCTGCAGCAACACCTTAATCCGGGCGAAGGTCGGGCCACTAATTTTACGTTGACTGCTCTAGCAAACAATGATTCCGGGCTTGAAACAGGCGCCCTTTTTGCTCAGAATGGGTTTGTCAAAATAACGCAATTGAATGTAGCCCATCCGGCAGGATTTTCAGGGACAGCCGAGCTAGGTTCTGTTACCGTAACTACTGGTTAAGGAAGCAATTTTAATGTCAGAAGCCGCCTTAAATTCTACTCCGCAAGATACGCTATATATCACCGATGGGGGCATTGCCTCTTTTCTGACTGCCACGGTAGGTGACTGGGCTGAGAATAATGAGGCTATTCCTCAAAATGGCATTGCCGAAGTAAAGAATATTGCAGATCGTCTGGCTAAGTATGGTCGCCATGAAGATGAGTACATGGTCCACGCAGCAGAGGGTGAGACGGTTATACCGAAAGAGGTTCTGGAGTCAAGCCCCCATCTTCAACAGCATATTTTTGCTGAAATGGAAGCGATGGGCCTTGATCCGCAAAGCTACATAGTCGGTAGTGAACTCAACTCTATTAACCCGATAACAGGGCAACCTGAGTTTTTTCTTAAAAAACTCCTCAAGAAAGTAGTTAAGGTGGTCAAGAAAGTTCTTCCGGCAGTGTTGCCGATAGCTTTGTCCTTCACTCCATTAGGCGCTGTTTACGGTTCGGCTTTAGGTTCCGGTATAGGGACTTTGATGCGGGGCGGAAAACTTAAAGATGCTCTAAAATCTGCAGTCATTTCTGGCGGCATAGGCGGCCTGACGGCAGGACTTAAAGGCGGTTTTGGAGCCAAGCCGGGGCAGACTTTTGGACAAGGCTTTAGTGAAGCTGCTGGCGATGCTTTTGGAAATGTCGGGCAACGGTTTGGTCAAACGCTAGGCGGAGCACGGCCCGAGGGCGCAAGTTACTTCGGTTCGCCTTTCCGGCCTATTGAGGCACCGGCAGCTACTCCGGACGTAACTGCAGCTACGGCACCGGCAGCTACTCCGGACGTAACTGCAGCTACGGCACCGGCAGTTACTCCGGGCTCTACGGCAAATTTACGTCCATCCGGGTATGACCCCTATTCAGACGCTTATTCTGGTTCTGCTTCTCCGACCACCGCAATGAGAGAAGGAAGGTTTACACCCCGTATCGACGAGTATTCAGACGCTTATTCTGGTTTTGCTTCTCCGACCACCGCAATGGCAGAGCAAGCTGGTGCTGGCCCAACTCTTGCGGATAGGGGTTATTTGCCGTCAGGCGATGGCTTAAAGTTTATTGAACGTGCTGATGCGCTCCCACTAGACAAAATACCCGAAACAAGAAACCTTTTGCAGAAAACAGGGGATTTTATGTTCCGTGCAGGACAAACCCCTGCAGATATAGCTACTAACGTCACTGAGGCCGGAAATGACTATATCGCAGAAATGACGAGACGAGGAATTAAGCCGACTGAGGCGGGATTACGTGCCGCAGAAGCAGCAGCACGCCCCGGAATGCTCGCTAGATTCGGACCTTCTATGGCCCTAGCAGGCATCGGCGCAGCCGGAGCAGGCTTCTTTGATCCACCGGAAACGGATGACGAAGAGGAAGAAGAAGACTTTCCGGAATACGATCCTGAAGGCTACAAGAAATACATGATTGATTTCCCCACAGCACCTAATTACACAATGGCCGATATAAGAGTACCGGGCCGTAGTGTAGGGTTTGCTGAGGGTGGTTTAGCCTCACTCGAACAGTTCCCGCGCCGTTCAGGACGGATCGCGGGCCCCGGAACAGAAAGATCGGACGATGTACCGGCTATGCTGTCAGACGGAGAATTTGTGATGACAGCTAGAGCGGTCAGAGGCGCTGGCGGCGGCAGTCGGAATAACGGGATGAATAAAATGTATCAAATGATGCGGACTTTTGAAGGTAATGCCTGATGCCAACGCAAACTAATATTACTCGTCAAGCTCCTTGGATGGAAGAACTTATACAGGCACTGTATAAAAGCGGGCAGGGTCAGGTTGAGAGGGATAAAGGACAACTCCCTCCAGCTTATCAGGTAGCGGGATTATCTCCGCTTGAAATGCAGGCGGCAGGGACCCTGCAGGGTGGAATCGGCAGTTATATGCCTTATCTGCAGGAAGCACAGGGCGGAGTACGCGCTGGAATGGGCGCTATTAGCGAAGCCGGAATTCCCATGATGCAACAGGGCTACAGCACGATAGGTCAGGCGCAACAATTAGCCGGAATGACTCGTGGTGTTCCTTATCAGTACCGGGATCAGGCAATGGGGGAACTGGGTCAGGCGCAAGGCATGATAGGTCAGGCGCAAGACCTTGCTGCATCTACTCGCGGAACACCTTATCAGTACAGAGATCAGGGCGTTGGCGCATTGCAAGGCGCAATGGGCGGTTTCGACCCCAGTGCTACTTATGATTCCGGGGGCAATTTAGTTAAGCAATCTGCAATTATGGATTATTATGATCCTTATGCAGAAGAGGTTATCGCAGCACAACAAGCAGACATCGGAAGACTCGGTGAGCAGCAACGATTGGCTGCGAACGCACGAGCAGCCTCTGCAGGCGCCTTTGGCGGTTCACGCGGCGCGGTGGAGCAGGCGGAAATCGGTCGAAATGTACTGGGCGAGCAGTCCCGCATGGGGGCGCAATTACGTTCTCAAGGCTATCAGCAGGCGCGCCAAGCCGCGATGCAAGCCTTTGAGGCCCAAAAAGCGCGTCAAATGGCCGCCGGTCAGGGGATAGGGCAACTCGGACTACAATACGGACAGCTCGGACAGCAGGACGTCGCACAGCAAGCCGCTCTTGCTCAAGCCAGAGGCCAGATGGGACAAGCCAGAGGCCAGATGGGGCTGCAGTACGGTCAACTTGGGCAGCAGGACGTCGCACAGCTCGCTTCACTTGGACAAGCTCGCGGTCAATTAGGTCAGGGCATTGGAGCATTAGGCACCAGCCTCGGGGCCTTGGGTATGCAGCAAGCTCAACTAGGCGAGGGCAGGCAACGCATGAACATGGCTGATGTAAACGCCATGATGCAGCTAGGCGGCACTTATCGAGCACAGCAACAGGCTGAACTTGAGGCACTGCGCAGGTCACAGTCTGAAGCGCAACGGTATCCGTATCAGCAGATGGCGTACCTGGCAGATTTATTCAAGAGTAACCCCAGTGGTACTTATTCCTTATTAACAGAGCCCACGGCCCCCGCGCCATCACCTTTCCAGCAGATAGCCGGACTGGGTATAGCCGGACTGGGTGCCGCTAGTGGTGCTAAATATGCGGGGTTATTCTAAATGATGAACGCCTACCAAAGACCTTTGTTCCGGCAGGCCGGAGGCCCCGCCGGGATTGAAGCATTACCCCCACCTCCTCCGGCAGGCGTAGCCGCAATACCGCAGCAAGACCCTAGAGCAATGGTTGAGGCGGCAGAGCAGGGAGCCTCCAGTGAGATGGAATCCGTAGGCCAGAACTATGTAATGGAGATGATGAGCAGTCTGGATAACGCCGACAGCTTTAAGACCGTCATTGATTCTCTTCGCGGTAATGAGATGTCTCTGGACCAGAGAGTGGCAGAACTTGCCGGGTATGTAGGCGAAAAAGACGCGGGGCAGACACCCGAGTCTGTATTGGCGATGGTGCAGCCCGTAATAATGCTGACAGAAGAGGGTAATGTAGATTCAGGTATTGGACAGCTTATGCAGAGCCTTACCGGTGAAGTCGATATGATGACTGAAGAAGGCGACTTAACGGACATGGGACAAGGCGTAGGCTCTCTAATGGTTGCTAATCAGCCGCAACAGTTTGCTAACGGCGGTGCGGTACAGCATTTTGCTAATGGCAGTGGGGTTAGCAGTGATTTAGAAAGATTAATAGCCGCGTATGAAGACTTTCCGAGTAGGGCGGGAGGAAGTTATGTGGATAGCCCTGATTTATCCGCATTTTCTAGGGAAGGTCGAACGGCTCCGGAAACCAATATAAAAACTTTGTTCCCTCAGTATCAGGGCATGTTTCGGGAGGTTTTAGATTCGGAGGGATTACGCGATCAGGCACGTTCCGGAATCATGTTTGACATTGCGCAGGCGGGATTGAACTTTGCGGGCGGCATAGACCCGCGAACCGGGGAAAGCACAACAGGCTTACCGATAGCTTCACAGGCCGCCGTGGCAGCGTCGGGCTTACCGGGGAGCATATCTCAGCGAATAGCCTCTGCGGAGGAAGCCTCGCGCGCCGGGGACTTAGCGGCGTTAGACGCTTCCATGCAACAGGTAGGAGCAGAGAGGCAGTTAGCGCAACAGATAGAGTCCCGAGAAGTCCTAGCTGAGGCCGATCTGACCAACAAATTTATTATCGCAGAAGCGGAGCTTCGGGCTAGAGATCAGATTGCCGCCGCCGATCGTTTAAGTGACCAAATTATTGCTCGACTGCAGATGCAATATCAGGAATATAAAGACTCGGGCACTTTGAATAATCTGCGCTCCATGTTAGGGCGAGAAGACCTGCTGCAGCGTTACGCAGCGGGTGAGGAAATGGTTGAGTATGAAAACGCAATCGCCATAGTGTATGGACAAACGCATACTAACGCTGCCGGGAACGATGTCATGCCTGAAATTCCGCAGTCGTTAAGAGATGCTGCTAGATTGAGGTCACAAGGAAACCGGCCTGCTCCACAGAGACCCGTCCCCATAAGTGTCCCAGGATATCTAACGGGACTTGCTGATGGCGGGGCAGTGCAGCATTTGCAGGGAGGGGGGCCACCAAATAGGGCAGATATACCCCCTAAGTTTCTGGATGAATTCGGAGAGCTTTTACCGGGCGTAACTTGGAGCCCTACGTTTAACGAGTATTTTCGTGAACCGCAACCTGAGCCATCGGAGCCTCTAACCAGCATTGCCCGAGGCACAACGGAAGACCCCGTTACGAGTGATGTAAGAAAAGCCTACGGCCCACGGGCTGTTTTAGCTAGGGCAGGCAATACCCTTTTTGAAGCCGTTACCGGAGGATTGTTTGGTCCTGACAACATAATGACTATTGCGCCTGAGACTAAAGAAGCTATATCAGTAGTAAACACTCTGGCGAATGATGCTAAACGAACAATGCTGGAAGCCATGAGCGTGCGAAATAATCAAGACTTGCAAGATGATGTTGCAGCCTTGACTACTATTGGCGGAGAATTCTTCACCAGTCTTGCCGATGCCCGTCAGCAAGGTAGGGACACACTTAGGCTATTGCAACGAACCTTTGAGTCGGAAAACGCTCTCTTACAAACCGAAGGTCCGTTGCAGCAACAGTTGACTCGGGAGGCCCGTTCTAGTCTGGTGCAAAGGGTAAATCAATTAGGGGGCTTAATTGAAGACTACAAACTCCTTATTCAATCCCTTGATCGAGACACCCGCTCGCCTCAATTTCGAGATCCGATGAATGAAATCCTTGGTATTTCGGAATAACCGTGATTAATTACATCACTAATTCAGATGTACCGGGGATGTTTCGGTATTTGATGGAGGACACGGACGAGGGGGGCTTAGGACTGGGGCGTCAAGAGGCCATGGATGAAATGGTCCGCATACACCTTGACGAGTTCAGACGCCTGAACCCTGATCTGGACGCAACTAAAAATTTCACCGCAGAAGAGCAACTAACTGCTCTTTATAACCAAGAAGGTTATTCTGCCGAACAGGCTTTAAGTCGATTTTTGAACTTGCCTCAACACACAAGCCCTCTTCTAGGCGCGGAATACCTTGGCAGGGGCGTTGTAGAAAACGTGATTCCGGCGGCTACCTCAGTGGGCGGCGCAAGACTTGCTCTGGCTGCGACAAAGTTACCCTTTGTGCCCACAAGACTAAAACCCCTTGCGGCAGTAGGAGGGTTTCTTGCGGGATCAGTTGCCGGTGCTTACGCGGACCTTAAAACGGGCGCTTCAGAAAAAGCTAACACCGCGATTTTTGGAGAAGCAGAGCCTCTGCTTCCCAACCAACAGATTACTGCAGACGGTTTTAACATGGCCGGGGGTTTTCTTACCTTTTCTGGTGTAATGAGAAATGCGTTGAAAAAAATACCCGGAGGTATTCATCCCACCGAGGCTAGAGGAGTCCTACCTTGGCTAAAAAGAAAGTTTCAAAAAGGGCCTGTTGCTCCGCTTGGTGAGGTGGCTGCTCCGATGAGTGGAGTCAACTTCGGAGCAAACATACTTGTTAATAACGTGGGTAAGGCCCCTTTCAGAGAAAGGGCGCTGCGCTTTGCTGAAAGAACTGCGGAAGCAGCCGGTACCAGAGCGCGATTTCCCAGTCAATACTATAAGACAGAAGTACCCCTTGCTATTGCTGCGGGCATAGGATCGAGTATTGCCGAAGCGGTAGACCCTGGAGATCCCCTAACAGAGTTTGGCTTTGTGTCAGTAAGTGCATTAACCCCGGTTGGTTTTGCTACCAGAACAGGCACTGGCCTAGCAAGTGAGTTTGGTAAATTTGCGGTTAGTCCCATACAAAGCAGTCGGCGCCTTCTTAACATGCTGAAGGGCTCCGGTGAGGCAGGCGCTTACGTAGCCTCAAAGCAGGTTAACGCTGTCTATGGGCCTTATCTGGCTAAGTTGGAAGTTCCGGGTAGAGAGCGATTACAAGAAGGCGTTACTGCTCTTGCGAGACTAAGGGATTCCGGTGTTTCTTCAGAGCAACTTTTACCCCAATTAGTTGCCGAACTTACTCCGAAACTTACGAAAGGTGGCGTACTGGCTGGTGAAGGAGCAGGCTTTACTCCAGAACAGATTCAGGCGGCTGCGGAAAACCTTATTGCGGACCGTGGGTACTTGCCGGAAATATGGAGCCCCGATGTTAGATGGGACGTGCAGGGTACTCGTCAAGCGGAGGCCGCCTTTATTCGATCTGTTTTAGAAGCTGACCCTAACGCCCATCTTTTGTCTCCTGCGACAACTCCCGGTTTTGAAAATATAGACATAATACTGCCTCAAATAGCGGCGTTATCTAAAGGCATAAAAGGGGTAGACGGTACTCTGCCTGCGGTTCTTCTTGAACGAAACACGAACCAGTACATCCGCAATAACTTTGAGGCGCTCATAGACGGGCTTAAAAATAATGTTGACCCTTCTTTGTTACAGGCGTTTGCAGAGGGGCAGAAAGAGGCTAATTATCAGGGCCTTGCTGCTTCGTTAGATGACTACCTTAGTCGCAATACTATGGCTTTAGAACGGGTTATGGCAGGGGCAGACCCTAAAATAACTCCGGAAAGAATGTCTGAGATTACACTCAATAGTCTTAACAAGTGGAAAAATCAGGCAAGAGACGTAGAAAAAATAGGGTGGGGCTCTCTTAATCTCAACGGAGAGCTTATGCTTCCCGAGACTTTGAAGAAATTGGACGACCTGACAATAAGCGGTATTTTAGGGGGCCGCTTGGAGCCCGGTGACAAAGCCTTAATAAGTGTCCGCGACGGCCTGCAGTTAGCGGGAGGCGTTATAGGAAGACCGACATCGAGGTTAATCCGTCTGAGGGAAAACGCTCGTACAAAACTAGCCAACATAAGAGACACCGATGAGGGACTGAATTTTGAATCCGCAGAAACCTTGTTGAAGGCGATTGAGGGTTCGATTAAAGCTGCCGGATTACAACGGATTTTTTCAATAGACGATGCCATTCCGCTTCTTTTTCGGGCCGATGATGTTGGTGAAATAGTCAACCTAGCACAATCTTATCAGAGCATCACCAACCAACTTCCGGACGGGGTTCTTGCACCGCTGACAAAAAACCCCAAAGAGGAACAGGCGGCCTTTGCAGCGCGCAATCTGGAACACCAAAACGCGCTTATGGCGAGTCTTGAACTTCCCGAGAAGACGTCTTTGTCGGAAGTTCCAAAGTTTTTACTAGCCAATAAGGGCGCTTTTATTAATGCGTTCGCTCCTTCAGATAAAACTTCAGTGCAGCTTACTAACCTTTTTCGTCAAGGAGCCCCTGTTGGAGAAACGCAGGTAGGTTCTATTCCCGAAACGGTAGGCTACGGAGTGGCACTGGACCTTCGTTCCACCATGCTGGCGCGGCTAAGAGAGCCCAACGTGGAGCCTTCTGAGAGACGCTTATTAACGGAGCTGCAAGGTGCAGTGCTGGCGGACCTTAAAAAAGCAGGACTTGAAACAGGTAACGAGCAGTTAACCATGTTGTCCGCTTATAGCGAAGCTCTTAATGAAATTATTATCAGGAGCCTTGCGGGAAAAGCAGCAGACTCCGTAAAAAATACGGACGAATCGTTACTCATGGAAACACTGACTAGAGGATCAGGGACCAAAGTAGGGCAGTCTATTCAGTCGGTGATTAACGCAGGACGCTTTTTGGAGGAGAACACAGAAGAAATGCTCAACCTTGCGGCGGCCAGTGACGATCCCGACGTTAATGCAATGGTGGCTTATCTGGAAGAAACGATCCCTGAAAATAAAGAGGGGTTAAGCAACCTGCAACGCTCTCTGGAATCCTTTTTAAGAAATATGGTGGTTTCTGACGTTATCAAGGAAGTTCCCATAGCAAGGCAGTTTCCTAGAGATGTAGCCGAGACTTTACCAGACAGGGTTTCAGGGACAGAGTTTTTTATAAATCCGTCAAAGTTGGATGCTTTTAAGAGAAAATTCGGCAACCTTTCGGATGTTGTTCCCACTCTTTCTACTTTTTTTAATGATTTAGAAAACGCCGCTTCTGCAAACAATTTGATACAAGGCTTCAAAAATAACAGGGGTTTAGTGGCTGAAAGAAGTCAGCAGTCGGAGGAGCTTGCCTCGTTGTTAGAGGTAGAAAACGTATTTAGTCTTGTAGATCAAAACATGGGCTCAGACACGCCAATCCGGGATCTTTCTAATACTCTGGCGCAAATAAACCGAATAAAGACTTCGGATGTGATGATTCCCAGTGCAGTAGACGGGACAATGGTCCCGGCCAAAAGCCTGCACGAGGATGCGGTAGACGGCTTCAAGTATGCCCTTTGGCACTGGTTGCTTAATGCGATCACAGATGGGAAAAAAGAGCCTACTCTGGCGGTGGGTGTTGATGGCAAAGCCTTGATGCAGGAGCAGCCGGTTTTGAATGCCCCCAAGCTCTTCGAGCTATGGAACAACACACCAAAGATGGACCTTGGGGGAGGCACCGGTAGATGGACAGAAAACCAGAGTCTTGGGCAGTTTCTGGTAAACGCTGAAATTTACACGCCAGAGCAAAACGCAGCCATTGTCTCCACTCTTGAGCGCATGGCAGAGGTTCAGAACCGAATGAAGGTGTTCACTGATCCAAATGTTCTGGCTATGGCAGCGGAAGCACAAGGACGAGGATTCGCTAACCCTTTTCGAGATTTTGTGGCCCGAGTTTTTGGTGCTGCGGGTGGTGCCGCCGTAGCTAAGGGAGCCGCATCTATTCCAGGAGTACCAATGGGTGCTTCTAGTCTTGTAGCAGCAGGTGCGGGTTCGCAATTAGCTAGAAATGTGTTTAACGACATGCCTCGTACATTTTTGGCACAGTTCTTTTCTGAAATATACGAGCCGGGAAACATGAAAATGTTTGCAGAGTTTTTAGAGAGAGAACCCGGACCGGGGCTTGATGGCTCAGAAGAGCTTAGAAACTTTATGTTAAAACACGGCCTTATTTCTTCGCCGTTTCCGTTTATCAATCTGCAGGAGTATCTACGAGAAGATTATGTAGAGCCTACGGGCAGGGGGACAATCATTCCGGGTATAAGAGCCCCAATTCCTCCAGAGACAGCGGAAGAGTTAGTACGGCCCACGGCACAGGTACAACCTCCGCAACCTATTGCAGCGCCACAACCGGCAGCAGCGCCGACTTCTCCGGCAATGCGCTCACAGTATGCAGCCGCTTTTCCGTTTGATCCCGCGTCAGACCTCATTCGTCAGCAGCAGGCGCGCGCTCCAACGCAACAAGGTATCGGCAGCCTCGTCTAAAGCAGCCACTGGCGACTTTCTTCGCCTAATACAGTCTGAGCAATATCAATTTTGGCCTTGAGCGCCTTGAGTATTTTCTCATCAACCGTGTCCGGACTCACCAGATCAACGTACAGCACATGATGGTCCTGCCCGATGCGATGAGCCCGGTCCTCTGATTGAATCCGTGTCTCAAGATCGTAAGAATTGTTCCAATAAATAACGTTGGTTGCGGCTGTCAAAGTAAGCCCGTAGCCGCCGGTACGAGGATTAGCAACAAAGAACCGAAGGTCGGAATCCGGGTCCTGAAAACGGCTCACAATCTCCTGCCTGTCTTCCTGTGGAGTAGCCCCGTAAAACGCCTCGGCACACCCTTCGCCGTACTGCTCATTTAACTTTTTGACAATTCTCTCAATATCGTAAACCCAGGTAGCCCACACGATGACCTTGCCCGTCATTTCATCAATGGTTGCTAACAGCTCGTCCATACGTTTATTCGGCAGAGTTTCTATCTCACCGCTGTCTGTCTTCAGATGCCCGCAGCAGATTTCCTGCAGCCGCATAATCTGCGTCAGAACGCTGGTAGTAGTTGACAACTCACCCTTTTCCAACCGTGCCAGCGCCAGCTTCTTCATCTGCACGTAAGCCGAAAGCTGCTCCTTGGACAACGGCACGCGGCGCAGTGTGTAGATTTTTTCAGGGAGATCAAGACAATCTTCTTTGAGTACCCGAGAGCTGAATCGCTCCAGTTTGTCGTGCAGTTCATCAAGGCGCTGGTAGCCGGTGATCTCTTGAAAGCTGCGGTTTCCCATAGCTCGACGCCGCACAATCGCGTAACGCGCCTGATAGGCAAAAAAGCTCTTGAAACCCAGTAGTTTCGGGCTTAAAAAATCACACTGGCTGTACAGGTCCATTGGATTGCGCGTAATCGGACTGCCGGTGAGAATGCGCCGGTATTTCGCCAGCCCTGCTGCTTTGACTGCATTCTTGGTCCGAAGCGCCTTACGGTTCTTAATAGAAGTGCTCTCATCCATAATAAACATGTTGTCAGGATTCATCTTCAGAAACTTAAAAGCAGAGGCCGAACCCTTCATGGTGGACAGCGCCTCAACATTCATCACCAAGATATGTAGGTCCGTGTGAGACGGATCAGCGAGCTCGGTTAACGCTTCGCGGAACTTCTTCGTCACGTTCGGTTGCCACTGCACAATCTTTGAAAGAATTCTTCTCGGCAGGTGTTGCGGCAATTCTTTCATTACCCAGTTTCCATAGACACCTTTTGGCGCGACAATGAGCGCCGTATTGACCGCTCCGGCCTCGTATAAGGCGGCGAGAGTGTCGATTGCGATCTTACTCTTACCAGTGCCCATTTCGAGAAAAAGCGCGTGATTACGGGCTCCCCACGTGTTATCAAATATCTTCTTCTGGTGCGCGTAGGGCGCAGTTTGAAACTCATACATAGCATTTTCCATTTTTTGTTGACGTCTCAGACTGTATGCGATATAACATTACTTGTCTAGGGAGCCAACGCTTTCTTACCCACGAACCACGGAGCACGATATGTCAAAGCCGCAGGATTTCCTGTCTCAGTTAGAAGCCGACGCCACCGATAGCACAACCGCACCACAAGATTCTGAATTAAACAAAGTTGCCGTTCTGGCAAAAAAAATTCAGGCTAAACAAAGCAGACTTTCCCTCCTAGAGGGTGAGATCAAACAGCTCAAACAAGAACTGCTTCAACTTACCGATGAAGATTTACCTGCAACCATGCAGGAACTGGGCCTTTCCGCGTTCACCACGGACGACGGCGCAAGCATCACCATCAAACCTACTTACGGTGCGTACATTAAAGTAGACAATCGCGACGAAGCCTACGACTGGCTCCGCGACAACGAATTTGGCGACCTCATCAAAAATTCTGTGTCCTGCACCTTTGGCAGGGGAGAAGACGAGGTTGCAAACCAATTTATTACTTTTGCAGAAGATAGCGGGTATAGCCCGCAGCAGAAGACAGAAGTTCATCCGCAAACACTCAAAGCGTGGGTGCGTGAACAAACGGAAGCGGGAAAAAGTATTCCTGCAATTTTTGGAGCCTACGTGGGCTCTCGAGCGACGATAAAGAGGTAAAGACAGATGGCATCGACAAAAGAAGTAGCAGAAAAAAAACAGTCCAACGTGGTTCAATTCGACCCAACAATGTTCGAAGCGGACGCCGGTAAGGGACTTGAAAATGTGGGGCAGGAAGATTTAGCCCTACCTTTCCTTAAAATTCTCAGTGGGCTGGACCCGATTCTGGATGATTTGGAAGAAGCCAGAAAAGGCGATATCTTCAACACGGTGACAAATGACATTTACAAGGGAAAAGAAGGAATTCTTGCCATCCCTTGTGCGTACCAGAGACGGTACATTGAGTGGGCACCGCGCGGCAGTGGCACAGGCGCACCGCTTAACATCTTCACTCCCAGTGATGATCGACCGAAAACAGAGCGTTCTTCGGAAGACAATCGAGAATATGTGGTGGACAGTGATGGATCCTATATTGAAGAGACGCACCAGCATTTTGTGTTGGTTCTCGGAGACGACGGATCGACCAGTTCTGCGTTGATTGCGATGAAGAGCACGCAGCTCAAAAAATCACGAAAGTGGAACTCCATGATCGCTTCGCGGAGCATGGTGGGTGCCAACGGGCCTTTTACGCCTTCGGTTTACTCTCACGTTTACCGATTAAAAACGGTTTCGGAAGAGAATTCCAAGGGCTCCTGGCACGGTTGGGATATTACTTTGGAAGGGGAGGTTAAAAACACGCAACATTACGGCCTAGCTAAGGCTTTCTCTGAGTCCATTTTACAGGGCGAGGTCAAGGTCAAGCATCATAAAGAGGGTGTCGCGGAAGACGACAAGGCCCCTTTCTAGGGATTGCGATAAGGGCGGTAGAAATACCGCCCTTTTTGCGAGCGGCCTATGTCGAACGAGAAAAAATTTGCGAGTATTTTCGATGGCCTGAAAGCAGCCTATGGCACCTACAAGGTTGACAACAAAAAACTGAATGGTAAGTCCACTGGAAAAGCGGGCGTCATTCGCGGTCCACGGACCCAAGAATTGTGGGAAGGACACCTTTCTGGCAAAGGTATTTCCATTGGCATCATTCCTATCAATGAGGATAACCATTGCAAATGGGGATGTGTCGATGTTGACGTATACAACCTAGACCACAAAGCCCTTCTGGCACGAATTCGAAAGCTCAAACTACCGTTAGTGGTGTGCCGCAGTAAGTCAGGCGGTGCCCACGTTTTTCTATTCACGACCGAATGGATCGCAGCGAAAGAAATGCAGGATGTCCTGCGCCACATTGCAGCAGCACTGGGGTATGGCGGCTCCGAGATATTTCCGAAGCAGATAGCCCTCAATTTAGAGCGCGGCGATGTTGGTAACTTCCTCAACACACCTTATTACGACCACGAAGACGGCCTGCGCTATGCGTTCAACGACGATGCAAGCGCCGCCACTCTTGAAGAATTTTTCGAGCTTTACAAAACACATGTGCAGACACCGGAACAGGTGTCCGCCTTAGCTGTTGACGAAAAAGAGCAGTTTCAACCCATTGAGGACGGCCCACCCTGCCTCCAGATTCTCTGTCGAGAGAAGATTGGTGAGGGCGGACGCAACAACGGCCTCTTCAACATAGGCGTGTATCTTCGAAAAGCCTTTCCAGATACTTGGCAGACAGAATTTCTCACCTACAACTCACAGTATATAAATCCGCCGCTGCCGCTGCCTGAGATTAACGTCGTGGCCGCGCAACTGGAAAAGAAAGATTACACCTACAAATGCAACGACGCGCCGATTAACGCTTTCTGCAACAAAGAGTTATGCAGAACACGCAAATTCGGCATTGATGCGGGCGTAGGCACACCGATGATTGCCAACCTCAGAAAATACAACAGCCAGCCGCCAGTGTGGTTTCTGGACGTGAATGGCACGCCCTTGGAGCTCGACACCGAAGGGTTAATGCAGCAACCCGTGTTTCAGCGATCCTGCATCGAGCAACTGAATTTTATGCCACGCAGCGTCACCAAACCTGTTTGGGAAGGCCGTATTAATCAGCTTTTAACCGACATGACCGAAAACGAAGAGAGTATCATCGAGGTGTCCGCCGATGCTTCCGTGCCGGGACGCTTTTACGCGCATCTCGAAGAATTCTGCACTTCCCGACAGCAAGCGCAGGAGAGAGAAGAAATTCTCTTACGCCGTCCGTGGACGGACGAAGCAGCGGGCATCACTTTGTTTCGGCTCGCGGACCTTGAAATGCACCTAACGAAGATGGGGTTTAAGAGCTATCGAACGCACCAGTTAGCACAGCGCCTGCGAGACATCAACGGGCAATCAAAACAAATTAACATTAAAGACAAGACTGTCCGGGTGTGGGAAATTCCGTCCTACACCAGTGCTACCACCGTAGAAATAGAAGTGCCTGATTTTGGCAATCAGGACGAGGTACCTTTCTAGTGTTTCGCATCTTTGGTCCCCCTGGCACAGGTAAGACCACGACGTTGCTTAATCTGGTGGACAAAGAGTTAGAGAAAGGCACGCCGCCTGCAGAAATCGCCTTTCTGGCGTTCACTCGCAAGGCAGCGGGAGAAGCCCGAGAACGTGCCGCCGCCCGGTTCGGGCTTGATCCGAAACAGGATTTGCCCTACTTCCGCACGCTTCACAGCCTCGCTTTTCGGCTCACGGGCCTTAGTACAGATCAGCTCATGCAGGGCGAGCACTATAAAGAATTGGAACAGCGCACCGGTTTTGAATTAACGGGTTCCGGGGCCGTAAACGACGATTTAACCCATTCTGTCAAGCGAGAGAGTGAGATTCTGCGGCTAATCACCTTGGCGAGATTAAAGCGCACCACTCTCCACGCCGAATATAATCAAACTCGCATTCAAAATAGCTGGACCGAGGTAAATTATCTGGCCCGCTCTCTTCAAAAGTATAAAGAAGTTAATGGCTTATATGACTACACGGACATGCTTGAATTGTTTATCGAGAAGGGTCCGCAAATCTGCCCGCACTTCGAATTGTGCCTGTTGGACGAAGCGCAAGACCTTTCCGCCATCCAGTGGGAGATAGCGCACATTTTGGATGAAAAGTCCACAAAAATGTATTGCAGCGGTGATGACGATCAGGCGATTTACAATTTTGCCGGAGCCGATATCGACCACTTCATCAATCTACCCGGCGGTGCAGAGATTCTGGAGCAAAGCTACCGCGTGCCCGCCACGATTCACGCGCTTGCAAACCGCATCTCCAGTCGAATTCATCGAAGATACCCTAAAAAGTACCTGCCGAAAGCAGAAAAAGGTACTGTGCAACGTCTTTTTTCACTGGACGGACTGGACTTTAGTCACGGCAACTGGCTGGTGCTCAGTCAGGCACATTATCAGACAAATCCGGTAGCAGAATACCTTAAACAGGGCGGCTACTTTTTTGAAAGAGCAGGCTATCCCTCGGTGCCATTGAAGGTATCCACCGCGCTCATGGCGTGGCAAAAGCTGCAGAAAGACGAGCTGATTGATCTTGACGACGCAAAAACGCTGTACAGCTTCATGCGGGGTAACGGCGTGCGCGTAGCGCGAGGATTCAAAAGCATCAATGCCGATGAAGATGCCCGCTTCAATCTCGACCAACTGCAGCAACAGCACGGTCTTCTGGCTACCGCCGACATGGATTGGGAAACGGCGCTGGACCGACTGCCCGATGTAGATAAGGTCTATTGCTCTGCCATTTTGCGGCGCGGCGAAGATTTTTCCGGCATTCCCCGCATACGACTGTCCACGATTCACGGGTCAAAAGGCGGAGAGGCTGAAAACGTCATTGTGTTCAGTGACTTAACAGCCGCCGCTGATGACGCGGCGTACTACGACAGCGACACGCTGCATAGAATTTTTTATGTGGCGGTGACGCGGGCCTCGAAAAACCTTTTTATCGTCGAGCCCGAGCTTTATCAAAGGAGTTATGCACTATGAGCGACAAAAACCCGTTCGAGAATTGGCCGCAGCCGGAAGACGAATTGGAGAATGTCAAGTACATTCCCTCGGGCACCCCCGAGCAAATTCAAAGCAGCCTTTTTTTGTTGACCGTGTTTATTCGGCTGGTCGAGACAGATACTAATCACGTGCCACAACTGGACAGCCTGTGTGTCAGCGCACATGCCATGAAAAATCGCTTAAAAAAAGAGCTTAGTCATGACAGCAAGCGATAAAAATAAGAACTTTATGAATGAAGTGGTGGCGCTGATCGAAGGAGGACGCTCCGACGACTACGGTGATTCAGAGGTCAACCATCAACGCATTGCCGACCTGTGGAGCGTCATTCTGCAGAAACCCATCGAACCTCACGAGGTTTACCTGTGCATGATCGCGGTCAAAATGTCACGGCTCACGGAGTCTCCAAAACACCGGGATAGCTGGCTTGACATTGCCGGGTACGCCGCACTTGCGGAGAAAAACTAATGATGAATAAAAAAATAATTGGCGAAGATGTTTCGACCAAGGGCTTGCGCCTCTTTCGCGCAACAGTAGCGGCGGGTGAGTCAACAATTGTGTTTGAGTTTCAAGCCCCTTTTCCCGTGGACGCAACGCTTGACTATCAGCAATGGGCTATCCACGCCCTGCTGCACGCACTGAACATCAAGGAAATTGTCATTCGAGACATCGAGCCTGTGGAGATTCCATGAAGAAAGAAACGCGCCTGCAGTTTCCTATGTTTACCAACGCGACCTCCGAGTGGACGCCGCCGGAGACATTGCCCGACTTGAGCGGCGCCGCTGAAATGGCCGTTGATCTCGAAACACGCGACCCGGGCCTTAAAACAAGCGGCCCCGGCTGGCCTACAGGAAACGGCGAAGTCGTCGGCGTGGGCATTGCCACAGCCGATTGGTCAGGCTACGTTCCGTTCGGACACGGCGGCGGAGGCAATCTTGACAAGCGCATAGTCTGCCGATGGCTGAAGAAAATTCTGAGCGGCCCCGGCGATAAAATCTGTCATAACGCCCAATATGATATCGGCTGGCTGCGCCAACTCGGCATTCCTGTATCCGGGCGCATCATTGACACCATGATTACCGCGTCCCTGCTGGACGAAAACCGCTTCAGCTACAGCCTCAATGCGCTGTCGTTTGACTACCTTGGAAAAACCAAATCCGAAGCCCTGCTCACCGAAGCGGCGCGCGACTTTGGCGTGGACCCAAAAGGCGAGCTGTGGAAACTGCCCGCCATGTTCGTCGGCCCCTACGGCGAAATGGATGCCGTACTCACCCTGGAGCTCTGGCAGTTGTTCAAAGGCCAGATAGCCAAGGAAGAACTGACCAGCGTGTGGAACATGGAAACAGCGCTGATCCCGTGCCTTATAGATATGACATGGAACGGCATACGAGTGGACACGGATCGCGCAGAACGGACCAAACAAGAACTATTGAAACGAGATAAGCAGACCCTGCAGCAGATTAAAACGCTCGCCGGATTCAACGTAGAAATTTGGGCGGCAGCAAGTCTCAAAAAAGCGTTCGAC
>Ga0114933_10001906_pt1 | contig 22485 bp, 26 predicted proteins | sample 4SBtaG_FD_89691 | JGI IMG/M metagenome (GOLD analysis project Ga0114933, IMG submission 89691) | Deep subsurface microbial communities from Kolumbo volcano to uncover new lineages of life (NeLLi) - 4SBTROV12_W25 metaG | ecosystem: Environmental > Aquatic > Marine > Volcanic | place: Kolumbo... | reverse complement strand
GCGAAACTCAAGGCCGGTCGCGTCGCAGTATGGGCTACGGAACGAGCGATCCAGATCTTGGGAGGTTACGGATACGTCCGCGAATACCCCGTAGAGCGCTGGCATCGAGACGCCAAGATTTATGACATTTTCGAAGGCACTGAACAAATTCAACAACTTGTGATTAGTCGAGCTATTTCGGGTATGCGAATCGAATAAATCGATCTAAGCCCGTTGAATCAGGCTTTGGAGTGGGGTTGTACCAGTAAATCTGGCTAAAAGAAAGCAAAAAATGGGGAAGTTGTGAATATGCGCGACTGGTCCCTCTGGGTCCCCTAACATGGTCCCAGTGCCCAACGACCCTCTGGTCATTGGAGCATGGCCAGTTCTGTAGACCATAAGGGGGTCCTGGCGAATATGATGTCAACGATTTTGACCATCATCATCATGGGCATGTTGCTTCAAGGTGTGATGGCAGTCATAGACAGCGTTCTCGACACCGTGAACGTGAACTCAATGTTGAAGTCGATTCCAGTAGTTGGATCGAACCTCAACCTCATCTGGGCTTATCTCTTCGTAGTGATCAGCAACGTCAACGATGGCGGCGGCGTGTTCGGCTATGGAGCAAGCACAGAAATCCTACAAATGGGTAGGTTCGGAGCTGATATTGCTACCGCAATCGCCATTATGGCATTCATCCCAATTCGGGATGCTGCGATTTCGGCGCTCGGTAAAGGTATCGGTGGCCGCTAGCTAGCCATTGCTAATCCATAGGACGCCATAGAGCGTCTTAGTGTTGAGGGCCGTCAAATTGGCGGCCCTCAGACATTTTTGTGAACCTGTATGCCGAAATTGGAGCCACCAGCTGCACGCGAACCGTTGCATTGGGATCACGAGAGGTAATCGTGCGAAACTCTCCGTCGAGCGGATCCAGTTGATGTTGTAGTGCAGACCGGGGGACAAGATGCGCGCAGGACTAGTAACAGGAAAAGGCCAATTTGAGCTGGTAGAACGAGAAGATCCCACGCCACAAGCCGACGAAGTCGTCGTCGCGATACAACGATGCGGCATTTGTGGGAGCGACGTTCACGCCTATGTCGAAGGTTGGAAGTATTCGCCAAGCGTGTGCGGACATGAATGGGTCGGCGTTATCGCAGCGTCGGGTCAAGGCGTGGTTAACGTTCAAGAAGGAGATCGTGTCACCGGAGCATTAGCTCCTGGATGTGGACGGTGTTTGGAATGTCGCAACGACTTAAGTCAGTACTGTCGAACGGCATGGTCTGATTACGCGGGTCCAACTGGTCCGACGTCTGGAGGCTTCGCACCGCTTCTGGGGCTGAAGGCTGAGAGAGTTATAACCATCCCCGATGGCATAGAGACAGACGATGCGGCATTGATTGAACCCGCTTCAGTGGCTTTTCACGCAGTTCGGAGAAGTCAACTTCAAGTCGGCGACGTTGTATGTGTCGTTGGTTGCGGTCCCATAGGACTTCTAACTGCTCAGGTAGCCAAAGCTGCTGGCGCAGCAGTGGTGATAGCCGTAGAACCAGATGAGAGCAGAAGGACCCTCGCTTTGGCCACCGGAAGCGATATTGCCGTAGCACCGGGCGATGAGCTGCGAGGAGTGTTGGACGACTTGACCCAAGGCTTGCAAGCAGATATCGCCTTTGACTGCGCAGGAATTCCCCAGACCATGCAACAGTCGGTCGATATGGTTCGGCGCGGAGGTTCCGTCTGCTTGGTAGGAGTGACGGGCCAACAAGCTCAGATCAGCCCTATTCGGTGGATCAGCAAAGAGGTGACACTAAACACTTCAATGGTGTTCACCCTGGAAGAAATGAAAGCCACGGCGAACATGATCTTTGACGGACGTCTCTCCGTCGCACCCCTACGCGGTGATGTCGTTGATCTGGATTCCTTAGGGACCACAATCGACGATCTAGCTGAACGAAGGATCGATGCAGTAAAAATTCTCGTGGACCCAACTGCTGGTTGAACGCAGGCAGCTACGAACTAACTGTGACAATTCCTTCGCTTACCATCTTCGAAATCTTCGCTTCGTCGTAGCCGAGTTCTTCGAGTAACTCAATGCTGTGTTGACCCAGCCGTGGCGCATGACGATGAAGCCCGGTAGCGGTTTCAGAATATATAACGGGATCGTTGACGTACCTGTAGTCACCTTCAGTGGGGTGGTTCATTACTTCCACCAAACCCACCTCTGATAAATGTGGGTCCTCGTAGAACTTTGCCAAATCCATTACTGCCGCGGCAGGAATAGAGACCCCGTCACAAAACTCCAACCATTGGTCTGTTGTTTTGAGTCGGGCTGCTTCTCCGATCAACTCATAAAGTTCTGATGTATTTGTTACCCGGTCATTGTGGGTAACAAACCTCTCGTCCGATGACAGCTCTGGTTGCCCAATAAAACCAAAAAAGTCTTCAAAGTTCTTGTCGGTGTACGGCAATAGGCATACGAAACCATCAACTGTTTCATACGGTTTGCGAGCCGGCGATAAGAGTCGTTCATAGCCGAATGGGCCCTCGGGTGGTTCGAAAGCCGCACCCCGAAGGTGTTCGACCAAGTTGAAACTGACCATCGTTTCAAACATTGGTACTTCTATGCTTTGCCCAGAGCCCGTTCGATGGCGATGAATTAGGGCTGCCATCACGGCTTGGACGATGTGCAGGCCTGCTACCTTGTCGGCGATGACCGCCGGAACATAGGTGGGGCGACCATTGGTTGCCGTAAATAGTCCAGCAAGTCCCGAAGCTGCCTGTATCGCATCGTCATATGCGGCCTTGCTTCCGTAGGGACCGTCTGCCGCGAAGCCGTTCGCCCTGCAATAGATGAGAGATGGATTTGCTGAGATCAGCGACTCAGCGTCTAAGCCAAGACGTATCAACGCTTCGGCTCGCATGTTCGTGACAAGAGCATCGGCGGTTTTCACCAAGTCCAGAATCACCTCGCGACCGCTGTCATTTTTCAGGTCAATGCTGAGTGATCGTTTGTTGCGCTGAAGGTTCAAACTAAAACCTGACATGCCTGGGTTTCTGCTCGGGAGCCCGTTCCTAGTTGAGTCCCCGGTCGTTGGTTCCACCCGGATGACGTCAGCGCCGTGATCTCCCAACATTCGGGTAGCCATTGGACCCATTAAGACTGTTGTCAGATCAATTACCCTGATCCCGTTTAAAGCGCCTTGTTCCATCTGTTGATCATGACAGGCGTGAGCGTTCGAGGATCAAATTTTTGCTACTGATGACCGCTCGCGCTTTCGACAAGACCTCGAATCCCCGTGAGGATGAGTCCCGCCAGCTGTTCCGCTAGATCTTCTGCTGATGGGCGGTCAATTTGAGTTAGCCAATGTCGACACACACCCTCAGACATCGTGACAATAGCTCTAGCGTAAGTTTCGACTGTCGCGCTATCTAACCATTCGCTAAGCAGATCGGCGATTGTTGCCGACATTCTGCTTTCGACCATTTGACTGCCGTTCGCTGTGTCGTCATCTCTTGGAGCAGATCGACCAAATAGCAATTGAAACTCACGTTGATTTTGTTCAACGAACGAGAAGTAAGCGCACAAGGCATCGACAGTGCTTTGATAAGTACTGTTCGCGGCTTTAGCGGCGCGTACAACTTCGTTTGCGAGTCGGTCTGCGACATCTTCTATCAGCTCGAGGTACAGATCTCTTTTTGAAGTGAAGTGCTGGTACAGAACCGGCTTAGTAACACCAGCAGCTTTGGCGACGCCGTTCATTGACGTGCCGTGGTAGCCGTTAGCGGCGAAGACTGTCATGGCGACATCGAGTAATTGTTCTCTTCGTTCTGATGCGGGGAGACGAGTCGACATGATTGAGATTCTTTGGGGCTAGAGGGGTAAGCCGTGAAGGATACGAATACTCGCAGATTTCGACCACAAGCCGCTAATTACGCAACGACTAGTGACCATGTGGGAGCCCTCGATCTTCACGGTCTGCGGCGTTCGCGGCGTATCCAAAAATTATGGCTGGAGCCAGAAGCAATGAGCCGACAATGAGGAGAGCGACCGTAATCGAAATTGATAAGGATGAACCCCCTAGATAGTAGTTGAGTACAAAAAGAACTAGCGCCCCCCCAAAACAGCTGTACCCCAACCGTTTCCCCAAGTTTGCAGCCGTCCGTATTCGCTCTCGAGAACGAAGAACCGGGTCTTCAGACTCTCTTTTCGTCACGTGTCCTCTTCGTCGGGAACGATAGGGGCTGAGCCCTCCAGCGTTGTGAGACCAGGTTGAGGTCTAGGAGGTTCAATCGGTTCGTTGACGGAAGCAAAATCATCTGGACCTGACACGTTCCATGTTGACTGATCTGGTTCGTAACCTTCAAACGGGTCTGGTTGCGTGGGATCACGGTACTGGTCATATTCGACTGCTTCGTCGTAGTAACTAGCAGTTTCTCGAAGAGGAAAGAAGATCCGAAAGCCAAGGTTTGCAAGCCCGCAAGCGATGATCAAATCCCCAAACGAAAAGACCTCGTTGAGCCACCGGACGGGCACAACAGCACCCAAGAACCAGAGAGTTTCCTCGCCTGTCTCAAACGCCCGAGCTGCCCCCAACTGGACAAGATCAATTGAGCCGCGATCAGTAATACCGGCGTTCACCACAGCGTCAACGGTTACTGGGATATATCCGTTCAGAACCAGCGGGATTAGGTTTAAGGTCGCGCCGACCAATATCACAGAAGCGCCCGTGAGATGGAGATTCATAGCGCAGGTAATAGCGACCAAGACCAGAGAGATACCGGCTAATAAAGATGGGTAAGGCACACCAAGACCTGAGCCGACTAAAGCTTGAAGGGCGATGCCGACAGCGGGAATTGGCCAAAACACGACCCGGGTAGCTGCGAAATAATCGGTTGATCCTCGAATAAAAAGCCCAGCTGCGCCGCCGACTATCAAAGCCAAAGGAATCAGATACATCGGTCACGATGGTACTGGGCCTAACAAGTTCCTCTGAGCCGATTTCGAATCTTGCTGTTTGTTGATCAAGCATTGAACCGATAAGAGAGCTAGGTTGACCGACGCTGAACCGGGTTGCGATAGAAGGAGAAGCTCCATGGAGGTCCGAGCAGAATTGACTGCCACAGTCTGGAAAGTGGTAACCGAAGAAGGGGCAACAGTCGCCGAGGGCGATGAATTGGTGATTCTTGAATCAATGAAGATGGAGATTCCTGTAGTGGCTACTGTCGCTGGAACCGTTAAAGAAATGCGAGTTAGCGAAGAAGACCGAATCAGCGAAGGTGATGTAGTAGCTGTTATAGAGCCCTCCTGATACGGCCACACCTCCTTGAAGCTTCGTTGCTGCTGAGGTCCGGGTGGTCTCTGGACGGTGGCGTCGTAACATCGTGAGGAATGTCTGCAGTCGTTGAGTTCGAAGAGGTCGTTGCCGTAGCAGGCGCGTTCCCGGTGTTAACCGGTCTAGACCTTCGTGTCGATCAAGGCGAGGTAGTTCTTCTTCGGGGAGAAAATGGTGCAGGCAAAACCAGTTTCCTGCGAGCCTGCGCTGGTTTGATCTCGGTAAGTTCAGGTGACGCCCATGTTCTGGGATTCGACATGCGAGTTGACCGAAGGGCGCCACGACGTTACATAGGGCTCCTCGGCCACGAAAATAATCTTTATCGAGACCTGTGGGTACGAGAACATGTCGAATTCCGAGCAACCGCCGCCGGTGCTGCGGAAAGCGACACAGATGCTGCTCTCATAAGAGTTGGCGTTTCAAAAAAACTTTGGACTGTGCCCATTGGTTCTTTATCTGCTGGCCAGAGACGAAAAGTTGCTATCGCTTCGTTGGTTGTAGGACGCCCACGGCTCTGGCTACTAGATGAACCTCACGCCTCACTGGACACCGAAAGCCGGGAGAACCTCGACCTCATCCTGGCCGAGGCATCCCAATTAGGAGCAACCATAATTTTTGCCAGTCACGAGAGCCCTTTAACTCAGGGAATAGCTTCGCGAGTCATCACCATGGGTGGAGGACGCGTACTGGAGGACTCCGGTGCTAGCTGAAACTCTGTTAGTAGCTCGAAAAGACTTGCGCGTTGAATGGCGAGCCAAGATCGCTCTCGGGCAAGTAGCCCCGCTGGCATTGCTGATCTTGGTTGTCTTGGCTTTCGCTCTTGACGCGAATTCGTCGTTGTTGGAATTAGGCGCAGGGGGTCTTTACTGGGTAGCGGTGCTGTATGGCGGAACTTTGCTTATCCAAAGATCATTTGACGTCGAAACGGATGACGGGAATATGGACGCCTTCCGAATGTCTGCAATCGGAGCACCGTCTTTGTTTCTTGGAAAGTCGTTGGCGCTATTTGTGCAGATCGGGCTCTTGGAATTAGTGCTCGGGTCGGGGATTGCTGTTTTGTACAACGTTCGAGTCGCCGACTGGTGGCTGCTCTTAGTTGCTGCTGCAGCTGGGACGGTAGCTTTTTCTGTGTGTGGAGTTCTTTGGGGAGCGATGTCTGCAGGCCTGCGAGTCCGAGCTACCCTTCTTCCGCTGCTCTTGGTTCCTGTTTTGGTACCGATCCTGTTAGCAGGATCACGAGCTTTTGAAACAGCACTTGGAGTGCGCGCTGATGCTGGTTGGACCTGGGCCAGCCTGATGCTTGTAATTGCTGCGGTACATACCGCTATTGGCTTTGGAGCTTTTGGATTCTTGTTGGAGGAGGGTTGATGACGTCAGTAACACATAGCAAGGCAAAGATGACAGCCACGGCAACAACCCGCGTGCTTGGAGTCTTGGCTATCGCAGCAACAGCGCTGATGGCTGTCCTCGGGCTATTAATTTCTCCAGCGGACGTAATCCAGGGAGAAGCGGTGCGCATGCTCTACATACATGTGCCTTCTATATGGATCGCGTACGGAGCGTTTGTCTTGACTTCGGTCTCCAGCATTTTGTTTTTGCGTGGGAGGAAACGCAGAGAAGATCGCGGCCGGCATTACGACCGACTAGCGGGTTCCGCAGCTGAAGTTGGTGTCGTTTTCACCGGGATCACGCTTGTCACAGGAATGCTATGGGGGAAAGTCACCTGGGGAACATATTGGCAGTGGGATGCGCGACTTACGACCACAGTTCTGTTGTTCGTCACGTATCTCGGGTACCTGGCGCTGAGGCGGTTGCCAGCCGACCCGATAGTTCGGAGCCGACGGGCAGCAGTCATGGCGCTCATCTCCTTTATCAATGTGCCGATTGTTCATTACTCCGTTGACTGGTGGCGGACTCTTCACCAAAAGGCAAGTCTTAGCGTTGGGCGTAGACCCGAAATAACTGGTGAGATGTATTGGACGTTGCTCTACTCCACATTGGCGGTGACCATCGTGGCCGCATGGCTAATCATTCACCGTTATCGAGTCATACGGCTGGAAGAATTACGTGACGAAGAGGCCCTCGCGGCGCTGATCTCTTCTCGTCTCGGCAAAGATGATGGGAGCAACTGACGATGGGTAATGATCATGAGTGAAGTCGCAACAGTTGTAACTGGCTGGGGAATCACCATCTTTGTTATTGCTACCTATTCGATCTGGGTTGTGTCACGCGGCAAGGCCATTGGTCAGGAGCTTGGAATCGGTGAGATGGAGCAGGTTGACCCTAGAAAAGACGCTGGCGCGACAACGGATCTTTAATAATGGACTTAACCCCACGACATGAGGTTGAAGCCCCAGACGAAATGCGTCAGAAGATGCACCGTCGACGCCGGCGGACGGTTCTGGTAGTAGCTCTAGTGTTGATTGCTGCTATGGCCTTCATCACAGCGCAGGGGCTCCGAAACGCCACCTTGTTTTTTCGAAACGCCGATGAAGCGGTGGAACAGCGTGTCGAGTTAGGGGACCGTCGCTTTCGAATACAGGGAAGAGTTATTCCTTCGACCGTAAAAAGTGAATCCGGAATAACTACTTTCGAAATTGTTCATGACTGTGTGGTCGTGTCCATATGGCATTCATCTGACCCTCCCGAACTATTCAAGTCGCCCTGGATTCCAGTAGTGCTGGAAGGAAGTTGGGTGATTGGCGAAATCAGAAATGTAGCTGGCAGCGATACCCACTACTTCGCTAGTGATCGCATGCTTGTGAAACACACCAACGAGTACGCCTCAGCCAATGAGCAGCGGTTAACGGATAAACCTCCCGAAGGTTTGCTTGATCAATGCTTGTTCGAGGTACCGGCAGCTACATCGTGATAGCGCTGCTCGGCACTTTTGGAGTTGCTGTTGGCTTCGTTGGAGCAATAGGTGGAGTGATGACGTTGGTTTCAGCCCTAGCGTCCAAACGCGAAGAACATCACCGACGCGCAATCACATGGGTCTTCATCATGGCGAGTGGCTGCGTGTTAGCGGTGACAGCGATGGAAATAGGGCTGCTACGAGATGACTTCTCAATGCAGTATGTAGCAGCAAATTCCACCCGAGCGACACCGCTGCTCTACAAAATTGCGACCTTGTGGGGAGCCCTCGAAGGTTCGTTGTTGTTGTGGGCATTTGTGCTCTCTGTATATGTGACCGCTGTTGCTATTAGTTTCCGACGACGAATCGAAGATCGCCTTGTTGCGTGGGCATTACTCACAATGCTTTTGATTTGTGTTTTTTTCTTCGGGCTTTTGGTCGGCCCGGCAGACCCATTCGGCACATTGTCCATAGTTCCGATTGATGGCGACGGTTTGAATCCGCTGTTGAGAAACCACCCACTCATGGCTATCCATCCAGTGATGCTGTACTTGGGTTATGTCGGTTTTACAGTGCCGTTCGGGTTTGCGGTAGCCGCCCTTGTTACCGGTCGACTTGGTGAAGGTTGGTTGGTACTGACTCGTATCTGGACCCTTATTGCTTGGGTGAGTTTGACAGTCGGGATACTTCTCGGAGCGTGGTGGTCATATGAAGTATTGGGATGGGGTGGATATTGGGCTTGGGACCCGGTAGAGAACGCCTCGTTCCTCCCGTGGTTGACTGGAACGGCGTTCGTTCACTCTGTAATTGTCCAAGAGCGTCGAGGCATGTTGCGGGTGTGGAATCTGTCCCTCCTGTTAGTGACCTTCGCGTTAACGATCTTTGGCACTTTCTTAACCCGTTCTGGGGTGATCGACTCTGTCCACGAATTCAGCGCGTCGAGCTTGGGGCCGTTACTTCTGGCTTTCTTTGCACTGATTTTGGTCGTTTCGGTAGCACTCGTCGGTTGGCGGGGAGACCAGCTTCGTTCACCGGGTTCTATAGATTCGCCGCTGTCGCGTGAAGGGGCGTTTCTTGCTAACAACCTTTTGTTCACGCTGTTCGCTTTCATTGTCTTATTAGGAACGGTGTTCCCGCTCATTGTTGAAGCCATCAACGGTGATCAGTTAGCGGTAGGGCGCCCATATTTTGATCGGATGCTGCTCCCCATCGGCGTTGCGCTGCTATTGGTGATGGGAGTAGCCCCAACACTTACTTGGCGGTCCACGGCCGGATCGGTTGTGGGAACCCGAGCGCTAGTGCCCGCTGCTGTGGGAGCGGCGACGATGGTTGTAGCGTTGCTGTTTGGCGCTGAAGGTTTAGGTCCCGTCCTAGGTTTAGGTCTAGGTGGCTTCGTGATTGGCTCTTCGGCGCGTCATCTTGTTCTTGCTGTCGTTCGAAATGGATGGAGCGGTGTTACGGGGCGCTCTGGTGGAGGGATGGTCGCCCACATCGGAGTTAGCTTGCTCGCTTTTGGGTTTATAGCAAGTACTTCATTCAGCGAAGAGGGCGAGTTTCAGCTGCGCCCGGGGGACCGAGGATCGGTCGCTGGTCACCAAATAATGTTTGTCGACATAGTTGACGAAATGGATGGACCCAACCGAGTTGTTCGAGCACGAATCGATGTTGAAGGGAGAGGTATTTACTCACCAACAATCACCCAATACCCCACCTTTGGCAGACCGATTGCTACTCCATCTGTCGCCACGAGCTTCATTGACGACGTGTATTTGAGTCTGGTTGCTATCCCCGAAGAGGACAGTGACATGGTGGTGATACGGGTCCTCGTAGAACCACTAGTGGCATGGATATGGGTTGGAGGTCTCGTGATTGCGGGAGGCACCCTTTTAGCTATCGTGCCAGGGAGGCGGCACGCTCGAGTCGATTTCGAAGAGGTTGGCTTGTGACGGCCCGAAATGTTGGGACTGTGCGCTTCGTAAGCGCCACCGTGGGACTCATCCTTTTCGGGTTTGTTGTGGTGCTGGCTACCAGAGAAAGCGGCACAGGGACAGCGTCGAGAAGTCCACTAATCGGACAACTTGTGCCAGCCGTGGCAGGGGTAGGTCTCAACGAAGCAACTTTCGATGTGGATGATTTCTCTGACAGGTGGGTGCTAATAAATTTTTTCGCCTCTTGGTGCGTGCCCTGCGAAAGAGAACACCCTGAACTAGATGATTGGAGCCGGCGTCACAAAAAAGATGGAGTTGTAGTCAGCATCCCGTTCGGAGACACAGAAGAAGATGCGAGAGCTTTTTTTGCAGAACACGGAGGTGATTGGCCCGTATTAATGGACGGTGACGCAGCTTGGGCAGTCGCCTTTGGTGTTTTGCGACCCCCAGAGTCCTTCTTGGTTGGTCCCGGCGGTATCGTCGTCGCAAAGTGGCAGGGGCAGATAACAGCTGATGAGGTGGACCGAGTTGTGAATGATCTCGAACGGAAAGCCGTTGACCGATGAAGCAGCGACACTGGATCTCATGGTTTTGTGTCGCACTCGTGGCGTCGCTGGCGTTGGTAGCTGCGTCGATAGCAGATGACCCTCCCGCTACCGATGGCGAACGCGCCTACGAGATAAAAGCAACAACGTTATGCCCGGTGTGTGACGGCCAAAATGTTCTGGAATCGAATGCTCCAGTTGCTGCGGCAATACGCGCCCAAGTTGATGAACTTGTGTCTGAGGGGCGTTCTGATGAAGAAATCCGAGGTTGGATGGCTCGCCAATATGGAAAGGACGTGAATGCCAATCCTCCGCGAACAGGGATCGCGTCACTGGTATGGATAGCGCCTGTTTTCGTAGCCGTGGCTTCGGCAGCCTTCTTAGTTTTCGCTTTCAGGAAATGGCGAGTCGGCAGGGGAGCTCAACTATCTGATGACGACCTCAAAATAGTGTCCTCGCTTCGGGAGCCAACTTGAAGGAGTGGAAACAATCCTCCTCAGGGAGTGTGAAGTTGACCGAAGAACAAGAGTTTCTTTTGCGGTCATTGGATGATTTAGAAAAAGAACACTCGAATGGTGATTTAAGCGACAACGAATATGAAACGCTGCAAAATGACTACACACACCGCCTTGCTAGCGTTACCCGCCACCTCGCAGGAGCTGCAACCCCTGCACCCTCACAGAATTCGAAACGTTACCTCTGGTGGATAGCAGCGATTGCCATTGCAGGCATCGCCGCAGGTTATGCAGTAGCTCAGTCCTCAGGATTACGTGCCCCGGGTGAACCACTTTCAGGAGAGATTGATCGCTCACCACGGAACCGGTTAGCGAGCGCTCAAAGTCTCTTCTTTGCCAACGATCTAGAAGGCGCTAGGGGAGTTGTTGAAGAAGTGTTGCGCGGCGCTCCCGAAATGACCGAGGCGTTGGTGTTGTCTGCGCAGATTCATGAACGAACGGCTAACCCACTCGCAGCTGTCCAACAACTTGACCAAGTTTTGGAACGTGAGCCGAAAAATATCGATGCGTTGACTTTACGCGGATGGATTCTTGTGCGCATAGACGAACCAGATGTTCAAGTAGAAGGCATACGAAGCCTTGACGAGGCAATTTCTTTGCAGCCGGCCGCATATGATCCGTACATTTTTCGAGGGTTCGTGGCGAGAGAACTACAAAATGACCTCATTCTTTCCATCCAGATGTACGAGATGGCTCTTGAACGCGACCCACCCGATGCAATGCGGGCCGAACTCACCAGGATCATTGAAGAGATGAGTTCGGAGCTACAGCCAATCACTGAATAAAACTCAAGTTCAGAAGGTTGGATCTGCTTTGAACCAAGTGGAAAACAACAAAGGTCACACTAGGTCGGTACCGAACATAACGATCCGAAAAGCTCGGCAGGAAACTAGAAACAAAGAAATTGTGATCTTCCCCAACACAAACTCTCGTGGTTCTAAGATTCTGTTATGTCGAGGATCTCTAATTCGGGGTTGATGGGTCCACGGGCAACGCTCATAGGTGCGTTGTTTGTGGTGCTTGTCGTTGTCGTAGCGTTAATTAGATAGGCAGGGAAGAACACTGACATGGTGAATGTCGAGGTACTTGAGCTTTACAAGGCTGTGAGTAAGCGGACTATTGATCTGGTGGGAAGTGACCAAATCGCTAGTTTGCCGAGTTGTCCCCTGTGGTCAACCATGGATCTTTTGCGTCACGTAACAGCAGTCTGTCAAGACTGGGTCGCCCACCGACTTGACGGTTACGGGACTGAGCAATGGACCAGCGACGGTGTCAACCGGCTCTCAAAACTTAATTTCGATGAAGTTTCTTATGCTTGGACCACCGCAATAGACCAGATGGTTTCGCTAAGTGACGAGCCAGGTATGGGTGACCCGGTTCGATACGCCTTTGGCGATGCTGCTGCTCATGAGGCGGATCTCCGTGCTGTTCTTGCGCCAGGTACAACGCTGCCACCCGAGGCACTCACTCTCGCGACGAAAAGCAGTTTTGTTGTCTGGCGTCAGCATCTCACAGCATGCGGCGCTCCCGACCTGGCGATTGAACTAGAGCAGGGACCTACGCTTAATGTAGGTAACGGACAAGAGGTTGTTCTTCACATATCCGAGCATGAGTTGTTTCGGATGTTGAATGGTCGACGAAGTATCAGTCAAATTGAAGAGTATGAGTGGTCCGCCAACCCGGAACCTTATATTCACATTGGATTAGGTGGCCCTGTCACCGGAGGGGCTGAAGGGCGCGAAACGTGGGCTCGCGAACCTTTGGTTGAACCTGCGATTAGCTAAGTAGCTGTTAAAAGACCTAGACCAAGGTTGTGCAAGCTGAGTGACCCATGGGTAGAGAGCCAGCTAACTGGGGGGCTGTCTCTCCGTGCAGGCCAGCCAACATTCCCCTCACTAGTCCTCGATCGATAGCGCATAGCACTGGGTGGTCTATCGCCGCCTGCCCAAATGGGCAGTGCTCTGACACGATTCGGAGCTGACCTGCGGAACCCTCACTACGAGCTTCGAAGCCATGCGAGGTAAGAGTTTCAGCAACCGTTGCCACCGCAGATTGCAAAGAACGGTGAGCCTCTCCTGGAGCCATTTCCGCTGCTAAATGAAGCCCATACTCGTGGCCTACTTCTTCAGCGAGTTTTTCAGCTTCATCGTTGGGAAGGAGCGCAAGTGCCCTGCCTAGCAATGTTCCCATTAGATCATCGTGACGTGCCGGGAACTCGAATGCGATCTCAGACTTAGCCGAACGATAACGCTTAGATGGACGACCGGCCTTTGATGCTCGGTGTATATCCACTACAGCGTGACCCGCCGCCGCCAACTTATCCAAGTGATGCCGCGCCACGTTGTTGTGAAGCCCCACGGCTTTGGCGACTTCGGAAGCGGTTAAACCTGCTTCGGAGTCCCTGATATGCCAATAAATTTCCCGACGTGTGGGGTCGCCGAAAGAGGCCGTTATCGATTCGACAGCGGCGGAGAAAATTTCAGGCGTGAGTGATTGCCCGTCCACACCACTAGATTCTACCTAGGCTTCGGCCGTAAGCCCGTAATCGTCGTTTAATAGGAGTAGGCCTCCGATAATGACTATTTCCGATACTGAGCTCGCAGAAATAGTTGGACGGGTAGTTGATCCTGAACTTCGCCGGGATCTTCACACTATGGGAATGCTACGAGGCGCGTCTTTAGCGGGAGGCAACGCCCATGTCCTCGTAGCGCTGCCCGCTGATGATTGGCCAGCGCGTAGCGAACTGGTCCACCTTGTTGAAGAAGCCGTTACTGATCAAAACCAGATTGAAACGGTATCGGTCGAATTTGTGGTCATGGATGAGGCCGAACAAGCTGCGGTCCGAGATCAACTCATCGGGGACCCATCCTCAACAGGAGGAACCCAAGAGGCACATGGCCATGCCGAAGGCAGGGCTGTGCCATTCGCTGAACCGGGAAATCCCACGCGAGTCTTGTTGATAGCAAGTGGGAAAGGCGGGGTCGGTAAGTCAAGCGTCACAGCTAATTTAGCCATCGCTCTGGCACAGCGTGACCTTCGAACTGCAGTCATCGACGCAGATGTATGGGGTTTTTCCATTCCTCGAATGCTGGGAGTAGAACGCCCACCAACCGTGATTGATCAGATGGTAATTCCGGTTGAGGCCAACGGAGTGCGGTGCATATCAATGGGATTTTTTGCCCGCGAAGACCAGCCTGTCATTTGGCGAGGACCAATGTTGCACAAGGCTTTGGAACAGTTCTTGACCGACGTGCATTGGGACGACCCGGATTATCTGCTGATAGATCTACCTCCGGGCACCGGCGATATCTCCCTGTCTATTGCTCAGTTTTTGCCCAAGGCTGAACTCATTGTGGTGACGACACCACAAGCAGCGGCCCAAAAAGTAGCCCAGCGAGCAGCGTATATGGCTGAAAAAGTCAACCTCCAAATCCGTGCCGTTGTTGAAAACATGAGCTGGTTCAGAGGCGAAGACGAAAAGCGCTATGACATTTTCGGTAGCGGTGGCGGCGAAGCTCTTGCCAACGAACTAGATGTTCCCCTGCTCGGACAGGTCCCTCTGGTAACCGAACTTCGAGAAGGTGGCGATGTCGGCCGCCCGATTGTGGTCAGTAATCCCGAGAGCGAAGCGGCGAACATATTTAGAGAGATGGCTCGCCTCTTAACCGAAGAATATTTGCCGACACGCAGATATAACGAGGGTCTGAAGCTCGTTTGAGCCAAAATGGTGATGTGTCAGCGCTGAAGAATTTACGATTCGATAATCGTTTCACAGGATCACTGCCATCCGATGAGGTCGAAGGAAGTGGTTCTCGCCAAGTTGTCGGCGCTTGTTACAGCAGGGTCAAGCCAGCAGTTGTGCAAGATCCGAAACTGATCGCATTGAGCGTGGAGACATCAGAGCTGCTCGGCATAGCCCCTAACGAAATCAGGCAACAAGAGTTTGTTGAGGTCTTAGCGGGCAACTACCCGCTTGCGGGAATGGATACACACGCAGCGTGTTATGGCGGTCATCAGTTCGGTCACTGGGCCGGCCAACTTGGGGATGGCCGAGCAATAGCATTAGGGGAGGTTCTTGACGTTGACGGTCGCCACCAGATGCTTCAACTGAAGGGCGCCGGCCCAACCCCGTACTCGCGATCTGCGGACGGATTGGCAGTTCTGCGTTCATCGATCCGAGAGTTTCTATGCAGTGAAGCTATGCATCACCTAGGCGTCCCAACCACTAGAGCCTTGTCGTTGGTCACAACAGGTGAAGAAGTCATCCGAGACATTTTGTACAACGGCAATCCGCGACCGGAGCCTGGAGCAATTGTTTGTCGAGTGGCCCCCTCATTTTTGCGCTTCGGAAATTTCGAACTTTTCGCCGCCCGAGGGGACCACGAAACCTTGAAACAACTGGCTGATTTCACAGTGGCGACTGAATTCCCCGAAATCGAAAATGACGACCCAGATCGTTACGTCGCACTCCTAAAACAAGTTGCGGAACGTACAGCCGACATGATCGTTGAATGGTTGCGTGTCGGCTTCGTCCATGGGGTTATGAACACTGACAACATGTCTATTTTAGGTCTCACAATCGACTACGGCCCGTACGGGTGGTTGGACAATTACGATCCCGACTGGACGCCAAATACGACTGATGCCCAAAACCGCCGCTACCGTTTCGGAAACCAACCGGCGATCGCTCAATGGAACCTCGTCCAATTAGCAAACGCTCTATTCCCATTAGTTGAGAAGGTCGAACCCCTTCAAGAGGCGCTAGGCCACTACGTCCCAAGATTCGAAAATGGATGGTCACAAATGATGGCCAAAAAGTTGGGTTTACCGACTTTAGACAGCCCGAGAGATAAGGCTATGGCGGACGACGCGCTTGCAGTTCTGCAGATCGCTGAAACTGATATGACCATATTTTGGCGAGAGCTCAGCAGCATTAACTGCGATGCATCAATCGAAAAGTCACTGAGAGTTGAACCATTGATGAACGCGGTGTATGAGCGCAGTGGTTTAAGCGAAGATCAGAAAACCGTTTTTACTGATTTTGCTGACAATTGGGCTTCCCGGCAACGGGAATTAGGTACCGACGACGAACAGCGGAGCATCTCCATGAATGCCGTTAACCCAAGATATGTGCTTCGAAACTACATGGCCCAACTTGCTATCGAGCGGGCTGAGCATGGCGACGTAGCGCTGGTTGAAGAGCTAATGGATCTTTTGCGATTCCCCTATACCGAACAACCAAGTAGAGATCACTATTACGCCCTACGACCAGATTGGGCACGCACTAAAGTTGGCTGCTCGCAGTTATCTTGCTCTTCTTGAATGTGCGATCTTCGGTGGTAGAGATCTAACCGCGGCATACGCTGTTTAGCTAGCTGCAGCGATAGTAGATAAAAGTTTAGAGTCGCAGAACTATAAGAAGAGGTTGTTCCGTGGAAATCAGAATCGGCATGATGAACGTGGCACGAGAGTTGACCTTCGAAGTGAACGACGACGAAGCAGATCAGCTTAAATCTGACTTGGAATCAGCTTCCGCTGCGGGGGACGCCATGCTCTGGGTAACTGATCGCGATGGTCGTAATGTAGGCCTATCGGTAGGACAACTCGCATATGTCGAATTCGGAGTACCCGGAGATAGACGTATAGGATTCGCGACCGACTGACAGTGATGATGTTCAGTTCGATGGACTATTTGGCGCGTGACTCGTTGCCGACTCGTCGCTCACGGCTGTAATTTCGGTAGGTATGGCAACCCTGGCCGAACTCACTCGCTTAGATAGCGGCCTGTCAAAAGATCAATTACGACATCTACAACGACTTATCGCGTGGTGGGGGATGCTCGCAGATCTGTCGTTTGCCGACTTGTTGTTGTTCGTTCCGACCGATAACGACGGTGGCGAGTTTGCTATCGCATCTCAGATTCGCCCAACTACCGGCCAAACCTTGTACAGGGATGATCATGTGGGGCTCCGAGTCACAGATGTCGAGAGACCGTTGGTGGCTCGCGCCTACAAATTTCAACAGGTCGTAGATGGAGAAGTACCGATCAAGCCGACGAATCGACTCGCGAGCGTGACTTGTATCCCGATCACCTGCGACCAAAGGGTGATTGGTGTCCTCAGCCGAGAGCTGATTCCTAATTTCGCAGAGCGTCGTGACCCAGGAGAGCTAGAACGAACATACCTAGAGGCATTTCATCGGCTGGCAAAGATGATCGCGGCGGGTGCCTTCCCGTTCGCTGACAATGACATTGACATGGATGAGATCCCACGAGTAGGTGACGGATTGCTCGTTGTAGACCCTGAGGCGAGGATCCAGTACGCGTCGCCCAACGCTCTCAGCACGCTGCACCGTGTAGGAGTGCTTGGGAACGTGGCTGGACGCCGACTTGAAGACCTGGGTATCAAACATCCAGTGATTGGCCACAACAGTGGGCCCTTGAGAGCCGTGGTAGCTGAAATCGAACGAAACGACACAGCTATTCAACTATTAGGCGTACCTCTGGTCGAAAAAGGCCTTTCTCGTGGGGCAGTCGTGCTACTCAGAGACATAACCGAACTGCGCCTGAGAGACCGACTACTCGTTTCCAAGGACGCGACAATTCGCGAGATTCATCATCGTGTGAAGAACAATCTGCAGACTATTTCATCCCTGTTACGCCTTCAGGGGCGACGCCTTGAATCTGATGAGGCGAAAATGGCAATTGATGAATCGGTGCGTCGAATTCGGGCCATAGCGCTTGTGCATGAGACACTCGCCAATGAAACAGCGGATGATGTCAGCTTGGCGGATGTTGCCAACATGTTGGCTCGAACTGCCCAGGACAGCTTCACCTCACCTGACCGTCCAATCCATTTCGAAGTGATTGGAGACGCTGGGCTAATCCCATCAGACATAGTTACGCCACTCGCGGTTGTCCTGAACGAATTGCTACAAAACACAGTCGACCACGCCTTTCCCGCTTCAGCGCCTCCCACCGAAGACAAGGTGGGGCTCGTAGAAATCTTTCTTGACCGGACCGATCAACGGATAAGGATGGCGGTGAGAGACAATGGAGTAGGGGTCCCGGATGACTTTGATAGCGAAACTCAGCAAGGACTAGGAATGTCAATTATCAGGGCACTAGCAACCAGCGAACTTGGTGGCGCTATCGAAGTTCGACGAAGGAACGACTCGACGGGTTCAGAAGCGCTGGTAGAAGTGCCGTTGCCGAGTAATTAACTCAACAAGCTCAAACCGTGACCTGCACTGGTCTAGAAACTCAACCAAACTCGCGACGTGCCCTATTGCGTTCACGGCGAAGCTGTCGACGTTCCTCTTCTGAGGCTCCGCCCCACACTCCCGAGTCTTGATTAGTTTTCAACGCGAATTCAAGACAGAGGTCTTTCACTGAGCAATCCCCGCACACTGCCTTGGCAGCTGCTATTTGGTTTAACGCGCGTCCCGTTGAACCGATCGGGAAAAAAATGGTGGGGTCAGCTTCACGACAACTGGCGGTGTTTCTCCACAGGCCGCTCTCTAGCAGCATGGATCCTCGAGCGCTCACGTCGTCATTTCCTCCAGGTGCTACTCACGAAAGGGGGTTCGCGAGTTCTTAAACTACCGCTGACTCTACAAATATTAACGGCGAGAAACTGCTTGAACGCCAAGTCAATAAGCCCCAAGGCTTGTTCGACCGGGTTGGCGTGCTAACAGCGATACGACAGGTTACGGTCGGTCATATGTCCGAGCAAGAGATTCTTTTCATTTGCTATGCCCCATTTAGTAACCGGCGTGACCAGGACTGAGAAATGGCGGTCCGTCCAGACATCTACGCTCATCGAGGAGCATCTCGGCAGGGTAAAGAAAACACAATTCAGGCCTTTGAACTGGCAGCGGAAATGGGAGTCGACGGAGTTGAGCTTGATGTATGGAGGAGTCGCGACGGGGAGCTCGTGGTTCACCACGACCCGAATATCAACGGAGTTCTGATAGGGGGAATAACGGCCAGCCGGTTACCAGACTATGTTCCCACTCTTTCAACCGCTCTAGACGTGTGCAGAGGTTTGATAGTCAACATCGAAATCAAGAGCATCCAAGATCAACCGCGGGTAGCCCTCGACACGGCAGAGGTTCTAGTCCATATGTTGCGGTCCCGACCGGAACCACCAGACCGCTGGCTAATCTCATCGTTTGACCATGGTGCTCTAGATCGAATTCGAGACGAAGCTCAAGAATTCCAAACGGGGTTACTCTTTTGGAAACAACCCTGGTTGCCCGTGTTACTTCACGCCGTTGAACACGGCCATTGTGCCCTCCATCCCCACGAGACTTTGGTTGATAAAGCCCTCAGAGACGAAACAAAAAAAGCGGCTATTCGGCTGAACGTGTGGACAGTCAATGACCCACTTCGGGTATCTGAACTAGTGGACCTTGGCGTCGATGGTTTGATAACCGACGTTCCTGATGAGGTACTACGAATAGTGGAGTTCGGAAGCTAGCTAACGTTCACGATTCGACCGGCTTCACTAAACGAAGTGCACCCGGACACCATTTAAAGTTCAATTCCTCGACGTTCCCGAGATAGTCACCGTCTAACTGATATGGGAAGGGTTTGTACCCGGTTACAGAGAGTTCGCGGATGTCATTGGCGATGTGAAGGTCATCACTATTCTCAAGGGGTTCTCCTCGAAAAAGATCTTTAAGCAAATTAGCCATCGTTCCCAATGACATAGTTCGGAGTGCGACGACGCTCAGGCCGCTGTTTAGGGTGGCAGATGGCGCCAAAGACAACGGGCGGCTCCCTAAATATGTGTATGGATCAGTGTTCAGGACGATCGTGAAATAGCTGTCGTCGACTCCACCGAGTGAGTGTCGCACTTTCATCCTTGGTGCCGAGTGGTCGTAGTGACGAAGCCAGGTATCGACGCCGGCCCACAGGAACAATGGATGCCCTGCATAACGCTTTAGCGCAGATCGACGCTCAACCTGCTGCACGACAGCCGCATCGAAACCATTACCGCAGTGAAAGAGAAAATGCCTACCTGCGACTTCACCGAGACCTATAGGTTCGATCGAGTTGCTAGCCGTCGCTGTGATGATCTGTTTCGTGGCCTCTAAGGGGTCGTCGGCTAATCCGATAGTTCTCGCGAAAACGTTGGTGGAACCTCCCGGTAAAGCTGCCAACGCACATCCGGTTCCGGCCAAACCATTTGCGGCCTCGTTAAGGGTTCCATCGCCACCCAGGACTGCAACAAGGTCAGTGCCTGTAGCAGCGGCGCCGCGTGCCAGTCGGGATGCATGACCCCGGCGACTGGTCATTGCCAGTTCGACATCATGATGTTCTGCGAGCGCTGCTTGAATCAGCACTCTGGTTCTAGCCGTGACGGATGATGCTGATCCGTTGACGAGAAGCAATATCCGCACCTGACCAGTGTCGCCGATTTTTCGGTAGACAGTCGAATTGTGTGTTCAGTTACTCGATGATTGGAAATCTTGGTGAGCGCTAACTCAGATTTTTCTATTTTTGATGTGGATATGGAGAAACCTCGGGGCAGAATCAACGCATGAAGGTCGTAGTCTGCGTCAAACAGATCCCAGACCCTGCATTGCCGGGCGAGTTGGATCCCTCTACTAATTACCTCAAACGGGATGACAAGTTGATCCTTGATGAGTCGGATTCTTACGGGGTTGAAATGGCCCTCCAGCTTGCAGAGGCAGCTGGGGGCGGTGAGGTGTCGTTGGTGTCGATGGCTCCTAACGGAGAAGTCAGTGGGTTGAGAACAGCGCTGGCCATGGGTGCTGAAGACGCCGTGCTTATCAGTGACGATGCCCTAGCTGGTAATGATGCGCTTGGTACAGCCAAGGTGCTTGGCGCTGCGATATCGAGAATGTCCCCGGACCTAGTGTTGGCTGGAGTGGAGTCATCTGACGGCTACACGGGCACCGTGCCTGAAATGATCGCTGGTGTCCTTGAGATGCCATCGATTACTTTCGCTAAACAAATCGAAGTTGACGGGAACACGGTAAAGGTCCAACGTCAAACTGAAGCTGGGTACGACGATGTTGAATGTCAAACGCCTGCATTAGTTTCTGTTACTGCCGGAGTTGTCGAACCCCGATACCCATCGTTCAAAGGGATCATGGCGGCAAAAAAGAAGCCCGTCGAAGAGTTGGACTTGGCGGCGCTCGGGATTGACGCTGCCGCAGTTGGACAAAGTGGAGCGCGCCAAGAAACGGTGCGAGTTACCGACGCAGAAGAACGGCAAGCGGGTGAAGTCATCGAAGATGAAGGTGACGCCCACGAAAAAATTGTTGAGTTCCTAGGCGAACTCAAGATTGTTTGAGGAGGTTGCGAATGTCTGTTGAAACCATCCTTGTGTTCGGAGAAGGCGATGAGGGAACCCCCACCGGGCTCACACTTGAATTGCTGGCAGCGGCACGTGGTCTGGCGACGAATGTAGAAGTGTTTGTCGCGGGTGACGGAGCTGCTATGGCGGCGGAACTCGGAGCTCACGGAGCTTCGAAGGTATACACAACGGGACCCCTTGACGGAAAGCTCACGGGAGTTCATGCGGCGGCGGCTCTACAGAACCACATGGAGACCAGCTCCCCCGATGCGGTTTTCTTCGGTCAAACACCTGACGGTCGTGATACCGCTGCTCGTCTTGCAGTTCGCATAGACCAACCAGTCGTCACCAATAATGTCGGTGCCTCGATAGAAGACGGAGCTTTGGTTGTTGAAGAACCGGTCTTTGGGGGTACGCAAAACGTTTTCACAGCTTTCAGAAACGAAGGTCCTGCGCTGGCTCTCTTTCGCCCAAAGTCCTTCGAAGCGGAAGCTGTTGGCGGCAGTGAGGCCGAGGTCGCAGAAGTCGATGCAGTTGACCCGGGAGCAGCTGGCTCGGCCGCTGTAACGGGACGCCATGTCGAAGAACGCTCAGGGCCTCAACTGGACGACGCCGAAGTAGTGGTTTCAGGTGGCCGTGGTCTTGGTCAACCTGAGGCATATGCGATGGTCGACGAGCTTGCAGGCATACTTGGCGCAGCGTCAGGCGCGTCGCGGGCAATTGTTGATGCTGGATGGGTGCCATACTCCAAACAGGTCGGGCAGACAGGCAAGGTAGTCAAGCCAAATGTCTACGTTGCTTGTGGTATCTCAGGGGCGACCCAACATCTCGTTGGCATGAAAGGCTCAAAACACATCATTGCGATTAACAAGGATCCCGAGGCACCGATTTTCGGTGTTGCTGATCTGGGCATCGTTGGCGATGTCCACAAAGTGATCCCCGCTCTTATTGAGTCGTTGAAATCTCGGTAAGGCCCAGTCCGCAGTCGATACAGACAGGTGCTCCT